>Ga0310039_10000414_pt1 | contig 36044 bp, 29 predicted proteins | sample Sb_taG_4_FD_200460 | JGI IMG/M metagenome (GOLD analysis project Ga0310039, IMG submission 200460) | Peat soil microbial communities from Weissenstadt, Germany - Sb_50d_6_BS metaG (v2) (version 2) | ecosystem: Environmental > Terrestrial > Soil > Wetlands > Peat | place: Germany: Weissenstadt...
CGACGTACTTCACGGTGGTTCTCCTTTTGTGGAAACTGATATTGTTAAACACGCAATATCCGGTTTACCACGAACTCAAAGGACTCCACCAGTCGGCTTCGGCCTCCTTCATAGTTTCACCCAACACAAGTTTTGGCGCAAAATTAGGCGCCAGCCACAATGTGGTGGCGGTTACTTCTTCTCGAACACCTTTTGCTGTTGCTGGGCGATGGCTTCCGACTCCGCCGGCGAGAGGATTTGTGTGTCCTCCATCGGATCGCGCGGTGGAGGTACCAGCTTCTTGATCTCCACCGGCGCCTCCGACCCGCGGGCACTCATTAGATTTGCCCAGATCTCCCAACCAGGCACATGAGCGCACACGGCTTTGAGCGCAGCCATCAAGGGCATGGCCAGGAACAAACCGGGAAGTCCCCACACCAGGTCCCAGAAGAGGCAGGAAAGCATGACCGTCGTGGCATTCATCTCCATGCTCCGGCCCATGACCACGGGCACGACAACATAGCCCTCCAGCGTGATGAGCGCCACGTAGAAGACCAGAATCCCCAGGACCCACCAGGGCTCGGGACAGTTGACCAACCCATCGAAGAGCGGCGGGATGCCGGCGACGATGGGCCCCAGGTAGGGGATATAGCAGAGCACCGCCGTCAACAGCGCCCATGTCCAGGCGTGATTGAGGTTGAGCGCGTGGTAAACGATGCCCACGATCAGCCCCAGCCCGAAATTGATGATGGTTCGCCAGACGAGATAGGTGCGGACCTGGCGGGTCATGTCGGATAGCGAAGCAATGGCCTTTGCTTGAGCCTCCTCGCTTGGACCAAAGATCTCGACGATGCGCCGGATCAGCATTCTTCCTTCCATCATCAGGAAGAGAAGAATGAACATGATCAGCACCCATTTCCACAGCCAGGTATAGCCAAACTCCGTAATTCCCCAAAGGATGGTAATGATGTACCCCTTTTCGGGGTTCAGCGCGACATTGAGGAGGCCGAAGACCCTGCCTTCGCGCAAACTGTTCGCCTGCTCTCCGCCATTTTTCTCGCCCTCGGGTGCCTTGGCGTTCTCGGGCGTACTGTCCTTCGCCTTGTCCACAGTTCCGTTTTTGGGCCGAGTAGGTTCGACTGGCTTGTCATTCTGAACCTTGGCGTCCTTCGGTTTGTCGGCGACTAACTCCTTGGGGGGCTCCGTTCGCGTGAAATACTCATGAATGAAGCGGTCGGGCAGCCTCTCCATCGGCCGGCGGATGCTTTGGTAAAGTTGTTCCTGGCCCTCTTGCGTCCGCGGATCGGGCAGTTCCTGAACGATCTTTGTAAGTGCCAGGGTGAACCCGAGGGTGATCCCCAGGTTGACGAAGACCACGCCCGTGACCACCAACATGCACGAGATGCCCCAGGGAATGCGCCAGCGCCGGTTCAGCCATTGCGCCGCGGGCCAAAGCAGGGCTGCCAGCATCCCCGCGATCACCGTCGGCACAAAGATGGATTCACCCCAGCGCAGAGACACGACCACGCCGATCAGTGCGAGCAAGTTCAGGCCCGCCCGCGTGGCCCTGGTCATGTTCAGGTCGATCACATCTACCTCCGACGAAAATCCTCGCGGCCGCCGGCTTGCGGGCGGAGCGCCAATAGCGCGAGGCTATTTTGTTTGCAATGTTGCCGCCGCCAGGGTGTTCTGCAAAAGCATCGTGATCGTCATCGGCCCCACGCCGCCCGGGACCGGGCTGATGGCCGACGCGACCTGGCTCACGCCTGCAAAATCGACGTCGCCTACAAGCTTGCCGTCTTTCAGGCGATTGATGCCCACATCGACCACAACGGCCCCCGGCCGGACCATGTCCGCCTTCAAAAACTCTGCTTGGCCGATGGCCACCACGACGACGTCGGCCTGACGCGTCAGAGCAGCCAGGTTGTTGCTCCGACTGTGACAAACTGTGACAGTCGCATTGGCACCGGCGGCCTTCTGCATCAGGATCAGAGCCAAAGGCTTGCCGACGATATTGCTACGGCCAACGATGACGACGTGCGCGCCTGCCAGCGCCACGCCGTTGCGAATCAACAGCTGGTGCACACCCGCGGGGGTGCCCGGCACGTAGCGCGGCTGGCCGGTCACAAGCAGGCCCAGGTTTTCCGGTCCGAAACCATCCACATCCTTGATGGGCGTTACCGCCCTGATGATCGTGGCCTCGTCGATCTGCCGCGGCAAGGGTAATTGAACCAGAATCCCGTGCACCTTGGCGTCCGCGTTGAGGCTGGCAATCAGGTCGAGAAGCTGGACCTGGCTCGTCTCTTCGGGCAATTCATGCAGCCAGCTATCTATGCCCGTCTGCGCACACGCCTTACGTTTGTTGCGCACATAAATATGGCTCGCAGGATTATTGCCTACGAGCACGGCCGCCAAACCCGGTCGGAGGCCGTGTTTCTGCTCGAATGCAGCCGCCGCTGACGCGATCTCGCCTTGGATGGTCTGTGCCAACTTCTTGCCGTCGAGGAGAGCTGCCGGCATGCCAAACTCCAAAAGTATAGTTCTGGACGGAGATTTGAAGATAACGAATCAGCAGCGCCGAAACAAGCAACAGCCCCGGCCGCGCATCTTGCCAAGCAGTCGCGGTTGCTCCCCCTTCTGGCCGGATCGTGCTTTTTATTTGCCAATGCCTTTACTGCGCTCAGAACTCCTTTACAATGGGTGGAGGTGCCTGGCATGAATGCCATTACTGAAGAAGCCCATGCGAGGGCTGCAGAGTAGCTGTAGTTGCGCCCGGATAACTAGTATGGTTGCACCTGCCTCTCGACAACATCAACCCACGGTACTTGTCGTCGAAGATGACGAAACCACCCGCAATGTCATGACTCGTATCCTCGTTCGCGAGGGTTATTTAGCGCTGACGGCCGAAAGCGGCCACGACGCTCTGGGCACCTTACGCACGCCGTTGGCGCCAATCGACGTCGTTCTCCTCGATGTGCACCTTCCGGACGTCAGCGGCATCGACCTTTGTGCCCGTATTCGGGAACTGCATCCCGAAATGCCGGTCGTGGTCTGCACAGGAGAAGCCGAGCCCTGCGAGGCTGCGCGTCTCCTGGAGCTGGGCGTGCATCGTTATTTCCGCAAGCCGATTGCGGTCGACGAACTGCTGGCAACGGTTGAAGCCGCTCTGCCCTGAAGCCGCTCGATGGGGCTGCAAGAAGAGCTGTTCAACTTGAAGCAGCCTGCCGATCCGTATCCTTTCGTCGCAGAAGCTCGGTCGTTGGCGTCAGCGTGTAAGTTCTATACGCGGCTGGCCGAGGCGTCTTGGTCCGATTGTCCGGCTTTCGCTCTTGATTTGTGCCTGGCGTGCCGATATGACTCGCGCTGCCACAGTCGTGGTTCATCAACTGGTTCTTGAGATCGCTACACCACTACTGGAATTGCTCAGAATCAAGACCCCTGACCAGTTCTCCAGGCCACATGAATCCATTGACCCAAACAGCCCAGTCTATCTGGTGGACTCTTCTTGTCCTGTTGTCCCAGGTCGCTCTCTGCGCAGACGCTCGCTGTGAAGAGCCCGGGGACGAGGCGCTGAATCCCTGGCAAAGCAGCGTCTTACCCCGCGATCTCCTGTACCAATGCGACCGGTCCAGCTTGGATAGCTTGGCTTTGAACCGTGCCTCGCACTCCTGGCTGTTTCGGATGCCTTTACCCAATTCCTGCAGCGTCTTAGGCCTGGATTCTGATGATGATTCTTCTATCGAGGCGCAACTCGACGCTGCTGCAATCGCCGCGGACATGAATGCGAATGGCCCCTTTCAACTCTCGCTAGGTGCCGACAATCCGTTTCTGGACTTCCGTCGGCCAGGCGACCCCGGCGGTGCGGGCTACTACAAGCTCTATTCCCAGTTCGCGCTGCTGGACACTTCCAACGCGGGACTTCGCGTTGGTTTGCAAGCAGTGAGTCCGGCCGGGTTGGAATGTGACGGCGTAGCTTCAGGACCGACCATCCTCAGCCCCAACCTGGCGTGGTCGTATGATCTCACGGACACAACGGCATTGCATGCCTTCGTGAGCAAGAACCTCCGCCCCAATTGGCGCATGGGGGATAGCATGCAGCCCGGTTTAAATTACGGACTTGCACTAGAGAGCCCTTGTCCCTTGGTTGCGAGTACGCCTACTAGAGGCGCCCACTTATTTGTGGAAGCTTTGAGCGAGCCCCGATCCTTCGATGGTCAGCGTTCGCCCTGGAACTGGGATTTGATCCCAGGCATCCACTGGCGCCTGGCCGACAACTGGTGGGTAACCAGTGGAATTCTCATGCCTCTGACAGCGCCACGCTTCGACAGTCGGCTGTGGCAGATCACCTGCTCGCTGCAATTCTGAACGAAATCCTTCGGCCAATCACGCCCCGCGCTCATGTAGGTATCGACTACAGGAATAGGTCTCACAGGTCCCATAGGACCTATTCCAGCGCTCATGCTTGCCCGGACGACGGACTGAAAGCGAGCCGGCAACCTCCGCCTACATCGACAGCCAGCACGCTTACTGGTTGAGCCGCAGGAGCAAGTCTGCCATCGTGCACGGTTCCTGGACGAGGCGGCATATGCGCGCGCGCGTCAAGCAACAGACCGTAAGGTTGAGGGTCGTCGCCTGGAAGAATCGAGCGGTGCCAAACCTGTATCCTCAGCCGCACAGTCTGGCCGAGTAGCTCGTGCAAGGCGACGTTCGACGCCAGTAATACCCTGCCGTTGCGAGAAATGGCCCGGTAGCTTCTTCCCACCCGTCCCTTGGGGATGAATCGGGGGCGCAGGTCGCCCGGCACTACATTCAGACTCAGGGGCAATTCTTGAGCGCTGGCCCAAAACGTCCCCGAGAGCAGCTCGGAAGGTAACATGGATCGAGAAATTTAGGGTTCTCAGCCGCGCGGGGTAGGCAGGCCGAGAGAAAGCCTGAGTGCCCGTAGTTCTTCCTTCTGATGGGTGCGAATGCGCAGGTCCGACCGTGGGAAAGCGCTGCACAACAACACAAAACCTGCGGCCGCATCTTCCGGATAGAATCGCAGGGCTTCCGATTGGTCTACTTTTCCTTCGAGGATCTTGGCGGCGCAGGTCGTGCACCAGCCCTGCAAACACATGAAAGGCAGGTTCAGACCGGCGGCCGCCGCTGCATTCAGCAGGTATTGATCGTCGGCAGCCTCGGTCTGAACCTCGCCGTCGTCGGTAATAAACGTGACGTGATACGTTGCCACTTTCTCGTTCCAACGGGGCTCCCAGCGCTCACGGATTGTAGAAACCGCGGTTCTTGCTGTAGGGAGCTTCTCCAGGCGCGCCGCGGCGGAAGTGGCCCGACGGACGCACCTTGTTGTCCCTTTCCATGCTAAGCAGCTCGATGAACCAGGCCTCGTGCTCGACCTCTTCGTTGAGGATGCGTGCAGCCATGTCGTAGGTGCGCGGATCCTTGCCGAACGTCAGATCGCAGACTTCGCTCCAGGTCCGGATGGCGCAGCGCTCTGCTTCCAGCAAGACGGTGAGGATGTTCGTGGCCGTGGGATCGCTGGGCAAGTACGCGTCCGGGCAGCCGGCGCGGTCGGCGAAATCGCGAAGGTCGCGGGGGATGGAGCCGCCCAGCTCGTAGATACGCGGCGTGATCAACTCGAAGTGGGCCCGGTCTTCCAGGCGGGCATCTTCGCAGATTTCTTTGTAATCCTCATGTCCGGCCAGGTACATCCGCAGGATCGTGTAGTAGTAGTACGTCGTGAATTCGGCACCAGCGGCATCGATCAGCTTTTCGAGCAATTGCTCGACGTTGACGCCGCGGGCGCGGATCTGCTCGACGCCGACGCGCTCGCTCACGTCCCCTGGCTTGGTTTTGCCGGTTGCATGCGGTTTCGGCTTAGCTGCCATGTCAATCCTCCTTAAACGAATGGGGTCAATCCCGTTGTACACTCGCCTCCCGGTTTGATGAGGTTGCTGAAAAAGGGGTCAGACCCCCTACGAAGCTTCACTGATTTCCCATGTTCTTGGGGATCGATCGCCCTTCGTGGAAGGGGTCAGACCCCTTTTTCAGCAACCTCATCATCCAAGAGAGAAAACACTGCTTGCTCATTTTCTAGGAACTCTTCTTGATCTTGGCCGCAAATATTGGGCTGCCAATCCATGACGACGCAAGCAGATTTTCGGCCCCAGAGCAGTTTCCAGGTGTTCTGGTGCTCGGCAGGAAGATACACTCAACGCTAAGCAGATGTGGGCAATTTTTTCCGATGACCGTCTCATGCGGAGGACCAACGGTGCGCGGCTTCGAATGCGTATCCTGCCTGGTGGTGATGGTGCTGGCATCGGCGGCGGCGTGGAGCCAGTCTCCCCCTGCCGACATCCGGGAGCTCAAACTACGCGACTGGGAACCCCGGTCGATGATGGTGACGAAGCAAACCGTGGTCGAGACGCCGGCGTTTCCAGTCATTGACGTCCATAACCACCTGGGTGGCGGCAAGGAATTCCTGACCCGCGAGCGTGTCGACCGTTACCTGGCGGAGATGAACGCGGCCGGAGTGCAGACGGTGGTGAACCTGGACGGCGGTTGGGATAGCCGGCTCAAGGAAACGCTTCAGGCGCTGGACGAGGCGCACCCCAAGCGGTTCCTGACGTTCGCGCTCCTTGATTTCAGCGATATCGACGACGACGGCTGGAGTGCCCGCGAAGCGAAGCGCCTGGAAGCGAGCTTCCAGGCCGGCGCCAAAGGCTTGAAGTTCCACAAGACCCTGGGTCTGCGTTACCGCTACAAGAACGGCAAGCCGATGCCTGTCGACGACCCAAAATTGGAGCCGATTTGGGATCTATGCGCGAAATTCAATCGACCCGTGATGATTCACACTGCCGATCCCGCGGCTTTCTTCACGCCTCTCGATCGCTTCAACGAGCGCTGGCACGAGCTAAACGCGCATCCTGATTGGCTGTTCTATGGCGACCAGTTCACGCCGCGTGCCGAGCTGCTTGCCCAGTTTACGCGCGTGGTCGCCAAACATCCGCGGACCACGTTCATCGGCGCCCACTTCGGCAACAACGCGGAAGACCTGGCCACCGTTGCCAAGTGGCTGGACGCCTATCCGAACCTGGTGATCGATATCGATGCCCGTATCTCGGAGCTTGGCCGGCAGCCTTATACGGCGCGACGGATGTTTCTGAAGTACCACGACCGGATCATGTTCGGCACCGACACACCGCCGAAACGCGAGGCGTTTCGCATTTACTACCGCTTTCTGGAAACCGACGATGAGTACTTCGATCCGGCCGCAAGCCATCACCTGCAAGGCTTCTGGATGATCTACGGGGTCTTCCTCCCCAGGGAGGTCCTCCAGGAGCTTTACCACAAAAACGCCGAAAGGATCCTTTACGGTTTGCGGTAAGGCGCGGGCCCTGCCATACTGGAGCTTAACCGCCGGAGTGAATCATTCCACGTTTCGTCTCGCCCATACATGCCCATTGCAGCCAAGTCTTGGAGTCCGATCCAGTGAAAAGTATTCAGTGGGTGGCAATACTTGCGTGGCTCTTGCTCGGTCTGGCACCGACGGCACGCGCCGAGGGTTTCGGGCTGGTCGACGGCGACCGCGTCGTGTTTCTTGGCAATACGCTCATCGAGCGCGAACAGCGTTACGGCTACTGGGAAACGATGCTGGCCAGGCGTTTCAACAGTGGCCACCTCATCTTTCGCAACCTTGGTTGGAGCGGTGACACGGTCTTCGGCGACGCCCGGGCCGGGTTCGGCTCGACCGCGGAGGGGTTCCAACACCTCAAAGAACAAGTTTCCTCCGTCCACCCCACCGTTATCTTCATCGCTTATGGCGAAAACGAGTCCTTCGAAGGCAAGACGGGGCTCGCGCACTTTGGAGAGGGCTTGAATGTGCTGCTCGACACGCTGCTTCCAACGAAAGCCCGAATGGTGCTGCTCTCGCCACTCCCGCAAGAAGACTTGGGCCGGCCGCTACCAGTCCCGACCGAGCACAATGTGAACCTGCGGTTATACGGCGACGCGCTGCGTGAAGTCGCCAAAAAGCGCGGTCTTTTCTTTGTCGATCTCTACGCCCCGGTTGCCGACCACATGAGGGAAGCCGCGCAGGGTCCCTTGACTGACGATGGCATTCATCTGACTTCCTACGGCTACTGGCGAACTGCGGCCGTCCTGGAAAAAGCACTCGGTCTGAAATTGGTGAACTCGAGTTTCGAAGTCGATCTCGGCCGGCGACCAATGAACTTCACGCTGCAAACACCGGAAACTGTTTTGCCGTCCCCGCCGCCACCGGTCGATGCGCCGGCCGGAGTTTCACTCTCGGGCTATGAGAGAGTAATCCGTTGCAAAGGTCTGGCGGCGGGAAACTACCTCCTGAAAATCGACGGAGAGAAAATTGCGACCGGCAGCGCCGCGGAATGGGCCCAGGGCAAAACGCTGGACCGCCGTTTCGAGTTGGATCAAGTTGAACGCCTGCGCCGGAAGATAGTCGAGAAAAACCGCCTCTACTTCCATCGCTGGCGCCCCGAGAACGAAACCTATCTCTTCGGCTTCAGAAAACAGGAGCAGGGGCAGAACTCGAAAGAGATCCCCGAGTTTGATCCGCTTGTGAGCAAGTTGGAAGCAGAGATTGACAAACTGAAAAACCCTGCGATCACGAAGAAGGCACACAAATACGAATTTGTTCGCCAGCAGGAGGTGGAGCGATGAATAAGGCAAGCGGCAGCAAATGTTCTCCCCTCGCCCCGGTACTCCGGGGAGAGGGGTCGGGGGTGAGGGGCATTGGCCGGGGATCGTTCGTCCCCCTCACCCCCGACCCCTCTCCCCCGAAGCGGGGGCGAGGGGAGGTTCTTACCTGCCCAGCGCCTAACGTTTTTTCGCACACCTACTGCAGATGCCCGCAGGTTATTCTGTTCGCTCTCCTTGTAGGGTTGGCGACAGCAAGTCCGCTGCATGCCCAGCGGGAGCTGACCAAGATTCCCGACCCTGATCCGGACATCGAGCGACGCTCATTTCAGGTGGCTGACGGATTCGAAGTCAATTTATTTGCTGCCGACCCGCTGCTGGCCAAGCCAATCCAAATGAATTTCGATTCCAGAGGCCGGCTCTGGATCGCCAGCAGCGAGGTCTATCCGCAAATCCTTCCGGGGCAAAAGGCAAACGACAAGATCATCGTCCTGGAAGATCGCGCCGGCACGGGCAAGGCCGACAAGATGACCGTCTTCGCGGACGGGCTGCTGATACCGACCGGTGTCGAACCGGGCGATGGCGGTGCATACGTGGCCAACAGCACGGAGCTTATTCATCTCGCCGATACGAACGGCGCTGGCCGGGCCGACCGTCAGCGAGTTGTCCTTTCGGGTTTCGGCACCGAGGACACGCATCACATCCTCCATACGCTGCGCTGGGGACCGGATGGAATGCTGTACTTCAACCAATCCATCTATATCCACAGCCATATTGAAACTCCCTATGGCGTGCGCCGGCTTGGCGGCGGCGGCATTTGGCAATTTCGGCCCGAGACCATGCAACTGGAGGTTTTCGCACGCGGCTTCTGCAACCCCTGGGGTCATCATTTCGATCGCTGGGGCCAATCTTTCGCGACCGACGGCGCCTATGGTGAGGGGATCAACTACGTGTTGCCCGGAGCCAGTTATGTCTTCACTCCCGGTGCGGCGCGCATCGTCGCCGGCCTCAATCCCGGCAGTCCCAAGCATTGCGGTGAAGAGATCCTCAGCGGACGCCACCTGCCCGAAGATTGGCGCGGCAACGTCCTGACGAACGACTTCCGCGGACATCGCGTGTGTCGATTCGTGCTCAGTGAAGACGGCGCAGCCTACGCATCGCGCGAGAAGCCGGAACTTATCAAGACAAACCATGCCGCATTCCGGCCAATCGACATCAAGATGGGTCCCGACGGCGCGATCTACATTGCCGACTGGTACAACCCCATCATCCAACATGGTGAAGTCGATTTCCGCGACCCGCGCCGCGACCACACGCATGGCCGCATCTGGCGCGTGACCGCGAAGGGCCGGCCCCTCGTGCCGCGGCCGCAGCTTATCGATGCAACTACGCAAGATGTGCTCGACGCCCTGAAAGCTCCCGAGGACTGGACCCGGCATCACGCGAAACGTGTCTTGAAGGAGCGCGGCTCCAAGGTGCTGCCGGCCCTCGCAGCCTGGGTGCGCGGCCTGGACCCAAAGGATCCCGACATAGAGCATCACCAGCTCGAAGCACTTTGGACCTATCAGTCGCTCGACGTGGTCGAGCCTCATTTGCTGAGCACGTTGCTAAATGCGAAGGATCACCGTGTTCGCGCTGCCGCGACGCGCGTCATCCAGTACTGGCACGGACGGCTGGAAAATCCAATGGAGTTGTTAGCTGCACGCGCCGCGGACGATCATCCGCGTGTGCGGCTCGAGGCCGTGCGGGCCCTCGCGCGCATTCCGCAATCCCACGCTGTCGAATTAGCCATGCAGGCCCTCGACCGGCCCGTGGACAAATACCTGGACTATGCCCTCTGGCTGACGGCGCGAGAATTGGAGTCGGTCTGGATGCCGGCATTGCAGGCTGGGCGCCTCGAATTTGCCGGCAATACTGGTCATCTTCTGTTCGCACTGCAAGCCGTCGGCTCCACAGCGGCGGTCAAGCCCCTGGTCGATCTCATTCAATCGGGCAAGGTAGCCAGGGACCGCGAGGAAAGCGTGTTGGCGCTCATCGCTGCAATGGGTGATGCCAAGGAACTCAGGATGGTATTCGACCGCGTTCTTGCAGCCGACACGACCGCAGTGGGCACTCAAGTGAGTCTCCTAGCGGCACTGGAGCAGGCGACGCGACAGCGCGGCATTCGTCCCGCGGGAGACCTGAATCGCCTCGGCAAACTGCTGGCGTCGCCGAACGATGGCTTGCGCACGGCCGTGGTAAGGCTGGCAGGATTGTGGCGCCTGGAGTCGCTGCGCTCTCAGTTTTTCGAATATGCCAGAGCGAATTCGATAAGCGCCGCCCTCCGATTGGCTTCACTGGAAAGCCTCGCCGTTCTAGGTGGTCCAGCGAGCCGGGAAGCGATTCAAAAACTCGCTGGTGCGGACTCACCCGTCGGAGTACGTATGGCCGCAGTGCGGGCGCTCACGGCGCTGGATCTCTCCTCGGCCGCCCGGCTAGCCGTCGAAGTGTTGACTGTTAGCTCGACCGAGATCGACCCTTCTGATGTGTTCGCCGCCTTTCTGGAACGCAAAAAAGGGGCAGAAACCCTGGTCGCGGCACTGGCCGGCCGCAAGCTGCCGGGGGATGTCGCCAAGATCGGTATCCGGGCGGTCCGGGCGACGGGCCGTGACCATCCCATGCTCGTCGAAGCGCTGATCAAAGCAGGCGGCCTGACCGTGGGCCCCCGCGTGCTGAGTTCCCCTGAACTGCAACAGATGATCGCGGAGATTCTGAAGCAGGGCGATCCGTCCCGCGGTGAAATCGTCTTTCGCCGCAAGGATCAAATCTGCCTAAAGTGCCACGCCATCGCAGGAGCAGGCGGCCAGGTTGGCCCCGACCTGGCGAGCATCGGCGCCAGCGCACCCATCGATTACCTCATCGAGTCGATTCTCTTGCCCAACAAGGCGGTAAAGGAAAACTACCACTCCATGATCGTCGCTACCAAGGAAGGCCGCTTTTTGACCGGCATCAAGGTCCGAGAAACCCAGACGGAACTGATTCTCCGCAGCGCCGACGACCAGGAGATTGCCGTTCCGCTGAAGATGATCGAAGACAGGGCAATGGGCGGCTCGCTCATGCCCGAAGGCCTGGCGGACACGCTGACTCGAACCGAGCTGATCGACCTGGTTCGATTTCTGTCGGAACTCGGCAAGGTTGGTCCATACTCGGTCAGCAAAGCCCGGCTGGTCCGGCGCTGGCAGACCCTCGAGCCCACTCCCGCAGCCTATAGCCTGCTCCTGCGAACCAGCTATCATTCAGCAGTTTCCAATGATCCGGCATTGAGCTGGGGGCCTTGTTACAGCAATGTCTCGGGGACTTTGCCGCTGGATGCTCTCTCCACTTTCCAATTCCGGAAGCCGGATAGCAAGGAGTCCGACCGATTCGCTTTCGTTCGCTGCCAGATCGAAGCTTCGAGCCCGGGAAAAGTGAAATTCTTACTGAACTCCTCTGCGGGCCTCACAGCCTGGCTCGACGGCAAACCCGCAGACGCGAAAGCTGACATGGAGTTCGATCTGGCATCGGAAATGCACACGGTTACGTTTGCGGTCAATCTGAGTCAGCGCCAAGAGGGCCTGCGCTGCGAGTTGGAAGAAGTGGCGGGGTCAGGGGCGCACGCTCGGATCATCGCGGGCAAATGACATTACAACTCTCAGACGAGCGTTGGCGATTTCTAAGTGACCGTGCGGCATTCAGCTGTAGGTCAGGTTTCCAACCTGACCGGACAGATTAGGAAATCTGTCCTACGCCCCTGCCGAATCAAGCACGGTGATATAGCGCCTGGTGCACTTGCGCAAGCCGCCCCTGCCTGAACCACGGCTGCTCCGTACAATAATAAGTGCAAATCACGGGTCCTGCAGGAGTCGCTCGCAGGACCGAAATCTGGTGGAGGCTTTGGCAATGCTCAACAGAATCTCTTCGCTCAGCTCAATAGCGCTGCTGCTATTCGGCTTGGGAGCTCAAGCTGCCGACGTTCACGGCGTCGTCGTCAAGGTAGACACTGACCGGAAGGAAATTACTGTCAAATGCCGCGACAAAAGTTTTCGCGGGGCGACAGTGGACTTCCAAATCAAGGAATCGACAGCGATTCAGTTGGGAAAGCAACCGGTCGGCTTGACCGACTTGTCCCCTGGCTCGAGGGTGCGCATTGTCTACGAACTTGACGGGGGAAGACACATGGCCCTTTCAATCACGGCGCATGGCCTGTTGAGCGCGCCAGCCCCGGCACCCGCTGCTCCGCTCGCTCCAGCAACGGACTCTGGCCTAACGGGCACTCTCCGCCGAATTGCTCTGACCGATCGCGAAATCGTCCTCGTGGGCTCTCCGAGCAAGGGTGGCCCTGGGACAGAGACAACCTTATTGGTTCCAGCGGATGCCAAGATCACCAGGGATCAAAAGTCGATTCGGTTTGAGGATCTCAAGGAAGGCGAAACTGCAGTGGTATCTCCCGAAAAGAAGGAAGGCAAATTGCTGGCCCGCTCGATTCAGGTCGGGGCAGCAGCGCCGCCCAGCACTCGCCCGGAGCGCGAGAATCGAATAGCCAAAGTTCGTCAAATCTTGAAAATGATCGATCTTGCCCTGCAAGGGCTGGACCGGAATTAGGTCCGGGAAACGCCGGCGGTACTCCCCGCGCCTGGTGCTATGCCCACCGCATTTGCGTGGGAATGCAAGCGACATTGGGCCCAGTTGCGATTTGACCTTCGAACCGGTGCACTGTCCCGCGGCTTGAAATGGGAACGCCTTCCCTGACCACTCCTTGGCACTGGTTGAGTGCTGCCAACTATACCGGAGTGCGTGCTGGCCCAATGTGGCTGGATGCGGATGCGCCCGCTGGAGTCGACAGTCCCTGATAATTCGCTGTCGCTCACATGCCCACGCAAAAGCCGTGGGCATAGCACCAGGCACCGGGCGTTTTCGATACTAAGACTTATCGACCAATAAACATAACGTCCAGGATCTGCGGACCGCCGCCGCCCTGGCGACCGCCTCCGGGAGTGGCTTCGCGCGTGATCACGATCACATGATCGGTCTTGGCATCCAGCGTGCAGGTTTTGCCGCCGGCTTTGGTTTTCACGGTTTCTTCCAGCACAAATTCCGTGGGGCTGTTTTCCTTGATGACGCTCAGCGTGCCGTTGCCGTGCGAACTAAAGGCCTCCATGGTGCGAGGATTGAAGGCTGCACCGTCGCTGCTGCCGGCCAGAGGCAGGGTGGTGATGATTTTGCCATCGACTGCACTGAGGATGACACAAGTGGGCGAGCCGCCGCGTCCGCCGCGACACATCGCGAAAAGAATGTGGTTCTTGGGATCGATGGCCAGGCCCGCCGGCCCGTTGCCCTTTTCACCGAGGTCGAAATGGCCGGTCACCTTGAGGGTTTTGGCGTCCACCACCGCGATATGGTGCGCGTTGGCTACGTCAAAATAGAGATGTCCCTCGCCGTCCGTGGCGCCCTGCTCGACGGCGGCATTGGCGCCGTTCGGGCCGATGGCCTCCACCTTGCCGACGATCGAACCGTCCATGGAATCGACCACGAGGAGGTTGGGCGCACGGTGACTCAGAATAAAAAAGTGGTGGGTCGGGGCGTCGAAGATATAGCCGTCCGCACCCGGCGCCGGAACGGTCTTGATCGCTTCGAGTGTTTTCGTGTTGAAAAAAGTCGCGGGATTGCCGGAGACCAGACCGGTATGGTTTTCCGGGTCGATCGCGACGCCATGCCCGGACGCCTTGGCCAGGGTGCCCGCGAGCTTGTAGGTATCGAGGTCGAAGACACTGACCGCATTGCCGCAGGCGACATAAACCCGGCGGTTGACGCTGTCCGCCGTGACGTAGTCAATCCTCCCGGCGGCGGGAATCTGCGTGGTGGCAAGAATCTTGTAGGGCTTGGCCGCGATGTCGTCGGCCGGAGCGATTTGGGCGAGACCTAAGAACCCCGACAGGCCGAGGGCGGCCGCAAGCAGTGTGCTGGGGTTTTGGGGAAGTTTTCTCATAAGGTACCTCCTGGGCGCCAATGGACACTTGGTTATTGATCAAACGACATTGTAATAATTTTGGCTCGTCTGGAATTCGTGTGGGTAGTTTTTCCGCGATGACGGCTCGCTCACAATGTCTGCCCAGGAACTCGGGAGCTGCCATCCTCGTTGAGCGAACACATATCGTTTCGATACACCAGTCGATTTCACAGGCGCGCCCTCATTGCAATTGAGTGGAACATCCCTCGACCCGGATGGGCAGAATTTCAAGTGATTTGAATTGGACACTAGAAGCGAGAGGCGATAGCTTCACGACAGGCTCCCTGGCAACGAATCCGGACCTGACATAAGACCATTTCAGCGACGGCCAGGGTTGTTCCTTATGATCCCGATGAATAACCCGGGCCACAAGCCGGAGCGCCGGGGGCCAGTACCTGGAATGCCTACGCCGTAGGCGTTGCAGCGCAAAGCCCGGAGTCGCGGCAGCGCACTCCGGGTCAACGCCGTGCGCCATCGTCGTTTCTACTACGCCGTAGGCGTTGCAGCGAATTTGGCATTGCGAAAGACGCGACGCCACCCCGGAGAGTTTGGGGCTTCGCTGTAATTCTGCGCTGCAACACCTTCGGTGTAGGATGCAACGGGGCTAGGCGTTATCCCCGGAGTGCGCTGCCGCGACTCCGGGCTATGCGCTGTAACGCCTGTGGCGTAAGAGAGAGGTATCCCGAAATGCTTCTCAACATGCGTAAAGTTTGGCAGGATCGAATGAAGCCATGCGTCACAATTACTTGCCCAAATCGAAAAATGGCGCTGTCCAACTAGGCAAACGGCAGCAAATGTTCTCCCCTCTCCCCCGGAGCGAGGGCGAGCGAAGATTATTACCTGCCCATTGCCGTACTCCCCGCGCAGATTACGATTGTTCGGGCCGGCAGACTTGCAGGAAACCTGCACTCGATTCGAAGAAACGCTGACGCCGCGCGCGGGCTTTCGGCGTGGGCTCCTTGTGCAGGGTTTGCAAGTCGGCGAGATTGGCAAGGCAGAACGCGCAGGCGACTGTGTGGAGGTGGAAATCGATGTATGCCTGAAGCTCCGAATCCAACACCTTGAGCAAATAACTGCCGAGCTGTTCTCGGCTCACGCAACTCAGGCGCAGCCGGCACCAGATGGCCCCTATCGAGTGTTCGCCACGATCTCGTTCTTGCATGATCGAGCGCAGCAGACGCTGCAGCGCTTCCGAATCGCGAATGGCCTGCTCGATGCGTGCCGTCTCGGCCTCGCTAAGAGAATCCTCCAGGTAGCTGTGCAACTGCTCGCGGGTGATGTTGGGCATGATCGTTGATCCCTGAATCCACGTACTCTGGCGCTGATGCTGGAGGACTAACCCCGGATTATTCATGCCGGATTACTAGCCCGAAGCGTTAGCGAGGTTCCCAAATGGACCTACCTCGCTAACGCTTCGGGCTAGTATTCGTCACGCTGTTGGCCACTTCCCCTGCTGAAGAATAATTCTGGCTAATCCTGGAGTTCCGGAAAAACGTCAGCCGGTAGGCCGGCTTCACGAATGTATTCGGTCAGCTTTTTGACGGCGGCAAAGCGATAGTTCGCCACCTGCTGTTCGGTGATCTTCAAGAAAGCCGCAACGTCGCGGTTTGCCCAGCCTTTGACCAGGAGCAATTCCAAAACCTTGAGGCGAATGAAGTCGCCTTTTTCCTTCCACTGGCCGATCATCACGCCAAGGCAGCGGGCGATCGCATCGGTCTCCAATTCCTTGCGTTCGTGACTGCGGGCCAGGCTGGATGCTGCGGGGTGGCGGTCGTATTGTTGCTGTAACAGATCACCCGACCCGTCGGATGCCGGATGCAGCGGATGCCGGCCGGAGCGCCGCAAATGATCCGTGAGCTTGTGGGAAGCGATTGTGAAGAGGTAGGTCTGCAATTCGCGCTGATCGTCGAAATGCGGTAGGCTGTTCAGGAAGCCGATGAACGTCTCCTGCACGACGTCTTCGCTGGCCGGCCGGTCGTGCAGCCGGCGTTCGACAAAGGCCAGGAGCCGGCCTTCATAACGGGCGATCAGATTCTCCCAGGCCCGTGAATCGCCCTGGCGAATCTGCTGGATGAGCAAGCGGTCGCCTTCTGATGCCATGCATGCCGCCGACGAAAAAGTTGAATTTCCATCATTCTAGTGGTAGTCCACGGTACCAATCAATCGGCAGCCTCGTCAACTCGGTAATCGATTAAGAGAACCAGTACAAGCCGGCCCCAACCAGCGCGACAAACCCAAAAACAGCCATGCGCAGCCAGGCCGTGTAGTATCCCTTGGTAAGTTCCTCAAGGCGCAAGTAGCCTGCAGCGGCCCCGAACAGCGCTACCAGTCCGGCCATCACCTTGCCAAGAACAAGCATGCGCCAATCTGAGATGGCCTGGCGATCGTGAAGGGCCATGTCGCGGTAGTCGCTGCGCGAGATTTTGACGCTAAGGTTGGCCTCGACCATGGGGCCAATCCCTTGAATTTCCTTGTCCTCCGACTCCACGCTTGGCGGCCACTTGGCCAGCTTGGCGCGAATGTAGTCTTGGGAAGGAATCCAAAGGAAGGGTCGATCCTGCGCCGTCAGCCGACGGACGACTTCCGTCTGCGCTTTCTCGAGCGCATCCTGGAACGCATCGTCCTTTTTCTTGCCATAGCCCTGCACCACGATGATGACATCCTCGTCTCTGACGGACGCCGCCTTCGCCTGTTGAGCGCGCTTGGACTTCGCGGTGCCTCCCTGATCGGCAACGGCACAGCCCATGAACGCCCAGAATGCTATCAGGCTTAACAAGAATGCCGGTCGCATGTCACCTTCTCCTCGTGGCGGCAAAGCTAAGCGTACCTCAACCGCATCCGACGGTTCAATGGTGGCGGCGACGGTTCCCAGGGACTGACCAGTTGCACAATGGCGGACGCCGTCGTCAGGACCAACGTTCCGTGCCACGGTTCCTGCCAGACCACCAAGAGAACCAGACCCCAGAATCCCGCAGCCATGATCGGGGCGAAACTGAACCGATGCGCTCGCCGGCGGTCCGTCATCTTCCACCAGCGGAGGGCGAAGAACGCGAGGGCAAAGTAGGTTAGCGCGCTGGATGAGCTGGGACTACTGATCTCGCTGGGCCAGTTGACTGGCAAGGCATCTGCCTGGCTGGCGGCATGCGACGCGAATTGCGCGTTGCGCCAGTGAGGCACCCAGCCCTCCAGCCAGAGCGCACCCATTCCCACGCCGATTCCCAGCGCAAGCATGACCAGCCGCCGTCCCCAGAAGTCGCCGCGCTGGACGGTCCAGAACTTGGCAGGGATCAAGACGGCCCAGCAGGTCGCGATCGTCAGGAATGCCTGTTGAGCGATTTCATTGTGCGTCATCTCTCCATGGGCCAGAGGCGCGAGCAAGATGGTGGCCAGCGTCGCCAGCAGGGCGGAAGCCGCCAGCGAACCGCAGAGCTCGGCAGTCAGGCAACGCAGGGAATGCACGGGTAAAACGGTCTGGATCGGCTCGAGCCTTGCCGCGGCGGGGCGCGGAGGGCCTTGCGGCGGACGCGGTGCGTTGGCCTTGGGTGGCTCGGCCGCAGCTGCCGGCCGGCGCTCTGGAGCCTGCGCTGCCATTTCGGGGGCCGGCATGCTATGATCGCGGCCCAGCACCTCGACAGCCTTCGCCATCTCGGCCAAGCTGACGTAACGGTGCAGCGGATTCTTGGCGAGCGCCTTGCCCACCACCGGCACGTACTCGGCCGAGAGCTTGCTCAGGTCGGGAGGCGTCGTCAGGTGCTTCATGAGGATCTCGCCCGCGCTCTCGCCTTCGAACGGCACCCTGCCGGTCAGCATCTCGTAGAGAATGATGCCCGCGGCATAGATATCGATTTGCTTGTTGTAGTTGCCCGTCGAGATTTCGGGAGCCATGTAGTGGACCGTGCCGACGCTCTGCGTCTGGGCAGTCCGATGGCTGCCGCTGATGAACTTGCACAAGCCGTAATCGCCGACCTTGACGATGCCGTTCTCAACGAAGATGTTGGCGGGCTTGAGGTCGCGGTGGACGATACCGTGGTCGTGCAAGTAGCCCACGGCACGGGCCAGGGCCAGGAACCATTGTTGGACCAACTCGTGAGGCAAGCCCTCCGGATGCCGGCTGAGAACGACGCTCAGCGGCTCACCCGAAATGTATTCCATGATCACCCAGTGATCGCCCTGGGTGTCGGTGCGCATGTCGTACAGGCTGACAAGGTGCGCGTGCTTGAGGTTGAGGCACTGGGCCATGCCGCGCAGCTCGACCTCGAGGTTGCCGCCGCGTACCAATTTGAGGGCCACTTCTTTGCCGCCATCGCTGACGGCATAGTACACCTCGCCGAAGCCGCCGCGGCCGATGCCGCGCTTCAGGGTGTACCCGTCCAAGGGCCGTTGTCCCGAATTATAGATGAACTTCATCGCTGCACCTGAACCTTCTACGTTCGCCCCATCCCTGTTCCGACAGGTTCGATAGCGAAGGCGAAGTCGTCGCCGGTCACCGTTGATGCTGCTCGAAGCAGGCCACGCTCGTGACAACGCTGTCCATCAACGCTCAGGTTCCCCCCGTAGCGAACGCCCAATCCGTCTTTCTGGCGATAGAGAACAATCGGCTGCGCCAAATCGGGCATGGATACGTGCACCTGGGAATCGGGACCCAGCACCAATGTATCCGCCATCAATAAGACGCCGTCCACCGTCAGCGGCAGCCGATGGCCGCTGACCAAGTCTAACCTGGCCGAGGCGCTGACCGGCACAGGTTGGTTAAACTGAAGCTGGCATGAATTCCCCAACGTCAGGCGGTCGCCATGCTGCAAAAGCACCTTGTCCGCAGGTCTGCTGTTGACCAGCAACGGGCGGGTTGCTTCCAACAAGTAGCCTTCCACATCCCGCGTGAGCGCGGCATGCATGCGCGACACGTCGGCAAACAGCGGAATGTCCACATAAGCGTCCGGCGTCGCCTGTCCCAACGTTACGCGGTTACTCAGGCAAACCAGGAAGCCCCCTACCCCGTCGATCCAGAGAAGGAAGCGCTGGTCGGCCGCCGGGTGCATGGAGTCTTCCTTCTCGTGCTCTGGAGCGCGCGGCGCGGAGGCGATCGTCTGCGGTTCGATGGCCCGCCATGCGCGGGCGCGTGCCTTGCGGCCTTCCATGTGTTGCGGAGCCATCGCCAGCACCTGCTCCGATAGCCGGACGACCTCGCGCCAGTCGCGGTGGGCCGCCGCCTCGTGAAGCTGGACGACCAGCATCGCAAACGCTTGATGCCGGTTTTCCAAACTTATCACATACTGCTCCAGCGAATCGACGCGTTTGGGTAGAAGCTTGCGTACGCGTCCCACCGCGGCGAGGGCCTGGGCGAATTCGCCGCGGTCTGCCTGTTCCTTGGCCAGCACCCATCCCTTCGCGGCCTCATCCAGCATAGTGAGCTCGGTTTGCTGCACTGAGCGATCGCGGAGCTGGGTGATCACCTCTGCGGCTCGCCCGGGTTCTCCCGCTTCGAGCAGGTCGCGGACTTCGGCGAGACCGTGTCTCGTCAACGACTGCCGCAGCTTGCTCGTGAATTCTTCCGCCACCCCCACCTGCTCGGCCGCAACCAGATCGTTCCAGGCCGCGGCGAGATCATCCTGCTGCAGAGACCGCTCACCACGCTCCACGAATCCCCGAGCGACTTGCACGAGCAACTCCCAGGAGCGTTTATGCCCATGAGCGGCCGGCTGGCAGAGAAGGCGGTGCGCCTCTTCAAGGCGGCCGTTCTTCAGGGCTTCTTGTGCTTGCCGGAGAGCCAGCCATGCAAAGCCGAGCATAATCTTCGTTTCGTGAATGGCCGGGGGTGGAGCAACGAGCGGTTGGGATTTTCCCCACGCCGCTCGCTTCTTTCAATTATAATCAAAAGACCCGAAGGTGCTCGGTTTGCAGCTCCCGTCGGCCACAACGAGTGGCCTTTGTTTTCCTCCGAAGAGGATACCGATCACCCCCAGGTATTTGTTTCGTTGTTGTTGGGCTAGGGCGGCAGGTTCAGGCTATTTGCTGCCACATTTCGGCGGGCCCGTGCTTGCGGAACCCTGTCGTCGAAGCCCTCAACAACTGCGCGCTACTCTTTGGGCATCTTCGAAACAACCACGCCTTCCTCGCTGCTGCCGCCGAGGAAGTCATCGACTTCCTTGCTCACCTGGGCGGCAGTCTTGGCCTTCTTCTCGCCGATGATCGTCTCATCGTTCCATTGGCCAAGGAGTTCGGCCTCGGTCTGTTGGACCTTCATTTCGTTCCGCACTTCCGCCAGGGATGCCTTGATCCTGGAGAGCCGGGAGTCGTCAAGGTGGAAGTTGCTCTTCGTCTGCGCCAGGCGCAGAGTCTTGAGTTCTGCCTCGATCTGAGCGATCTGGGCTTCCAGCTGATCCTTTTGTGTCTTGATGCTCATGAGCTGCTCGCGGGCGGCGTCAAGTGACTTCTCCTTGGCCTCGAGCAATGACTTCTTGGCGTCAAGTTCGTCCTGGCAACGCTTGGCCGCGGACAGCTTCCGGGCAACCAGGTCATTGATCCGCTCCCTGCTGTAGAGCCGGCCATTGAAAGCGACTTTTTGGTCGCCGGACTTGATTTCGTCCTTCATGGCGCGGAGATCGCCCTTCTGCTTTTCCAGGCTAACCTGGATCAGCCCGATTTCTTCCTTGAGGTTCCCAACGGCCACGGTTTCCGAGGCGATCAGGCTCAAGTTCTTCCGCATGTCCGGAATGAGCTGCGCTGATTCGTTGCGAATCGTTTCCAGTTGAAATTCGAGCGGTACTTGCCTCTTGGCGCTGACCCGCACTTTCTGCCAAGCCGTCCTGGCGTAGCTGCCGAGGTGGGTTGAGTTCAGAATGAACAAACCCGCCACGACTGCCAAAGCTGCAATTCCTAGCTTCCTAAACATGATGTCCCCTTTCCAGCAAAAATGGCCGATGTGGCAACAAGATTCGCGGGGTTGAGTCCCCTCCTGCCTAGTTATTCGCCGGTGGGTGGGTCGGATTTAGGAGAAAAAGTGAAGAGAGTGGGGAGGAAAGGGCTGTGCGAGCGCCGTAAATACTAGACTCTCGTATACTATTGAGGGCCGGGCGGTGGCTGCGGCTCAGCTTTCAGGAGTCAATGGCCTCCAGATAACGCGCAGCTGAGCGCGTGACCGCCGCTTTGGCGTCCACGGCGACTACCAAGCCTGGGAACGCGCCATAAATGTGATCGAACACGAAGGGCGTCAGCCCATCGACGGGGCGGCCGTGTCCCCGCAGCCCCCCCAGGAGGAATTCTCAAAGTTCGCGCGCGGACCTACTGCTTGTCCACAACGGAGTCGAAGACCCGCACCTTCTTCCAGTTATCCCGGTTTTCCTCAATGAACTGCTTATGCCTCGCGGAATCCTGGTATTCGTCGTGGGCTGCCTTGTTCTTGAAGACAACGTGCAGCCCGATTTCAAAATCTCGATCGTTCACCGGCCGATGCAATTCTTCCGCGAGCGTGCCGGTAGCGAAGAAGACTTCGCCGGGATGCTTGGTGAGGAATTTCTTGCAAGCATCCACCATCTTCTTCTTGGCTTCTGCAGAGTTATCTTTGAGCGAGAAATAGACGTTGTGCACCAGCATCGGCTCGTCCGCCATCGCTGCCTCCGTTTTCGGGTGAGTGTTCAGGGCGAATAATCCTCCAAGAATGCTATCCAGCGCCAGGGTGTCCCCAGATTGGCGCCGCATGATTCGGCTAATCTATTCTGACGGCTCAGCCTTCCGAAATTAAAATGACCAGGGCAAAGGGCGCAGCCAGGTAAGTACTGCTGAACGGCACGCGTGGTCCGTCATCGGTTTCCACAATGTCCAGCGGTGTCGCCAGGGCCGTGTCCACCGTTCTTCGCCAGCCGCGGCCGGTAGGGGACGCCGGGATTCGGAATGCCAGCGGCTGCTGCCCTGCGTTGCACATGACATGGAAGTCTCGATCGGGCTCCCTGCTGGTCTGACTGCCGTCCAGCGAAAATGTCAAAGAGCGACTTCCGGGGAAGAACGCCGGTTGGCCGGGCTCGAGGCCGTGCCAGATGATGTCGGGCTCGCGATCGCCGTTTGGACCGGAACCGGAGAAGAAATCGCGCCGTCTCAGGGCGGGATGGCGTCTGCGCAAGGCGATCATCTCGCGTACAAAACGCAAGAAATCAGCATTCTTGGCTGCAAGGCCCCAATCTACCCAGCTGACTTCATTGTCCTGGCACCAGGCATTGTTATTGCCACCCTGCGTCCGCAAGAATTCGTCGCCGGCCACGAGCATTGGCACGCCCTGGGAGAGGAGCAACGTCGCTATAAAGTTCTTCGCCTGGCGCCGGCGCAGGCCCAGTAGCTCGGGATCTTCAGTGGGCCCTTCGACACCGCAGTTCCAGCTGAAGTTCTCATTCATGCCGTCGCGGTTGTCCTCACCATTGGCGTCATTGTGTTTGCCGTTGTAGGAGACAAGATCCCATAGGGTGAAGCCGTCGTGACAGGTGACAAAATTGATCGAGTGATACGGACTCCGCCCAGAAGGTTGGTAGAAGTCCGCGCTGCCGCAGACCCGCGTTGCCAGCTCGCTCTCAAGATCGGGATCTCCGCGCCAGAAGCGGCGAACACAGTCCCGATAGCGGCCATTCCATTCAGACCAGCGCCGTCCGTAAGGGAAATTGCCTACTTGATACAAGCCGGCCGCGTCCCACGGCTCGGCGATCAGCTTCGTGTCGGCAAGGACGCCGTCTTCGGCAATCGATTCGACTACCGGTGGTTCCACCAGCACGTTGCCCAGGTGATCCCGACCCAGGACGGAGGCGAGATCGAAGCGCAGTCCGTCGACGTGCATGTCGCCCACCCAGAAACGCAAACAGTCCATGATGAGGTTGCGGACGATGGCATTGTTGCAATTGACCGTGTTCCCGCAACCGGAGAAATTTAGGTACTTTCCATCCGGTCCCAGCATGTAGTAAAGGGAATTGTCCAGACCTCGAAACGAGTAAGTCGGTCCGCGATCGTCCCCCTCGCCCGTATGGTTGAAGACGACGTCGAGAAACACTTCAATCCCGGCCTGGTGAAAGGCACGGACCATCTCGCGAAATTCGGTGACCTGGCCGTATTCCCGGCCCACGCTGGCATAGGCGGCCTTGGGAGCCGCAAAAGCAATACTGTTGTATCCCCAGAAATTACGCAGCGGCTCCTGCGTTTGTGGGTTGAGGAACGCGCAGTCGCATTCATCGAAATCATGAATGGGCAGCAATTCCACGGCCGTAATCCCTAGCCACTGCAGATAGGGAATCTTCTCCGCGAGCCCCGCGAAAGTGCCGGGATGGGCCACTCCGGACGTAGTATGGCACGTGAAGCCGCGCACGTGCAGCTCATAGATGATCGAATCCTCTACAGGGATGCGCGGCGGTACGTCTTCGCGCCAATCGAACGCCCTGCGAATAAACAGGCTCCGCCGCGCCGGCTGCCTCCCCTTGGGTGCCGCAGTGCACCCCCAGACCGCCCGGTCGGAAACCGCCGTCGTCGCCGGATCGAGCAGGACGATGGAAGGATCGAAGCGATGCTCCGGCCCTTTCGGCCCCGCCACGCGCCAACCGTAGCGAAAGATGGGCGGCAGCCCCGCGACGAGGATATGCCAATGATTGCCGGTTCGGTTGATCCAGGGGTCGAGCGGAACCTCGGCCAGAGGCTGGTCGCTGTCGATTGGGAACAGCACCAGCGTCACTGCCGAGCCATGCCGGCTCAAAGCGACGAAATTCACCCCATCGAGGAGAGCGGTCGCGCCGATGGGCAGCGAGCGCCCGCGTGCAGTGCGCAAAGTTTGCATGGGAAGTTAGCTTAAGGACGAAGCGGGCTCTTGTCGAGCAGCAAACGTTGAACAGGAGAGAACAGAGGAAACGGAGAGTTTCACCCTCTGTTTCCTCTGTTTACTCCTGTTCATTCTGGCAAGCTGACTGTTTTTGGCACCCGGCGCGACTTCACACGCCTATCTGCACTTGAACCAGCCTCCAGAAGCCTCCCGTTTATCCCATTGCAGGCGTGAATCCTATCTAGCGGCTCTACTTTTTCACGGCCATTCGGCCTACGCATCTTGCGAAAGACTGCGCCGCTAGCGTGCAATGCAACTGTTGGTCAAGACGACGCAGTCAAGGATGCACTCGCATGGACGCGCACTTCACCGGCCGCGCCGACAAGGCTCGCACCCTCAAGAAATTTCGCGTACGTGCTGCCCGTTACGTGGCAGCCGCCCAGGCATGGAAAGAGCTGCTTGCCCAGGAACAGCTTTGGCAACTGGCCAACCCGGGGCAACCACCAGCCGCGAATGCCGCCCCCATTGGGGACGGTGATCCACACCCGCCCGAACGAACTTTCCCCCCCAAGGGCATCTTCGACTGGCTCTGGGTATCGACATTTGGGGAGCGGCTCGGTGTCGATCCCGCAACGGAGTGGACGATCCCCAGCCCCGCGTTGGCGGCGGGTAAAGCATGCGCCATGACGGAGAGGCTGGAGCAGGAAGGCGGTGAGCTGGATACATGCACGACGTGCCCGCCGGCAGCCGAGCGGCCCCTTGGCGAAGCGGGCTTTCTGACGGGATGTCTGGTCGGCTTGTGCGATTTCACCAGAGGCCGTCTGAATGCGTTCATCGACTTACCGCTTCAGGGCGCGCATCCTCAACGACTTGGCGCCAACATCGAGCAGTTAGCGAAGAAGCTTCGCGAACTCCTGAAGGATCATGACTGCGCGGCGCTGCAAAAGTTCAATGGCGATCTCTCTCAGATCGTGCTTCCGGCGCACTGCGACCGTCTCAGCGAGCGGGAGAAAGGCCGGCTGACGACGCGTGTGGCCTTGAAGTATGCCAGCCTGCTCAAAGGGGCCGGCAACACGACCAGGGTGCTCGCCAAGCTGGGAAAAGCGAGCGTGGATGAAATCGCATCCCTGGGGCGCAAGATCGCCCATTGGGCCAAGAGGGGGAGGATTCGCAAGCCCAAGAAAGCTCCGGTTTCTCCCAAGCGGCGGCGTCGGCAAGCCCTGAAAGCTCGAGCGCCTTCCGCCAATGGTCGTAGGACAGGCAGCCTGCCTGTCCATTGCGACAACGGGACAGGCAAGGCTGCCTGTCCTACGACCGACCCGTCCCATGAACCAAGATGGACGCCGCCCAAGGGCTGGCACGGTCCCAGCAAGCAGAACGGTAGCTGGTTGGGAGAACGCGGCAATTCGGGATGGCTCGATAACCGGCCCGAAATCCAGCACATCACCCAGGGCGAACCCGTTCCGTTCATCCTGGGCAGGATCGTTTTTGACAAATGGATGAGAGCCGAGTTCCATGTGCCCGGCGTGAAAGGTGGGAGGGCGTACCGGACCGCCGATTTCAGAAAGATCCACCGAGCAATCATCAAAAAAGAGAATTTAGGCGTGCCCGGCGAGAAATACTGCTGGCGTAAGCGCGGGCAGATTGCCAGCAAGTGGCTTCGAGAGCAGCCAGATGGATTTGGCGGGAAGGGATTGAAACCCCATCACGCCGGCGGAGACGTCATACAATACATTCCCGCGGCTCTCCACAAAATCCAGCACACGGACGTGCAGGCGTTTGTGCCGCTGATGTGATGCTGGGTTTGAAAAAGGGGGCTGGCATTCTGACACCGTTTCTCGTTCCAAGGCTCTGCCTTGGAACGCGCTGCCCCGCAGGCTCTGCCTGCTCTGAGTACCCTTCCGGCCGCTCTGGCTTCACCAATTCGAGGCTGAGCCTCGCGGGCAGTGCGTTACCAGGCAGAGCCTGGGAACGAGGAATCGATTCGTCTACGCCAGCGCGTCTTGGTAGATTACAATCATTCGCGGCTGGAAATTGATCTTCTGAGCCCGAGACTGGTTTTGAGCATGAAAACAATTGCCACGACCCCGCCAGTAGACATTGCTCTGCGAACCATGAACGCCGAGGAAGTTCGCAGGGTACGCGCCTGGTTCGACCATCTGCAGAATTGGGACGGCGATGAATATGTCCGCAGGCGCTCGCACAGTCTTGAGGAAGTTCCGGATGTTTACGTCCTGAAGACGAGTTCCGACATTCGAATATTCTTCAGATTTGACGGCGACACGGTGACAATCCTGGATGTTGCCAAGAAGGCGGCCATCTACACCTCCGGCCACGTCCCCGAGATCGATTAGTGCCCAAGAACCTTGAATCAATCACTTTCAATCCTGCCGAGTTCGTCGAGGAACTCGAGTCGTTTCACGCTTTGCTCAAATCCGGCGCGGAATTATCTGAGCAGAAGGACATTCTGCCGTTCTTCAAGAAGAAAAAGCATCTGTGTGCCTATATCGGCACCTTTTCGCCGAATATTGGACCGGCTACCGAGTTAGCTTTCGAGTACCCCTTCTTCGGCGATTTCTCCGCGGATCTGCTTCTGGGGAGCAAAGAAGCTGGTGAATTCTGCGTAGTGGAATTTGAAGACGGGAGTCGAGACAGCATATTCAAGAAGGCGGGACGCCGCTCCAACCCCGAATGGAGTTCGCGATTCGATCACGGCTTCAGCCAGATCGTGGATTGGTTCTATAACCTCGACGATTTTAAAGGGGCCAAGGGGTTCGCCAAGACCTTTGGCTACGGCCATGTCAAGTTCAGCGGCTTGCTGATCATCGGAAGGAGCAGCGGCCTGGACGATGCCAAGCGCAACCGCCTCAAGTGGCGGACTGAAAAGGTTCTGATCGATTCCCATCCGATCAATTGCATTACGTTCGACGATCTCCATGCAGTGCTGCGCAACCGCTTCGCCCTATATGGGGCTGCCTGGAAGTTGGAATAGGAAAGATCGCGGAAGGGATGGCTCAGACGAGACTTCTGATACTTCACCGGGTGCCATGTTTTCGCGGCCATTCAGGGGCTATCGATGAAAATCCTAACCAGGAGGCCGCGAAAACATGCCGAGCAGCCGGCGACATGACCTCCCCCGTTGGGGTGACGACATGCTTACGGGCCTTCCAGGGCGTGAGCATTCTATCGCTTCACCGTGGCCCGTAAGCATGGCACCCGGCGCTCATGGTTTTACGGTCGGCCGGCCGACACGGCTGACGAGTTCCTTCAGAAACTGATCGGATTTCATGAACACCGAGAAGTGCCCGCCGCCTTCGATGGCCACGAATGCCTTGCGGGGTGCCTTGATGGATTCCAGGTATTGCCGGGCGAGTTCAGTGGGGGTCGTGAAGTCTTCGGCGCCCTGGAAGAAATACACGGGAATGGCAAACTCAAGACCCAGTTCCTTCGGTCCCATCAACTTCGTCTGCGGGACGAGACGCTCGCCGCTTAACATCTGGCCGTCGACGGAGTCGTTGAGGTCTTGCACGGAATTGCCGGGCGCGACCAACGTGAGACCGATTGTCCCGGACAAAAACTGGTCCGCACCCTCGAAGGCGTTCGACCACTTGCGCTGGACGCCAAATCCCTCGCCGGACTTGTAAGGCGGCGGCCCCACGCGGGTCAATTCATCGACGGCTGCTGGATCCCCGACAGCCCGCGCTTTGTTCAGTAGGGCGTTGTAGGCAACGCCGTAGTTGCGCGGTTCGTCCGCGACCTGGCCGGTGCCCACGTAGGCGAGGAAGAGGTCCGGCCGAGCCCGAGCCATGAGGACCCCGATGATCGACCCGAAAGAGTGACCCACGACGACAATCTTGTCTTTCCCGAGGCGTTTGCGCAGATGCTCCGCGAGTTCGATGCCGTCCTGCACGATGCGATCCACCGTGATGGTCGGCGCGACTTTCGGGCCGGACTTTCGCAACGTCCGGCCGGCACCCCGCTGGTCCCACTGCACTACCGTAAAGTGTTTCTCCCAGGGGGCGAACAGGGCGAATGCCCACGGGTTAGTCACGTCACCGGGGCCGCCGTGCAGGAACAGGAGGACGGTGTTGTCGCGATCCTGGCCGCGGACGGTGACCCATTGCTCAATGCCGCCGAGCAAGACAAAACTTCCTTCGTCAATGCCCTTCGGAGATGCGATGGCGAATTGCTTCGTGTTGCGGGCGCGTAGAAACGAAGCCAGTTCGTCGAACTTGCGGTACTCCGCGTCGATCGGCCGGGGTTTCTGAGTGTCCGTGCCGCTCTGACCGAACGCGTTGCATTCCGCGCTATACAACACGAGCGAACAAACGAGAGCCAATCGTACCATCCGCGCTACCCTCAGTTGGAGGACCCGAACACGGGGGTACTACTCCTTCACCGAGGATCAGGTTTCGGACGAAGCAAACACTGTCGCCCGGCTAGACTAGTTGGACAACGCCACTTTATTGAATGAATTGTTGGTAAGTGCTGTTTGAATAGGGACTTGGTCTTGCATTGGAGGGGAGAAAAAGACGATCCTCCGCGTTCTCAAATTCCTAGAGGAATATCAGGGAGGATCGTCAGGATGACGCTGAAGCAGATTGCCAGTCTCGGCAAACAATTAGCCAAATTTCTCGCGCTGTTCGTAGGCTGCTTCCGGAGCCGCCCCGGCTTCGCCTTATTGCAAGTCTATGTGCAGGGAGTGCTAAGGAGGAACTCTGATGACCCAGTTCCGATTCGCTCTCGGTCTCGCCTGTATCTACATTGCCGCACCGTGGGCGGCGCCTGCCCCAATAGGGCGCGCGACTGAGGGGACGCGGGCAGTGCCGCTGGAAGCCCTGGCGGAGGACAAGGCAGACAAGAAACGCGAGGAGCTATGGAAGGCGCTCATGAAGGCATTGCCGAAAGAGTACAAGGAAATTGATGCATACGCCGAGAACTCGTCGCTCACGGCGGTGCTCCTCTACGGCCGGCATGCCGTACGGAAATTTTCCCTCGAGTCGAGAAAGGTCGAACAGATCCCCGTGATGAAAGCCCTGGGCCGAATCAACCGCATTGCCTTCGAGCAACACGGCCAGCCTAACAATCCTTGACCCGAGGCCGCACATCTCTCGTTCGCAGGGACCGTGTAACCGGCTCTCGCCTACATCCGCCAGCACGAGTCGGCGACGCAAGCCCAGATCCAGAACTTCCTGAACATACAGCAGATCGACTTCACACGCGCCAACCCGCTAACGGGTCAACAGATCAACTACAAGCAGTTCGAGCCCGGCACCATCGCCGACATCCCCCGTGGCATGCAATACGTGCAACCGCCGGGAGCCGGCAACGCCTCGGGCTTCATCGACATCCTGCACGCGACGCTGCGCGGGGCCGGCTGCCGCTGGAACGCCCCCGAATGGCTGGCCACCGGCAGCGGCGCCGACATGGCCGCGTACACCGCCAGTCTGACCGCGCATGCCCCGTTCGTGCGCAGCGCCACGCAAAAACAGAACGCCTACAAGAAGGTGTTCACGCAGGTGCTGTGGGAAGCGATCGAGTACGCGATCGACTACGGTCGGCTGCCCCTGGACACGCCCCACCTGATCGACATCCAATGCGAAGCCCCAAGCATTCTCGCGCGTGACGAACAGGACGAAGCGCAAGCCAACCAAATCCGCGTCACCGGCGGCTGGAAAAGCCGGCAAACGGTGCAGCAGGAAGAGGGCCTCGATCCCGAGCAAGAGATGCAAAACATCGAAGCGTACACCGAACGCTTGGGCAGGGAGAGCAGCGCGTCATAACCTTCCGCACCCCAACCAACCTCCAAAAGCCTCCCGTTTATCCCATTGCAGGCGTGAATCCTACCTAGCAGCTCCTTTTTTCGCGACCATTCGGCCTACGCATCTTGCGAAAGGCTGCCGCACAACCGTCCAATGGAACTGTAGGTCAAGACGACCCAGTCAAGGATGCATACGCATGGACGCAAACGCCAACGGCCGCGAAGACAAGCTCCTCAGCCTCAAAGAAATCCGCGAGCAGAAACGCCTCATCCGCGCCAAGCTCGAACTCCATCAGCTCAAGAACGCCGAGCGCGTCCTTGAAGCCTCCGCCAACTGGGATTACTGGCTCAGCTCTTATGTCGACCTCCTCGATCGCTATCGCGACGGTGGGCGGCTTGCCTATCCCATCGGCCAACCCACCGACCGCCGTTACGGCCAGAACTGGCCCTTCTGGAACACCGAGACCCAGCTCTCCCTGCTGCGCGCTCAGGCACGCCTGCTGTGCACGATGAACGGCTACGCCATTGGACTGCTGAGTGGCTTGCAAGCCTACGTCATCGGCGACGGTTTCCAGTACCGCATCGTGGACCGGAAGAGCCAGAACGACACCAAGAACAGCGCCAAGCCTTCTCCCTTCGCACTCAAGGTCCAGGAAATCATCGACGAGTTCTGCGACGTCAATGACTGGTCCGAGTGGGAGCGTGAACTCTTTTGGCGTTCGCGCGAAGACGGCGAATTCTTCCTCCGTTTCTACCCCGACAATGACAATCGCTGCATGACCGTCCGCTGCGTCGAGCCCGAGCAAGTCTCGATGACCGGCGTCCCCGAGGCAACCCAGGAGCACTGGTCGTTCGGCATCCACACCGACCCGGAGGATGTGCAAACGGTCTACGGTTACAACGTTCTCTACATGGCCGACCCTTCCAACCACGCCAACCAAATCCGCGAGGAAGTGCCGATCGAGGAGATGCTGCACTTCAAGATTAACGTCAAGCGCACGGTGAAGCGCGGCCTGAGCGACTTCGCTTTCAGCACGCACGATGCCTTCACGGTAGCCGAGAAGCTGCGCAACAACATGGCCGAGGGCGCCGCCGTGCAGTCGGCTCTCGCCTACATCCGCCAGCACGAGTCGGCGACGCAAGCACAGATCCAGAACTTCCTGAACACACAGCAGATCGACTTCACACGCGCCAACCCACTGACGGGTCAGCAGATCAACTACAAGCAGTTCGAGCCCGGCACAATCGCCGACATTCCGCGCGGCATGCAGTACGTGCAACCGCCGGGAGCCGGCAACGCGTCGGGCTTCATCGACATCCTGCACGCGACACTGCGTGGCGCCGGCTGCCGCTGGAACGCCCCTGAATGGCTCGCCACCGGCAGCGGCGCCGACATGGCCGCGTACACCGCCAGCCTGACCGCGCACGCCCCCTTCGTGCGCAGCGCGACGCAAAAGCAAAACGCCTACAAGAAGGTGTTCACGCAAGTCCTGTGGGAAGCGATCGAATACGCAATCGACTACGGCCGGCTGCCGATGGACACGCCTCACCTGATCGACATCCAATGCGAAGCCCCAAGCATTCTCGCGCGCGACGAGCAGGACGAAGCCCAAGCCAACCAAATCCGCGTCACCGGCGGCTGGAAGAGCCGGCAGACGGTCCAGCAGGAAGAGGGTCTCGATCCCGAACAGGAGATGCAGAACATCGAAGCGTTCAACGAACGCTTCGGGCAGGGCGCACAGAGCGGCAAGGCGGGGCCGGTTCCTGTTCAGGAGGCGAATTTCAATCCGGATGAACCACGAGACGAACGGGGGCGGTGGACTAAGGCCGGTCAGGGTGCAGCGGCCGCTGTGCCAGCTCCAAATGCGCAGCGTTGGGACGATCGTCAGTTCAACATCCCCGCTCCGTTGATAACACCGTTAGCTCATCACGTGCCCGACGGACAGGAACGTCCTGTCGCGGACGGTGCTGGTTCAGTCCATGGGGAAAAACCGCTGAAACCCCTTCCTAAGGAAATGGAGGAGTACTACGCCAAGGTGGAGAAAGCAATCGCGGATGCGCTCAAGGCGACCGAGCATTACAAAAAGCTGCTTGAGAAAAGAGAGCAGGAGGCCAAGGCCAACGGGCAGATGACGATGGCGGAGCGTCGTACCGAAGCGCTCAAACTCAAAATGCGTCTTGCCAAGCTTGAGCGCGATCGGCTGAATCGCCTACCGACCAGCTGGTCGGAGATTCTTGCAGGGGCAGGACCGATGCCACCTAGCGAACTCGAATTGCGCCTGCAAAGTCGCATCTCTAGACTTGAGGATCCTGCATGGACAATGGTCAACGGCGACCCGGAACAAGACGGTGCGCTGATAAAGGCACGTCGAGATGCATATGGCGCCTGGTCGGACGTTCGTTGGAAGATGCTCGATAAGCCACCGGGGTTCCAGACATCGGACGAGTTTCGCGAACTCGAGGACATGATCGAGCCTGGCCGGAAAGGCCTTCTCACGCCTTCGCAGGCCGGCGATCTCGTCGACCCAATTGAGCTGGTGGCGGGGCTCGGCGCTGGCTGGATCATGAAAGTTCCCGCCCTGCGAATAGGGGCCGCTCCCAAGGCTGGACTCGGCTTTGGAGCGCCATATGTGATCAAAGGAGGCAAGCCGCTGGAAGGTGCGGAAGTTCTCTTCGAAGACGCGGCCAAGGCTTTGGGCGGCACGGGCAAGACATTTTTTGACAGGCTTGAGGCAACCGCTCAACTTGGACCAAAGGAATATGCTCGGTTTGTCGTCAACCCGAAAACAGGTGAGAGAGTTATCCAGTTCGGTCCCCAGGTGGCCAACATGACGCGCGACGACCAACTGCGCCTGGCTCTTCATGAGCTGGGCCACGGCGCTCAATACAATGAATTTGTAAAGGAGTTTTCCAACAAGGCCATCGCCACCAGGGAGTGGAATCATCTTGTTGCTACAAATCGTCTCTGGTATGCGAGGATGGAAATTAGCACCGAGTTGGAGACCTTAAATACGCTGGGGAAAATGGGCTTGCGAACGCCGCAAATGGATAAGAGCTTCATGGACTACATCAAGCAATACGCGGAAGCCATTATGCATGAAACGGAGCATCACTAACCATGAACGGAGGTAGCTGATGATTATGCTCTCTCTGCAAGAGATAATGCTCTTGAACCTCGAAGGACAACTGCAGGAAGACGATAATCGGCGCGTCCCCAAGGATCAGGCGCTTCAGACGCTCAAGAAATACACGGGCCAAGACTTTGGCTACGACGCTGCCCAATGGCGCACATGGTTGCTGGAGAAGGAACGCATCCCACACAGGGATGAGTTTGGATTCCCGGTGCCGCCTGCCTCAAAGCCTGAGCAGACACCGCTAGAGCTGTGCCGCAACTTGGCCGTTCTGCTGCGCTTGGACGGCATCTCCTTTGACGACTACGCCCGGGTGGCAACGCCGACTATGGTGTCCACGTCGGACGAGGACATGCAGGCCTGTGTAGACCTGATCCCTGCCACCTTCGTGTCTAAATACTTCGACTATCTCCGTGCGCTCTTGGAGCCCGTGGACTTCATACCAGATACGAAATTGTTTCTGTTTCACGACGTTCCCGCTGACCAGATTGAGGCGAGGAAACAGGAACTGCGCCCCAAGTATCAGCGGCTGTACCAACTCGTTCGCGAAAGGCTGTGTGCCACATCCTAGGCTCGAGATAGTCGGCTTTGCCGACATTGCCGCCCCATCCGCGAGCCCTACCCGCGATTCACCTAAACACACAGCAGATCGACTTTACACGCGCCAACCCGCTGACGGGCCAGCAGATCAACTACAAGCAATTCCAGCCCGGCACCATCGCCGACATCCCGCGTGGCATGCAATAAGTGCGACCGCCGGGAGCCGGCAACGCCTCGGGCTTCCTCGACATCTTGCACGCGACGCTCCGAGGCGCCGGCTGCCGCTGGAACGCCCCCGAGTGGCTCGCCACCGGCAGCGGCGCCGACATGGCCGCTTATACCGCCAGTCTGACCGCGCATGCCCCGTTTGTGCGCAGCGCGACGCAGAAGCAGAACGCCTACAAGAAGGTGTTCACGCAAGTCCTGTGGGAAGCGATCGAGTACGCCATCGATTACGGCCGGCTGCCGCTGGACACGCCCCACCTGATCGACATCCAATGCGAAGCCCCAAGCATTCTCGCACGCGATGAGCAAGACGAAGCCCAAGCCAACCAAATCCGCGTCACCGGCGGCTGGAAGAGCCGGCAGACCGTGCAGCAGGAAGAGGGTCTCGATCCCGAGCAGGAGATGCAAAACATCGAAGCGTACAACGAACGCTTCGGGCAAGGAGGACAGGGCGGACCGAGCGGCAAGGCAGGTCCGGTTCCTGTTCATGAAGCCAATTTCAATCCGAACGAGCCGCGCGACAAACGCGGTCGGTGGACGAAAGACGCGGTCGGTGGAACAAGTGGCGCTGAGGAGAATCCGAACGGAAGCACTGAGTTTTTCCCGTTGGGAATTTCGCAAGTTGTCAATGCGGGGGGCGATGAGGACGGAACTCAGAAGGGGCCGCAATCTGAGCATGCGGAGACGAAGAACAATCCTCATCATCCGACGCCTGAATTGAATCCAGTCAAGTCGCCTACGCGCGATCGTGCTCCATGGATTGGTTCTCCCAAAAACATGGAGGAATACTACGAGCGCGTTGAAGAAGCCTTCGATGACGCGCTTTCGGCTCAATTCCGGTACGAGCAACTTTTGGTCGCCCGGGAGGAGAAGGCGAAGGTTGCTGGCGAGATGACAATGCCGGATCGCCTGGCCGCTAGTAACAGGCTGGAAATGCGGCTCGCAAAGCTCGAAGCCGAACGATTGGCTCGCGATCCATCTCCTTGGCTGCAAGTCTGGTACGGTATTGATCCTGAACAACCATCGACTGCGGAAGCTAATTTGAAACTGCTGATCAGCGAGTTTCGAGATCCGACTTACAAAATGGTGCATGGCGCGCCGCAGGTAGACTCTGAGCTTAGGTACGCGAGACGGCTCGCATTCGATGGTTGGGCGGTACTCCGCAGGGTGCAATTGAGGAAGCCAGACGATGTCATTACCAAGGAGGAATTTGACGAGCTTCAGGACCTGATCGAGCCGGGCAACAAAGGTCTGAAAACGCCCAGCCAGGCAGGAGACCTGATAGACCCGGTGGAACTTGCCGCTGAACTGGCAGTTGGCTGGGTTTTCAAGCCACCCGAGGCATTACCTGGTTCTTTGGCGCCCAAGAAGACGTCGCTGGGAACGCTTCTACGGCAGAACATGAAACGGGTCAATCCAGCTAACTTCTCGAAAGCATTAAAAGGCGAGCTAGCCGAGGCTCGGACAGCATTGGCGATGCGCAGAGCTGGATATGAAGAATTGGCGGGCAGGCTACCGGGCAACCAAGGATTTGACGGTGTTTGGATCAAGCGTGGAGCCAGTGGAACGATCACGGATATTGTAATCACCGAATCCAAGTACTCGTCTACCGGTGCCCTTAAGCTGGCCCAAACGAAAACCATGGGGCGGCAGTTGAGCACGCAATGGATCGACGCTAATATTGATCGGCTGATAAACAACAGTAACCCCACGCTTGCTCGCGTGGGGCAATTGCTTGACGCTAACCGTAACCTGATACGACCGAAGGCTGCGATCCTGGGCCCTAGCGGTCTTCTCAAATTTTATAATCCTTGATTTCTGGAGTGGATAATGGCTCTTCGCGACAGACTACCTATGATCATCAAGATCCGAGAGGAGAATCTGCCATTGGTTCGCTCCAATGTTGCGGACCGTGCGAAAGACAGGGAT
>Ga0310039_10000427_pt1 | contig 35423 bp, 20 predicted proteins | sample Sb_taG_4_FD_200460 | JGI IMG/M metagenome (GOLD analysis project Ga0310039, IMG submission 200460) | Peat soil microbial communities from Weissenstadt, Germany - Sb_50d_6_BS metaG (v2) (version 2) | ecosystem: Environmental > Terrestrial > Soil > Wetlands > Peat | place: Germany: Weissenstadt...
CTGGCCAACCTCCGCCCATACCAAAGAGCCAGCCGACCGGCACTGAACGAAGAAAGCCCAGCTCAGACGGCGTGGGGCGTCCGGGGCTCGAACCCGGAACCCACGGATTAAAAGTGGACCGCTGCATCGCCCTGAGCGCACTGCCTGCACAAACGCTGCGGCGGGAACGCTCGGAAAGCACACAGTGCACCGCGATCCCGCAGCGTTCGTTCCACGACTCGTTCCACGGCGTCGACGTCATGCACCTAGAGGTCTGTCACTGAATGTGATCGCCCAACAGCACATTCGCCTGACCGGAGGCTTATGCCGGAGTCCTGCGCTGGGGGGTCGGATCTCTATCGCAGGTCTCTTGCGGTTGTCCTGGGTAACGTCCGATTCGGTGCGGCTGGGATCGTGTCGGCGGGGCGGGCGCCTGGTCGCAGCTAATGCGATCATTGGCGACGAACGGTGCGCTTGCCGGGCAGCATCACCTAGCACACGCGACCGGTCGTGCGCCGCCTGCCTATGCCGCCCGTGAGATAGCCATCACGCCGGTTGGCCCTGCCACATGGATGCCTGAGCCGCGCCGCGGCGTTGACACCTGGGTCGTCTTCGCGCCGTCGCAGCACCCGCCTGAAATCACCCATTGCCCCGGCCTACAGCGAACTGTTCGCATCAGGTCGCAAGATCACGTACTCGACATCCAGCGGCGCACACTCTTGGCTGCTGCCTCCTGTGCACTCGGCACGTAGGCGCTCCGCAGCAGAGGCACGGCACGCTCGGACACCTAATCTGTCTTCCGCGACGGCCGCGTGTCCGACTCATGTTTGTCGCAGCTCACTGTGGCCGTTAGCTCGGGCCGCATCAAGTTGGCACTAGCGTGTTGGTGGGGGAAGGACATACTTAGCAGGTACGATCCGCCAGACTGGGCACCATGCGCCGCCTGCCACACCACCTGCCGCAATCAGCGGTCGACCTGATTCATTGGGCGGATGCGAGCAAAGCTGGTCCGCTCGCTGCCGATCGCGTCCCGGGCGCGCAAGGCTCTGAACTTAGTCGGCTCGCTGCGCTCGGCGCGCTGGCGCGCCGGCTGGTGCCGTACATAGTCGACGAGTGGCCTGAACCACTAGCGTCGTGGGCCCGCGATGCGGACGTCGTCATGGACGACTCCATTGCTGCGGCAGTGCGGAAGTCATTGAATTCGATCGATAACGATATACTTGCGCTTACGTATGAACACATGGTGAGCGGCGTAAACCGACGTCAGCTCGGTACGTTCTTCACGCCTGCACCCATTGTCCGATACATGATTGAACAATCCAGGGACTTGCTGTCAGGGTCTCCCAGGCACATTATTGATCCGGGTGCTGGCGTTGGAGCGTTTACGCTGGCTGCACTGGCGGCGTGGCCTAAAGCGACGGTCACCGCTGTGGACATCAACGTAGTTACGCTGGGCTTGCTGGCCACGCAGGCGGCGTTGCTCGATGCACCGGCTAGCATCGGGGCGGGTCGGCTAGCGCTGGCGCCAATGGACTATCTTGCATGGCTGCAAGAACAATGGCGCGCTGCCGAAGGCCCACATCTCATTTTGGGAAACCCGCCTTACACTCGGCATCAATGCATGAGCGAAAAGGACAAGGAGGCGGCGCAAAGGGCCGCTGGCGATCTGATAACGAGCGGGCTGGCCGGCTTGTCTGCATATTTCCTCGCTGCCACGCTAAATACTATCGGCTCCGACGACGTCGTCTGCTTCCTACTTCCCGCCTCGTGGTGTGAGACACGATACGGTCGCGAAATCCGTCAATGGCTATGGCAAGCGCGGAATCGCCGGGTAGAAGTACAATTCTTCCCAAGCGAAATTGAGGTTTTTCCTGGAACACAGGTTACTGCAATGGTGCTGCTCATCGGTCCAACGAAACGAATTGAGCAGCCTTTCGTAGCTCGTCGCATTGACCTGCACACAAGTCAGACACGATGTACTGTAACCTCAGGGCGAACTGTCGAGCCTGACAGATCCAGAGGATGCCCACCGACGTTTACCGGTCTCTTTCGCCGCCCGATGCGGCGATGCGTGCGACCCGCAACACCGCTTGGCGACATAGCCAGAGTTCGCCGCGGCGTCGCCACTGGGGCTAGCGCATTCTTCTTCATCACCGACGCCCAGCGTAACGAATACAGCTTGCCACAACAAGCACTGCGGCGCGCGCTAGTAAAGCCTGCTCATTGCCCAGATATCCGTTTCGACGTCTGCGCGCATGACGCCCTTGGATTCGCCGGCTTGCCTCGGTGGCTACTCGACCTAAACGATTCGGATCTGGCTCTGACCAACGAAGCTGTGACAGCCTACCTAGCTCGTGGTCGGGAACTAGGCGTCGATAAAGGATATCTTACGAGCCACAGACCGAAGTGGTACTTGGTCGAGCAGGTACAGGCTGCAGATTTGTTGCTCGTTCCAGTTGGCAGGCCGTTCCATAGAGTGATCATCAACGATGCGGGAGCTGTGGGCAGCAACAACCTCTATGGGATTTACCTGAATGAAGATGCGCCGTGGCCTCGCGATAGACTGGCCCAGTGGCTACGCTCGGAGCACGGCCTGAGAGGGCTCGCCGACCTCGCTCGGCATTATCAAGGGGGGTCGCTTAAGATCGAACCCAAGTCGCTTCTCACCCTTAAGGTCCCCGACAGGTTGGAAGGCCTGGAGAGCTGAATGGTTGCTTTTTGCGATCTTGGCGATGTTATTGTGAATCAATCGTAGGAGGTGAGCAGTCACGACTGGGTTCAGCGTCGACACGCATTTGCTGCGCGAACTCGGCGAGCTGCTCGTTGGTCGCGATAGCACCGCACTAGTGGAGCTTATAAAGAATTCCTATGACGCCGACGCATCACATGTAACCATTGAGGCCGTCGACCTCGGGCGACCCGAGGCAGTCCTGCGAGTGGTGGACGACGGCAACGGCATGTCACGCCAACGTTTCGAGTCTGCCTTCCTTCGTATTGCGAGTCGAGCGAAGGAGACTGACGACCGACGCTCGCCTCGTTACGGTCGCCGTTTTACCGGGCAAAAAGGAATCGGGCGACTTGCAGCCCACAAACTCGCAGCATGGTTGAGCGTGACCAGTATTCCTGGCCAGCCAGAGGACTATCAAGGGGAGGGCCAAGAGTCGTCCGTGGGCGTCCGGGCCGTACTTGATTGGGACGTCATCGAAGAACAACAAGACCTGGACAGGCTCACCAGCGGACTGGATGTGACGGACGTTCCGCCGTCTTCCGGCGTACCCCATGGAACGGCGCTGGAGCTTCGTCGACTGCGCGCTCCGTGGTCCGACCAACAGTTGGCGACCTTTGTCACCGAACTTCGGTCGTCGCAGCCCCCGCACGCAATAACTGATCCTGCATGGCCTGCGGCGGAACCCGCATCCGCTCCATTGATTCCGTGGCCTGCGGTTCGAGACGTGCGCAGCGATAAGGATCCAGGGTTCGAAGTTCGGCTGACTGGTGACTTGGAGATAGGTGACGACCTGTGGCTACGAGCCAGCGAGGACTTCGAGTGGCTTCTGGAGATCGATGCAACAGGCGAGGTTATCCACTACCAAGTCACGCCACTGCGGCGACACGCAGAGTTCGAACCGGAGGCTCGCACATATCGGTTTCAAAGGCTAGCACCCTTGGTAGGTCGTCCTCGCTTCCAGGCTCGCATCTTGACAATGCCGAATGCAAGCACGCGCCGCGGGCCGCTTTCTGGATTCGTACGCTCGACGAGTGGTGTGCGAGTATATCTTGAAGGTTTCCGAGTTCTGCCGTATGGGGAGTATGGCGATGATTGGCTCGGCATTGATCGTGATTATCGGACAGGCCCTCGCTTTTACACCATCGACATCGATCTCGATACAAGCGATCGTCTAGAAGTTGACCGGCGGGAAGGTCTTCAAGCGACCGCTAGCACAGGTTATTTCGGCGCTGTATTCCTAACCGAGGGCGGAGCTAGCGGCCTGCGCAGCCTCGTTAGTCGCGAGGGGTTCGTTCCCGATACTACATATGAAGCTCTTGTGGACCTTGTCCAGACAGGCATCCGCCTCAGTATTCGAGTACGACGATCAGTGTTTCTCCGTGCTGAGGAGCGTAGGCGGCGGCGTAGTGAAGATCAGGCCGAACGCCGATCGATCAGCCCGACCAGCCGCCCTCGCACTGGCACTTCCGGGAGGGTGCCGTCGGCCACGTCAGATGTGCCAGACGTGGAGCCCGAGGCCAATGCAGGCGTCACCTCTGGTGCGGCCGATTTGGAAGCCGACTTCGAACCAGACATCCGGCCAGCGGATGCTCTGCAACCCTCCGTACTTTCGCCCAGGGCCAGACGTGTGGTCATGAACGCTCGTGAGGTGGTAGCGGCGCTGCGTGCGGCGGCGATTCCCATCGCTGACATGGAAGCGGTTGAGGCCATCGCCGCAGGCCTCGACATCTTGCAGTCAGAACTGGATCGCTTGCGAGAACTCCAGCCTGAACTGCGCATCCTCGCCAGCGTCGGCCTTCAGCTGGGCGCCTTCGTTCACGATATCAACGGAATGCTCGGCCAGTCGCGGACGCTAAGGGATCTGCTCGGGCCACTTGCGTCGGACGCTACACTCAATCGCGAACAAACTCGACGAGTGCGGCGTGTCGTCCGTGCTCTGGATGATCTTACGCATACCCTGGCGCGGCAAAGTAGCTACCTCACCGACGTGCTGGTCGCCGACCCTCGCCGACGACGGTCGAGGGTGCGGATAACCGAACGGCTTGAGGTGGTGCGACGACTGCTGTCCGACCAGACAGCGCAGCGGGACGTGAAGATCGAAGATGCCCTGCCAGCAGACCTGAAGACCCCCCCCATGTTCCCCGCAGAAGTCGGCGTGATGCTCACCAACGTACTCACCAACGCTGTGAAGAACGCAGGATCGCCGGGCAAGGTCCGCGTTACTGGAGCACCCTTGGGCGTCCGGGGAGCGACCCTCTTCGTCCACAACACGGGCGTGGCGGTCAACATCCGGGAGTCCGAACGGTGGTTTCTGCCCTTCGAGAGCACGACAGTCGAAGTCAACGAGGTTCTGGGTCAAGGGCTTGGGTTGGGTCTGCCTATTACCCGTGCTTTGGTCGAGGACTACCGAGGCTCGATCAGGTTTGTCGAACCGCCATCAGGCTTCGCGACAAACATCCGTATAGATCTCCCCGACCCCCGGGAGCGTGGATGAATTCAACGTCCCCTACGGAGAACGCTGCGGCCCGTCGGCCGCTAGCGGTCATAATCGATGACGTGGATCAAGCCGACTTCGCCGAATTGGTCACCGACGAGGGGGTAGACGCGGTTGCTCTTGGTCCCGACGATCTGGATCCTGAGCTCCTCGCTAGGGCTACGGCGGTGATCCTTGATCAATATCTTGACGAATGGCCGGGACGGGATCGATTGAAGCTTCCTCCGACGCTACATGTTCCTGATGGTCTCGCCATGGCGGCCGTTCTCCGCTCGCATGTAGAGAATAGCGGGTCCAAAGACGGCTCACACCCCGCCTCAGTGGCTTTCGCCCTTCGTACCGGAGAATTGGACAGACTAGGCGCTGGTCTGCCGAAAGCTGCGCGAGAGTACCTACTTGCGAGGCAGTACAACCTTGAGTGGGTGTTTGGCAAAGGAGAAGATCCACTACCCAATCTGCCAACGCCCGCCCGCCGTATCGCCAGCCTCGCCTACGCCGCTAGTACCTTGCCTCAGCATTGGAACGCCAATAGTGGCAATCCAGGTATTCGATGGCTCGACCTTCCGAATACTTCGTGGGCTGAGGACGCTATGTGGCAGATCGAGCAATGCCGACCGCCTCAGCATGTGGTTGCTGAGAGGAGTGCTGGTATGGCGTGGCTTCGGTGGTTCCTTCATAGGATTCTTCCCTTTCCAACATTCCTCCTCGATCGGACTCGCCTAGCGGTAGCTCTCGGTATAAGCACAGCTTCAGCTGAAGAGGTACTTGCCAGCGAAAGCCCGCTAGCCGCGCGTCTCGGTGAACTAAGGTATAGCGGGCCGTTTAACGACTTCCTTGGCGATCGGTGGTGGCGCGCTGGTGTTAGTTATATAGGCGAGGAGTTGTTGGATGTAGGGCAGCGTCACGGCTTCACACGCAGTCAGGCCGTTGCCTCAGGAGCAGGGCAGCTTCATGGCCAGTCTCTCGACATGCTCACCGTTGAGGACCCCGTAGTAGGTGTAAACGCCGACTATTCGGTCCTTCCCATTCCCTTGAGTTCGGCATCGGCTGTACGTCTTCAGCCAGATGACTGGCCGCCGTACGCCGACGATGCGTGGGCGGCACGGGATACATTGAGCGCTGACGATGCAGATCCCGAACTCCTGGCGTTGGTTGTGTCGACTGATCGATGGCGGATTCATGGAGACGACGGTGACCCTCCAACGTTGCCAGTCGCACCGCAGGAGAGTACAGATGAGAAGGACCTCGGAGAAGACCATAGACGGACCGACACTGGGAAGCGTCTGCCGTGAGCCATGGTACGACCCCAATCATCGTTACAAGCCTCGCCCCGGAAACAACCTACGTTACTGACACTGGCCCTTTGCTATGTTTAGGTGCGTCTAAGGAGCTCCGCGATATTTACAGGGCCCGCTGCTACGGCAAGACACACTGGGTCGAGGCGGTCAAGGCCGAGCTATTTCACCACTCAAGAGGCAATGGCCCACGTGCTCGGGCGGCTGAAATGTACAACGGGAGAGGTGTTGCGTGGCTTTCTGCTGTTATAGCCTTTTCCGCGGCTGACGATAATGACCTTGCCCCAATCAGGAATCGTCTGACGACACTGGGGGTCGCCAAAGCGAATCGCCAGGGACGTACGCCGCCTACTGACCCAAGAGCAAATCTAGGCGAAGCGCAGAGCATTCTGCACGCTCATAGACATCAGCACACACTCCTGGCTCACGACGACGACGCTCGTATCGTTGCGAAGCAGAACTCCGTACCGGCCGCAACGCTTGTAGATCTAGCTCGGCGCCTTGTATCGGAGGGTATTTCCGCCAAGCAACTCGCTAATATGTTTCTGACGCTACAGCGAGATGGGATAGATGCGGGGGAATACATTACTGGACCACTCGACTTGGTGCCTCGGGGACGCTCGAATCCCTGACCATCGGTTCAATACTCGACTGAGTGGATCGCGATGCGAATTGTGCCAGTTGAGCGTGCCTGATCAGAGATAGTGCACGTGGGTGCCGTGCCGAGCGGCTCGTTCGACACGTTGCGAATGGTGACCAGGTCGAGTCGCCGCTTGTGCGATGAATGCCATGCTGACCGGCAAGGCGCCGAATGACAGTCCAGAGCGTGACAGATCTCGCCGCGTATGCGGCGAGCAGACTTTAGGCAACGTTGCCTGACGCACATGCTTGGCCGGTGTTGCTATCATTGCTACTCGGCCGAGTTGATCGCAATGTCGTCGGCAATGTCGCCGGTGATGTTGGCTACTTCTGCCAGGTCAGCTTGCGGGAAGGCCCACATCGGATTGTCCGGGGCAGGCCGTCCGGTAAGGGAGGGCAGTGGCGGCCCGGATGAGGAGAGTCGCTTTCTTGCGACGTTGACGAAGTCCTGCCGGCGGACCTCAACCTTGTCGCGCAGCACGTACCAATCTCCGTCGGAGGCCAGGCCGCGCTTGATCTTGAGATGTACTGGCCAAATTTCCGCATCTATAGCGTGTGCGGCATCGGCGATCTCGTGATCCGCGACCAGGTTCACCATCGCGAGGGCCTCGTTCCACGGCTTCCAGTCGATCGGCGTAGGAAGACACAGGGGATCGGCCGACTGCGTCCGTGCAGGCTTAACGCGCTGTGCGCTCATCGCCGCGAGTTCGATCAGCACGTTGGACGACTCACGTAAGACCTGAGCACAGGCATCCGCCTGCCGGTCACGGGACCAACTGCGCTGCTGAGACCGGTTGCTGACGGCCCCGCCCACGAGCACTCCTAAGAGTGTGGTGAGAACGGCGCCCGCGGTTGTGATGATCAAGCTCCAGGGCAGGCCCATAAATGTAGTGTCACCCTGAGATCGGCCGATGCGAAGCGGCCGATCCATCAGCGCCGGCCGCCAATGTCTGGGCGATGGCCGCGAAGCTTGAACATTGAGATCCGCCCTCACGCGGACGAGCGCACGAGGTAGCCGCGCGCCTGCAACTCTGTGATGTGGTCGCGGATCGCGCGGGGCTCGGGCCCTCCGGTGATCAGGATGCCGCACTCGAAGTTGGAGTCCATGGCGCGGCTGGTGAAGTTGGCGCTGCCGACCAGGGCGATGCTGTCATCGACGACGATGATCTTGGCGTGCAGGGCTGCCCAAGCTGGGCGCAGGCTGGCCGGCCACCGCAGTCGGATCGCCCGTAGTCCCGGGAACGGCGGATCGGCGGCGGTGTAGGCAGGGTTATCCTCGTGCCGCTCGGCCAGGATCGTGATCTCGACTCCGCGCTTCGCCGCTGCGGCGAGCGCGGACTCTATCGCTGGCTCGCTGTGCGTCGCGTAGCTGACGATGAGTATTTCGCGGCGCGCCTGGCCGATCAGGCCGGTCACGGTCGCTGCTGTCAGCCGACCAGCTCCGCTGCCCGTTTCGGGCCCGGTCCAGACCACGTCGATGTGCTGGCGCTGCCTGGCTCGCTCGAAGGCTTGCGCGGCACCGGCCAGCAGCCCGGCTAGGTAGGCCGAGCGCTCTCCGGGCAGCTTGCTCAGGAGCTGGTCGCAGGCGCCGCGCAACACCGCCGCTCCTGCCTGCGCGCGTAGCGTCTGGACAGCGGCAGGGCCATCAGCGGCGGCGCGCGCCAGCTGCCGGGCGTCCGCAGTCGGCAGCTGCTCGACGATGCGGCTGGCCCAGGCGGCGTCGTCGCTGGCGGCACCAGCCGCCGTCCCACAATTCACAGCGAGAACGCCAGCCCATCGCCGGTCAGATCAGCCAGCACGGCCCGGTCCAGCCACCGGTTGTTGGTCTCGCAGCTCGTCTCCGAGGCGAACAAGCAAGCGTGGCAGGCGGCGGCATGCATTTCGGCGGACGGGTCGATCGGCACGTGCTCGGCGCAGAGCGGATCCGAGGAGCAGCGCAGCGCGTCCTCGAAAGCCTGGTCGAGCAGCCGCTTGAGGTAGCGCCGGTGGCCCAGAGCGACCAGGCCGCCCAAGGTGCCCTCGCTGTCGCTGGCCGCTGTGGACAGCAGCACGCCGGCGCAGGGCTCTCGCGGTGACCCGATGTACAGCCGCTCCCTGATGCTGGCCGATGAGTAGCCGCATTCCAGCGCGACCTGGCGGATCAGCATGTGGCTGAGCGTGTGGATCAGGGTCAGCCGGGCGTGCGGGAACGACGGGTTCGGCGTCCGGGCTGTGTTGTGCGCCCACCGGCGGTATGCGCCGTCAAGCGCCACCATCCGCTGATTCCTGGCGGCCCTGGCTGCCCAGGCTGCCACTGCGTCCTCGCGGAGTTCCAGGAAGATGCCCTCGCCGCGCTGCTCGACGGCGGGCACCCACTGCGGTGCGCCGCGACCGAGCGGAACCCGGCTGACCGGCTCCAGGTCGCCGCGCTCAGGCGCGGCGAGCCGGGTGAACCCGAGCAGCGCCCGGACTTCCCGCAACCGCGAGACCAGCACGACCTGATCGAGCAGCCGGTCATACCCCTCCGGACTGGGCGTCGCCGTCGCCCGGAAGTCCGGGTCCTGCCGCTGCGTGGTCGGCCTCGACAGCATCTGCCACTCGGCGTCAAGCAGTCCCCGGCTCTCCCCGGGCGCAGCCGGGCCACCGGCTGCGCGGACCTTCTCCACTTGCGCCCAGATCTCCTCAATCGGCGTGCCGCGCAAGCCGCGCAGCGCGTCCATCCCGTCGATGATCAGCTGCAAGACCTCGGGACTGGGCTGCGCGCTGAGGATGTGCCAGTGCGCCGTGACCAGGTCCTCGACGCTCTGGCCCTGCGGCAGGTGCAGCGCGCTGGCGGTCACCCCGAACCACAGGTTGCTGCCACCGAGAACGATCAGCCGCAGCGGCCTGCCGCACCGGCCGAACTGCTGCAGGTGCGGGTGCCGCCCTCGACAGGCGGGCAGGTTCGCCGAGCCGCTCCGCCCGGCTGCCTGCTGGATGCTCCGGGACGCGCCGCATTCCTCGCACCGCACCGTGACCCGCGGGCCCAGGGTGCTCGACGCATCCGACATCGTCAGCTGCGGTCCGTCGCACAGCCCTCCCGGTCTGGCGGCGTGCACGTACTCCACGTACGGGAAGTCATCGAGGTGCCCGGCCTCGCACACCACCAGGAACCTGGCCGGCACGCAGGCCCGCTTGTTCACATCGCGCGACTGTGCCTGCCGCAGGCAGTGCGCGTGGACGATCTTCGCCAGATCAGGCCGGCGCCCGTACCGGTGGATCAGGTGGAACTGGCCGGGCGGGTCGAGCGGGCCGAGCCTGCTGCACCGCGCGCAGCGGACCCAGCGGGGGAACGGCGTGACCGGCACGCCGACGCGGCTATACGGGTCATCGCTCTCGGCCGGATCCCACGGCGCGGTCCGCAGCGCCCGGACCTGGTCGCCGAGCACCCGCCGCACCTCGGCGAGCAGCCGGGGCTCGTCGATGAGCTCCTGCCGCTCGGCGCTCCAGGCGTCCAGGCCCCGGACGATCACGCTCATCGCCGGCAGGTCCACGATCGCGCCGACCCCCGTCGTGGTCACCAGATGACTCGGGCGGGCCTCACCGATCCTGGTCGGATCGCGGCGCCGCCACGCCTCAGCCCCAGCCAGGACACTCATGAGCCGTCGCCTCCCCTCGCAGCCTCGCCTTCGCCAACTCCCACGCCAGCGGCAGACCGGTCGTAATCCCACGACGGTGCGTCGGCCACGCTGCGATCGACCTGGTCGAGCTGGAGAACCACCTCGGGCTCCACCTCCCGCAAGCTCCGCGGCGCCGACCACAGCGACCAGGAGCCATCCTCGGGGGACTGGAGCAGGCCAGTCACTTCGGCTGCTTCCTCGTACCCGAGACGACCGGTCCTGACCGCGGCCCGGTGACCGGACCAGCTGTCGAGCCGCCGCTGCAAGTACCCCCGGACCAGCTCGGCCTGCTCGGCGTCGTGGGTGACCACCTCGGCCCGCCGCACGATGTCGTCCATCAGCGCCTGGACTCCCGGGCCGGACAGCGGCACCGTGTGAGCGGCCAGGTTCGGCAGCGTCGCCATCCCCGCGTGCCGCATCGCGGCCACCAGCACGCCGGACAGCCCGCGGTCCAGCGCACGGTCGCTGAACGGCGTCGTGGTCAGGCCCTCGATCCGCTTCCCGAACGTCGCATGGTCGTAGCCGAAGTGCTCTAGATGCGCCAGATCTCTGGGCCGAGCCCAGTTGTAGATCGTGACGACCAGCCCTGGCCGTTCGCGATCGCGGCCGATCCGGGACGTCACCTGGATGTACTCGGCGGTGTTCTTCGGCTGACCGGTCACCACCATCAGCCCAAGCCGCTGTACGTCCACCCCGACCTGGAGCATGCTGGTCGCCAGCAGCACGTCAAGCGGCATCACCCGGTCCGCGGCCCGCGTGCGGGCCTCGGGATCGTTCCGGTACGCCTCCCGCGCCGCGGTCGAGTCAAGCTCCGGGTCGAACCGCCGCTCCAGGTCGGCGAGCGTCGAGGCGATCCGGCTGCTCGGCATCCGGCTCGTCAGCTCGCTGACGATCGGCCGCCTGCGCCGGGTGCGGACCTGGAAGCTGGCCAGCCGGTCGGCGATGTCATCGTCGACCAGCCGCCGCATCCCTGCCAGCTCCCTGGTCGAGGTGAAGTAGTCCACCACCGTCATGTACGGATCGGCGGCAGCCCCGTACCTGTCAAGCAGGAACTGGGCATGCTCCATCAGCGCCGACACGACGCGGATCTCGACCGACTTGAGCCGCTCCCCAGGGGCCAGCACGCCCCGGTACCGCCGGCCGGGCGAGCCAGCCGACGAAGGCACCGCTTTGGAGAAGAAGGTCTCCCCAGCATCGAGCACTTGCGGCGGGAACACCGCCAGCTCCCTGGCGAATACCTGCTCCACCTGGTCGCGAGCGCGCCGCACGGTCGCGGTCGAGGCAATCACCACCGGCCTGACCGGGATGCTGCCCCATTTCCAGCAGCACAGCCGGTCCACCGCCGTCTCATACAGCCCGACCATCGAGCCCAGCGCATCACTGATCAGGTGCAGCTCGTCCTGGATGATCAGGTCAGGCGGACGCAGCCGGATCGACGGGACCGGCTGCGCGGCTGGCAGCCCGGCCCGGGCCGGGTGCCGGCTCCGGCAGAAGCCGTCGAACTCCGGGTTCTGCCAGCCATGTCGCGGGCACTCGCTGTCCACCATGCCGAACAGCGGCGCCGTCGCCCCACGCCACGGCAGCTGGGCGAGCTTGTCGACGGTCGCGATCACCAGCGCCGGGGTCAGCCGGTAGATCTCCTCGTCGACCGTCAGCACGGGCAGCCCCTCCGACGGCGAGTGCCGCTGGGTGAACTGGCAGTCGCCCTCGGCATCGGAGCAGTACAGCAGCACCCGCCGGCGCGCCGCGTCCGTCACCAGGTCCCGGCTGCCCGACAGCGGCGACCCGCACCACGGGCACGCGGCAAGCTGCAGCGGCCCGCCCAGCATCCGGTCCTGCTCCCGCCCCGAGGCAACCTGATTGCTCGCCTCCTCGAACGAGTTGGGCGTGACCTTAGAGCCAACCCACAGCCCCACCCGGAACGGAGCCGTCCCCCACCTGCCGTCCCCTGCCTCGATCCGCTCCCGGCGCAACGACTCGCACGCGCAGATCAGCGCTGCGGCCCGCTGGAACTGCTGCGCGGTCAGCAACCGCAGCGTGTACCGCATCAGCACGGCCACGCCTCTGGTCCCGTCCCGCACACTGGCGTCCGCGCCGACCACGCCCTGCAGCCGGCGGATCGCGAACGTGTACGCCGCCAGCCCCAGGTACGCCTCCGTCTTGCCGCCGCCGGTCGGGAAGAACAGCAGCTGAACCTGCGCGTCGTGGGCGCCGCGCCGCGCATCCGGGTGCGCCGGGTCGGTCAGCCCCGGCAGGCACAGCAGCACGAACGCCAGCTGGAACGGTCGCCAGCTCCGGTTCCCCGGCTTATCAAGCTGCCGGAGCAGCCGGGTCACGCTCGCCGAGGGATCGGCGAGCCTGGCCCGGACCAGCTCGCTGCGGACCCGCTGCAATGCCATCGCCTGATTGGCGAACCGGAACGCCTCCCGCGCGATCCCGCTGTCGCGCAGCAGGTCGATCGCCCGGTCCAGCCGACCGGCGACCTCCCTCGCCCGCTCAAGCGCCGTCTTCGCCGCCGGGGCATACCGGGCGATCTCAGGGTCGCTGGCCATCCGCTGCTCCTGCGCGTCCAGCCAGGCCCGGTACCCGGCAGTCAGCGGACGTAGCGCCCTGATCAGCCCATCACGGGCCAGCTCCGAGCTACCCAGCGCTGACATGTCGAGCACCAGGCCAGGCACGCTCCCCGGCACCACCAGCGGCACCTCGGCCGCCGGGAAGCATGTCGTCTGCAGCCGCCAGGCCCGGTCCTCGCCGTCGCGCACGTCCGCTTCCACCGCGCACTGCCGACCGTGCGCGTAATCCCGGACTCGCCGGTGCAGCATCTCCAGGTGCAAGACCTCGTCGTCCCTGCCACTGGGCGGGTCGGCCAGCTGCGGGTCATTGTGTCCCGCGAAGATCGCCCGGTGCCCGTCCAGCGCGGTCACCGTCAGCCGCACCTGGTACAACCTCGCCGCATCCGGAGTGACGGCCACCCCGGGCTGCCCGTTCACCAGCGACACCACCACGACCCGGCGGCGATCCCTGTGCCGGACCGTGTACCGCACGACAACGCCCTCGAACTCCGGATCGGGAATCAGCCCGTCCGCGTCCTCGCGATCAAGCGGCACCTCGACCCGACCGCCACACGGCCGCCGCTTCCACACTGTCCGCGGCCGACCCTGCTCGGTCTCGTGCACCTCAGACGCCGCGCGCTCGTACCGGCCCCAGGACGCCTCCACCAGCACCACATCCACGTCGTCGGGCACCATGAACGACAACCCGATCGACGACGCCGCCATCGACCCGGTCCGGACAGCGGCCTCACTCTCCACGTCGGTGTCGTCGGCCTCCGAGTCACCGCTCACCTCACGCTCCACCAGCGCCGGATCATCCCCCGAGCCCTCATCGCTCGCCGTCCGCTCGTCCACCGGCGCATCCCGCGGCACCAGCCGGCCAAGCAGATACCGCTCAGCGGGTGAGGAACCCGGGGAAAGCTCCTCCTCCGGCCCATCCCACGGGCCAAGCAGATCCCGCTCAAGCAGCGACTCGAACTCGGCTCGCACCTCGAACGACGTGGCCGAGGTGGTGCCCACCGCGGCCGACGCGCCCGGCACGCCCGAACCGCCGACCGCTGACCTGTCCTGCGCTGGCATCTGGGTCACGGATTCTCCAGCTTGTAACGACGCTGGTTCTCCTCAAGCAGCCGGTCCAACAGCTCGAACCTGGCTTCCTTGCCGACCGTCCACCTGATCCCGATTTTGGTCGGATGGTGCCCGATCTTCAGATCAAGATCCTCCCATCCATACGCCCGCATCACAGCCTCATCAATGGCCACATGAATGTCCCTGAGATTCATAACGGCCGCATCATGGTCATCAGGATCATGAACGTGGTTGTACGTCGTGGTAAGTCCCCACGACCGCCCCAGCATCAACTCCCGTCGCGTCCGATCAAGTTCCCCGCCCAGCTCACCCAACTTTGGCGTCAGTTTCGGTCTCGGCAGTGTCAGGAATACATCCGATGGGGCGTATCTGATATCAGTGCGCATGGTTGACGTGTAGCGAATCGCCCAAGCAGAGTGAGCGCTCGATGACAACATCGCCAGGCTACCAAAGTCATCGAGCGCGAATACCACCACTTGCTCGGAAAATACAGGTCCCGTTGGCACACGCGCCGGTGCGAGCGCATTGCTCACGCGGGCAATTACGATTACCTGCTCGAATCCGCCGACCGTCTCGTACAGGCCAGGGCGGTGTTCCCCATGACGCCACCAGAATTCGCGGTAGTTTTCCCGTTTGTTACGCTCTCGCTTGGGCTTAACGAATTCCCGAACGAGATTCATGCAGTCCGGATACTCTTCGGCTCGCGATAGTGACCAGCCGCGGAAGTTGATTACACAACGGCTAGCAGAAAGGTCGGGCCTTCGGTTCAGGTCCTTGCCGGTCAGGTAAGGCTGAAGGACGTCGGCATTGCGCGAGTCGCGACTAAGCAACTCGTTCGCCTGGTCGAAGCTGAGCATAAACCCAAGCCCTTCCACCCTCGAACCATGGAAGGAGATAGCGTCGTTCTCATTCAGCCGCTTGGGTCGCGCCCGGATACGTCCGTAGGGTTGAAGATCTGGACCAATCGTAGGCGCTTCTTCGCCGTCCAGCCAGTAGACAGCACCCTTCGATAGCAGGGTCTGACTAGCCCATACTTCTACTATCTGCAAGTTGGCGCTCGTTGTAGGCCAGGGATGAGGTGAGCGCCCCCTTCTGATTGTGAGGCCCTGACTCACCACCTGTTCGAGACCAACCCGAAGCGTGGTCCCTTCAACGAGCGTGTTGGTGGCGACATATCCAAGCTGTCCCCGTGACGACATCAACCGCTGCGCGCGGACGAGAAATCGAGCGGCTAGGTCCGTGTTTCCCTTAACGCCGCGGCCGTCCCAACGCTGCAGCCAAAAGGCATAGTCATCACCAAAAGTGCCCGAGACCTTACTACCAGCTAGGAACGGTGGGTTGCCGATTACTGCGTCGAAGCCGGGCTGTACGGCGTCAACGAAGACCTCAGGGAAGGCGAGTGGCCAATGCAGTGGCTGCCTGTCAGCTGTCCCGGCTGGCCGGTCTGTCTGGAGTGCGGCCCTCGCCCAAGTGGTGAGGGTGTCAGATTCGCCTTCGACCGCGTAGGTCACTTGCAGGGCCAGCTTGGCGAACTCAGCGTCGCGCTGCTTGCCTTTCAGTTTCGCTGCTGTCAGACCGGCTGCGGTGACCACGTTGGCCACCACTGTCAATGTCCCCGAAATCTTGTCAGCCTCGGCCAGCATCCTGACCTTGTGTTCGACGTCGCGAATAGAGACGACCGGGGCTGCGGTGATTCGGCGGCGTAGGTCTGCGGCTTCCTGGAGCCGACGGCGCCAGGCGGCGGCGAAGTCCAGGGTGTCGGCATTGAGTTTGCGTCCAGCTACTGGGTCGGGATGCAGATATTCGAGCTGGTCCATCAAGGCGAGGCCGAGCAGGCTGTCGCCGCAGACCAGGCGGTCATCCAGGAAGCCGAACGGCCGTTCCCGGTCCATGGTGATCAGCCAGAGCGAGAGTTTCGCCATCTCGACGGCGAGCGGGTTGATGTCAGCCCCGTACAGGCAGTGCTCGGCGATCTCGCGGCGTGCTTGCAGCAGTACCTGGCCGACCTCGGCATCGGCGCCGATCCGGTGCGCCTGCTCATGCAGCCGAGCCGCGAGCGCGTCGGCGCGGCCCTCGGCCCGCCAGGCCTCGACCAGCCGGTCGGCCAGGTACCGGCAGGCGGCGACAAGGAACGCCCCCGAGCCCATCGCGATGTCGGCCACCCGCAGCGCGAGGATCTCCGTGGACGGCCTGGGTCGCCAGCTCGCCTCGTCGGCGGTCTCCAGCGGGCCTGGCCGGTAGACCAGCGGCTCCAGCGCGCCGATGGCGATTTCCTCGGCGAGCGACTTCGGGGTGTAGTGGGTGCCGGTGGTCGCGCGGCGGAAGCTGCGGGACACATACCGACCGCCGGCCGGGGTGACGGCGGGGAGGCCGCGCTCGTCGTAGCGGAGGACGCCGAGCAGCGGAGCGATCGCCTCGACCAGCCCAGGACCGGCACCGGCTACCCGGCCGAGCGCGGCCCGCTGATCCGCCGTCGGCTCGGCGGCCAGCGCGGCCCGCACCTTGGCCGCCGACCAGCCGGTCCGCTCGGTGATCCGGGCCGCGAGCTCGCCGTTCCCGCGCCAGGCTGTGGCGTCGCCGAGCGAGATCTCGCAGTCGTACTTGATCTTGCGGGGCCAGTTGCGCGGCCGGACCAGGCCGAGTACTACCTCTTGCGCGGTCCGGATCTCCAGCTCAAGCAGGCCCTCGTAGACGTAGCCGATCTGCTCCACGTCCAGGGTCCGGAAGGTCAGCCGCCGCCGCTCCCCGCCGATCTGGACGTACTGCACCGCCCTGAGCATCCGCAGCACGGTCCGGTCATCGACCGCGGGCGGGCGCGCCGCAGCGGCCGGGTCGCCGGTAGCCCGGCCTTCCAGCCACGGATACCGGTCCGGGTCGAAGAGGCCACCGCCGTACGCCGGCAGCCGCAGGTCCTCATGGGCCACACCGGAATGCAACGCGCGGGTCAGCGCGAGCAGCCGGTGCCACGCTGCGGTGCGGTGCTCCAGCGCCTGCTCACCGGCCAGGCTGGCCTGTCGCTCCAGTTGCCCGACAAGCTGGCCGACGCCATAGCCGGTGACGTAGATGTCGTCGTCGCTAGGCAGCAGCCTGCGTTCCTCGGCGAACAGCAGGAACACGACCCGCATCATCATCGTGACGACGCCGGCGTAGAAATCGTCGTCATCGACCCCGTCAAGCAGCTGGCTGCCGCCCTCGCGGTCCAGCCGGTCCAGCGTTGCGGCCAGCATCTCGACCGCGTCGCGTACCTGCTGGCCGAGCGTCTCGGTGACTTCCTCCCCGCGCTCCAGGCTCTCGGTGAACAGGGCGGGCAAGGTGTCGGCTGCCGCGACGGCGAGGAACCTGGAGCGGTGCAGCAGCGCCACCAGCGCGCGCAGCGACGCCGGGTCCTCGCTGAATAGCCCGGCATCCCAGACCGCGGCGCCGGTCGTCCCGCCGATCGGCGCCCACACCAGCGCCCACCACCGGCCGTCGGTCACCACGCCGACCGGGACCTGGCGGGCGCGGAGCACCACGGCGAGCCGTTCGACCCCGCTGGCCGTCCAGCCGCCGGTCGTCGTCCTGGCGAGCGGATGCGTGCCCCATGGCAAGTAGCTGCCAAGCAGCTTCCACGGACCCCTGGTGGCATCCCCGGTGCCGCCTTCGTCCTCGTCCGCCGCGTCATCTTCATCCGGCTCGTCGCCGTCGTCATCAGGATCGGCGTCGTCAGCGGCGCCGTCGTCAGCCAGGTCGGCGACCGCATCGTCGTCATCGTCGTGGCCGAGGCCAGCGTCGGCGTCAGCGTCGCTGGCGGCGTTCTCGGCGTAGAAGCCGAAGTCAGGCCTGACCACCTGACCGTGCTCGGGCACGGGCTCGGCGAGGTTATCCGGAATCTCGGTGTCGATCCGCAGATGGTGCTGCCAGCCGAAGAGGTCCCGGAGCATCGCGGGGATCATGACGTGCCTGGTCGCACCGTGACTGTCGAGCATCTCAGCCACCATCGCCCGCACCTCGGCCCGCTGGCTGACAGGGACTGACGGCAGCCCATCGGGGAAGACCCGGTGTACGACCGGCAAGGTGAGGAACGGCCCCGACGTCTGGAGCAGCTCTAGCCAGCCGTGCCGCCTGCGGATCTCTTCGCTGACCCCGCCGGCCGGCCGCCTGCGCCCGCGGCGGGTCACCATGCTCGCCACCCCTCCCCGGCGGGTCCGGGGCTGATCTCCCGCATTCCCGGCGGGACACCTCTGCCTTCGGTCCGGCCAACCGGATCGCCCCTGGCGTTCACCTGGGTGCTCCTTCATCTGGAGCGCACACAGCGACAGCGAACGGGAACACCAGCTCCCGGACGCCCGCGTACCTGCGGCTGATCGTCGCCAGCTCGCGGTCCCGCTCGTCGTCCAGGCCGTCCAGGCGCGCCTGCCAGGCGGCGCGGTCGCGGTCGAGCAGCTGGCGTTCCTCCCGGGCGAGCTCGTCGAACGTGAGCTGCACCTGGACGGGGCCCGCTAGCGCGGTCTCCAGCCTCTGGCGCAGCTGGCCGAAGATGGCGCGGGTGTTGCGGGTCTCGCTGTCCTGCCGCTGGGCGATGTCCCGGCCTAGTGCCGTGACCCGCTCCGCTGCCCGGGCCTGGACATCTCCTGCCAGCAGCGGTTCCACCTCGGGCCAGCGATCAGCCACGAAGGCCCGTTGAGCCTCCGGCGCGAGCCGGCTCGTCTGCGGTTCCAGTGCACCTTCCACCGCAGCCCGGAGGCCGGAGAAGCGCGGCTGCTCCAGTTCCACCCGCCGGGACCGGCCGGATGGCGGCAGCTCCCGCGCGGCCAGCATGACCTCCTCGTGCAGCCGCTGGCCGTCGGCGCCGACCACGACGAGCCGCGCGAAGACCGCGACAAGGACACCCTCGATGGCGGCACCCGCTGGCGGGGTGAAGCGGACGGCGGTGATCCGGTGCAGCGCAGTCCGCCCGCCCCACAGCGCACTGCGCAACAGCCGGGTCGCCTGGGCGACCAGCGGGTGGCCGAGGTGGGCGAGCACGGCGTCCTCGGCATGGGCGTTGGCGACGTCGGGGTCGAAAGTGAGCTTGCGCGGCTCCCCGGTGAGCGGGTCGGCGAGCCCGGCCACTGTGCGCTCCCATCCGACGCGCAGGTCGGGCGGCGCGACGAGCCCGGCTTCGTCGGGTCCGCCCAGATCGCTGAGCGGTGGCTGAGCTGCCAGGACGAGCGCGGTGTCCACGACCCGCCGGACGTTCGGCGGGGCTACGTGCAGCGCGTCGATGCTGGAGTCGAGCTGGGCACGGAGCCTGCGGACCTGCTCGCGCAGGTCCCGCTCGGCGCGCAGCGACGCGGCGGCCGGCTTCGGCGCGACGGTCATCGGGTCAGCCAGGAGCGACCGGCCGAGCATCTGCGCCTCGACCGCGTAGGCAAGCACCGGGTTGACACTGCCGAGGTCATGCCGCTCGACCGCGATCTTCCTGGCGACCCGCGACAGGTACTCCAGGTCGGCCTCGTACGAGCCGGGTGGTGCGTTCTGCCAGCCCGCACCGACGAAGTGGGTGACCTCGACCTCATGCTCCTGGAGGTACCGGTCGAGCCGGCCGATCCGCTGTTCTAGCCGGTTCGGGTTGAACGGGATGTCGTAGTGGATCAGCTGGTGGCAGTGCAGCTGCAGGTCGATGCCCTCCGAGGCCGCGTCGGTGGCCAGCAGGATCCGGACCGGGTCCTTGTGCGGCGACGCCTGGAACGCGGCCTTCAGGTGCTCGCGGCGGCGTTCGTCCATGCCGCCGTACAGCAGCGCAAGCTGCTCCCCGCCAAGGCCACGGGCGGTGAGCAGCCCGTGCAGCCAGTCCTGGGTGGCGCGGTATTCGGTGAAGACGACGATCCGCTCGTCGTTCCAGGCGCCATCGGGCCGACAGATCCGCGTCAGCTCGTCGATAAGCGCGCGGGCTTTGCTGTCGGCATGCTCGCCATGCCGCTGCGCCCAACCGCTGAGCTTGGCCAGCAGCTCCTGCTCCTGCGGCGATACCGCGACCGTCAGGTCGCTGAGCCGGTCGAAGAGCTCACGCTCGGCGTCACCGCCCGCCTCGTCGTCGCCTGGCTCGTCGTCCCACTCCAGCGCTTCTTCCAGCCACAACGGCAGCGAACCGGAGCCGCGGCCGGCGCTCGTGGCCGGTCGGGCTCGCTGACCGGATGGCCGGTCAGCGGACTCGCCGTCGATGCCGTGGCTTTGCAGGTAGCCGGCCAGGGTGACGGCGAACGCCGCCGGGGCGGAGAAGAGGCGCTTCTTCAGCAGCAAGGCGATCAGGTCGGTACCGCGGGCCACGTCAGGACCCGGCTCGCGGCGGCGGAGGCTGATGAAGTCCTCGACCAGGCGGTGGCCCTCCCGCTCGGTGTCGGTGTAGCTGACCTCGATCGCGCGGTTGACCCGGCCGGGGAAGCGCGGCTGGCCGTCGCTGTCGCGGATGTCGTCCTTCAGTCGCCGGACCATGACCTGGCGCAGCGTCGCCGCGTCCGGCTCCATGCCTGGGGGAAACCGCTGCGGATCGAGCATCGCCAGCAGCGCTCGCCAGGACTCGGAGTAGCCGTTGTGCGGCGTCGCGGACAGGAACAGCCGGTGCTGGCTGTAATCGCCCGCCCGGTGCACCGCCTGGGTCTGCTTGCTGGGCACCGCGATCCCGCTGGCGCGCGACGGAGCCGGGGGCGCGCAATGGTGGGCCTCGTCGACCACAAGGAGATCGAAATAGCCCGGGTAATGGGCCTCCGGGGTGAGCACCTCGTCCAGCAGCCGCTGCACGCGCGGGGACCGCAGCCATTGCAGGCTGATGATCGTGCGCGGGTGGACGGCGAACGGATTTGCCTCCAGGCCATGCGTCCGGCGCAGTTCCCGCAGCGCGGCGGCGTCCAGGACGGTGAAGTCCAGGCCGAACTTGGCGGCCATTTCATCGCGCCATTTCAGCGTCAGCGATGCCGGGCAGACAACCAGGACCCGGCGGGCGCGGTGCCGCAGCAGCATCTCCTGGATCACCAGGCCGGCCTCGATTGTCTTGCCCAGCCCGACGTCATCGGCGATCAGCAGGTTCACCCTCGGCATCGCCAGCGCTCGCGCTACCGGCTCAAGCTGGTACTCCTCGATCCGCGCGCCGGAGCGGAACGGCGCCTGCAGCGTCCGGGAGTCCGCGCTGGCGACTGTGCCCCACCGGACCGCGTCCAGGAACGCGCCAAGCGTCTGCGGGTCATCCCAGTCGGTGGCGTTGACCTGCGGCAGCCTGGTCGCTGGCAGGATCTCGCGGCCCGGCTCGACTTCCCAGGCCAGGGTCAGGTCCTCGCCCAGGTCGTCGTCGCTGACCGAAGTCAGCTGCACCAGCGTCCGGCCCGGCAGGCTGCTCGCCGCCAGCTCGTCGACCGGCTGATGGCTCTGGCTGACCCGCGCCACTACCCACTGCTGACCGCGGACGCGCACCAGCTCCCCTGCTTCGGGAGCATCCGCAACGGTGCTCATGCTCGTCAATGCGACCTCGCTGGCGCTACCGGAGATGAAGCCGAGGCTGCGGCCTGCCGTGCGCAGATACCCACGGGTGGTCACATAGTTGCTTACCGTAGGCCAAACCTGGCCGTTCCGCGACAGGTCACGGTGATTGGCGTACAGACAGCTCCTGCGGGGAATCCCCAGGACGTTCAGAGTGGCCTTGTCGATGAATTGGGTAACTCGGCCGCACACAATCCGTCTGAGGGGGCGAGCATGGCGACTCGGACCGCCATCGAATGGACCGAGGTGACATGGAATCCGAGCACAGGCTGCGACCGGATCTCGCCGGGGTGTGACGAACGCCGCGGCACACCTACCAGGTCCATCGTCTTGCGGTACGCGATGTTCAGCGTTTCTAGGACCGTTCCTTCGACCATTGCCACATCGCGCGGTCGATGATCCGCATGCCGAACCCTGTCTCATCGTCGATCTTGCGGCACGCTGCGACGTAGGCGTTCCAGAAAGGCAGCGCGTAGTTCACGGACTCGGCAACCCCGAGAGCCTCCAGGGCTCGATAGTCGAGGATCGGGTACCGATCGCGGTGCCCGAAATGCAGCAGCACCGACGCAGTGGGCCACCGGACCCCTGAGAGCGCCATCGGGATCCAGATACGTAGCCCCTCAGCCGTCGCACTGAGCGCGAGTCTGGTGGCCTCTCGTACCTCGTCTTCGGTGTTCGACGCGACTCGCGGCTTGGACCGCGGTGTCTTCCACGCGCAGACCTCGATCAACTCGGAGCGTGTGAAATACCCGCGCTCACGAACCGCAGGACCTATCTCATCCACGATCCTGCCTTCGGGCGCATACGAGTACCTGCTCGCGAGAACCGGGATCAGCCGCGCGTCGAACTGGAGCGCGAACGTAGGGGAACCATCCGACGCGGCGGTCATTCGCCAGCCAGCGTTACAGCGACAGCGCCACGCACCCAAGACAGCGACGGTTCGCTCATCAACATGCCTCGAAACGTTACTCCACAGGCAGTGAAACGAGGATTAGCGCTTGGACACCGGACGGTGCTTGCAGCTTGCAGCGGATGCAAATTCCAACGGGGGCAGTTTTGGCAATGGCTGGGATCTGGTCAGATCCGGTTCCGCGACCGCTCCGCCCGGCGGCAGTGCCGATCCTTGGAGGATAAGGCTCGGGTCGGAAGGCCTAGCAGCCGAACCGGCTTCCGCCCCGCCAAGTCGACATCACCGCTCTTTTTGGCCATGAAGCGTACGACTCTCGGCCCAGATGACCAGCCGGAAACCGTCGATTCGGCGTCGATCCCGACTGCTGACCGCCATACCGGACGCTCATGCCCCCACGCGCTGGCGGACCACGCTGCGCTCGGCCTGAGTGTCCTCGCTGCCGGTAGGAGCTCCTGACCGTTCAGGTCTCGGTCTCCGTCAGCTAGAACATCTGACTACTCCTACCGGACGCGGACGGTCCATTAACTTGGCGACCTTCAAGGCAAATCTCCGCGAGGCGCGCCATGACTGCACGGCCGCCTCCCGGCTGTGGCCAGGCTGCGCCGTGGCATCGGTGCCCGCAACCGGCCTTTCGCTGCGCTCACCCGCGGCTGGCCACAGATCTTTTCCCTGAAGAGCGCGGGCTCCGCCCGCTGGGAAAACATCTTGGCCACCCGCGGCCGGCCGGTGTGCGGGCCCGTTTCGCCGCGGCGCATGGGTGCCTGGCCAGCCGGGAGGCAGCCGCCGCCCCGGTTCGGTCACCGCCTTCGGAAGGACGGCATACATGACTCCTGATACCACCGCTGCGGCTGCGGGCGCGCGGAACGTGACGCTCGGCGACCTGGCTGGGATGCTGCGCGATCAGCATGCCCGCAAGGTTGACATAGTGGCCCCGGCCGCCGCGATCCGCGCGCGCCACGGCCAGCTCACAATTGACGGCACCGACCCGGTCCTCGGCTCGGACGGCGTGACCATGTCCGCAGGCACCTACACGCCGACTGAGGTCTGCGACCAGGGCCTGGCTGACAAGCTGGGCATCCCTGCCCCGTACCTGCGGCGGATGCGCGAGCAGCGCCCCGACTTGTACGACTCCAACGTCAACGGATGGCTGGACGGCGATTCCCGCAAGTTCCTGGTCCGCTGCCTGCGGCCCGCTTCAGGGGCCGGGCCGGGGGCGGCGCGGGCGTTCCTATCCGATGGGTACAAGCGGATCGACAACCTGGACGTGCTGCTCGCCGCGCTGGACGGGGTCCGGGCCGCCGGAGTACCGGCGGAGATCGACGGGTGTGATCTGACCGAGCGGCGGATGTATGTCCGGGTGGTGTGCGAGCAGATCGCCGCGCTCGCGCCGGCGCTGCTGGCCGGCTACCGCAGCCCGTTCACCGGCGCCGCCGGGGCGGACAACCCGGTGGTGTTCGCCGGGTTCGTGATCAGCAACAGCGAGACCGGCTGCGGCGCGTTCACCCTGACCCCGCGGCTGGTCGTGCAGGTCTGCCGGAACGGCATGACGATCAGCCGGGACGCGATCCGCGCGGTGCACCTGGGAGAGCGGCTGGAGGAGGGCGTGGTCACCTGGTCTGGCAACACCCTGGACAAGACCCTCGCCCTGATCACCGCAAGGACTACCGACGCCGTCACGACCTTCCTGGAGCCTGGCTACGTCGACCGGGTGGTCCGCGCCGTCTCCGCCCAGGCCGGGCACCCGCTCGCCGACCCCCAGGAGGCCGTGCAGGTGGTCAGCCAGCGGCTGCGACTCACCGACTCCCAGCAGGCCGAGATCATGGCGCATTTCATCCGCGGCGGCGACATCACCGCAGGCGGGGTGCTGCACGCGGTGACCAGCGTCGCCCGGACCCAGCCAGACGCCGACGCGGCGCACGAGATGGAGTCCCAGGCACTGCGCGCCCTAGAGATCGCCGCCGTCCTGTAACCCCAGCCCGCCAGGCCCGGCACCCGTAACGGGTGCCGGGCCTGATTCCCATCCGGAGAGGAACAAGCTCATGCCCAGATCAACCGTCACCCCGCTGCACCCGCGCGGGCGGCCGGGTTACACCGACACCGCCGCGCTGAACGACATCCACGCGCTGCTGACCACCAGCCAGGACAGCGATCAGCCGCTGCTCGGCGACGTCGCCGCGATCCTGGCCCGCACCGGACGGCCAATGGTCCGCAGCCGGCACATCGAGGTCAGCACCAGCGAAACACCGATCGGCTGGCCGATCGCCCGCGTCGGCGCCGAGGACACCACGGTGACCGTGCGGCAAGACCCGGCCGGCCCGGGCCTGCTGATCGAGATCACCGCCCGCAGCAGCGCCGAGCGTGACCTCCTCACAGTAACGCTCGATGACCGCTGTCTGCACCACGCCCATCCGTCAGGCGGGCACGCCGCCTGACCTGCCGTTTCACCTCCCGTGCGCGAGCGCGGGCGGGCACCCCCTTGAGATGAAAGGACAACCCTGCCATGCATTCACCTACCGAGCCTGCAGCCGAGGTCACCAACGATGATCAGCCAGCCGCGCCAGCCGGCACTGCGGGCCGCGCGCCCGCCGACGCTCATGCCGGGACCGCAGGCCAGCGCCTGATGATCGCGGTCAGCGACCTGGCCGCCCATCCAGGCAACGTCCGCGAGGACCTGAACCTGACCGAGGAGTTCGCCGCATCTATCGCCAGTGAAGGCGTCCGGATACCGCTGCTGATCACCACCGGCCCCGACGGTGGGGGGCGGGTGATCGAGGGACACCGCCGCCTGGCCGCCGCTATCAAGGCCGGGCTCGCCGAGGTGCCCTGCGACGTCGACCCTGGCCGGGCCGACGACGACGCCGGTCAGTACCTGGACATGCTGCTCGCCAACAGTGACGGCTACCGCGCCAACTACACCGTGCTGGAAGAGACCGCCGCATTGTTCGCCGCGCACCAGGCCGGGGCCAGCAAGACCCGCATCCGCAAGGCGACCGGCCGCACCGCCACCCAGGTCAGGAGCGCCCTGGCGGCGGGCGGGCTGGCGGGGGAGACCCGTGCCCGGGCGGCCCAGGCCAGCCCGGAGGTCACGCTGGAGGACCTGGCGCTGCTGGCCGAGTTTGACGCCGACGAGGCCGCCACCGGCCGGCTGCTGTCCTGCCTGGAGCACGGCTACCCGCTTGAGCACGCCGCAGAGCGGATCCGCCAGGACCGCGCCGAAGCGGCCGAGCACGCCAGGATCCGCGACAGCCTGCAAGCCGCGGGCGTTCCGGTCACCGACGGCCTGCCACCGGACGCGGCATGGCTGACCAGCCTGAGCCACGACGACCAGGAGCTCACACCCGAAACCCACGCCAGCTGCCCGGGTCACGGCGCGACCTTCGCCACCTGGAACCTGCTGAACCCGTCGTACTACTGCACTAGCCCGGCCGAGTACGGGCACACCAGCCGCTGGATCCGGCCCGGCCAGCCCAGCAGAGACCGGGTCGGCGACAGCGGCCAGCCAGATGACGCCCACGCACGCCCGGATCTGGCAGCTGACCCGGACCGGCGGCTCGTTGTGGCCGGTAACAAGACGTGGCAGGCTGCCGCCGAGGTCCGTCACCGGTGGCTGGCCGCCAGCCTGTTCACCCGCCGGTCTGCGCCGCGCGAGGTCCACCTGTTCACTGCCCGGCAGCTGCTGGCCATGCCCGACCCGCTCCGCTCAGGCCTGGCGAGCGCACCTCACCAGGCCCTGTTCACCACGCTGACCGGCCGAGACGGCGGTCAGTGGGACCACGAGTGCGAGACCGCGACCACCGGGCGGCTAGCTCTGGCAATCCTGGCCCCGATCGTCACGGCCTACGAGCACGGCATGACCGAAGGCGAAGGCAGGAACACCTGGCGGATCGACCGGTACAGTCCGTGCCCGCGCGGCGACGCTGGCCACTACCTGGCGTTCCTGGCCAGCGTGGGCTACCAGCTCTCCGACATCGAGCAAGCCGTCGCCGACGGAGCCTCCTACACCGGCAGCCCGCCGGCCGGCGTCGTTGGCACCGGGCACGATCCGTTTGGCCACGTTCGCAGTGACGAAGACCCGGACGGCCAGGGCCCGGACGGGCCCGACGCTGATCCCGCCGACCCGGCCAGTGGTGATCACAGTGCAGCCGGCGATGACGGGGACTGTGCCGCCGACGCGGCAGCCTGACCACTGCCTGTCCGCCATCAGGGCCGCCGGTGCCATCCCGGCGGCCCTGATGCTGCGGACCAGCGCGCCCAGCGCCGCCAGGCTGCGGGCCTGCGCGGAACAGGCCTGCGGACCCAGCCGGAGTCCGCTGGCTGTCGCGCCAGAACAGCCGGTCCAGCTGCCCTGCCGCCAGCCGGCTGGCGGGTCACGACGGCGCGCCAGCCAGAACCCCAGCTGTCCGGACAGTGCAGCCGTCGTCCTTTCATTCGCCAGCCAAACCTTCATCCGAGAGAAAGGCCCCGCGATGACCGCCGAATCAGATCGCATGATCAATGGCGCGCTCGGCTACGCCCGGCGCGGGTGGCCGGTCTTCCCCTGCCAGCCCGGCACCAAGGAGCCAGCCACCAGGCATGGTTTCCGCGACGCCAGCACCGACTGCGACCAGATCAGCCACTGGTGGAGCCGCCAGCCCGATGCGAACGTGGCCATCGCGACCGGCTTGCCAGGACCGGACGTCTTGGACGTTGACCAGCACGGCCGGGCCGGGACCGGCTTCCCGGCCTACAACCGGCTGAGATCCGCGGGCCTGCTCGACGGTGTCAGCGCGGTCGTCGCCACGCCGAGCGGCGGCCTGCATGCCTACTTCGCCGGGAGCGGGCAGGCATCCGGGCGGCTGCCACGCCATCACCTGGACTTCCGATCTGCCGGCGGCTACGTGCTCGCACCGCCCTCGCAGGTCGACAGCAAGCCATACCGTTTCCTCCAGTGCAGCCAGACGTCCGTCGGCCTGGACTGGTCCGTGGTGACCGGTCTGCTGGACCCCCGCCAGGACCGGCCGTGCCGATACCAGCGCGCTCGGACTGCGGACGCCAGCCGGCTAGCCGCATGGGTCGAGCGGCTCCAGGAAGGCAACCGCAACTCTGGCCTCTACTGGGCCGCGTGCCGAGCGGTCGAGACCGGGCAGGCAAGCCTTCTTGACGACCTGGCCGCTGCTGCGGCCAAGACCGGCCTTCCCGACCGCGAGATCGCTCGGACGATCGCCTCAGCCCGGCGATCTGCCCGGTCGCCCAGCCTGCGCCGGGCCAGACGGGAAACGAGCATGAGGCCACCGTGACCCGAGCCATCGCGCAGGTCCCTGCGGACCCGGCGACCAGCCAATCGGCATTTTCCGGCTACCCCGGAACTACGACCTCACCAAGCCGTGGCCGCGCATGGCGGTGATGCCAAATCAGCGCAGGCGCGCCTGGCCTGAGACATTGCCAGCTCACTGCGAGCGCCCGTCGTCATCGCAACCGCTATCAGCCGCAGCTCGCGCCGAGTCATCTCCTGGCGGCAGGAGCCAGGTCGCCTGGCCAGCGGTTCTCGCCGATAGCTGCTAGCCCGCGAGCGCCGGCCGCTGTTCGGCGGCACCGATCTGGTCTGCGGGTCATCCCTTCCCGGCCAGGTCAGCTTGCGCCGCGTCGCCGGTTCCCGCAACCGGGTTCTCGCTGCGCTCGCCCATGGACGACCACAGATCTTTCCCCGAAACCCGCGGCTTCGCCGCCGGGAAACATCTTGGCCGCCCCTGGAACACCCGGCTGCCAGGCCCCGTCCTGCCGCAGCGCCTGCATCTGACCGCCGGGAAGGGCACCGCAGCCCAGGCCGCCACCGAGGCGGTCGGCCCTTCCGGTCAGCAGCACAGGGAGAGTAGCCATGAACCCGATCCAGATCACCGTCACCGGCCGCCTCGGCGATGACCCCCGCACCTTCCGCACCCGCGATGGCTCCGACGGCGTCGAGCTCCGCCTGGCCGTCGAGATCCCCGCCCGCGGCAGCGGCGACAGCGTCACCCGCTGGGTCAAGATCACCGCCTACGGCCTGCTGGCCACCCGCACCGCCGAGTCCGTCCGCAAGGGCGACCGGGTCACCGTCACCGCCGACGACTTCATCGCCGAGGCCTGGACCGCCACCACCAACGGCGAGCCCCGCGCCCGGATCACCCTGCGCGCCCGCGACATCGCGGCCTCGATGGCGTTCGACAGCCTGCGCACCGGCTACGCCGCCCGCAGAGCCGCCCGCGCGGCCGCCGCGAACGGCGAGCCCACCGACCTGCCCGCCCACGAGCAGGCCGAAGCCGAGGTCCTGGCCGGCCTGATCCCGGCCTCCTGAACCCCCACGTCGGCGCGGGCCACCCGGGCCCGCGCCGGCCCCGGCCGCACCCCGTCACCCCGCTCCTACGGAAGGAACCTGCCATGAACTCACCCACCCGGGTCCAGGTCCGCGACGCCGGCACGCTGCTCGCCGTCGTGCCCCACCTGCTCGGCTTCCACCCCGCCGACAGCCTGGTGGTCATCGCCATCGGCGGCCCGCACCACCGCGTCCAGCTGGCGTTCCGGTACGACCTGCCCGACCGGCCCGACCGCCCCTTCGCGGCCGCGATCGCCGATCACACCGTCACGCTCCTGCACCGCCAGCACCTCACCACCGCGGTCGTCATCGGATACGGACCCGGCACCCTGGTCACCCCGGTCGCCGACATGATCCGCGACGTCCTGCCCAAGTCCGGGATCGCGCTGCAGGACCTGCTGCGGGTGCAGGACGGCCGGTACTGGTCCTACCTGTGCGCCGAGCCGTCCTGCTGCCCCGCCGAGGGCCGGCCCGTCAGCCCGGCGCATCCCGCCGCCACGGCCCTGGCACAGGCCGGCCTCCCCGCCGCTGCCAGCCGGGCCGCGCTCGCCGCCACCCTCGCGCCCCTGCACGGCCCCGCCGCCGACGCGATGGAACAGGCGACCGCCCGGGCCGAGCGGGCCGCGGCACGGCTGCTCACCGGGTCAGGCCCGGACGCTCTGGACGCCGCCGGGCTGGCCGCCGTGAAGGACGCGATCACCTGTTACCGCGGCGGCGGCAGCCTGACCGACCCCGGCGAGTTCGCGCGGCTCGGACTGGCGCTGACCAGCCTGCGGGTCCGCGACGACGCGTGGGCCCGGATGGACCCCGCGCACCGGGACGCCCACACCCGGCTGTGGACCGACCTGACCCGCCGCGCCCGCCACGGCTACACCGCCGCGCCAGCGTCGCTGCTCGCGTTCACTGCCTGGCAGGCAGGCGACGGCGCCCTGGCCAACCTCGCCCTGGACCGGGCCCTGGCCGATGACCCGGGCTACTCCATGGCCCAGCTGCTGCGCGACGCCCTCGCCGCCGGCCTGCCCCCGTCCGCGGCGGTCCTGCCGATGACGCCCGAGGAGTGCGCCGCCAGCTACGACGCCCGCCGCCAGCAGCAGTAACCCCCTATCCCAGGCGCGGGCCGGACACTTCCGGTCCGCGCTTTCCCCACCTTGAAAGGAATCCCGACGTGACCAGTGATAACGCTCCGCTGGAGCGGATCCGCAAGCTGCTCGCCAAGGCCGAGGCACACGGGGTCACCCCCGCCGAGGCCGAGGCGCTGACCGGCAAGGCCGCGCAGCTGATGGCCCGTTACGGCATCGACCGGGCCCTGCTCGCCGCGACCAGGCCCGAGACCGACCAGCCCGCCGACCGGCTCATCGTCATCCCCAGCCCCTGGGCGGCGGTCCACGCCCATCTGCTGTGCGGGATCGCGTCGGCGATGCGGTGCCGGTGCATCCTGCTGAACGGCGCCGCATCCGGCGTCCACGTCCACATCTTCGGGTACGCGTCCGATATCGAGCGCGCCGAGATCCTGTACACATCGCTGCTCCTGCAGATGCACCACGCCCTCGCCGCCACGCCGACGCCGGACGGGACCCGGAGCGTGCGGGCGTGGCGGCGCAGCTGGCTGCTCGGCTTCGCCACCGCCGTGACCGCGCGGGTCCGCGCCGCCGAGCAGAACGCCGCCGGCCAGGCCACCACCGCACCCGCCGGCACCCGAACCCAGACCGCTGCGGTGGTGCTGGCCAGCCGCGAGCAGGTCATCGCCCGCCGCGCCGCCACCGCCTACCCCCTGACCCGCAAGGCCCGCGTCACCTACTCCGGTACCGGATACCGCGACGGTTACACCACCGGCAGCCGCGCGGACATCGGAACCACCCGCCTGACCCCCCGCCCCAGGCCCAGCCTCCGCTGACCGGCAGCCCCGGCCCCCGCCCGCACGGCCCGGCCGCTGCCGCGGTGGTCCCCGGCCGCGGGACCGGGATGTCCCGGCTTGTCAGTCTCGCAGGCGCGGTCGGGAGCGCAACCAGCCTCTCGCTCCGCTCACGCCAGCCGTTCAAGATCTTTTCCCCCAGGACGCGGGCTCCGCCCGCCGGGAAAACATCTTGCCCGCCCGGCGCCGGCCGGCTGCCCTCCCGCCCTATGACGCCTGCGTGCCCTCCGCCGCCGGAACACCCCGGCACCCCCGCAACCGGGGACCACCGCTCAGGAGGCACCAATGACCGCCACCACAAGCTCCGCAGACACCATCACCTGCGCCACGCCCCGCTGCGGCAACCCAACCACCCTCACCGACTCCGTCTACATCGACGGCTGCGGCCAGGTCTGCCCCGACTGCGCCGGCCCCGACCCCGACTGGATCAACGACATCGAACTCCCGTACTGACTCCACTAACGCGGCGATCGCCGGGCTCCCTGCGAGCAGCCGCCTCGCGACCAGATGCTGTGCGCGCCTCGTGGGCTACGGTTTCCGCAGCAGCACGAAGGGCAGGCAGTGTGGCGTCATCCTTGGCAACGGTCATGACCAGTCGGTCCAACCACCGGTGCCGGTCGCGCGATCCCGAAGCGTGCCCGCTACAAGGGTGCCCAGCCAGCGTCCCCATACCCCAGTGCTCTGACGAGCTGACGCGCGGCGAGTGGTGCGCGTTCCACTAGATCGATGACCACCAGCGGCTCGGCTGGACGCAGTGGGCCGATACGCAGGCGCAGTGCGCCGTCGGCTGGACCGTCAAGGTCCATCAGGTATTGCTGGGCCAGGTCTTCACTGGGACTGCGATCGCGCCGTCGAACCGTCGGCTGCTGCGCGTTCCCGACGCCCTGGTAGTACTCGTCGAAGTGCTCCAGGACGTCGCGTGCGTGCAGGAGCGCCCTGGACCTGCCTTTCAGCGATGTCTCGACTACGATCGCGTCAACAAACGCTGTGATCGCCTCCTCGATCCGCCGCTGCGGCCCGTCGTCCTCGACATCCTGCTGGGCCGCGGCCGCCGCGATGGCTTCCTTTGCCATCAAGGCGGCACGCAGCAACTGGCGCAGCACGCTGACTTGTACCCATGCGTCCGGCACGCTTTCGCGTGTGTCGTCTGGATGCTGAATACGCCGTGCTTGAGCTGCCACGGCGATCGCCCAGCGATCAGCGAACTGGGCAGCGACTTTCGCCGTGTTGTCGGTGATCCGCCAATCCTTGCTCACAGTCGCAGTATCGGCGCCACCGTCCGCTGTCGGCCAGTGAATTGGAGGTCGTGTCCGCATCCGCGGCATGGGCCGCCTGCCCGGCCCACGACTGGCAGCGATGAGCTGGGGGAGAAAGCCGCTCGGTGGCTCCTGACCATCGTGCTCATGTCGCTGCAATGTGACAGATGCGGGATGTCCTGGCTGTGTGCGAGCACCGGTCGCCGCGCGGACCGACATGTCTACGCCGGTAGCCGGGTAACTGAGGTCGGCGCGCTCTCGCAGCCTCGTGTCCATTGCGGCAGCGCAGATTGGGCTGCTTCTGCGGTCCGCTCGGTACGCTGCCCGTCAGCGCCCGCAGTCCCTCATCGCTCTCCGCCACCCGTTGATGATCTTGCAACCAGCACGATCTTGACCCGCCCTGCCATCCTGCCTCGTGACCGTTCTGACCTCGACACACCTATGCATCAAGATGATCAAGGTCGGTTCTGAGCAAGATCAAGAACGAGGCAGAGATCGCGGAGTGGGCGGCAGTGGCAGTCGTTGTGAGCATCGCACGGGGACACGACGCGTCGTACCCGTTCCGGACGATCGGCGCGGCCGAGGCCGGCAGTTTCACGGGCGACCGGGGTGCGGGCTATTACTTATCGGCGGTGGAGAAGGGCGGCGAGCCGGCCGGGATCTGGATCGGGAACGGTGCCGCCGAGCTGGGCTTCGGGGACGGGGACACCGTGCGGCGGCAGGACTTCGAGCCGCTGTATGGCCAGTTCCTGGACCCGCGCGACCCGGCCGGCGGGACGTATCTGGGCAGCCCGCCGCGCATCAACGCCGACCTGCGGGCGATCTACCAGGCGAAGCTGGCGGGCCGGCCGGGTGCGACGGCGGATGAGCGGATGCGGCTGCTGACCGAGGCCCGGGCCGAGTACGAGGGGCCGGTCGGGGTGCAGTACTTCGATACCACGTTCTCGGTGGACAAGACGATCTCCCTGGCCCACGCGTCGGCGCTGGCGTCGGCCCGGGAGGCGCAGGAGGCGGGTGACCTGCGGCTGGCGGGGGAGTGGGAGGCGCGGGCGGCCGGGATCTGGGCCGAGGTCGAGACGTCGGTCCGGCTCTACGTCGCGCACATGCAGCGGGAGGCCAGGTTTGTCCGGACCGGGCATCACGGGCGGCGGATCGGCGGGGCGGAGGCGGGCCGGTTCGAGGACGCGGGCGAGATCCCGGTCGCGGTGTTTCCGCAGCACACCAGCCGGGACGGCGACCCGCAGCTGCACGTGCACGTGCTGTGGCTGAACAAGGCCAGGACGATCCGGGACGGTCAGTGGCGGGCGATCGATTCCCGCGGCCTGTACCGCGAGAAGGGAGGCGCGTCCGCGCTGGCCGCGTTCGCGCTGGAGACCGGGCTGACTCGCCGGTTCGGGTTCGAATGGGCGTACCGGCCGGCGTCGAAAGGCCGGGTGATCGCCGGGGTGCCGGAAAGGGCGATCGCCCGGTTCTCCTCCCGCCGCGCGCAGATCACCAAGACCACGCTCGCCCTGGCCGGGCAGTATGAGCAGGAACGCGGGCATGCGCCGGACCAGCGAGCGCTGTCGAGCATGCGCCAGTTCGCCAACGCCCGCACCCGCAAGCCAAAAGAGGCGGGCGCGATCGACTTCGCCGCGCTGCTGCGCGCATGGGAGCAGGCCTCGCGCGACGCCGAGCTCGGAACGCTGCGCGACCTCGCGCGGACCATCTGGCAGGCAGCGCCACGCCCGGGCGCGGACCCTGCGCCACGCGAAGAGGCGCGCACGGAGATGGAGCGGATGGCCGCGCGGCTCGCGTCACGCGGCGAGCTGACGCATGCGCAAGAACGCGCCGCGATGGCCGCCGGACTGGCGCAGGCGCAGGAGGCACGCGCCGTGTGGACCCGCGCGGACCTGGTCCATGGCATCGGCCAGCAGCTGCCCGACCACGCGGCAGGCCGGGACCAGGAGCACGCCTGGCAGCTCCTGGAAGAACTCACCGGCCGGGCGCTGGCCGGCCAGGCGGGCGAGGAGGTCCTGCGGCTGGACGCCCCGGAGTGGCCGCGGGTTCCCGCCACGCTGCGCCGGGCGAACGGGGAGAGCATCTACCGGTCCCACGGCGGCGAGCTGTTCGCCACCCGCGCGCACCTGTCGATGGAGGCGCAGCTGCTCGCCGACGCGCACGCCGGCGCCGCGCCGCACCTTGCGCCAGATGCAGCCGCGCGGCTGCTCGGCGCCGATCTCGCGCAACTCGAAGCGCAATTATGCGCGGACGCGCCAGCGCCGGACGGCGGCACGGCGGGCGGGCTGCGGCTGGACCAGGCCGCGGCGGCGTTCCTGGTGCTGACCAGCCCGCGGCGCGCCGAGCTGATCGTCGGCCCGGCCGGGACCGGCAAGACCTACACCGCGGTGCGCATCGGCAGGGCCTGGCGAGACGCGGGCATGGGCCGCGTGCTCGGGATCGCCACGACGTCGGCTGGGCGCAACGTGCTCCTCGAAGCGGGGATCCCGGTGGCGGAGAACATCGCCCAGTTCCTGGGCCACCTGCCCGGCCGGCGGGAAGCCCGCGGCGCCACGGCCCTGGGCCCGGACGCGCTGCTCATCCTGGATGAGGCGAGCACTACCTCGATGCCTGACCTGGCCGCCATCGTGCGGCACGCCGCCCGGTCCGGCGCCAAGCTGGTCATCACCGGCGACCACGCCCAGCTCGGCGCGGTCCAGGCCGGGGGCGGCATGGCGATGCTGGCCCGAAGGCTCGGCCACGCGCAGCTCACCGAGGCGGTCCGGTTCCGCGACGACTGGGAGGGCCGGGCCTCGCTGGCGATCCGCGCCGGTGAGGTGTCCGCGCTCGGCAGCTACGACGCCCGCGGCCGGCTGCACGGCGGGAGCTACGAGGAGATGGCCGAGCAGGCGGTCCGTGCCTACCTGGCCGAGTACCTCGCCGGGACCGATGTGGTCCTGACCGCGTTCGAGCGCCGCGAATGCGCTGACCTGTCCCGCCGCGTCCAGGGTTACCTGCTCGACTGGGGCCGGCTCCAGCCCGGAGCGACCGCCGGGCTCCGGGAGGCCGCCCGCGCATACGCCGGCGACCTGATCGTGGCCCGGCAGAACGACAACGGCCTCCGGGCCGGCGA
>Ga0310039_10000431_pt1 | contig 35293 bp, 32 predicted proteins | sample Sb_taG_4_FD_200460 | JGI IMG/M metagenome (GOLD analysis project Ga0310039, IMG submission 200460) | Peat soil microbial communities from Weissenstadt, Germany - Sb_50d_6_BS metaG (v2) (version 2) | ecosystem: Environmental > Terrestrial > Soil > Wetlands > Peat | place: Germany: Weissenstadt...
GAATGAAAGCATGGGCGAGCCCTTTTTCTGCCAGCTGCGTCCATGCCAGATGAAGACATCGAAACGGCAGGTAGTTTACCAAAGGGGGTATGACAGCACGGGGCACAATACAAATGTTCCATATTGGAACCTGCTGACTCGCAGAAATCAAGCAAAACCAGCTGTATTGCTGCTTCGCACTCCTAGGACCGGCGCGGCCGACTGTTTCCGTTCTTTTCTTTACGCTGCAGACTTTAGGCCTCCAGGAGTTGCCCTCAGCGCTGACCGTAATGGCGCGATGGGTCGGTTAGACAGCGTTTCGCGAAGCCGTGGCGGCATGATGTTTCCCAGGCCAATTCGCTTCGACGAATGGTGCCAAGACCGCGATAACCTCGCGGAGTGGTCGACTGGACTTCAAAGGAGCGGGGTCAGGACCATAAGAAGAGAACCAAACTTCTCCAGCGTACTTAAGTTTTTGCCGCCTTGACCATCAACCTGATTGCTTCCTGGATCGGCCCCGGCAGCGTATCCCAGGCGGCGACGATCTCTTGCAAGGTGGGGTCAGGTGCAGCGCATTTTGCAGCGCGCCCTTTTGTGGGTTTCCCTAACTCCATAGTGGCGTCTATAGTTGCGGACACGAGTTCGGCCCCTACTCGGATACGAACTAGTTCGGGACTGCATTTCATGAGAACGCCGCCTTGAAGGGAATCGTCATTAGCCTCCATTTCTGGGTTTCCCTCGTCTCTGGGCCAACCGGCCAGCCCCTGTCCGACCTGCACTCGTCTTCGCGTCGGTCGCGCGATGCTAGGTTTGCGCGGAGTCCGCACCGGCATGAGGCCGGTATAATTATCGAAACACACCCCGACGCTAGGAGGCTAGAGCTTTGGCCTGGCCTGTCTCTCACACGCTGGCTAGAGCAGATGAGCATAGGATGGATTTCAGCAGCCAGCTCTTGAGGAGGATGTGCAGTGATGATTGGTATCGGCGATGCAACCACGGTCGATCTGACATTTGGCCATACCGGCCGGACTGAACGGGTCAGCGAGATTATTGGGAAGGTAAATGATTGGGCGTCGATTTGCAGCATAAAGGAGATGTTGGAAGATCCGATGGCGGAAAAGGTTGATAAGTGCCTTCGGGAAGTACCCCAAGTGAGGGGGACTATTCTGGAAGCGTATCGAGGGCGTGGAATCCCGGAGGGTCCAATTAGTAGCAAGTGCATGGGACCTCCCCCTGCGGATAGCGTTCGCGTGGAGGGGCGTTATCACAAGTTGGAGCAGGATGTTCTTTATCTTTGCAATTCGGAGTTAGGCGTAAAGAAGGAGTTGGAGGTCGAATACCAAAGCGGATCACTATACATCCAAGCTTTTGAATTGCCCTTGGAGCAGATAAGAATCGCCGACTTAACTGAATTTCCTCCCGGACATATTCTGACCTCTGTCTTTGCTCGGGCAGAGGAATGCCAGGTCTCAGATCGAGGGCCGGCAAGTTACAGGTTCAGCCAGGGCGTTGCAGAGCTTGTCCGCCGTCATTTTCGAGGCATGAAGGTACGGGGCGTGCGCGGCAGACCCGGAGATCAGTATGCGAACATTGTTGTCTTCGATCCTCATCCTGCCTGGGAGAAATGGCTAAAACCAGGGACTTCCCCATGCCTGGTGAGACAAGTTGGCGAATGACGCTGGGGCTATTCATGCAGGGCGGCCCTGACTGCAGGCTATCCCAGGCAGCAAGGATTTCTTGCAGCGAGAGGATCAAGCCATGCCGAAGCTTACCGTCGAAGGAGTCGGCCAGTTCGAAGTGCCTCCGAACAAGCGTTTGGTGCTGGCGCTCGAGGATGAAGCCAAGATCGACCAGCTCCACGCCTGCGGGGGCAACGCGCGCTGCACGACCTGTCGGGTTGAATTTGTGGCCGGCGAGCCCGCGCAGATGACAGTTGCCGAGAAAAGCGTTCTCGAAGCTCGAGGTCTATCTGGCGTGCGGCTCAGTTGCCAAATTCTTTGCAAACATGACATGGTGGTCCGGGCCATCAGCCGTTTGGCCGGCAGCGGCCGAAAGGACGCCGGCCTTCGCCCCGCTGACACGATCCAGCCCGAGCCGGTGGTTTTCACCGACAAGTGATTGGCTGGCATAGAGTCGTGGGCCTGCCTCTATATCGAGTGCAACCACTTTTTCAACACCTCCCGAGAGGATTAGGCGATGTCCCTCATTGCCGTTACCAGCTTACGCGTTCGCTCAATTCGCTTCCTATTGCCCTTCGCCTGGTTCGCATGGCGTTCTTCTCGGCAGGCTCAGCGGGCACCTGGCAACCTCGGCGTACGGTTGCGGAAAGCTGAAGGCATGGCGTTCTGGACGTTGACAGTCTGGCGAAACGAAGAGGACATGAAAGCCTACCGCATCGCGCCTCCTCATCTGCAGGCGATGCCCAAGCTGTTAGGGTGGTGTGACGAGGCCGCACTGGCCCATTGGAACCAGGACGGCGCGGAGTTTACGGATTGGAAAACGGCGGAGGGGCGTCTGGCTGAATCGGGACGCCCCTCGAAAGTGAATCACCCCTCCGCCGATCAAGGTGCTGGCCGGCTAGACTTCACGAGCATCGGTAGAGACGCGCGGCGGGCGTAACCTGGATGCCTGGGGGCGCGTGCCCGTAGCGCTTCCAGAGAGGGCCCATCTTATGTCGTTCGACATTACCGAGAGTCAGATCAGCTGGCTTCCGCGATGGGCGCGGGTGGCCTTTGCCGCGTACTGTGCGGAATTGGCCCTTAAATTGGTGCAGAACCGTTGGAAAGAAATGCCGCCCCAATTCAGGAGCGATTGCCAAGGTGCGATAAACGCAGCGAAACAGGCCGCGTTTACGGGGCGGGAAGTCTTGTCGTTTTCAAGTGCTCACGATCGAGCGATGCAAGCCGGAGTCTCGTGCCCTGGCCTCGTCTACGCAACCTTCGCCGCTAACAGCGCACGATGCGCCGTCGAGAGCGCCTTTGAGAGCGAGCCCAGCCTTCCGTATCAGGCGTGGAACAACGCCAAAAGTACCGCAGCGAGCCTCTCCGACACAGCGATCAACCAAGCCATGAAGCACGGCTTTGACAGCATCAGCTCACAAGCCACCAAGGACGACTGGACTGATGAAACGACTGTACTATTGACGTATTTCGGCAGCTTTCCCGATTTGGCGTCGGCAACATAACAAGGCTCGCAAGAGGTGCACCATGAGCCGAAAGAAACCGCCGGACGGAACCGCCTGAGCGGCGTCTGCCCGCCCGCATCGTCAACCCCGGCGTGCCGCAGCGGGTAGCCGTGCCCTCAGTACGCGTTCCAGTTGACGCTGGCGCGTGCTCACCATATTGATCGAACTCCTTTTGCGCGTCGGCGTGTCTGCGGCTCATCCTAGCCTCCCCGATGTCCATCGAGATGGAAGTAGGGAGGAAGGGTTTGCAAGCGCCGATCCTCGACCGGGCCGCCGACGGTAAAGTGATACAGGCTTTGGAAACGGTCGCCCCCAAGGCCTAGCACCTCGTGCATCGCATCGTCAAAATAACAACCTATACCCGTAGCTCGGATGCCTGCTGCCTCCGCTTCGAGGTAGAGGACATGTCCTAGGACGCCCGCCTCCCAAAATAGTCGTCGGTACGACCAGGGCCCACGGGCCCGAATCACGCCGCCGAATTCGGCGATCATGCCAAGACTGAACACACCATCTGCAGCAATGTCTTGATGACAGCTCACGGTGCGGGCCGTCTCCCGCAGATCGCCCTCGGCCAACAAGTACAGGTCCAGATCGTCGGGACAAAGAGCGGGCCGCCGCCACAGGAAAGTTGCCCGACATGCGGCCTGCATTGGTTCATGAACTGCCGGATCGCGCTCCAAGAAGTAGAGACCGGGGGACAGGCCGCGGACACGATGGATAAACAGTCCCGCGTGCAGGTGCGGCCGCCAGGGAAGTAGGTCCCAAGGGGGCACTCCAGGTCGCGGCAAGAGGTGCTCCAGCATGTGGTACAACGCGGCTGCGTCGAGGCTAGTTTGTCCATCGAAGTCCACGGCGCTGCGGCGCTGGCGGATGATGCTGGACGCAGGCGTCGGAGCTGTTTGAGTCGGCGGCAAGGTCGCTAGTGGAGTGAGGGGCTGTGGCGCAAAGACAGGCTCTGAGTCCGTCGCGGGCTTCCACGTCGCCGAGGCGGCAAGGTCGATTAGTTCCCAGGGGACATGTTCGCGACTAAGGACATTGGGCTTACCTGCCCAGTCCCCTCCTTGCACGGGAGGGAGGTTCAGGTCCCCCGCCGCAGAGGACAAGGGGCCGACGACCAGTAACGCATCGGGGTGCTCGCGGTCGAGGGCATGGACAGCGGCAAAATCCGCGTCGCGATCCAGGCCGAGGAGCGCGGCAACTTCGGCGTCGCCCGGAGCATCGAGCAGCCGTGCGGACCAACCCAGAGCCGCCGCAGCGTAGCGGCACGCCGCCATGGCATGGCCAGCATCGTGCTGGCAATACCGGAAAGCCCGGACCCCATACTTCCAAGCCTCCCGCCAGTGAATGGATGATAGGCCGATGAGGAACGACTGGGATGGCAGACACAAAGTCAAGGCTGCTGCCGTTGCGGCGGTGAACGTGCACCGGCGTTCAAGCCTGTGGTCGCGGCTGACGTAGTGGTAAACGCCGGCCTCTGATCCAGACAGCGGCGGCACGATCGCGTAACCCTCCGTCGGGTGCAGATTACCGCTCGACGGGTTGCAGCGTAGGGCCCAGCGTGAGCCCTGATGCTCCTTCCAGGCAGACAGCCCCAAGGACAATTCGAACAAGATCGCCAGCGTATCGAGCGCGGGCCGCCGCGCTGGGATGGCGCCGGGGACGTACAGATCGCTATAGGGGGCCACGATGGCGTCGGCGAGCAAAGGAAGGTCAATGGCTGGTGCGCCGACGTAAGTGCGAAAGGGAGCTGGCTGGTTGACCCAATCGAGGCGGCCTGGCCCATCGGCGTAGCGGTGGAGGTAGTGCTTGCTGCTGCTGTGGTAAAAGAGGATTTGGCGGACGCGGTCGTGTCGTATATCGTTCTCTCCAGCTTTGTCGCTAGGATGAGACACAAACGTATCCTATCAAAGGTTGCCAGGCGAAGTACATCTTTTACAGCCGGTCTTGGCACGTCCAAAAGGATTGGGAATGCCGCCGACTCGCGGAACTGCAGCTCGAACGCGGCTAAAGCCGTGTGGCTGCCGCGGCTGACCGAGGCGTTTCAGCGAGCGCGCCAGCGACGACAGGATTCGTGCGGAGCCAGCACTGCACGGCAAGGGAACGCAGGAGTCCGATGGCCTTTTGGTAGCGCGGAATCTTCCGCGCCCGGCGCGGAAAATCCGCAAATCCTCGCGTTTTTACGAGCGCGCTCGCACGCGCTTGCAAACTGCCCCGAGAACGAGTAAACTCCGATTTTGACGGGGTTTTCTGGGCTTTTTGGCGTTGGTTTGCGTCTGCTTCCTAAACCGAGGGTCGCAGGTTTGAATCCTGTCGGGAGCTGCTAAGACAACCTGCTTTGTTTCCAGGCCGTTTCGGATCCTAAGCGCGGCAAAGAAGGTTTTGAGGCTGGCCCGGTCGAGCAGTCCGCCACAAACAAGCCAAAGAATCGGCGTCAATCCCCCAAGACCTGTGCCAACTGCCTCAACTTATCCGCCCCAATCTTGTCAGCCACTTCTTTAACCGACTGGATCTCCTCAAGGCTGAATTCCCCAGCGATCTTCCGGGTAACTGACCGGCTAATCAGACGGCTCTTGCTCCCTTCAGACTTGATTGTGCTCTTGTAGTTCGCAATCATGCCAGGGCTCATGAGGATCCCAAATTCCTTCCTGAGATAATCGTCAATGGCCCCTGGCATGGCGTCATTCCCAAGAGCAGCTAGGGTTTTCCTCATCGCGTCCATTTTGCTGAGGTTGGCGTTGATTCTTGGTCGTCCCCGTGGCATCGAACTGTTCTCCGGTTGGAATCCGCGGGCGACGTTAGCCAGCATCTTACGTGGCACGAACCAAGTGGCCACAGGGTGTTTTCCCTTCGAGGCGATGAGCTCGCTGAAGGATCCAACGTATAATGAAGGCCTTCTGATGAGAAGGGACGGCATCCGGCCCGCCGTTTTTCTCTTGCAATTACAAAATGGTAACGTAGATTCGAACTCGCCTCGCTCGTCGAATCCGGTGGTTGGGCGACGCCGGAATGTGTCGATGTGCGAGGCATTTTTGCTCCCAGTCCCATCGGCCGGACGAACTTGAATCGGCATTCTTCTACCATTCTGAACCATATCGGCCACACGCCACTGGTGCTCTTGAAGCGCTTGGCCGTAAATGCGACCGTGCCGATTTTCGGCAAGTGCGAGTACCTTAACCCCGGTGGCAGCGTCAAGGATCGCATCGCTCTCGCCATTGTCGACGATGCCGAGCAGCGCGGCCTCCTTCGGCCCGGCGCTACTCTGATCGAGGCAACGGCCGGCAACACGGGCGTGGGCCTGGCGCTCGTAGCCGCCGTGCGCGGCTACTCGCTCGTTTGCGTAATGCCGGAGAAAATGTCTCAGGACAAGCGTGGTGCCCTGGCCGCGTTGGGGGCAGGCATTGTCATGGCTCCCAACGCTCCGCCGCAGGATCCAAATAACTTTCAGAACATGGCACGGCGACTGGCTACGGAGAACGGCTGGTTCTTGACCGATCAGTTCGCCAACCCCGCCAACGTGCGCGTGCATGAACTGACTACTGGGCCTGAAATCCTCGAACAGTGCGGCGGGCGCGTGGGCGCGTTCGTGGCCGGGGTTGGGACCGGCGGTACTATCACGGGCGTGGGTCGATACCTAAAGCGGCTGCTCCCAACCGTCAAGATCGTGCTTGCTGACCCAATTGGCTCGCGCCTGGCGCATCTGGTCTCCCCGGAGCAGCCGGATGTCGACTCCTCCTATCAGGTCGAAGGAATTGGAGGGAGTGCGATCCCGGCAATATTCGATCCATCCGTTGTCGACGCCGTGGTACGCGTGAGCGATGAAGAGAGCTTCGCTATGGTGAGGCGCCTCCTGCGCGAAGAAGGCCTGTTGGTTGGAGGGACTTCCGGTACAGCTGTCGTGGCGGCCTTGGGAGTCGCAGAAAACTTGCAGTTGAAAGGCCCGGTCGTGGTCATGCTGGCGGACTCCTGGGACCGCTATTACACCAAGCCATGGATGCGCGGTTTCGCCGAGACCTAATCGGGCGGCTGTAGAAAGGCATGAAGAGTATGCCCGAACCAATCTTCGGTGAGGGGCGCCAGGGCAAATCGACTCGACCAGGGGCATGATAATGTGGCGCTTCATCGCCACAACGGAGGGCAGCGACAAGCTGGGTCTGCGCGAGACTTGCGAGGTGTTGGCCAACGACCTATGGGTCCCCGATCACCTGACCGCTGAGCAGGCCGCGCTGTTCGTCGCCGATCACTTCAAGAGGACGATTCTGGCAGAGCTGGAGTTGCTGGACGTGCGGTGCATTGACGATTCGTCATCTGCCGCCCAATGATTATTTCCCCCATTGCAAATCTTAAATCTGCTTCATCTCTTATACGATACTACCGCCTGTTGCATCGTCGGCGGCATGGCGTGAAAGTCGCTGCGCAGAAACCCGGCCTTCGCGAAAGTCTGTTGGTATTCCGCGAAGGTGTAAGCGTCCCCGTGAGCCGTGGTGGCGAGCATCGTCAGCGCGAAGCCTGCTGTAGACGGTGGCGTGATGCGGTCGGGCTCCGGGATGAAATCCAAAGTGAAAGCACGGCCGCCGGGTGCGAGAGATGAATATGCTTTTGCCGCCAACTTCTCGCAGGTGGGTATATCGAAGTGATGCAGAAAATTCGTCAGCAGCACGACATCGTATGGGCCGCCCCAATTGATGTCGAATGCGCTGCCCGGACGCAAGGCGTGACGCTCGGCAACGCCGGCGCGGCGTGCGTTCTCCGTCGCCACGGCCAGCACATTCGGCCAGTCCAGCGCCGTGATGTGGGCTTGGGGATAGCGTTTCGCGACAGTGATGCCGAACAGACCGTGTCCCGCAGCGACATCCAGGACGCGCAGCGGTTGCTGAGTATCTCCGCCGACCATGTCGGCCAGCAATCGGGCCGGGAGCTGGATCAGCGGGGCCATAGTTCGAGCGAACGCCACCCAGATCGGATTGTCGTACGAGATCGTACCTTCGTTGGAAATGGCCGTACCACCACGACGCACAGCCGCCGTCAGATGGTGAAAGCATTCCCGCAGCTCGGTCGTCAGCAGGAAGTCTACCGTGCCGCCCAGATAAGCAGGCGACTGGCGGACGAGAAAGACTTCGCTGTCGTGTGTGAGTTCGTATTGGTCGTCGCGCTTGCTGAGGAAGCCGAGGATGGTGAGGTAGTCCGCCAGAATACGAACGCCGCGCGGCGATGCCTGGCAGGCACTGGCAAGTTGTGTTGCCGTACGATGTCCGGCAGCCACCAACGTGAACAAATCCAGCTCGATGGCCGCCCGTAGCGCTTCGGTACGCTCGTAGGCGCTGATCGTGTCAAAAAACAAGACTGGTGACGGGCTCTGGGGATCCATGCCGTTTCTCCTAATGCAGGGTGCACTCCGAGAGAATTACCACGCGGGTACGCCGGCGGTTGCCCCGTCGCCCACGCCCATCTTGCCACGGCGTCATCTTACGCCGGTAACTGGACAGGGCAACGAGGTTGGTGCCACTCATATCCTGTCCGGCAGTGCCGTCTCACGACTTGAGTGAGCATCACTGATCCTTGACGTGGCCGCCCGGTGACAGCAGGGTCCAGCGTACCGGCTTAGGCGCCAGGGGCGTCCGAGCCGGCAGTTAGACGTGGCCTGCCACTATCGCCCAGGTTCAGATTATGGGCGCGCGGCTTCAGGGGAATTCATTGGAAGCAATATCACCATCAAATACAAAGGCAAGGTGAAGGGCGACAGCTTGCGTAGCCGCCAGAAGACCCAATTCGCTATTCTCGTCTTAGCGTTGTAGCTCAGGACATACTGCGGCCGGGAGATGAGAAAGGCTTCGCGGCTCGATTCCGGATCGGCCTTGGCGGGCGCCGGCATACCGAAACGCAGGTTTGGGCTCGGATCCTGGGCCGGGGGCCGTGCCTCGCCACGGGACGTGAAGCCAGCATCAAAAGGATCGACGGATGCGAGGCATGAAAATCCCCCCTGCGAAGTCCAGTGTGAACTATACCACTGGTCCAGCGCTCGGGGCCGCACCACAAACTGCCAGTTTGCGTCCCGTGTGCAACATAGCCTTCCCAGTCACTTCAAGTGCGGCTTAATCCCGGGAACGAGACGGAAGAATGCAGCTGGCAGATCATAGAACTTACTCTTGGCGTGTACCCAGGCAGCTCCGTAGCCAATCGAGTTGTGGTCGTAGGCCACCCAGGCGTACCCCTTAACGCCCCAAGAGGTTCCCCAAGAATTCTTGATGAGCCACGCTCCCTTGGAACCCTTCGAATCATCCCATCCAACTATGGCGACTGCATGATTGACCTTCACGCCGGGCTTCTCTTTAGGTGTGGCTTCCTCATCAAAGATCCCGCCTGTGTAGGCATTGAATAGACGCGTGGACTTCATTGCCACCGTTAAAGGGCCATGCTTGACGAGAGCATCTTTGAGATCGTCCGCGCTTGGGATTGTGTCTTTGAACTTGACGAAGTCCCAGGCCACAGCGCGATAGGGCAGCGGCGTCTTCTTGCACGCGCCTACTTTCGCCTTATAAGGGTAGGCTTGTTCCGTGGCCACCCCCTCTTTTAGCAGGAAGTCGAATGCCCACCATCCGCCGTCGCAAGTTCCGGCCTTGCTGCAATCGAGAATAGACTGCTCAGAGGCGTCAATCTCCTGGTTATTACGAATGCGATAGCTGCTCTCGTAGGCCGCTAGGGTTGCAAACGCCCAGCAACTTCCACAGTTTTTTTGGTCACGGACTGGAGTCATCTTTCCTTTGGTTCGCCAATCAAATGACCTGCTTGCTGCTACTAATTGCTTTTGTTCCACGTCATCGGGGAGCTTGATGTCGGGGTGCTCCCTCACGTATACGTCCCTGGCCTCGGCGTCAAACGTCAGTAACTTAACGGCTAAGTCGTGCTGCTCGGCGGCCTGAGCGAGCAAATCCTCTGGTGGCTTTGCGCCCACAAGCTCTTCGCTTCCGCGATCCAATGCCTCAGTGTAGCCGACCTTGAAGGAGAGCTTATTCGCGGCAATTTCTCGGCGAAGGGCTTCTAATTCCGTTCGGATTGCAGCCGGAGCTTTCGCTTCGCGGGCGAGATAAAGTTTCTGCGATTCTTCTTCGTCCCTATCGACCTCCGTTCCAGGCCTGTCCTGCCGCGCATACAGCAAAACCGCCCAGATTGAAACGGCAAGAATGGGGAGTAGACGTAACGTGGACCTCATGGCGATTCTCCGGCGTCCCGACGATTGCCTCGGGGGTATGCTGTGTGATACTACCGGAAGAACGCCAGACTGGCTAGATGACGACCTGCCGTTTTTACTTGATCGTGACCTTAATGTGAAAAGTCTTTAGCGGTTTCTCGTCTTTCTCGAATGGACGCTTGTAATCAAAGTCAAGTTTAGTGTCCCCAGAGCATTTTGCCTTGAAACGGAAAACCTCGTGCTCGATCTTTCCTGGCAGCCCATCTCCCTCTGACTCGACCTCGGGCTTGCCAGTCTCCTTGAGCTTCTTGGGATCGTTGCCGTGGAAGCTCCAATCGTAGCCGGTGCCCAATTGTGCCTCTAGTTTTACAGCGAGCACGTCGTTCTTAGCTAGGGAGATAGTCGTATTATTGTCTCGCTCGGTGACGGTGACCACGTGATCGGCAACCACCTTCGAAGAGGAAATCTCTTTGACGTTACAGTCCCCCCCCATCAGCATGAGACAACCGGCAAGCGGGAACGTGACGCACTTAAAACAGGAATATAGGTGCTCGATCACTGAAAACACCCTTTGGGAGATTTTTTCTCGCAGGAAATCGAACGGCTCAGCCGCTCCTGACCGAGGCCGCCAGATCTCCACCAACCAGGCCGCTGGGGTGGGCCTGCCGCAACACTGCACTTCTGGACACCGGGTAGAGGTCAGTGGAGCTGCTGACGGAACAACCGCAGAGGGGGAAAAGGGCGCCGCATCCTTGCAATCGCTCAGAAGGACGAGCATCATAGGGACCTCCCGCGCAAATCCACGCGATCTACCAACTCTGTCCCTTTGATCCGTCCACCGTAGCTTAGGCCGCAACGCAGGTTAACGCAAATTGTATACCGCCAACACACCGGCGGAAAGCCAAGCGAAAGCGGCGCGGCCATAAATCTCCTGCTGGGAATGACAACGGCTATACCTACTCGGGAGCCAGGCAATCCTTTCAATCCGCGGCCCGTATTAGCAGAAATGTACACACCGCGCTTAACATGTTAACAGAAGCTAACGTACGTTGCCATCTCGTCAAGGCCAAAGGCTCCAACTACAAGACGCAGATCGGCCGCAAAACCGGCCTGTCTGTTGGACTCGCGTCTCCATGTTCTCGCGCCTTTCCGTTACCACGTAACCAGTGCGTCACTTCCGCCCGTTCCTCGGCCTCCCTTCTTCCGTAGAGCTACTCATTCGGCCGGCCGTTGCTCCGAAGGTTTTCCGAAGCCTCCGAACGGACATGCCGCCAACCGCAACGGCGCCCTCTTTCTTCAACGTGTCAGGCCGGCAGCATCTGGGCTTTGATGATCCTCAGGATGTCTTCCTTCTTCGTCGCTCCCTTCACGTCGATCTGCTCCGCGGCCGCGAACGATTGCAGCTCCTTGGCCGTCATGTAGTTGAGGGTCGGGATGGCCTCTCATGCTTGCGTGTGACCAGCGTCCAAGGTTATAAACTGGCTGCGCGGACTTTTCCTCGCCCCGCGCGGAAAATCCGCAAACCTTCCCGTTGAAACGAGCGTGCTCGCCTGGTCCTACTCCCTGCGCACAAGTTCGGCGATTCTCTTCTCAACCGGGTCTTCATCCGGCGGGGGCACGCTTAGTGCTTCCATGCGCTGGCGCGTCCGAGATTCGAGCTGATCCAGGGGAACATAGCCGCCACAAAACCAATCCCAGACCTGCGGCTGCGTGCCAGGAGCACCGGCGTCATGCAGTTGGCGCTCCAGCCGTTTGAGGCGGGCTCGTAGATTCACCCTGCCTCCTGTGTTTGCCGATGCTGAAGGGCCACAAGCCTTCATCCAGTTGCCTTGATTCTAGTAGGGATGACGGGAAAACCGAGCGGTAGTATTTACTACCGGAACGGCACATTTTCGTACGTTATGGGACATTTCGGAAGAGTGCCAGGAAGTGCGAAAACACCGTGTTTTACGGGGTTTTCTTGCGATTTCGTGGGTAGGCGGGATTCGATCGAAAAGGGTTAGGAAACCGATGCTCTATCCCCTGAGCTACGGGGGCGCGCTTTGTCGAGATCAATCGTTGCGTCGCCTTTCGGGATCGAAAGGTCCTTGCTTCCCCCCTTCTGCATCCATCCAGGGCACGCGATATGGAAGGGTCTGAACGGTCGTCCTGACCGTTCGGAATTTTACAAGTTCGTCCAGCCGAAGCCAACACGGCAACCGGTATCTCACCATACACAGACCCAGGGTCTCACGGCTTGCTTTCCGCGGATGCGGTCGGCTTTTTCAGGTGGCCATCGAACCATTCCAGAAAGGGGCCAACATCCTTGATCAGTTCGGGCCAACCGTGGCCCTTGCCTTTCTTTACCAGGAGCTTGCCTTCGACACCGGTTTCCTTCAGTTTCGCGATGAAGGATTCCGATTGCTGCAACGGCACCAGGCCATCCTTGTCGCCGTGCGTGATCAACGTCGGCGGATCGTCCGGGCTGATGTAATAGATCGGCGAAACGTCGTGGGCAATCTGGCGAAGCTTGGAGTCATCAGTTATGCGATCCCAAAGGTTCGTGCTCTTATTGAGCTCGTGATAATCGAACGAGGGACGGAACGGCGACCTGTGGTCCGTGGCGTGGATCATCTCTCGGCCCGCGCTGCCGTAGTTGAGGAAGTCGGTGGGTGGGAAGAAACAAGCCACGGCCTGGACCCGGCTCGACTCGTGGTCTACCGGGTCCTGCGCGTTGGGGTCCCCCTGGGTGCCGGCCATTCCCACCATCAGCGATAGATGCCCCCCGGCCGACCCGCCCGTGATGCCAAGGCGATTCGGGTCGATGCCATAGTCCTTGGCGTTGTGGCGGATAAACCGGACGCTTCTGTTCATGTCCTGAATGATCTCGGGGATCTGAAACCGTGGCTGGCTGCCGTGCACCACGGCAAACACGGTGTAGCCGTGCGTGAGGAAGGGCTTGGCGAAGGCCGGATTGATCGCCTCATGTGATGAAAGGAATCCGCCGCTGACGACCAGGATGATCGCTGCGCCGTTGGCGTCACTCTTCGGCGTAAATATATCCATCGTCAGTGCCGTGCCGAATTTGCGGCCGTAGATGACGTCGGCCTGGCGCGTAAACGATGGCTCCGCCGCCACGACTGGGCCGGGCGTCAGCGAAATGAGAACGCCCGCGACCAGGGTCACGAATGCCAGCGACAGTCTTCTCGACATGCTAACTCCCGCAGAGAGGTTGAAACATCCCAGGAAGATTAAGATAACCGCGCGCAGCCGCCGCGGCTATCAATATTGCGTGCATTCCCTTGCATGCATCGAGCGCCTTTCCGACCGCAACCCGGCGGGAAGCGCGTGCACGGACAGGACGCAGCATCCGATCAGGTAAAGCGAATCGCGGCCAAGCGCGTGATCAGGAAGCAGCCCTCCTCCCCGTAGCTCGCACACTCTCCAGCGCAGACTCTTGCCGTAAACTATTGCGGCGTATGGGGCAATATGCTAAGGTTTGTCCGTGGTTAACCCTTCACTTTTTCAAGGAGGTCGGTAATGGCAGTAGCTAAGAAGAAGGCACCTGCAAAGAAGAAGGCACCTGCAAAGAAGAAGACAGCGAAAAAGAAGTAAGGCGTTAAGGACGCCAGCCGCTCTAGGCCCATCCGAAAAGACGGATGGGCTTTTTTTGTTTGCGGGCGGAATGACGGAGCGCTCGCCTGCGTGGCTATCCGAGCAATGCGTGAATGGGGTTCCCCGCGCTGACGATGAGAGGCCGGCCTTGCTGGTCGCGCACCTGAGCACGCGGGTCAATGCCCAGGGAATGAAAGATGCCTGCGGCCAAGTCGCCGGGACTGACCGGGTTGGTAGACGGGTATGCGGCATTGCGATCGGACGAGCCGTATACCTGGCCGCCTCGAATGCCCGCGCCGGCCATGACGACGGAATAACAGAACGACCAATGGTCGCGGCCAGCGTCTCGGTTGATGCGCGGCGTCCGGCCCATGTCGCCCATCCAGATTACCAGCGTGTCGTCCAGAAGTCCTCGACTGGTCAAATCCTGTAGGAGTGCGGACAGCCCTTGATCCAGCGGGGGAAGCAGGGTGTCTTTCAACAAGCGGAAATTGTGGCTGTGCGTATCCCAATCGCGATTGCCAACCGAGTACAGGGTGACCATGGGGACTCCTGCTTCCACGAGCCGGCGCGCCAAGAGGCAGTTCTGTCCAAAACGGCTGGGACCGTAGAGTTCGTGAATCTTTAGCGGCTCCTTTGCCAGGTCGAACGCCTCGCGCGTGGCCGACGAGGAGAGTAGCTGATAGGCCCGGCGCGAGAAGTCTTCCAGGCTGCGCATGTCGGCAGTGGCTTCCAGAGCGGGTGCGATGCGGTTCATGCAGTCGACGAGCTGCCGCCGGCCATTCATCTGCGGGCCATCGACCTTGGTAAGCACAGATGTGACGCCCCGAAGATCGAGACTGCCATCGATGGGCCGCACGAAGGGCAACGTGAACGGATCGTAGGCCCGCCCCAGGCAGCCCGCATTTTGGCCTAGGCTGTCGTTGTTGCCGAAGTGGCGCAGATCGCCGAGAGTGACGTAGGAAAAGATCGCTCTGTCCGCCGGGCGCAGCTTGCTGACCACGGAGCCGACCGAGGGCAGGTCTTGCGGTGTCGCCGGCGGTTCGATGCCGAGGATCGCATTCTTGGGATGCGAGTAGCCGGTCAAGGCGAGATAGGCGCCGATGGCATGATCGTTATCACGATGCGTGACGGAGCGGACGATGGCATACTCGTTTGCCAGCTTGGCCAGGCGCGGCAGATGCTCGGTGATCGAGATGCCGGGCACGCGCGTTGCGGCAGGTTTGAACTCCCCGCGAATTTCGCGGGGAGCATCGGGTTTCAGGTCCCAGGTGTCGAGATGAGAAGGTCCCCCATAATTGAAGATAACAATGCAGGCCTTGGCCTTGCCAAAGGTACCCGCTCCAGGCGACCGGACCTTGCGGGTTGGCGCGGCCGCGCCGGCGCGGGATCTTAGCAAGTCAGACCACAGCAACCCCGTGAACCCCAGGCCGCCCACTCGGAGCATTTCCCGGCGCGTGATGCCGTCGCAAAGCCGGCTACCGGGACCAAGGATGGAAAGCATGCCAATGCACCTCCGGGTTGCCTCAGGATTCACTTTCCCACCCAAGGCCAGCCACGCAAAAGGACTGCAAGCGCTAGTGGACCAGGGCAATGCTTCGGCTGGATTCTAACTCGGTCGGGCTCTGTAGGGCCATGCGGGTGGGTTCGTTCAATGGCGGAAGGCGACAAGCGAGTTTACCGCCGACTGTCGAACGGTTCAACTCTTTCGGGTGCATTCCCGTTACTGCAGCGCCCGAAAAACCGTTTCACCACGAGCCAGAGGCGAGCGCGTGAACAGACAGGATCCGGTCGCCTTCTGATCGCACGCTCGCCGCTGGCTCGCGGCTAAACGAAAAACTTAGCAACCATTGCGACAATGCACCCAACTCTTTCTGATCCCTTAGATCCGGAAAAGAGCGCGTGCGTTGTCCTCGAATACCAAGGGATGGAAGATCTCGGGAATCGCCGAGCGGATGAACTCCAGGTAGGCCGACATCGGCACCAGCGGCCAATCGCTGCCGTACAGGAAACGGTTGGGTCTTTCCGCGTAACGAAACATCTGCGCGATGTTCCTGCGCGTATCCGCACGCACGTCCTCTCTCTCCGCCGCGGTAAAGGCGGACAGGTCGCCGACCATCAGTCCGGACAGGTCGGCCCAAACATTGACGTTCTTGTATACGATCTCGGCGGCTTCACTCAGCCAGGGATTGCCGGCGTGGGCGAGAACAAAACGAACGTCGGGATGATCGACGGCCACCTCATCCACCAGCAGCGGATGCGCAAAACGAAGTTTGGCACGTGGCGAGTAGGTATCCCCCGTGTGGAAAATGAAAGGGACGTTGCGGCGCGCCGCCATCTCGTAATAGGGCACGTACCGCGGGTCATCAGGGCCGACATGGAGGTAGCCCAGATATCCCTTCAATGCCCGCACCCGACCTGCCGCCAAAGCGTCGTCCACGAGGCGCAGGTGGTCCGCATCCGTGCGCGTGGGGTCGGCCACGCCGATGGCATGGAGTCCCGGAACCTGGCTCGCCAGCCGCAAGGTAACCTCCGTGCCCAGGGGATCGCTCTCCGAGATGCGCCAGCAGCCCATCGCCAGGGCCCCGCTCAGGCCGGTGGAGCGCATTTCCTCGCGGAGGACCAGCGCGACGGCTTCCGGGGGTCTTTCCAATAACGGACTGAGAGAGCCGACGCCGGGAAGGGAAGGAGGCACGACATGAATGTGCGCGTCAATCATAAGGACCAAGAGAGAGAACGGAGCTTTCCTTGGTCTGTCATCTTATCATCTCTACCCGCCCCGAGACTGCACGCCGGGAACTTCGACTGGCATGTCGGCAGAGCGCTTGTCGTGAGCAACAGCGCGCGTGGCGTCGCTGCCGGACTGCTTCACCCAGCGCGGCAAATCCAGGATCGCCGTCGCGCCCCGATCGTTGTTGGTGCGCAATTCCAATCGGCCGCCGTGCAGCGCTACCAGGTGCTGGCTGACCGCCAGGCCGAGGCCGGCGGCATCGAGGGTCGCATGTGCAGAATCGCGGGCGAAGGGGCCCTTCGTGGAATAGAACGGGGTGAAGAACGCGGTCCAGTCCGAGACCGCCAGCCCTTCGCCCGAATCCTGTATTTCGCAATGCACTTCGGCATCGTCGGCATGGACGCGAACGTCGATACGCCGCTCATCTTGTTGAAACACGGCCTGAGCGGCGTTGGTCAGCAGGTGCCGCAAGACCACCCGGAGCATGCGCACGTTGACCTCTACCAGCGCTTCGGGGCTGCGAACATCCACGGTCAGCGTACAGGCAGGCTCCGGATCACCTTTGACAAACTCCTCCACCGACTCCTGTACTGCCACCGCGAGCGAGAGCCGTTGTTTTTCGCCCGCTGAATCAATGGATAGATCTTGCAAAGAGGTGATCAAACGGCCGGCGCGCATGCAACTTTCGATAATCCGGGTGAAGCATTGCGCGAGGCCTGGAGGCAGATCGCTCCGATCCAGGGCCATCTCGGCCAGACCGACCGGTACCGTGAGGTAATTGTTCAGGAGATGGCTCAATCCGCGCGTGAACTGGCGCAGGTACGTCCGGATCGTTTGCTCTTTCCCGATAGATTCTTGAGGCTCGCAAGCTAGCAGGAGCCAAGCGTCTTCAGCCGGGCCCGACGACGGTTGCCCAGCTCCCGGCTGATCCCGACCGCGCGTGCCGAGCGCAGGCAGCCAGTTCTTCGTATCGGAACCCTTTACCGGCAGGAAAGTGCAGCAGAGGGCGGTGCTTTTATCTCGGCCGGCAACTTCGAGGATCGTTTGCACGCCGCGTTGCGCGGGTTGCTGCAGCAGGTCCGAAACAAATTCGCGATCCAACTGGCGCGGGAATAGCCAATCGAGGATCATGGCGTTGGAGGCGCCGGCCAGGTCCTTGGAGCTCAAACCGGTGAGCCGTTCCCACCGTTCATCCCAGAAGTCGATCGCTCCATTCGGGCGTAGCAGCAGAATCAGCCAATCGGCTTCCGGACAATCCGCGAGATGATTGGGCGGCGGATGCTTCATGCCGGGGTACCAGAGCGTTTCCCAATCCTCCGCCAGGGCGAAGAGGAAACCGGGGCCCCCCGGCAGGGCAACCTTTTGCCAGTAAGTAAGCAGATGATGCAGAGTGCCCGCGTGATCGAGCCGTTGCAGCAGGAGCTGGCCCTGGTTCAAATCATCGGCAGCGCGAGCACTGCGAAGGAGCCTCTCCGCGGCCACCGCTGAGGAAGTAATGAAATGTGATTGCAACGACTGCCCCACGGGCTGCGCCGCAGAGACGATCTCTCGAATATAGGCGTCATTAGCCCAGATCACCACGCCGTCGCGATCCGTCAGGGCAACGGCACACGGCAGTGCTTCTGCCAGGGCCTGGAAAGAGACCGCAGAGCCTTGCGCATCAATCGCGGACGCGCCATGCCGAGGAAGCCGGCGCATCAGACCGATCGTGACTCTGCGTCCGTCGAACTCTTGAGCAACTGTTTCGGCCTGGCACCAGAAGAGGCGATGATCGCGGTGCCGGAATGGAAGGTATCCCAGCTTTGGCGTGGGCACATCCAGGCCATAGCGTTCGGGCAAAATCGATGCTGCCGGCTGAGACAGGACAGGCCTGGGCCCGTCCAATGCCATCAAATCACCATGGCTGAGCCAGAAAGGAAAGGGTGCCGGCCGATTGCAAAGCTCCTCCTGCGGATAGCCCGTCCATTCCGACCAAACCCGGTTCGCGAAGACCAGCGTCCCGGCATCGTCGAAAACCAGGATGCCTTCCTTTGCGTTGTCGAGACAGAACTTTAGCCAGGCGGTCGGGATCTCACTAGGCCGTGTCGAGGGTTTGCGGAGCAGAACCTTCGCAAGAATGTGAGCGCTCGCTTGGACGATGATGGCATCGTGAGATGTGAAACCGGTCGATTTGTTGGCAAGAACCACCTGGCCAAGGACGGCGCCGTCCCGCGCTAGGGGGCAGGAGAGGAGATTGCGAAGCGGAGGTTCACCGAAGAACGGGAAAGCGGGTAGGTCGTTCAGCAGCGTCGGGCCCTCGCGAACTTCGAATCCCCAGACCGGCAGTCGCCCATCTTGCAGCGCGAACCACATTTCCGACACAGCCCCCCGCCGCAATGGAACGCTAAGACCGCCACCCGGACCGGCGAGGCTCATCCACCCCCCGCTCGCTCCGGTCATCTCCAGGAGTGCATCCAGACCTTCTCGGAGGATGATGGCCCGTTCATCCTCCGGAGCTTGTGGTCCAGATTTCTCCCGAACGCTGGAGGTCATGGGTGGTCCGATCTTGATTGCTCGTTCCTGTGGACCTGGAGCGCTATTCGCACGAAGTGACCCGACACGCCGCGAGGACGGCGCGCCAAAACCATTCCCGGCCGCTCCTGGCCTGGGGCGGTAACTGCCTCAGCGGCCTCCTTTTCTCTGGACAACGTATAATTGTGGCCTATGGTTGACATTTGTAGTTCGTTAACGGGTTCCAGAGGTTTCGCACGGAGGGCCAACCAGCCGGACCCTCAAGACTCCAGGCAGGACCGGACGGATCAGGCACTTTGGGTCGTGCACGAAGGGTACAAGGCCCCTTCGCAATCGGCTAGGAAGATCGTGTCACTTCGGTGTTCTTTCGACCGGGCAACGGAGCCCAAAGCCCTAGCACTGCGGTAACGTGTTCGATATTGGCTCCGCATTCGTGCAAATGGTATGCCATAGTTGTTTGGGGAACCGGAGGCGTAGCCGGACACACGCAGGTAGCCGGCCGGCACCCTGGACGCGTAAAGTAATAGCGGCGGGACGGCATTGTCGCCTGGAGCTTTCATACACAGGTCGCATTCATGGCAGCATGGGGGGGCTTGGACCACAGGTCCTTCAGTCCGTGATTCGCGAAGATGCTATCTCCCTCAGAGCCCGCTGAAAAAGGGGTCTGACCCCTTCAACGAAGGGCGATAGATCCCCAAGAAAGTGGGAAATCAGTGATGCCTCGTAGGGGGTCAGACCCCTTTTTCAGCAGGCTCCCTGAGATGCAGCGTTCATCGAACTAGCAATGAAATAAGGATTGGCGATGCGGGTTTGGCTGGTTGACGAAAAGAGCGCGGCGGGCACGGGGCCCTTGGAAGCGATCCTCAAGCAGTTGGAGGAGCGCTCTGGTGGACGGTTGCGCTTGCTGGGCTCCTCCTCGTTCCAACCCGATTTCGCCGAAGCCATGCGTAAGCTCGTCCCCGACCTTCTCGACCTGGTCGTTGTCAATGAACGTGCCTGGCCTGAAGGTACTCACACTCAAGATGTTCTAAGCCTTGGCGTGGGAATGGTTATCATCGCAGGAATCGACCGCGTGGAGCAGTTTCGTGCGCTGGCCGAACAGCATCCGATTGGTTTCGTTCCCGTCTCCCCCAGTCCAGATGCGCTTTGGCTGGCTCTGGTCTCCGCGCTCGCTGCCAAGGAACGCGGTACGCGTTGGAAGGAACAGGTCGCCCATCTCCAGCAGCGGCTGGACGACCGGATCATTATCGAACGTGCAAAGGGCATCCTCGTGCAGCGGCTGAAGATTTCCGAGGAGGAGGCGTATCAACGCTTGCGCGTACTCTCCCGGAGGCAACGCCGACAAATCCGAGACATCGCGCAATCGCTGCTGGATACGCAGGTGCTTTTTGCACAGGAGAACAACGGATTCAGCGGCCATCTAAACACGCCCACGGCAGCTGAGGTGGAGCACCAAAAATCACAAGAACAAGGATGACAAACGCCGATTTGAGACGACGAATTGCTCAGCTGCGCGCCCGTAGGCAGGGAATTGAATAATTGCGAAGAAATACGGAGACCCTGCCCTTATTTCCTTGACAATGCTCTAGTTATCGCCTAAAGTCAGTTCCTTACACGCGGGTGGGCCCCGTCTGCCTACCTTCTGTCGCTGGGCGGCCTTGCGGCCTGCCCAAATTCCCCCACCGAGTCGGGGAACCTTGGCGCGAGGCCACGTCTGCCTTCGCCTGCCTTCTTCCCAAACTTTCCCGAACACTCCCCTGGGATTGGAAGGCACTGCAATCGGGGATCACCCCACGCACCAGTGCTGTTGCGTTATCGGTGCCGAAAGACCTTCGTGCATTCTTGAGAGTTTCTCTGGTGCGTCGTATTCCCCATTCCGAACGGACTCGGCCTGCCGAATGGAATCGTATTCCCGGACCGTGCTGTCCGCTAGAAGGCTATCTTCTTTACAATAGATGGGCAGCTGTGGTCGGGCGCAGACCATGCATCGGCCGGAGCGGCTTCTGAGCAAGAATGCTCGGCATCCGATCCGAATGCGGTGGATGGTCTCCGGTGACTTGGTTGCAAGGCGCCCAGTGTGGAACCAGAGGCATGAGGTCAGGATTCAGGAACTAGGGATCAGCGGGATTGAGATCTGCCAGATATTGACGGCTTGGAGGTGATCCATCCTGATGGGCCTCGATGAGGGGGGTATGGTGATGTCAGGCAATCGTTTGGCGTTGGTAGCTGATGACCCGCGCCTTGCCAATGCCATTGGGACGTATCTTAAGAAATCTCTGGGACTCACTCCCTATGGTTGTAAATTCGCAGCCATCCGGGAAATCTTGGGACCCGATACGGATGGCGTGCTGGTCCTGGTCGCGGGCTCGCCCACGGACATCAAGACCGTTGTGCGTTTGGTGCGGGAAATCTCCCTCCAGAAATGGCCGCCGGTGATTCTTGTTGTGGCAGCGGATGGCGCTGCACATTCCAAGGAGTTGTCCGCACTGAGCGGTTCGGTCGCCCAGGTTTCACAGTGGCCCGAAGACGGCTCTCTGCTAGCGGGCCTGGCCAAAGAGAGGCTCGGCCGGGGCCGGAATTTTGCTGAGTCCATCGAAGAGTCATTGGAAGAGATTATCGGGCGACGACTCCTCTGCTGGACGCCGTCGCTGCTGCCGATGGTCGAGCGCATCGCTCTGGCCGGTTCACACGATGTCACCGTCCTGTTGACTGGCGAGACGGGAACCGGCAAAACTTACCTCGCTCGCCTCATTCATGAGTGTTCGCCGCGCAAGGATCACCGCTTTTTGGTCGTGCCTTGCGGCGCCCTGGCGGCCAATCTTGTCGAAAGCGAGTTCTTTGGACACACGAAGGGTGCTTTCACAGGGGCCGACCGTCCCAAGGTGGGTAAGTTTGCCGCGGCAGGCGACGGCACGCTCCTTCTCGATGAAATCGATGCGCTGGGGATGGAGCAGCAGGCGAACCTGCTCCGCGTGATCGAGACGGGCGAGTACGAGCCCGTCGGGAGCAATGAGACCCAGGTTTGCACCGCGCGCATCATCGTTGCCAGCAACTGGAACCTGGATGAAGCGGTGGAACGCGGCAAGTTTCGGCGGGATTTGTACTATCGCTTGAACGTCATGTCGTTTCATCTGCCGCCGCTTCGGGAACGCGTGCAAGATATCGCGTCTCTCGTGCGCGGCATGGCAGCGCGTTTCAACAACAAATTCCACAAAGAACTCTTCTACATCAGCCCGGATGCCATGGCTGCCCTGGAAGCGTTTCCTTGGCCGGGCAATATCCGTCAGCTGGAAAACGTCGTGCAGCAGGGCGTCCTGGTGAGTTCCGGTTCGGAACTGCAGGTGCAGCATCTGCCTCAACCCGTGCAAGAGTACGCCTCGACGAACCAGGTCAACGGCCAATCCACCGGCGATTCCCTCCTTCATAATCGGGAAATCGCGGAGCGCACCATCATTCAACGGGCATTGGTGAATTGCGGTTATAGTAGAGCCCGGGCCGCGAATTCGTTAGGTATCAGCCGGGTCACCCTGTACAAGAAGATGAAAAAGTACGGGCTAATGGACGTGCCCCTCCAACCTGCACAGGCGCAGTAACAAAGATCAGATGACGGTTCGCGCGCGTCTCAAAGCCGTCATACGGTGGCTAGGAGTACGCGCGTCTCAGGGGCCCGGCCGCCATGGCAGAGGGGCCGTACATCTCCTTCTCACGATCCTCGTTTTGTCGCTGCAGACGGACCGCTCGCCACCTCGCAAATTTCTTTTTTCGAAAATCCAAATCCACTTTCTCAGGGTCTGAATTTCGTAAACTTCTGTTAACGAACCGGCTAACAAATCGTAAACAAAGGTTAACGAAAGCTCTGCGTGATTTAATGGCTTCTATACTGAGCCCGGTCAAGAATGAGACAGCGCCCCGTAGCCGCATTCGCCAGAATGCGGGCTATCTCACACAGTTTCCCCCGCATTCTGGCGAATGCGGCTACGGCCTATTGGTATCAGTATTGACCTCACGCAGTATAGTCGCTTTTTTTCAGCTCTTTCTGCCGATCGATCGGCTGAAATTGGAGAGGTGTTGGCGTTCATCGATTCATTAAAATGGGCACGATCTTTTCTTGAGAGGCGCCGCCGGTGACGTGGACCTTCTGGTCGCGATCCACGAAGACGTTGACTTCGCTGCGCACTCCGAACTCCGGGAGATAGATTCCCGGTTCGACGGAAAAGCACGTGCGCGGTAGAACGCGGCGTTCTTCGCGTGTCTCCAGGTTGTCCATGTTGGCCCCGTTGCCGTGCGTCTCCTGACCGATCGAATGTCCTGTCCGGTGGCAGAAGAATTCCCCGTAGCCGGCCTTGTCGATGACGTTCCGGGCGGCTTGATCCACCTCCCAGCCCTGCAGCGGCGTGTGGCTGCTGAAGGCATCGCGCACCCTGGCGATCGCTGCATCACGGGCCTTGGCCACAATCTGGAAAATCTTTTCGAACTGCGCCGGCACCGCGTCGCCGACAAAACCGGTCCAGGTCAGATCACTGTAGACAGACCGAGGACGATTGAGCTTGGCCCACAGATCGATCAAGACGAAATCTCCCGCGCGGATGGATCCGGCCGGCCCAGGGCCAGGACTGTAATGGGGATCGCCGCTATGGGCTCCCACGGCACAAATGGGCGGATGGTCGGTCACCAAATGGTGCTCGGCGAAGTGGTCCATGATGCGCTGCTGCACCTCGGTTTCGTGCACGGAACCGTCGCGGCGCACACGCTCGGCAATGTAGGCAAATGCGACATCGTAGGCGGAGCGTGTGTGTTTTGCCGCCTCCAGATGCATGGCCCATTGCTCGTCGTCCCAGCATGCCTCGAAAAGCTGCACCAAATCACCGGACGAAACAACGTCCACGCCGCAGGATCGAACCAGCTCGACAGTGCCCGCGTCAACGCGCGAGACATACGGGTTGGCATTGCGCGGCACATACTCCATGGCGATCTTGCGCGAGCCGCGCACGAGGTCCGCGACGCCCGCTTCCAGCTCTTGCCAGCGCAGGTAAACCTGCTGCGTTCCCGGCAGGCCTGCCAGCGCCTGCTGCTCGATCCGATGAACCAGCTTGCGTGGCGTGCCGGCCGCCGGCACGAAGTAGAACCAGCGGCGCGACAGCATGGCCTCCTCGCCAAGGCCGACCACACGGCGGGCAAGGACATTGAGCCCACGGAAATCATAGAGCAGCCAGCCGTCGAAGCCGAACTGGCGGATGGCGGATTGCACGGCAGCTTGGTCGAACATGGGAGCGCTTCCTTTTTTGTGATATTCTGAATCGCTTCGCAGACGTAGCGGCAATTATAAGGGGCGAGGGGTGAGGGACGAAGGGCGAGGGGTGCCCACAACTGGATGAACTACAACGGTACAGACAAAACGATTCGTGTGGGAGATAGCGTGCTGTATGCGAGCAAACCTGGGGTCATCGTTTTTGTCATCGATGATGATGCTTACTCCGCTCGCTACCCCAAGAAAAATTGGTCGTATCTGGGTGGAGGCTTAGGAGTAGAGATCCAAGATAAGGAACGCACTCTGTATCACTTAGACAGCCCTGACGAAGACCTGGAACCTGTTGCTTTGAATCGCCAGACCTGAACACCTTTTGATTGGGAACGGGAAATCGGGCTTTTTGTGCAAGAACCCCCGGACTGTGGTGGCGAGGGGCTTAGTCTGCCCGCTCCCTTCCAGGACCAAGGGCTTTGAGGCAGCTTCCATGCAGTGCGAGGTTAGCGCAATGACGGCTCGTTCGATAATAACAACGCTGGTTCTTGTCGGCATATCTCTGGCGCCCATGTTGGCGGCCGCCTGGGATAGGCCTGGCTACCCTCCTACCCGGAAGGAGAAGACCTCGGAACGCCTTTTTGGCACCGACGTCGCCGATCCCTATCGCTGGCTCGAGGACGGTCAGAGTTCCGAGGTCAAAGCCTGGGTCGATAAACAGAACGATCTAACCCACTCCGTCCTCGACCACCTTTCCGGCCGAGAGGCTATCCGCCGCCGGCTAAACGATCTTCTGAGCATCGGCTCGCTAGGCACGCCTCAGCCGGCCAAGGGACATTACTTCTACACCAAGCGCACGGGCAAAGAAAATCAGGCGATCCTCTATGTCCGCGAAGGCTTGCAGGGCAAACAGCGCGTTCTCATCGATCCAAATGCTCTCGCCGCCGACGGCACCGTGGCTCTGGATTGGTGGTTTCCCAGCCGGGACGGGCGCTATGTCGCGTATGGTCTCTCCGCCAACGGCAGCGAGCAATCGGTCCTGCACGTTCTAGACGTGGAAACCGGGAAGAACTTGTCGGACATCATCGAGCGAACCCAGGCTTGTTCGGTGGCCTGGCTCCCTGACTCCAAGGCGTTTTATTACACGCGCTATCCCGCGGCCGGCACAGTTCCCAAGCAGGAAGAGAAGTACCATCGCCATGTGTTCCTGCATGTTCTCGGTGCGGATCCCGCGCATGACAAGGACACCTTCGGAGCCGAAAGGCAGCCGGAGGATTGGCCCGACGTTGCTCTTTCACCAGACGGCCGTTGGCTGGTCGTGACGGTGGAGATGGGCTGGTCGATGTCCGAGGTGTATTTCAAGGATCTCCAGAAGGCGGGCGCACCGTTTGTTCCCCTTGTCGAGAAAGTTCCGGCTCTCTTTACCGTGGTCGTGCGCAATGATCGATTCTACGTGCACACCAACGAACAAGCACCTCGTTATCGGCTATTCCAGGTCGATCCTCTGGCGCCGGAGAGGAAGGAATGGACGGAGCTGCTGCCGGAAAGCGAGGACGTGCTCGAGGGCGTCGCCGTCATTGGGAAGACGCTGGCGGCCTTGTACATGCACCAGGCTTCCTCACGTCTGCGGCTCTGCGACGATGCCGGCAAGCTGATCGAAGAAGTAAAGCTGCCGACTCTCGGTACGGTGGGCGGCCTACGCGGCGAATGGGACGGTAACGAGCTGTTCTTCGGGTTTGATTCGTTCACGATGCCGACGGGTGTCTATCACGTGGACTTGCGAGACCGCAAGACGGACCTGTGGGAAAAGGTCCCGGCCGATTTGGACTGGTCGCGCTACGAGGTCGAGCAGGTGCGCTATCCTTCCAAGGACGGCACGTCGATAACCATGTTCCTGGCTCACAAGAAGGGCCTGGAAAGAAACAGCCGCAACCCCACGCTGCTGTCGGCCTATGGCGGTTTCAACGTCAACATTACGCCGCAGTTCAGCCCAAGCAGGTTTCTCTTCCTCGAAGCGGGAGGATTGATAGCGATTCCCAATCTTCGTGGCGGCGGCGAGTTCGGCGAGGGCTGGCATCGCGCCGGCATGCTCGACAAGAAACAAAATGTCTTCGACGATTTCGTCTCTGCCGCCCTATGGCTCATCAAGGAAAAGTACACCAGCTGCGATCGCCTCGCCATTCAAGGAGGATCGAACGGGGGCCTGCTCATGGGCGCCGCCTTGACGCAGCGGCCCGATCTTTTCCGGGCCGTCGTCTGCCAGGTTCCGCTCCTGGACATGATTCGCTACCATAAGTTCCTGATTGCCCGCCTGTGGATTCCTGAATATGGCTCGGCAGATGATCCGGAACAGTTCACTTGGCTGTACGCCTATTCGCCGTACCACCATGTCCACAGTGGCACCGCCTATCCGGCCGTGCTGCTGACCGCCGCGGAATCGGACACGCGCGTGGATGCCCTGCACGCTCGCAAAATGGCCGCCCGCTTGCAAGCCGCCACCGCTTCCGATCAACCGATTCTACTTCGGATCGAAACCAAGGCAGGCCACGGCGCGGGCAAACCACGCGCCAAGTTACTCGACGAGCTGACCGATGAGTGGAGCTTTATCTTCTGGCAGCTGGGACTGAAGATTTATACTGAGCGCGGTCAAGAATGAGACATCGCCCTGTAGCCGCATTCGCCAGAATGCGGGCTATCTCAGCTTCCCCCGCATTCTGGCGAATGCGGCTACGGCCTATTGGTAGCAGTATTGACCGCACGCTGTATAGAGGCGGCGAAGAACTGCTTTTCTATTAGGCGTCAATAACCCCGGGAGTGATTCTTGGACTGGTCCCCCTTCGATCTGCCGCTTGCCGATCCACGGCATCCATTCCACATCGTTCATATGGAAATGGCCTTGCGCGAGGCCGAGACCGCGGCCGCGGAAGACGAAGTGCCCGTCGGCGCGGTCATCGTTTCCTTCAAGAAAGGCGTGATCGGCAGCGCCCACAACGAGCGTGAACGACTGTGCGATCCGACGGCCCATGCAGAGATGATCGCCATCACGCAGGCGGCGCAGGCGCTCGGTTCCTGGCGCCTGGAAGACTGCGCGCTATACGTCACCCTGGAGCCCTGTCCGATGTGTGCGGGCGCGATGGTCCAGGCCAGACTGCCTCTGATCGTCTATGGCACCACCGACCCCAAAGCCGGGGCTTGCCACACCCTGTTCCAGATCACCTCCGATCCACGTCTGAATCACCGGGCCCAGGTCGTCGCCGGAGTGCTGGCCGATCGGTGTGCGGCAATGCTCACGGACTTCTTCATCCAAAAGAGGCGCGCCGGGAAAAACTGACCCTTCCCTGGTTGGTAGATTGGATTCAACAATCCAATCCTGCGCTGGCGGGCAATGTCCTCAAGTCGGTTTCGCTTGCCACTGGCGATTACCTTTTGCCCGGCTGTGGTAAACTAAATGGGATCGTTTGCAGGCGCTGCAACACCTCGAATCATCTTGGGTAAGCTACCATGAGAATACTTGCAATCGCGGCCTTGGGGGCTTTGCTGACGGCGACAGCCGTGCCAGCCCAGAACCCGGCCCGGCGCTTTTCGACGCCGGCCATACCTCCCCAGGAGGCGCTCGATCGACTGAATTTGAAGCTGGCCTGGCATACCTATTTGCCGACGGACGGCCGGCGCGACCGCATCTTTGCCATGCAGGTCCTCGACCGCCAACTTCTGTTCGAATTGCGCAACGGGGCGGTCCTTTCTCTCGACCCCGCGACCGGGGCCCTTCAATGGCAGGCGCGGGTGGGTGTTCCCTACGCTGCCGCGACAGGATTCGGCACGAACGCCACTTCCATTTTCGTGGCCAAGGGCGTTCAGCTCTATGCGCTGGACAGGGCCACGGGCGCTTATCAGTGGGAATTCACTCTACCGCTGGCCCCGTCGGCCGCCGCCGTTGCCGATGACGAAAAGATTTTCGTGCCGGCGGGCACCGACAAGCTCCTGGCCCTGGAACTGCCCAAGCCGGAGGAACCGGCCGCGCCCACGGCCGGCAAAGATAAGAAGCAGGATAAGTATGCCGAATCTTCCTCCGGCACGCCTTCCTCGGGCCCAAAGGTCGTATCCTCCTTGAATTCAGGCGGACAATACCTCCGCTCTGTGAGCGCCGTGTCGTCGAAGGGCCAAGCCGTCCGGTCGATCGGTCCCCTTTCCAGCGCGACGCAAGCAAGACAGGGTGAACACACCGGGTCGGAGCCCCAACTGATCTGGACGTACAAGACCGAGACGCGGCCCGAGACACGTTTGGAACAAGTGTGTCTTCTCACCGACAACTTCCTTTTTGAGGCTGGCGCCAATGGACTATTCTTCGCCATTTCCAAGTTCGAACCGCGCATTTTCTACCACTTTCAGGCCGATGCGCCGGTCTCCGCGCCGTTGGGGCAACATGGCGACACCGCTTATGTGCCGTCGGAAGATTATCGTCTCTACGCCCTGGAAATTGGGACCGGACGCATTCTGTGGCGCTTTGTCTCCGGCGGCCGGCTTTTGCAGAAGCCGCGCATCACCGACGATAGCATCTATCTCGCGGCAGAGCGTGCCGGTTTGTACCGCATCGATCGGATCACGGGGGAAATGATCTGGCGGAACCCCCATGCGGACCGCTTCCTTGCGGTCAACAAAAAATTCGTTTACGCCGTGGACAACCTGGGCACCCTGCTGATCCTGGATCGCGCCAATGGCACACAGCTTGCTTCTTACGCCGGCACCCGCGAATTTGTCGTTCCGCTTGCCAATGAAGTCGACGACCGCATCTATCTGGCCAGTAACGACGGCTTGCTGATTTGCCTCCACGACCGGGACTATGCCAGGCCGTTCCTCGTCCAGGAAACCAGCAGAAAGCAGCCGGCGAAGGAAGGCGACAAGAAGCAGCCGGGCGGCAAGGTAGGGAAGAAGAACTTGGACAAGCCCGCGGCCAAGGGAAAACCCAAGGACGATGGCGAGATGCCGGGTAAATGAGTTCTCGATATCAGAAGGAATTGTTGCCCCGGCGCGTCGGCCGTGCGCTCCGCACAGGCTAACCCAGCCGGGGCATGTCGCTTCCAATGACTCGCTGGCGATTGACGGTGGCGCTGGTGCTCCTGCTGCTCGTGGGAGTGCCTGCGGCAATGCCATTCCTGGAGCTATTAGGCCACACGCGCGGCTGGGAAGCATGGGCCGAGTCGGAACGCCTCGCCTCCCTGGCCGGGAACACCCTTTCGTTGGTTACCGGCACGCTAGTCCTCGCACTGCCTGTGGGCATCGTAGGTGCTGTTCTCCTCTATCGGACCGATTTGCCGCTGTGCCGCTTGCTGCGCTTCTTGACCGTTCTGACCCTCTTCATTCCACTACCTCTATTCACTTCCGCGTGGCAGGCGGCCCTGGGAACAGGCGGCTGGCTGCCGGTGGCGCTTTGGTCGAGGTTCAATACCACCGGCCCCGGCATGATTCAGACGCCGACCGCCTGGAGCCCCTGGGCGCAAGGTCTTGGCGCGGCCGTTTGGGTCCATGCGGTGGCAGCCGTTCCCTGGGTAATCGTGCTCGTGGGCCAAAGCCTCTGCTGGGTCGAACGCGAATTGGAAGAAGATGCGTTGACGGTCGCGGGGCCATGGCGCGTTCTGTGGAAGGTGACGCTGCCACGTTGCCGGGCAACCATTCTGGCGGCGGCCCTCTGGGTCGGTCTTCTGACCGTGACCGAGATCACCGTCACGGACATGATGCAGGTTCGCACGTTTGCCGAGGAGATTTACACGCAGTATGTGGTTCGCGATGAGAATGCGGTGGCGCGCGCGGTGGCCGTGTCGCTGCCGCTCGTTCTCCTGTGCTGGGTGTCCGTCGTGTGGGCTGCACTTCGCTGGGAACGGACCTTGCCGCCGCGGGAGAGGTTGGGATCGTCACCGCTGCCGCTTCCACTCGGCCGGGCGCGTTGGCCCTGCCTACTGGTAGTTCTTCTCGTGGCCGGCTTCCTACTTGGAATACCCGTCGCCAGCCTGGTCTGGAAAGCCGGCCTGGCAGGAACGCCGCGGACCTGGTCGGCGCCAGTCGTCGGCTATCACCTCAGGCAGGCGCTCCGCACGCATGGGGGGATGCTGGGAGAGAGTCTTCTTATGGCGGTTCTTGCCGGCGGCCTCAGCGCTGCCATCGCGCTGGTTCTTTGTTGGCTGGCGGCGGATGCACGTTGGTTTCGGGTCGGAACACTTGGCATGATGGCGATCGCCTGGGCGCTTTCCGGCCCGGTCATCGGACTCGGGTTGAAGAGCACGATCGCGAGAATCCTGGACCTGTCGCCTCCGCACTCCCTGGCCGTCGCGCTCTACTACGGTCCCTCGCCTCTCCCGGCGGTGTGGGCCTATTTTATCCGCTTCTTCCCTTGCGCCGTAGCCATCGTGTGGCTGGTGGTGCGCGTTTTACCGAGCGAGCTGCGCGACGCGGCACGTGTCGACGGCGCTCGCCCCAGTCAAGAGCTTCGCCACGTCATCTTTCCGCTGTGCGCTCCTGCCTGTCTGCAGGCGGGCATGGCCGTAGCGATCCTGTCCCTGGGAGAATTGGGCGCCAGCAAGATTGTGGATACTCCCGGCTCGCCGACGTTTGCTCACCAAGTCTTTACGCAGATGCACTACGGCGTGACCAATGATTTGGCCGCGCTGTGCCTGTTATTACTGGCGCTTGTGATTTTCGGCGTGGCTTCGCTGAGTGTGCTCGCCGGCCAACAGGGGATTCTTACCGTTTTTCGTTCGCCTCGGTGACGACGAATTCTGCGAGTGGAAGCTCTACAGCTTCCCCACGCTGGGCGCTGCGAGCTACAGCTTCCGTGAACTCCATGTAGCTCACGCCGGTGGCAAAATCGGTGAACTCGATGGGCGCTCCGGAGCGAATGGCCTCGGCGAACTCCGCCTCCACACGCCACGAGCGCGCCTTTTCCTCAGGGATGGGGATCTCTTGCAAGGATTCACTGCTGGCGGATGGGGCGGCGTGCTGCCGGGACGCACCCCAGATGCGATCGGCCGCCAGGTCATAGTACAACACACCTTCCGTGCCGAAGAGCCGAATGCCCGTTCCCTGGCCATAGCGAACGACTCCGCTCATGTGGTACACCACCCGCGTGCCGTCTTCGAGCACGGCCAGAGCTTGCACGCTGTCCGGTGTGCCCACCGCGCGATGGACGCCGCTCTGCGGGTCGATGCGCGTGGGAATGTACGCATGGACCTGGGCCATGACGCGCACGGGAGCCGGAACCCAGCGCAACAACGTTTCGTGCAGGATGCCCAACGAGAGCATGTTGTAACCTGACAATGCGGCATCCTGGCGCCACGACAGCGGTGATGCCGGGTCCGCCAGCGCATTGTTCAGTGCATGAACATGGACCTCGCGCAGCTCGCCCAGGAAGCCGCCCTGGATCAGCTCGCCAATCATGTTGTGCCCCTTCAATCCGAAAGGGCTCGGCACGATCTGCGCGACGAGATGGGGATGTCGGCGCGCGGCGGCGTGCATGCGGTGGGCCTCGGCCGCATTGAGGCTCATGCGGGCTTCGACAAGCACATGCTTGCCGGCTTCGAACGCAGCCACCGTGATCGGACAATGCAAATACGGCCAGGTGCCGATGACAATGGCATCGACGTTGGGATCGGCGACCAGGTCTTGCCAGTTTTCGAAAGTGCGCGCGATGCCGAATTCACGGGCAGCTGCCCTCGTCGACTCCGGCCGGCGGTTGCAAACTGCCACGATTTCGACGCCAGAGAGCGCGCGCAGTCCCGGCACATGGCGGAGGCGCATGTTGCCACCAGCCCCGATCAAGCCGATTCGCAAAGTTTTTTGAGACATGGCTTCCTCGCGAGCGTGACTGGGTCCGCACCATGCCGCCCCGTGCGAGGGCAGCTGACGCAATAATCCCCGACTTCCTTCTTTCCTTTTACCAGGATGGTGGAGGATGGGCAAACGCTGTTGACTGGACGACCGTGTCATTCTCTCGGCGCTCTCTGCAATTTCCGCGGTAAAATGCTTCCCTGCCTCTGCGGGACTGTATTCCTACTGCGAAGCAGTTGCACAACCTAGCCCAAGGTCGCGGCAGCGCACCCTGGGTCAGCGGCCTCCACCCCCTTCGTTCCTACGCCGTAGGCGTTGCAGCGCATGTGGGATTGAGAGGACGCGCCGCTGTCCTGGAGAGTCTGGGGCTTCGTTGTAAATCTGCGCTGCAACGGCTACGGCGTAGAATGCAGTAGAATGCAGCAGTCTCCCGGAGTGCGCTGGCGCGACTCCGGGCTGTGCGCTGTAACGCCTTCGGCATAAGAGGCAAGTATCCCGGAGCCGCGACCCTGGGCTAAGATGTTTAACCGCTTCGCGGTAGGAAGACAGTTTCGCAGACTTGCGTAGATATCAATGGTTATACTGCGTGTGGTCCATACTGATACCAATAGGCCGTAGCCGCATTCGCCAGAATGCGGGCTATCTCTCACAATTTCCCCCGCATTCTGGCGAATGCGGCTACAGGGCGATGTCTCATTCTTGACCGCGCTCAGTAGAACAGCCCTTGTAGAGCAAGTTGGCAGTTTACTCTACGAGAGTCGCGAAGCTGGACTTGAAGCAGCCTCCGCTCGGCATCACCTGGCCCTGGGCCCCCTGGTGCCGCCGCCGTCACCCCCAGAAACAGATCGGGGGACACGCAAAAAAGATGCGCGTCCCCCGATCGGCTTTTCGCCCATTTGGTCTAGCCGCTAGCTCTCAATAGGCTGAGCCGTCGATGACTTCTCCGCCGTTGCGGGACACGAGCGCCACTAGGATGCCCGGAGCAATGCTGCCCTGGAGAAACTGTACGTGGCCATCGCAGAACGCAGTATTGGCGCCGCCGGTATGGAAGGCGTAGATCTGATTGTAGGTACTGCCGGTGGGATTAAGCGCATTGCCGTTGCTGCCGTTGGCGACGTTCAGGCAACCGCAATTACCGTTGTCGTAGATCGTGCCGGTGGCAGTATCGAAGCCGCGTATTTCTACGAACGTATCATGGTCGGCCCACGCCGCGTTGAGCCGAAAGCCCAAATCGGTAACGTTCCCGTTGTTGGGCTGAACCTGTATCCCCTTGGCATAGACTTGCTGCCCGCCGGCTGACTCGACCAGCAGGATCGTGTTCGAGGTGCCGTCGGAGATACTGGCCAACGTCGTGGTGCCCGTCATGCCATTCTGGGTCACGTGGCCCCGCAAGCCCAAGGCGCCCACGCCCAGGGAGGAACTCTGGTCGGCGTCTTGCGGATACTGCGGCACGCACTGGGCTATGAAGTTCGAATGCACCCCAATCACCACTACGTAATCCGTTATCCCCAGCAGGAAGGGTCCGATGTCGGGAAGCCCTGCCCCCGCGCCTTTCGGTGCGGGACTGATGAAATAACTCTCGTAGTTCGCTGGGCTAATCGACAATGCCGAAGGACACAGGAACGTCTTGATTGCGTTCTTGTCAATGCTGTTGCCCGGAATCGCGCCGCCGGATACGCCCAGCGCCCAATTGCTCGGCCAGTTGTACGGGTCGATAACCGAGTAGTTGGGATAGGTAACGTTGTAAACATTGCCCTGCTCGATGTAGGGCAGGAGAAGCGCGTGGTAGGATTGTCCCTCCTGCGAGGTGCCGAGGAACGTATTGAATGGATTGTTGGGGTTCGGGTATGTGCCAGGTGGGTTTGGCGGCCAGGGGAGGTTCACGAAGTCAAACCCATAGGGCGGGAGCTTCTGGTAGGTGCTTTCATAATTAAGGGTGGCGAGGGCGAGCTGCTTGAGGTTGTTGGAACAACTCATGCGGGCGGCCGCCTCGCGAACCTTTTGCACGGCTGGCAGCAACAAGCCGACCAGGACGGCAATGATGGCAATGACCACCAATAGTTCGATCAATGTGAATGCTCGGCGACTTTTCGCGGATCTGTGCAACATGGTTTCTCAGACCTCCCGGTGAGAACGAGGATTGGAAAAGGACTGTGACGGAATTCAGTTCAAGTTGATTGGAGCGAGTTCGTTATCGCCTTTCTTGATCTCAAATCGGAGATTGGAGGCGGCCTTATTGGCGTAGGCCCCTCTGAACAGGTCGATCGACTCCGGTTTCTGTCCCATGGACACCATTTTGCTCTTGATCGGAACCTCTTGGGGACAGGTTACGGTGACGACGTAGTCGCCGGCGGGGGCTCCATCCTGGTCCCCAGTCCGCACCCAGAACGTGCCGTCAGCCTCCGTCACCCCCGTCGGGTAGATGGTTTTGACATTGACCTCCGGGGGATGGAAGACAAGGACCGCGCCAGCTAAAGGCTGATTCTTGTAAAACAATTGACCGTGCACCGAATTGAGTGGGGCGCTGCGGTGAGAACAAGAAATGCAGCATAAAGCTGGCAGGAGAACAATTACTCGCCGCAAGGTCCATGGGAGAGGACGGATTTGCATGAGTTGAAATCGCCTTTCCTGGCTAATCCGAACTTTCCCAGATGAACGCCCTCTGGGAGTATGGATTCGCTCATGAGGCTTCAGTTTATCCGAAGAAACACCCGCACGGGGGATGGTTCAAATCCAGGTCGCAAGTCTCGTAGAGCAAGCTGCCAGCTTGCTCCCCCGTCAATCAACGGCAAGCTGCTAGCAGCTCGCCCTACAAGCTCTGTTACCCGAGCAGCATGGCTTTTGAACCATTCCCAAAACTGATCGGGGGACAGGCAAGAAGCTTGCGGCGCGTCCCCCGATCGGCTTTTCGCCCATTTGGTCTAGCCGCTAGCTCTCAATAGGCTGAGCCATCGATGACTTCTCCGCCGTTGCGGGACACGAGGGCGGCCAGGATGGCCGGAGCAAGGCTGGCCTGGAGAAACTGGACCCCGCCGTCGCAACGCGCGACGT
>Ga0310039_10000433_pt1 | contig 35157 bp, 37 predicted proteins | sample Sb_taG_4_FD_200460 | JGI IMG/M metagenome (GOLD analysis project Ga0310039, IMG submission 200460) | Peat soil microbial communities from Weissenstadt, Germany - Sb_50d_6_BS metaG (v2) (version 2) | ecosystem: Environmental > Terrestrial > Soil > Wetlands > Peat | place: Germany: Weissenstadt...
GCAGAATTGGCTAGCAAGTCAGCAGCAATAGGCGCCGTAGTCCGTGCCGATCCTGAAGCATGTTGTACCTCGAAGACGGGCTCAATAAGGAAGCGTTTCACGTCTCGGTCATAGCCGCGAAGCGCAAGCACCTCGCGGACAACGCGGCGGCCTGGCTGACGTTCAACATGGACGACAAAATCGACCGCTTCTGCGATCTCGGCTTCGGTATCGGCGAACGTGCTTTGCGCGTGACTGCGCATCACGAGATTGGCGAAACGGTGAAGGGCTTTCTCCGCCGAGTTGGCGTGGATCGTAGCCATCGAACCCGCATGGCCCGTGTTGAAGGAATCGAGCAGCGTTCGTGCCTCGATTCCGCGGACTTCCCCGAGAATGATGCGGTCCGGTCGCCAGCGGAGAGCGGACTTTAGAAGGTCGTCGAAAGTTATTTTGGCCTTGAACGTATCCGTCTGGCATTCCGTCGGCAGAATGTTCGGCTTCTGGATCTGAAGTTCGGACGTGTCTTCGATGACAACGAGGCGATCCTGTTCGGGAATAAAGTCGGCCAGTATCCGCAATAGCGTGGTCTTGCCGGTACCGGTTCCGCCACTGATAAGGAGCGTCTTACCGCTGCGAATCTGCTCGGCTAAGAAGTCCGCAAGCGCCCGCGTCAGCGTGCCGCGAGCGATCAGATCATCAACTGTGTAATGGCGGCTGGTGAATTTCCTGATGATGAGCGCAGGTGTACAGCGTACAACCGGCGGGATGACTGCCGCCAACCGACTCCCGTCCGGGAGTTGTGCGTGCAGGAGTGGGTTGTCCTCGTCGAGCTTCTTACCCAGTTGATTAGCAATAACTTCGAGGCCGGTTTGTAGCTTGCCGGCGTCGAACGAAATGTTCTGCTCTTGGAACATGATGCCGTCGCGTTCGTACCACCACGAGGCGTCGGGGTTGCCCATGATTTCGCTAACATCTTCGTCGAGCAGCAGCGCCTCGATGGGCCGAAGGAACGGAAGGATCAGTTCGAAGCTCATAGTGGGACCCTCACAGCGATGGAAGCCCAGCGGATAGCCGGGCTTCCGAGAGTGAAGAGCAAGGGCTTATGCAGCCGTTTCCTCCTGGGGCACTTCATCGTGATCCTGATCTTCCGGGGCGGCCTTTTCAGCGCGGTCCAGCTTCAGGATCGAAGCGACCCGAACTTCCCAGACGCGCTGCTTCGTGTCCGTCTTCCTGCTCTCATACTCCCGGCTACGCAGTTCGCCTTCCACCTGGATATGTGCGCCCTTGGTGAGCGTCTTGGCGAACTCTGAGAGCTTTCCGAAGACGACGCAACGGTGCCATTCGGTGTGCGAGATGTACTTGTCGTCCTTCTTGTAGGAGGACTTCGTTGCCAGCGAGAGTGTCGTGAAGCTGCCGTTGTTCGCGGTGCGCACTTCTGGGTTGCTGCCGAGAAAGCCGATGAGCGTTACTTTATTCTGGTACATGAGAGTGTCTCCGTTTGTTGAATTTTCCCGTTGTTACTCGGGTCACACTGGGCGGAGCTTAGCGAGTGGGCCCGGCTCCCAAGTGCCGAAGGTCTGCTTTCTGGGAGGGGCCCGAAAGAAGTTTGAGAGGCGTTCGTTGCCGTGGTTCTCAAACTTGTTTTGGGAGGAACCGAGACCCCGAAGGGGCGCGCAATGCGAAGCAGAAGACCGAGTGCCGCCGGGCGCCGGAAAGGCCCCGAAGCTGTGACCGAGCAAAAGACGGGATATATAACGGCAGACACGCTCCAGAGCAAAGTTGTCATCTGCACACTGGCTGCGGAAGTTCAGCGCAATCGCAGCTCGATTCGAGCGGGCATGTCCGACGTAAGAAGGGCGCAAATCGCCACCGTCGTTGCATGTCGAAAGGCTCTGGTTCGCCTGCTCCATCAGACACGGGGACAGGTAGGAAAAGTCAGCCGGATTAGCAGCAAGAAACGACATGATTAAGCCTTTGGGCAAGTCGATGAATCCCTAGCTGAATGCCTGGTCGGCCCGGAAACGCACGATCGTCAGACCAAGGGGGTTCACGGCAAGCTCATTGTTCTTCACGTTCTCGCGAAACACATAGGTGACACTGGCCGTCCATCGCTCCCGCTTGAGTTCGCTATGATCCGCGGGGTTGGTGTACACCTTTTCGAACTCGATGCGCGCCGAATACGGCGACTGTGTCAGGTCGTCAAGGATCACGTTCTTGATCTTGACATCGACATACGGCAGGGTGCTGTCTTTTACGTAATTCTGAATGCTGTTGTCCTTGCGTTCCTGGTCGATTACGGCACGTTGGACGTCGCTATTGAGGAAGTAGAGTGATTGCGTTTGATCGCGTTCGATGGTGAAGCGGTTGCGGCTGAAATAGAGTTCAGCCCAGCGGGTGAGGTAATACTTGTTCTCCGCTTCCTGCGGGCGATACTGAAAGTTCCGATAGTCGATTGCTTCCGCGTGGCCTACGTCGTTGATCCGCACAATCATTGGGTGCATGTTGGCGAGCGCCGTCTGGCTCTTGTAGGTGAGTCCGGCCAGGCTGATACACACACCGGCGAGCACAAGAATGGTCACCTTCAAGTACGTATTCATCACCAAAGGGTCGCCGTATTGCTCCAGGTAACGCTCTGCAGCTCGGGTGATCTCTGGGGTCGGTTTGGTTTCCATATTCGTTGTTTCTGTGCTCATCTGTGACCTCGTTTCTCTTTCCGTTTACATCGCGGCCCGTATCGCCATCATCGCCATCCCCAGGCCCCCACCGTGCCCGCCAGTGCTGCCAGTGAATAGGCTGTGAGTCATGGTGGGAATCTTGAAGAGAATGTAGATATTGACCAGTACGAGAATGACGAGAAGTGGCAACGTCTGGACCATCAAGGAAGGGTCCGACACGCTCTGGCCAAGTTGGACGTAATAGTTCGTTAGGACATGGGACAGAACATTCATCGTGGCTGCGGCGATGACTTTGTAAAAGCTGAATCCGAGATAGGCCTTGAGCCATCCCCAGAACAACCAATCAAGTTTGTCGAAGACGAGAAACGGGATAAAGATTGGCCCGAGTAATCCGATGATCGTTGCTGCGATTGCTCCGTAGGCCAGGATGGCGGACACGATGGCGGCGAGCAGGGCCAATAGGAATTGGACCGCAAAGTACACGATGGCGTAGTACGGATTCATCATGCTGCTCAATATCGACGGCCCTGTCTTGGCGGACGCCGTGTGGATCTCGTTCAGCATCGAGGTAGAGCCATCGGCGCCAATCAGGTTCACTAGACTTGTTGTGCCGCCGTCGATAAAGCCCTTGATGGAAAAGCCAAGTCCGGGGATGGAGGTGTCGTAATAGTTCACCATAGCGTAGGCGAAGGTGAGCAGCATGAAGAGGTTGAGGAACCTCCCCATGCTGAACCCTGGCCCACCGTGCGCCGATGCGAGCGCTTCCTGCACGCCAAACCAAACCAATACGATGGTTGCGAGCGCTATGACGATGTGAACGCCCATTGCGGTAATGGAGGGTGCCGCCGTGGCTGCAAGCGACTGGCACGCCTGAGCGATAAAGTTGAAGAAACCTATACCCACGTTCCTTGCCCTCCTGTCTTTTGGTTGCGTCTGGTCAGTAGGCTTGCGTGAGGAGACTAGCTGCGCCGCCGCTGGTTGTTGTTATGTTGGCGTTGTAATAGTTTTCGTATCCTGCCGAGTCACGAAATGCCGCTTTCATCGCGTCCTGTTGCTGCTTTTGGGCAACGATTTCCTGCAGGGCAAGATTGGCGTTGATTTGGTTTGCGTCCTGCAAAGTGCGCAGTTGCAAGAGCAGGGCTTGGTTAATGCGCTGCAGTTCAGCCATGATGGTTTGCTGCGACGGGTCTTGGGTTTGAGTCGCGGATTCTAGGTTCGCGATGTCGGCTTGCCTTGCGGTCTGGTTGGCGCGAATGGTGCCAAGTGCTTGCAGGTTGTTCGTCATCACTGAGTCGCTGATGTCAACAGTGGCGCCCTGCGCTGCAATCTGCAGCTGCCCGGCCATACTAGCGGTGCCGTAGCCGGGAATCATGTTGTTGGTGTTCGGAACGCTAACTTGCTGGTACGCGGATGCGGCTCCCTTCCCGGTGTTTGCCGAATTGAGCCAACCCATCGAATTGCCATAGGTATTCGAGATTTGTTGCAGCATCAGCAAGTCAGAAGTCGGAGACAGAAATCGCGCATAGAGCATCCTCGGAGCGAGAATCATCTGATGCGTGAGCTCATATTGTTGCTTTGCGACGTTGTAGGCTTGTAGCGCCGTAGTAGCGATCTTCACGGTATTCGTGAAAATCTGTTGGCCCTGCTCAATCTGCCGGGCTTCGTTGGCGATGGATTGTTCTTCGTGTTCGATCTGCGTAACGGCATGACCCGCCTGCGTAGGATCGAAGACGATGCCGGAACCGAATTGTGCATTCGCGAGCGGTTGCAACGCCGCCGCAAACCCAACGGCGAGCACGGTAAGGGCTAGTTTCTTCATTTGTGTCGTCCCTTCGTCGCCGTTGGTTTCGTGATGCTTTACAGCGGTACGGCTTTACTGCTGTGCAGCGAGAATCTCTTTCTGGAGCTGTGCAAGACGGTCGGCCTCTGGCTTGCACCGTGCGTCTCGTTCTTTCTTCTTGGCTTCGAGAGCGGCTATCTGCTCGGGGGTCAGCTTCTCTCCCGTTAGCATTCTTGAGGCTCCGGAGGTCATGTCTTCGTCGAGGCAGGCCTTGGCATAGGGCGGGTATTCGGCGTTGTATTGGTCCACCAGCTTCTTCACCTTTGCCGCTTTGCTCTGGCAGCCGGCGAGGGTGAGAGTCAACAGGAGTAAGAGGGAGAGGGCAACGATTCGCATGGAAAGCCTCCTTAGAACGTTTGCGGAATAGTGTGATTCGAGTACGCAGGAAGAAGCAAGTCCTGCGTGAAATACACTTTCACGCGGTGACCCTCCCGGATCGTGATAGTGGGCGGTATCTGTATGAAGCGATCAAGGATCGTGGTGGCAGACTGCGAAACACTGCCCGCCGCCCCGTTGGTGAATGCCTGGGAACCGCTCGTGGTAATGGTGCCGCCACCCTGAGTGATCTGGCTGGCTCCAGCAATCACACCCAAAGCGATCGAGGTGCCGAAGATCTGGAGGTAGTGGTTGTTGACCTTATCTTTCAGCCCTTCCTCTCCGATCTGATCGAGGCCCTGGAACTGGTCGAGATCAACGGAGTAACCGTCTGGCATAATCAGGCGGTGAAAAACCACGGCCATTCGCCGCTGTTGGCCGAAGCCCGCCGCTCCAATCTTCTTGGCCTCGCCTAAAACAACCGTTCCCTCGGGAATGATCACGTGTTGATGATCGTGCGAATACAGCGGATTTGAGACCAGGACTTTAACCGGCCCTACGGCGTCTCCATCCAGACGATTCATGAGAACGGTGTCGAGAACCGAGCCCTCGTAGAGGAGATAGGGCTGACCGACGGCTGAATCGAGATTGGCCTCCAGTGGACGTTTATAGCCTCCGGGCGTGTCCTCCTGTTTTCCTTCGGCTGGTGGGGAGACGAGACTGCTGTTTGTCTGCCGTTCGGCAGGGCCATACTGGGCGTGGGTCATCTGGCCTTGCTGCTGTTGTGGCTGTTCGGCGGACCGGGAGTAGACAAGGTTGGAAGCGAAACGGGAGTCGTCAAGCCGTTCTCGTTCTTTGGCGGCGATTAGCTGCGCCTGCTGTTGCACAGGCGTGAGTTGCATCTGCATGTTGCCCTGCTGCGCTTGCGGGCAGGGCCGGCCCGGAATACAGGGCGCGGCAACGCCGGTCGGGCCGTAGGCCGCGGCGGAGGCCTGCTGCGCGGGCGTCGCAGACGCAAGCGCCGGGTCTCCCAGTGCAGCGGCCGCCATTGTCGCCTGCTGCTCCTTCTGACGTTCGGCCTGAAGTTGGTTCTTCAACTCCTGCACGTTGTTATCAGTGTTGTCCTGCAAGGTGGGTTGCGGTGGCTGCCCTTTGGCGGCGGCCTGCTGTGCAGGCGTCTTCTTGCCAGACGAACTGAACAGCGCCGCAACAATCACGAGCAACGCCGCACCCAGATAAACGAAGGTCTTGAGATTCTTCTGCAAGACACCTTTTGGCAGTTCCAGGTTGCGGCGCAACGTTGGCTCGGCTTGCGGCTCTGTGTGCGGAGTGAAGACGTTCTCGGTCATGACGGTGATCCCTTGCGCGTGAATTCCATCTTCTTTTTACCGAGTTCCACGTATCCGCTGTCCATGATCTTCGGGATGATGTACGTCCCTTCCCGGAGGTCGTAGGTGACGAGGTTGGGCTTGCCGTCTTTCATCTCATAGACACTGAACTTCTCAGGCGCATTCGTCTTGATGTAGGTGAACCTGTCGTCGTGATAGATCGACTGAATGTCGAAGGGGGCTTCGTTTGCCTTGTAGGCATAGTCGAACTTGAGCCGCGTCGGATAGGCGCTTTTGTACTCATCCACCGCCTGCTCAACGTGCGATTGCAGAGCGGCAAGCTGCTGCCGCGATTGTTCGAGTTGGGCGGCGGGTACGAACTGCGGAGGGCCGCTCGCGGCCACGATCGCAGAACGATCGGCCGGCTCGACAATCACTTTCAGATCGGGGGTCGTCGATAAGGCAGAGATGTCCTGGAGAGTGAAACTGTAGATGTTCCCCTTGTCCGTAATGAGATTCAAGTTGGAGCTGATGCCTTGTTTTGCCGGATGTACAAAGCAAAAGTTGCCAACCACGTCCACGATCCAGAATTCCTTGTCACCCGTGGCGGCTTCCATAATCTTCTCGGTCGTGGGAAGTTCGATAAGGGTCGTGTATTTCACCTTGGCTCGGATGGGAACGATATCCTGCGAGTGATACTGCACCGTGCGCGCAGAGTCTTGGGCGAAAGCACCGATGGAAGAAAAAACCAAAGCGCAATTGACGACGAATTTCAGATGCCGCATAGAGCTCTCCTTAGCGGTTGTTGTTCGAAGTTGATACGGCCAGCGCACGCGGCTGGAATGGCCACTCTTCCGCCAGATGTCGAAGCCCATCCGCAATATCGAAGCGGTCGAAATATTCTTGCTTCTTGAGGTTGTCGCGAGCATTGTTTGTTGCCATCCAGTGCGAGACCGAATCGACGTTCAAATGCACTTTCTTTGAAGTCTGCGCCTTGCGAATCAGCATTTGACCCGGTGGAACTAGGCCGTCGATAAGGTCCAGTTCAGTGTCGTTCAGATGAAATGCCTCCCGGTAAACGTCACGGTTCATATCCGGGTTGGCGAGAAAGATCTTCGTGGGGCAACTCTCGGCCACTATGGCCAGCATCCCCGATTCCTCAAGTTCTTTGATGGATTGGGTCGCCAGAATCATCGCCGCTTTGTGCTTGCGCCATGTTTTCTGCGCCTGCACCACATAATTGCGGATGGTCTCGTTCTTGATGAAGAGCCACGCTTCGTCGAGCAGGAAGAACTTGGGTGTGCCGAGCTTCTTCGGGTCAGTGATCTCATTCGATGCCCGGTGCAAAACATAAAACAGCAGTGGTTCCAAGACTTCCGGCGCATCGTTCCAGCCGTGGAAATTGAACGTCTGAAAGCTTTTGAACGAAAGCGTGTCCTCAGCGTTGTCGAAGAGGAAGCCGTACTGTCCACCGCGGGTCCAGCGGTGCAGGCGTTGTTTTAACTCGCCGATGATGTTGCCAAAGTTCGAGACGGTGCGCTGGTTCGGCTCCAGTACGTAAATCCGTTCAATCGCATCCCAGAGGCGGCGTTCCTCCTTGAAGTCGATCCGGTAACGTTGCTCGTTACCCTCAATGAGCACGCGGAAGAAGCTGAAGAGAAACTGCAGGTTCTCTTTGGTTTGTGGCAGCGAGAAGGGGTTGATTGTGAAGTCCCGCGCTTCCTGACCCACATTGAGATACGAGCCCTTGAATATCGTCGTAAGCGACTGGAAGCTGCCGCCGATATCAAAGATGAAGGTCAGCGGGTCGTACTTCTGCGCGTTCTGCAGCAGAAAAACGCAGAGATAGGACTTGCCACTGCCGCTCATCCCGAGAATCAGGGTATGGGCAACGTCGCCGGTATGGAGGTTGAGATAGTAGGGCGTGCTGTTGTCGGTTTCGAGCACAGCCAGATACTCGGTGCCGAGATGCGCGTTTGTCTTCTCGCCGGGAAGGATCGTAAACAGAAAAGACAGGTCGGCGTAATTCGTGTTCAGCAGATACAACTTGCGAAGGTTCAGCGCATAGTTGCCGGGCACGGTGGCGAAATAGGCGTTGAGCTGGTTGTAGGTTTCCGCAAACAGATTTCCATCCGCGTTGGTGAAGAGGCCAGTGAACTCGGCTCCGAGCTGCTCCAGTTCGGCTTTCGAGCGGCCGTACAGCACAATCGTGAGCGAGAAATCGCCCAGCGATTGGCCGTCACCCAGGGCGCGTAGGCAGTCGCCAAGATTCTCAATGTCGGCCTGTTTGGATTCGTCCACCAGCACATCACGCGGGTTCGTCTTCGTGGCATCGTTGCCCATCTGGGAGACAAACCCGGTCTTCGACATATTGAAGTGGCGGCGGCGCTTGTTCACTTCTTTGCGAGCTTTATCCGCCGGGAGCGGAGTCCACTCCGTAACCACGTAGAAGTTTGCGGGGATCTTCAACAGCGCGTCCAGTACCAGGGGCCTCGTTTCGGTGATGGCCTCTTTCATCGTCAGCACACGGACGATGTGATCGCCGACCCGCAGATGATCGCGTTCGGCTTCGATGTCGGAGTTGACCACCTGATAGTCGAGAAATTGCGTGGACTGCGGCCTGCCGGCAACACGCCAATCGTCATAGTTCAGCAAGTGGCGGAAAAACGTGAATTGCCCCTGCCGATTCAAGACCTCGACTTGCATGAAATCTGCGAGCTGCCGAGCGAATGCCTGCACGTGCTGGTCGAGCCGTTGAAGATCGTGCTCGATATGCGTCCGCAACAACTTCTTCATACAGTCGTTGGTGAACTGCGATTTCAGCTCGGCAATCGCGCCTTCTGGATCACGCAAGAGCCGAGCCAACGCCGCGCCCACGCCGGTCTTCGACCGGGCGCCTTCTAGCAGGATGCAGTAGAAAATCTCAACCTGATAGAGATGGTCCCGCTTCGCTTCAAAGAACTTCCGTCGCTGGTCAATGGCCGCTTCGACAATGGGGTCGTCATATGTTGCGAAGGGTATATCCGGTCGATTCGATTTGAAGAGGTACTGGTAAACATGGAAGCCTGGGCCAAACGCTTTCAGCGCCGCCTCCAACCGCTTCACCGCATACTCCTGTTGGGAGCGGTCAAGACTCTCGTAGTCCACACCGGGAACACTGAGAATCATGCCGACATCACCGCTCTTGGTAAGGAAGGCCGTCTCGTTCCAGAAGCCATAAAGGTTGATGTGGTCATTCAGTGCCGCACTCTCTTTCCACGGCTTGATGACCTTGTCGAGACGCAGCATCACGCTACCTCCACTCGTGGAACTTGCTCCTTCGCGGCGTCATAGCGCAGCTTGTATCGTTCGGACTTTGCCAGGATGCGAAGGAATGCCGGATCGCTGTTCGTTACCCAATGGCCGAAGGCAAAGCCGCCAATGAAGACGGCGATACCTGCGATGATGGAATTGAAGAGATTGAAGGCCCCGACCGCACCGACGCAGACGAAGTAGAAGAGGGTACGTTCCACGCCCAGGTAGGTGAGCGGCTTGTGCAGGCTCTTAAAGACTCGGTTCGTGCGACGCTGCTGCTGTGGTTTGTCTGGCATAGCTTCCTCGTCTAGGCGCGGGTGGGGGTGGCTGGGAAGGGCGCTATACGCCCCAGAGCCAACTCAAGACATTCACTGCCATAACGGCAATGCCCGTTCCGGCGGCAACACCAGCGAGCGCCTTTTTTGCGCCGGGCTCGCCGTGCGCGAATCCGTAGCCTCCGATCACAATTGCGACCAGACTCGCAACTTTCGCGATAGTTCCAGTAAAGAGGCCTTGGATGGCATTAAAGCCGGTGTCGAACGGTGAACCCTGTGCCATCGCGGCCATGGGCATGAGACAAAGCAGGGCGAGAATAACGGCGGTTGGGCGGCCGCATTTCGACCGAAGAAGCGGCTGGATTTGACAAATGAGATAGATTCGGGACCAACGTGGCATATGCACCTCCGGCAGTGGGCTTAAAGCGGCTGCTTTTAGCGCAAACCTAACCGCACTGAATCACGCTGTCCAATAACTTTTCGGATTGAATTCATTCCTGGGAGTTATGAGTGCGAAAGGTAGAGTGATTCGACCTGGTACTTGTTGTCGAGGTCGGGATGAGAAAAGCTCCATCCACCGTGCAATAAAGGACATACCCATCGTCGCTTGTACCATCTGCAAGTACCCACATATTTCCGGGCAACGTGCGGCGATTGTCCCGAATAGCACTGCGAGATGGCGAGTCCTATCGCTGCCTTAACGAATCTCAGGTGTTCTTGGCGAAGGACTTTCCTTCTGTAAGCCCCGTTTGTTCAATAAGTTCTGCATCCGCGCAGTGCCTTTGTCAGCGGGAATCGGATGTGACGAATCGGGCTAGCCCTGTCTTTAATAACCTGCAGGAATGAACTCGATACGAAAAGTTATTGGACACGGCGGGAGGAATGAATCAAATTGGTTAACATCGTCGGTCCCGTGCGGACTTGAGCAACTGGGCCGCCAGCTCGCATCGAGAATACCTGATTCTCTAATGAGGACTCTATGTCAACCCAGCCTAGTCCGATTGCACGATCGCGGTCCCCACAGCTGATCCGTGAAATTCCGATTACGTCAGGATCAGACCCAGCAATGATTTCCCAGATCCTCCGCTCCTATCACCGGGCCCTCACTGCTCGTGAGATCGCAGGGATTCTTCATCTCCATCCGGTCACGGTTTACCGCAAGGCGAAGGCGCACGTCATCCCGTGCAGGTTCATCGGCAGCGCCGTCCGTTTCGACCCCGGCGTAGTCGCGCAGTGGTGGGAGGAGTCTCACTCTTAATCCCAATTGTCTGGTGCGTTCCCTTTGAAGTGACTGTTCACCGGTTCGGGAAGCGTCGGGAGAGCCAAGATCCCAGTAAAATAAAGTATGTGGGTGATTGCGGAGCGTCGTTGCGATTTGTATCAGCGTCCACTTGCATCGTCTCTTTCACTGGAAACATCAGTTCGTGGTTTGCGTTGGCAATAATCCCACTCTCAATGTTGTGTAGCTGACCACTCAACGCCCTCAGCCGCTGCATGGATTGGGCGACGGGAACCCATGGATCGGAACCTCCATAGAGAAAGAGCAGCGGAACCTTAGCCTTCAGAACAGCCGCCACCGGGTCATCATCCATCTTCCTGCGGATCGCCGGATCATTAGTGAGGTCAGACACTTTGGGCATGTAAGTAAGATTAAACCAAGGTTTGGATTGTGCCTTGGTTAGAGCATCGATTGCTACCGCACGTGGGTTTGTGCCCCGTAGATAACCGGTCCACGCCCTTCGCGTCTCAAGCATTTCTCGAACATCTTCCTGCGAAAAGCCGCGAACCGTGAGCAAGTTGCTCGTCGCGAATTGCATCTGTTCATCCGCGGTAACGAGCGGCGCTGAGACGGAAATCGCGAAGGCGGCGTCCCGGCTGCGCCCCGCCGCCAGCACAGCGAGCCAACCACCCTGGCTCAGTCCCCAAAAACCGATCTTGGCCGGATCAATGCGGGAAAGCTTTGCCAACGCGTGCTGCCCGGCAACGGCGTCGTCCGCCAGGGTCTGATAGTCAACACTCTGAAGGCTCCCGGAAGATTGACCACTCCCACGGCGATCATAGATCAGCACCGCAAACCCCAACGCAGGCAATCCTTCCCGTAGATGGCGGTAAAGAGCTGCTTCTCGCGTCGCTGCTCCTGCAGAATGCAAAACCACCACAGCAGGCAGGTGATCTCCAATGTTCGGAAGATAGACCGTCCCAACTAGATTTGCACCAGCGTTGCCGAATTGAACTTCTTGCGAAATGACTGTGGGAGTTCCTGCCACATGCCAGGGATCCGAGGCGCTCACGGATGAGTCGAAAGACACTGCATCAGATAGGCCAACCGTCGTCAGCAGTATTGCCATCAACGCCATTTCCAATTTCATCGACGTAACCCTTTCTGCTTCATCGTTTCACAAGCCGAGTTCTTCAATCACGAGATGCCCCTGCAGTTTGGACGCTCTTTAGACCATATCGTCAACGCAGTTGTCCGGCCAGTCGTTCTGGTCATCCGTAACACAGACGCACAGGCAACACGTGGGGCGAAGTAATATTTCTCTTAACGAGTGAGTCGGAATAAAGGAAGGGCTTATTTATGAGACCGGTTGTAGCCCGCTCGCCCGCTTTATCTATTGAGCGTCGGAAGGTATGAGGTGGATGGGCTAGGCCATGTCGGGTACTTCTTGCATGATTTGCTTATTCGTCTTGAAGAGCGGATTCGTCTTTTTCAGGATTAGGCGTAGCGCGTGCGTCCGTGAAGTAACCCGGCACGTGCGCAATCAGCATTTCGATAAAACGCCCATGATAGACCGCGAAAATCTCCCGATTTACATTACCATTCTTTGGCCTCAATAGCCGAAGTCGCAGCCGTTCTCTCTCCGGCACCGGCCTGAACCAAGCCTTGTTTTTCCACTGCCCACCTGACGCCGTGTGGGTGAAATCCCCGTCGCGGTTATATTCCCAGGTGACGATGTGGTCTTCATCAATTTCCCGCTTGATTTCGTCTAGCAGTCCTTGTGCGTCATTCGTTAGTGCGCGTACCGACATTTTTCCGTGCCTCCGTATGCGGACCCATCAATAGCACAAAGCCTTCCTTAGTACAACATAACGTCCTTTATGTTGGACTACCCGAACAACGGCGGGACACCACCAGGTCGCTACTTTCCCTTAAACGCTTTGCGAAGCTCGTTTATGTGTGCTGGTTCTTTGGGCATGGTGAACACCGGAGGGGGTTGCGGCGTCCGTGCAATTTCATTCATCACCATGACGCGCGCTATAAACCGGAGGAGAGAAATCCATTTGTTCACTTCGCTTGCGTTCTCGCGTGAGTCTGGCGACAGCGATAAGTCGCCGGACGGTTCGCTAATCATGTGCGCAATCTTGTTTCGGAGCGGTTCCAGCCTTTGCTCTCGCACTCGATTGAATTTCCAGTCTCTTACTTCGGCGGGAACGAGGTCGTCCCATGCCGCGTCAGTTGCGCCGCACAGCTTGATGAATGGAAATGCTTCTTCCAGCCGCTTGCGTTGTTCAATATTGTCTTTCTCTAATCGCTCGGGATATTTCAGGGGCAGCGGCCCTTTCAACTGCGCCGATTCCGGCTCCCTCTTTGCGTTGATGCCTTCCACGATTTTGTACCAGCACAAGAATTGATAATTCGGGCTGTAGCTATTGATTCCCTCACGATAAAGAGATGACAGCGATTGGATGTAGGGACTGTTGAAATACTCTCCTCCACTCGGAACCACTTCGGTATAAGGGCAGGTATAGGTCATCGAGGAGTTACGTGTGGATAATTGCATTACGTCCATCTGAGCCAGACGTAAAGGAATATCCAAGTTAAAAGCGAGCGAACTTAGGAACGGGAACGCGGCATCCAGTGCGATGGTTTCAGCCTCATGAAAGCTTGCGGCGGGCAGTTCAACAGATACCTTGCCTAACCGCCCGCGCTCATTTGCGACTCCCCGTAATTCAACCTTCGTGTTTCCGTGGGCGCAGAAGATGACCATTTGGTCCGCATCCGCAGCAGTGCGTTCACTCTTGGGCTTGGCGAAGTGGACATAAGAATCACCCATCAAACCAGCCTCAAAGGTGAAGCCCTGGCTTTCCGCCACGGCGCGAGTCAACGTCAATACGACGCGGTAGTTGTCTTGCAGAACAACCGTGAGAGTCGGGGCTGCCTGCCCTTTCTTGCCGCCATGCACGTGAAGTTGGTACAAGGCTCCAGGCAACCCCAACTTGGTTTTGGGAATAGTGACATTTGGGGCAGGCCCTTGTTTCATTGCTTTCCCTCCCGCCTCAACTGCCGCAGAGCCGGCGGCACCGTGGCATCGTTTGTATTTCTTACCGCTGCCACATTGACACCGGGCGTTGCGACCGATTTGCTGGCTCATATCTACAATATGTCTAAAAGAGTGAAAACGAAAATTCAACGTTGACCAGGAATGGGTCTTTGCCGCAAACGGTCCAAAACATCGTCTGCGAACAGCGGATATATCGGTTCGGCTCTCGTGAGTCCTTGCACCGCATGGCCTGTCCCAGGATGGACGGCACCGCTTTGCAGTACCCCAAACACCTTGCCGGTATGCAGAGAAAACACCGGCCCGCCGCTATTGCCGTTCGTCGCCGTCAAGTCCAGTTGGAAGCCCCGCAGGTGTTGCAGGCTCACGCCTTGTGCCGGAATGATTGAGCTAATCATCCCTTTGGTTAAAGAGCTAGTCACCGTGCCGAGCTGGTCTTGCAGCACCTCGCCCAAGGGATAGCCGCAGGTCGCAATCTCCATCATTTCATGCAGCTCTCCATAGTCGGCTATGGGCAGCACAGGGTAACCGTCAGGAAAAGCCTCGTGCTTGCTCAGTTTCGCCGCACACAGGTCAAAACCGTTAATGTTGACCGCATTGTGAATACCCGCCGAGTGCATGACAATTTCCGTGCCCTCGACGCCACCAAAAAACATTGCGGCAGGAGCCATCATTCTGAATAGGCCGCCACGGGTTGCATTTTCCTGGCCTGGGTAAATTAGGGCGTCGAATACATGCCTGCACGTGACAACGATGCCATCAGGGGCAATGCAGAAACCGGAGCCGATAATCGTAAATGGTCGGTGCGGTAAAGCGTTCTTGTACGTCGCAATGATAGCGACCGTAGACTTTTTCACCGCCTCGTAAATACCAGTATTTGACATTGACCCCATTGTAAGTCGCTCCTTGAGAAAGACCACACCGCTTCAAGTGAGCGTCCTAGCCTGCATTTCAAAGCGTGGTTGCGGACAACGTCAGGCCCACGCTATAGTCCGCGAGAAACACGAATAACCCTAGAAACAAGGGGCGGTATGGAGGCAGACCCATCCCAAGCACTCGAAATGCTCAATGCTTTTGAAAGCGTGGGAGCCTACGTTTTCGATATCACCCTCACTGACCTCGACGGATAGATGCTTGAGAAGGGGTTTTTTCCGCAGCCGAACCGCCAGGGAATTGCGCCGCACTGCCCTCCGTCAACTTCCACGACGCGCTCTTTACACAGCCCGCACCGCGATGCGAGGAAACATAATCCCGTTCGGCAGTGATACCAGTGATACCGAAAACAGTGACAAATAGGGTTCCAGCAGCAACGCATGCAACGGCGGCTATCAGGTGAAACATGTAGTAAGATATTGTAATAGCTTAAGTTAGTTGGAATGTGCTTGAAACGCAGAAAGATAGCCGTTGTAGAGAGATAGAATCCCACTCTCTCCGCCAGCTTCTTTTCAATAGGTTACGAGGGCCGTATTCTTTCAGCGTGCAATGGCGTGCAACGTGCATCAAATGCTGCATGGCCCTCAACCTCTATCGACGCCACCGCAAGGAATGTGAAGGCTCCCACACCGAAGACACCCGCACCGGCCAGTTTGAAGAGGGACGGCGCGGCTGGAAAAAATGCGCGTGCCTAATCCACGTATCCGGCACGCTCGGCGGAAAGTTCAATCGCAGACAGACCGGCACCGCCGATTGGGACGAAGCCAAGACTCTTGTTGCTTCTTGGCAACAGTCCGGCTCATGGGACGGCCAGGACAAGATTGAAGTGCCGCTAACCCTTCCTGCCACAAACCCCGAACCCGAACGGATTAGCGTTATTCGTGCAATAGCGGCCTTCACAGCCGATTTTGAGGAACACACGGCCCCGAACACCCAACGGAACTATAAATTCGTCCTGAAGCAATTACGGGGCTTCTCGGATGCCAGGGGCTATGCCGCTATCGACCAGTGGACGCCTATCGACGTGCGGGAGTTTCGTTCGACGTGGGGCGTATTGCCAAGCACCGCCGCCAAGAACATGAGCGTTGTCAAAGCCTTCTTTGAATTCTGCCACCAGAATGAATGGACGACGCGCAATCCGGCCCGCATGGTGAAGAACCAGCGAGGACAGCACAACGACCCGCGCAGCGAACAGAAATTGCCGTTCACCGACGCCGAGCTACGCCGCATGTATGACGCTTGCGATACAAAATACGGGAAACGTGAAATCCAGTTTTCCAAAGCGACCAAGAAACGGAAAGAGCAGGGGCCGTATGCTCAATTCCGCGCCCGATGGACCGGGCAGGACATCGCGGATTCTATTTCAGTGTCGGTGTATACCGGGCTGCGCATTTCAGACGTGAGCACGTTCCACATCGACAGGATGCGGCCAGATGGCACGATCCAGCTCAGGACCACGAAGGCGCACACCCACGTTTACACCTGGGTTCCCGAATGGTTGCAGGAACGCATTCGCACCCGCGCCCTTAAGACCGGCCCATGTATTTTCGGCGAGCACAGCACAACCGATATGAACGTCATTACCGACTTGTGGCGGCGCAAGCTTAAAAAACTGTGGTCGCTGTGCGGCCCGTGGAAGGACAAGCCGACCCCGCACCGTTTCCGGCATACCTTTGCGAGGATTTTGCTGGAGCGCCCCGGCGTGACCGTGCGCGACGTGGCGGAGTTGCTGGGCAATACCGAGCAGATCGTGAGAAAGCACTACGCTGCGTGGATTCCCGAACGTCAGGAAAGATTGACAGCCGTACTCAAGGCAGCCTTCGATACGAAGCCGAAGCCAAAACCGAATGTGATTCCCATGCCGAAACCAGCGAAGGGGTAGGGGAGGGGAGGCGCGGCCAGCTATCAGCGAATGCGATATACTCTGTTCCTCTAACTTTCTGTTTCACCGATTTTTGTCCCCAGGGAAATTCTGCGTAGTGAGGTTATCGCGAAATGACGTTTCAGCGCTTCGTCGCATTACTCACCGTCTTTACGTTCCTCGCGCCAGCCATGCCTGCCGTCGGACAAGCCATACCCGTTCATGTTGATGCAACCGTCGGCCTCGACGAACCGACGCGAGAACTAATCGACAGGTTACCCAAAGACATTCACGTTGAACTCATTGCCGCCCTGAAAGAGGCGCTACCGATCCTACAAAAAAGCGTTGATGAGTATCTCGCCAAGGTGAATGACACACTCGATCATCAGATCAATCATGCGCAGTGTGCTTTAACCGGAGTAATTGCGGAGGCCAACCGGAGAATCAAGAATCTCCCGAAAACCAGGGACAAAGGGCATCTGGAACTTTTCGACGACTTTGAGAAATCCGAACTCGGACGTATAAAACAATCAAGTGATGCCGCATTTTATGCCAGAGTTTACGGTGACACCTTCAACGAAGCGACCGTCACTTACTGCGCGATGGAATTCTCCGGTGCGGCTATAAACATTCGGCCGGATGAAAACAAGTACCGCAGTTTGAATTACATGTGGCTGCGCCTGAAGGGTACATGTGACAACGCCAGCGATTGCGTGAAGAAGCAGATCGAGGTTACCAAACATCTCATCGAAACCAGCGATACGCGTGACGTGCAGTTTGTGCGCGCTTCCCAGAAACTTGAGACCGTTCCCAAGCCTGCTGATCCAAGCTACCTTACGAGCCTTCTTATATCATTTGATCTGACATCATTTGATCACAAACCTTACGAAAATACGCTATTTCAGTTGGTTGGCATTCAGGATCAAGTATTGCTCGCCAGGGTTCGGCGATCAGCGCAGTTAGTGGGTGCAGTCCCAGGCAAACTGTCTGCAATTGATGAGGAGATTGCGAAAGCCAACGTGGCGCTCCTACCGATCCAAGAGTTTGGTTGTGGACACTTTATTTCTCCGGTGCAGGTCAGCAACGCCCAGGCTCATGCCGATCTCACCGAAGCGCCCCGGAAAGAAATCGAGGCGGCGCTTGCCGAAGCTCTAACCGCTGACGAGAAGAATCAAGGAGAGGCAATCAAGAGCATCAGGGCCGATCTCGCTCTCCGCCGTGCCGCGATTGAGACCATCCGTAATGCCACATCGAAGAGGTGGACTTATCCCAACCCCTGCGCGATGCACTAGCCAGAATTGCATCAGCGTCCCATCTGCAAGCGCGTATGAATGCGCCGCGCGGCGGATTCCGGCACGCTGTAAACTGTATGACATCGTTTGCGTCCCATCCTGATCTTGATAACGCCGGGATCATCCTTCACCAGCTTGCGTACCGTCTCACGGCCCAGGCCCCAGAGGCGGGCAAGTTCGCCGATGCGGTAATGTTTCTCGAAAGTCCCGCTATCAAACATGTTTTTCCCTACGGCCCCGCCCGTGTTTCACAACATCCCTGACGCGCTTACCAGGACCACCAGCTTCTCTTTTCACCCGCATGGTACGGGTCAGGGTCATACTTTCCTGCATATTCACGCGTTTTCAGATACGACTTGCGACCGGCACGGATGATGCCGCCGAGATTTTCACCGAATACAATCATTTCATCGCCGCCGAGATAAGCCACTTCGTGAGGGTGCATCATAGGGCGTGCAATTTGTTCGACGCCGACACTGACGCTGACAGGGGTTTCTTGCGTGCCGCGCGGTTCCCATAGCGCCACCGGGCTGAAGTGAGGCCGCTTGACCGAAACCTCGGTGACCCCGCATTTTTCCGCCACCCACCGAGCACTAAAGTTATCGCGCGGAGCCATGAATAACTGCGCCCCTGCGTTACCGAGAAAGGTTTCAAAATCTTGTGGGTATAGTTTCCTGATTTGGTTTAAATCCTGCCACACGGTCCACAGTTGCACGTTATACCCGCGCCCGATCCCCATCATGTCGGAGAGGATAGAAAGAGGGCCTAGCTGGGCGCACTCATCAAGCAAGGCTAACACCCGCGTTTGTCCGGCGCCTCTTTCCCGAAGCATATCCATCATGGCCGTCTGCACAATAATCCGAAACCACTTCCCGCAGCTTGAAAGATACTCAGTTGGGAGAATGAGAAATACCGTGGTCGGGGTCTGGCGTAACGTCGAAAACCGTATCTCATGCCCGCGCGGATTGAGGCTTTCGGAGATAGCCTCATTGCCGATGAAACTGCACTGAACGCGCGCTGTGTTGAGGATGCCCAACATTTCGCGGCTTTCACTGGCCTTCGGCATGGCCATACCACCGAGGCGGCCAGGAAGCAGAATGTCGCCGCACTGTTTTGCCTGGCGCATCACCCACGCGACGAAGTTGAAAAAATCCGGCCCCGTGATGATGCGGTACATCTCGACCAGATTTCTTTTTGAGGGCGGCGCGTATTTCACCAGCCCCATGATGACGCCGGAGGCAACCATTCGCGCGGCGTCCGAGAAGTATGCGCCTTCACTTCCGCTTTCGTGCAAAACGATGGCTTCGCCGATACCGTCACAATCCGCGCCAAAGCCTTTCGTTTTTGCGTTCAAGACAGAGAGCGGGTTTACTCCGGCGTGAGGGACCGCCGCGAGATTGGCAGGCAGAATTCCGAAGGGGTTGAGTTGGTAAACCGGGCCGATTTTTGCGCGCGCTCTGTGCGTTACGGCGGCGTTCTGCCCCTTGGGATCGATTGGCAGCAGCGATCCCGGAAATTCCAGCGAAGCCGGAATCAGGATGTCCCTGCCTTTGCCCGCGCCACTTGGAGCGCATAATGTCAGGTGACTATCTCCTGGAAAATAAAGCGGCGTTCTGCATGTCCTGTCCCAATAACCGATCCTCACTTTCGTTTTCATAACCAGCCCTGCTTTCTCGCCCGCCGAGCATCAGCGATCCCCGCGTTACCGTGAATATTCTGGACAGTCGGATTGAGCGCCATTTGAATTAATTCTTTTTTTTCGCGTTTCTCCTTTGCGATTTGCCGCATCCTCCACAACACGAGCAACGCGATCCCGACGAGAATCCGTTGCCCGATTTGTTCACCGCTGCTTGTCCCCTTCCGTTCCGTTTGATCCTTCTCCGCACCGTTCCCGTTCGTTTGCGCCGGGGCAGTTCGTCGCGGGGGAGGGGGAACTGGTACGAACTGCGGAGTCAGGGGTTGCATAGGTCTGGGAACAATCCACACCCGTCGGGCAGGAGCGCGAGAAACACGGGCGGGAGGTCGGAAGGCGGGGGGTCGGATTGGACGGCTCCCAACATGGCTCCGCCCGAAACCCGTGAGAATGAACGTTGCAAGCGGAGTTGTGTCGGCCCTTTGTTGCGGCTCATTTTCTGATGGCGTATCCGGCCTAGTTTGTGTCGGTTCAGTTTGTGACGAAGCTCCCGGCGTATCTTGCGTTGCTGGGCAAGTTTCTGACTCTAACGGTTGCTCCGGTACTATTCTCAACGGCGGATGCTTGGGTTTTCGTGGTGCCGGTTGCTCTTGTGACGGTTGCGCGTGCTCGATTACAGATGGTTGAGGCTTGCGGCCCTCGATTGCGTAATCTGCAATCTCGACGGAACCAAAACTGAGGAAGAACAGCGCGGGCAGGGTAACAATCTGCCGGACTTTCTTGTACCTGATCGCCCAATGTGTCGGCGTGTCTAAGATACAGAACAGCCCCCATACAATCGAAAAGTACAGCGCGTTCATAACGTGTTCGCGAGTGAATGCAGCGTGATGCCGAAAATCTTTCCATCCCGGAATGTCACCAAAGAGCAGCGAAAACCCGATGCAATAAAAATCCAGCCACATCAGCGCCTTGATGCCAACACCCGCCCAGCCGAAAGTTTGCAACAGGTGTTGAAGGTAGAACGCTGCGAAAACAGCCCCGACAATGCCGAAGAGTGAAAGCCCGATTTCGTCGATTTGTTCATACGCTGCCAGAAAGTACATATAGGCGAGGCAGCCGAGGAAAATCACAACGAACAACCCGGCCACCATGTCACCACCCGAACCCGCATGTCTGATACACCATTGGCCGACGCGGGTTTGAGAAAATCCACATTTCCAGCCCATGACGTAAACCGTAATCACCATTGCGAACAGCAAGGCACCACCCGTTATCAGGTTCTCGGCTTGCCATTCCTCGATTGTGAACATGTGGCCCCGGCCCGCGACGGCACAGGCGTACAGGAACACGAAACACAACAGCACCAGCCAGTACACCGTTTTCCGTATGGGCAGGCCAGGGAGCCGGTACGCAGGCTCATTTCCGGGTGCGTCGTCATCCTGTGATTCTTCGTCATCGGGATAAAACGGCGGAGGAGGGCTGTTATCACAATCGTCTGTGCTATCAGTTTTGGCGCTGTCACCTCTCGACCTGGACGCGGCTTTGCGTTCCATTGCCGCGATACGCTCATGCAGCCGGTCGATTACGTCCTGCGCACTCTCCACGTCGGCTTCGCGTCGTGCACACTGATCGAGGACGCGAGTCAGTTCGTCCCTGACTTTCGCGCATTCGATTTCCGCCAGTTCCCGCGCTTCGTCGCTATCAACGAGCCGGTCGCAAAAACGCCCCTGTTCCTTCTTCAGTTCGGCGACCGCCAGACGAAAAGCCGTCACCGCTTCTTCGATGTAATTGCTGTCAAACATCGCAACCAGCTTGCGGAATTTGTCAGCATTGAAACCACTGCTACCACCATTCACTGCCATAAATTTGTCTTAGCCTCTGCTCCCGATTGCCTTGCATCCGGGAGCCTGTTCGTCTTCGGTCAATCAAGGAAGCCTTTCGACCTAAGAAAATCCCTGTCCCGCTCACCGCCCGCAGCAAAAGCGCGTTGTATGACCGTCTTTACCGCCCCCCGTGTTTCTGGATGCTTTGCACTGTCGGCCAGAAATGCGGCACCGATCAGTACCTTGAGGCGGGTGTCTTCCTTGCGCTGTTTGGCTTTGTCCGCCGCTTCGATAGCCGCGATTTTGGCTTCGAGTGCGGCCTTTTTCTGACGAAGTGTTTCTACCTTTCTCGCTGCCATAGGTTTCAAATCCTCCAATTCTGAAAAAATGGAATGCGTTTGTTAGCGTGATTCGTTTCCTTGGTTAAGAATTTCTGTCCTGCATACCCGGTTGTGGCTTTGTCTCGAAACTCTATCCGGTGCCATCGTTCTTTCGTTTCTCATCCGACCCTGTAGCGGCGTCGGGAAGAACCGCTTTCTGCCTCAACCAGACGGCAAGGGCAAAAGGGTCGAAGCGAACGGACCCCGCAATTCTCAAATGGGGAATGCGATGCTCCTTCACCAATTTGTAAATCTGGCGTCCCGAGATGCGCAGAACAGCCGCGACCTCTGAAACCATAAGGGCGCGCGGTTTTGCACTGAGAGCGTCCGCGAGACCAACCGTGTTGTCCAACATTTCGGTATCCGGGGGAGACATGCAGTCACCTCTCGCCCGGTCTTCTGACTCCGCTCCTGTTTTGGGTGAATCCCCGATCTCGGGCGACTGGTAAAAACCGTCCGCCTGCGAACGCCAGTCCTCGCTGAAAGACAAATCGTCATATGCGGAAGGCTTGGTTTCTTGGTTGACGCGTGCCTTTCGAGTCTTTTCGCTGGTTAAGAAACACATGGTCAACACCTCACGGTCAAATCATGTCTTTATGTGTGACGGGACGTAAAGAGAGCGAAAAGAGAGAATTCGGGTATTGCCAGAGGACATCATCAAGCGCCGCGCTCGTGCTCTAAGGGGAGAATTCACGGCATTCCGAATGACACCGGTGAAACATAGAATGGGGGCGCTGTGAGCGGTCGATGCTAGGCAAGAAGCAACCGCTTGTATACAATTGGGGACCGAATGGGGGACTCCCAGGGGAGTTTTTACCAACGCGCTCGGCGAGTCTTGCTAACAACTTTATGTCTGCCGAAGTACCGGATGAACGCGGCGAAACAAGGCTAGCGCCTCACCTTGAAGAACAGTTCGCAAGATTTCAACTGCATAATGTCTTCACTAGCCGCCGCGAGATGGAGCGACTTTTGCTGCGCGAGTTGCTGACTCCGGAATCTCGGCGGAGGTTTGAGAGTGGTGAGGCTGGCATTCACATTGTTGCGGACTGCTACGCAAGAATCTACGCGGCGAAAAACAGCGGCCTCCTCTCGGCGGGACACCCTGTCTCAAAACGCTTCGGTAATCCACCGCTGACGGACTATGCCAACCACCCTGGCAGAAAACTGGTTCCCTGCATTCGCCATCGATTGCAAAAATACTATCACCATCATGCCAACGATCCCGTTAGGATCACGATTCGAAAGGGTAAGTATTGGCCAATTGCAAAGACGCGCGGGCAAACTTCTGATCACGCCGACGCCGTAGTGGTCATCACAGAATCAACGTTCATTGATGCACGGGAACGCTCTCAACAGTGCGGTTCAAAAGAAAACCTCCGCGCTTTTGACGAGTTTTTCGGGGAAAGCAGCTCGCCCCAGAGTGGAAAGGGGGTCGTCGTGCTGCAATCCGATCTAATCCACGAGCTTTTGAAAAACCCTAGCATCCGACGGAAAATCGCAGGACGAACAAGCAGGCTGTACAAGGCGCGTAGCTACGTTAACACCTGGGATACTTACGGCGCGATCGCGCTTCAGGAAGAGTTTCGGAAGAACGGTCGAGAAGCGCCAACGCTTCTCTTAAGCGAACATCACTCCAGCGATGACAACTACAATTTAGTGCCATTCAAGATTTGCATGGGTCTTGGCTTTTCCTCCGAGACCACACGAGCAGTCGGAACTCAAAGTTGCCGCCCCTGGATGCGGGTCAGCAGGACCTTCGGCGATGCCGTTTCGCTTCCCACACATTTGATACCGCCGGAAGAAGAGACCCGCCTCACGTCAGAACCCGATCCTGAAAACAGGGGATTCCGACGATTGCTTCCACGCGACTGGAACAATAAGTATGTGGATTTGTGGCTTGAGATGCTTCCCCCCACCAAGGGCCCCGAAGTGCGGGACTATGCCATGATTCTCCGCCAAACCAAACTTGGGCCTCCCCGGCAGGTTCTATTTGTACTAGCTGGTTTTACTGAACGCGCCACGGCCATCGCTGGAAAGTACCTGGCTCACAATTGGCCCAAGCTCTGGACGAAATACGTCAAGAATCACGCGCAGCATGGCTCGCTTGGTGATTTTTTTGCCATAATCGAAGGCCCCTCTGATCCTGGCCGGGCCCATGAGTGGTCAGAGGACAAACGATTTGAAATTACTCCCCAGAACTTAGCGGACGCGGGGATCGATTGCGAGTGGACTAGCAGGACTAGGCGAGCGAAAATCCGGCACAGGGCGGGCTGAGCAACATGAAAACAGCTAGCGCGGTCTGTACGCTCTGAGTTTTTGTATCCACGGTGGGCGGAAGGATCGAATGTGACGTGAGAACCCTTGCGAGTCGACTACATGATTGTCCCGCACGCTTGTCTGCATCGTGACAGCCCCGGTAACTTCGTTCCTTGAGATTATGGCGGGGCCGTCGACCGTCGGGCGATCCACTTCACCTTTCCTGTTTTTCCATAGTTCGTGCACGGGAACAAGGGTTTCCATGTCGCGATCTATGACAACGATATAAACCTCCCGTCGATATTTCTTTTTCTGTTCCGTGCCCATCTTTTGCGTCCCTAATTCTTCCGGTTGAAAGTCCGAGAGCCATAGCAGAAATCCACCGAAAGTAAAAGCTCAAAACTATGGTTAAAGCCGCACCCAGCCCTGTTGTGAACCCCATCCGGTCGTGAAAACGTCTCTAAGGAATAGTGGGAAAGCGATCCTCTGAAACCTATGCGAACGGTGCAAAGTTTCTCTTCTCCGCTTCTGGCCGGTTCGCTTGATGAAACATCGAAACGAAGAGACGGGAGAGCAAGTCGTTCCGTTTGGTCTTATGCCGGATCGCATCTCACTTACGCTGTCATCGTGCCCCCCCGCCGTGTTTCTCTTTAGACCAGGACCGCCGACGCAAAATCGGCGGTTTTGGGACGGGTTTTTAACCGTTCGTTAACCCGAATCCGGGCTGTTCTCACTGGCAGAAAGTCTGGACAGGAGCATCCCGAAAGAAGTGAGGGCGCACTTACGTGTTCCCATAGTGGGAACACCGTCACCCTGACGGGATGCCGAGTGCGTTTTTGCCGGTCACGGCAAAAAGCGCCGCTGCCATCCGGCAGCAAAGGCAGAAGGGAGATGCGGTGCGATATCTCGGTGTCACCGATCTACTGGCACGCTGGATATACACGCGGCGGGGACTTTACAAAGTCATTCGCCGCGACAGTTTCCCTGTCCCGGCTTTCAGCATCAACCGGGGCCATACCCAGGTCTGGCGCGAGGAGGATATTCGCCGTTACGAACTCGCCCACCCGGAGATGAACAGCGAGGCCGCGAAGCAATTCAAGATCAGGGGATGCGCCGCAGCCGCATTGAAACGAGCCGCCCGCGCCCGGTGAGTTTTCAGGGCAGGGGAGATTAAGGAACCGTTTTTATGGCCCTCTACGACTGTTCGCTTCGGGATGCCGTCAGCCGACGCAAAGGCAAGAGTGCCGTAGCCAAGGCCGCGTACAACGCCCGCGAGACAATACGCGACGAGCGCACCAATGAAGTCAAGGACTACAGCCGGGGCAAGGATGACATTCTGTTTTCGGGTATTTTCGTGGACCCGAAGCGCAACGCGCCGGAGTGGGTGAAGGACCGCGCCGCCCTCTGGAATGCCGCCGTTGCCGCCGAGAAGCGCAAAGACGCCCGCGAGGCGCAGGAACTTATCGTCAATCTGCCCCATGAACTCACGCAGCAGCAGCGCGAAAACATGCTCAAGGATTTTGTGCGGGAGCACATCACGCGCGGCACGGCCCGCATTGCCGACGTGAACATGCACCGCGCACCGAAGCAGGGCGACGACAGAAACATTCACGCCCACATTCTCATGACCGTCCGCGAAATCGGCCCGGACGGTTTTACCGGCAAGCGCCTTGAAATCGACACCGCGCAGTTGCTTCGCTGGAAAGAGAAATGGGCCGAACGCGGCGCGAAGGAATTACGCAGGGCAGGGTTTGAGATCGAGGCCGACCGCTGGGCCGTGGGGCATTTGCCGAAGGAACAGCAACGCCAAGCCGCCCTTGAGCGCGGCGACCTTGCCTATGCGGAAAAGCTGAACGAGCCAGCCACGCAGCACAAAGGCCCCGCCGTGTCCGCGATGGAACGCAAGGGTATCGAAACCGAGCGCCGGAAAATCCAGCGCGAGGAGTTTGAAGCGGCCCGCGAATTGACGAAGCTGAAACGGGAATTGGCGCAACTGAACGAGCAGCTACGCGAGGCCGAGCGCATCGAACAGCGCCGACCGGCACAATCCGACAGACTGAAACGGGAACTCGCGGAGGTTGATAACATCATCGGCAGTGCCGACCCGGAGCAGCTTAAACGCGCTCGCCTGAAAATCGAAGACACGGAGGCGCAAAAGCAGATCAACGACCTCAACCGGGCCACACGCCGCGACCTGAAACGCGACCTGAATGAGATCGACAAGGCCCTGCGTCATGCCGGGGCGAGGCCGCCCCGGCTCGAACCGAAACGCACGGCACCGGAGCTGCATTTCGAGGACGCGGCGCATGGAGCCACGCGCAACGCGCCCCCGCCACACGTCCCCTCTGATTTGCGCGGCACCGCCGCCGAAATCTGGAAAGCGTACAACCTCCGCACATGGGAACAGAAGCAGAAGCAGCCGGACGGCACCATTAAGATTAAAGAGATCGAGCTTAAAGGCGCACGCGATCCTTACCAGTTTGCGGCCACGCTCGACGCGAAAGGCATTGCTCTTGCCCAGGTCACGAAAGGAGAGGCCGAGCGTAGCCACAGGGAGGCCGCTTTTGCGAAGGAGTTAGGCAACCACGCGCCAACATACCGCGAGGGTGAATTTGTCGCCGTGAACCCGCGTGGCGACGTTTACCGCCTGACCGAAAAGAACACCGGCCACAACCGGCAGGAGGTGCAGCAGTTTCTCAATAAGGCGGAGTGGCACGGCATAAAGGGCCTCGACGCCACGCGCCAGGTCATGCAGGCCCGCGCTGCCGACCACGAAACGCAACGTCAGGCCCGCAGTGAGCAAATAGCATCCGCGCGTTTTAACCGCGCCACCAATTTACGCGATCCGCTTCCGCGCCTTTCCGCCGCCGACACGAAGAAAGTCATCAGGGTTGCCCATCGCGCTCTGGGTAAGGGCGTCAATCTTGTTGGCGGCACGGTTTCCGCTTTCACGAAAGCCTTTGAGAGCCTTTTTGCGCCACCGCAACCCATGACGCGGGCGCAGATCGAGGAGCAAAACAGGCGCAACGGGAACGCGGCGCGAGATCACGCCGAGATTGCGGCGAAGCAAACTCTTTACGACGCACAACAGGAACGCATCGACGCCGCAAACCAGCAGCAGACACAGCAGCGCGAACGTGACGCGGAAAGCTGGCGAAGGCAGCAGGACCGGGGAGGACGCGAGCGAGAAAGGTAAAAGCCGTGGGTCCGGCGGAACCCCACGGCGAGGACAACCACGCGGCACAGGCGGGAAGGAATGGATTTCAGCGAAAGCCAGCCACGCGACCGAAACGAACCAGAAACACGGGCGGGACAATCACGACCGGGTGCACGTCACGCTGCAAATTCCGCATCCTGAGCCGACCCGCCCACGGCACGAAGACTCGATGAGCCGGGGTCAGCTTTACGAGTGGTACAAACGGCAGGGATTGCTTGAGGTTTACTTCGCGCTTTACCCGCAGGGTTGACCCCCCGCCGTGCTTCATGCGGCGAAGCCGCCAGTTTCTTTACGCGTTGAGCTTGTGTCGACTACTGGCGGGGAGAGCTTCTTTGCTTTGCCCTCTCCGCGTTGTCGGCCCCCTCGAACCGATGGTCGGATAAGGCTTATCGAACATCGCGCAGACGCGGGCGAATTTGTAGCTTTGTCCCGACGTTGCCACAGGACTAGTCGGGGTGATCGAGGACGATTTGCCTCTAAGAAAGTTAAGGGCTTTCACTGATTATCTGTGGGTCTCTTGTCAGGCCCCGTCTGACGCTCTCCGCGCAGCCCTCCGCTCCCGTGTGGATTGTGTGATGCACGCGGCAGTAATGGCAGCCGCCGAGACAATAGAACGTCCACGGCCCTTCCGGGCGGAACAGGATTGGTTTTTGCGGCCCTCCGCGCGCGTCGCACGGCGGAATTTCCTTCGGCGGAGGAAGCGTGCTTTTTGCAGCGCCTTCAAGATTGCGCCGCACGATCTCGACCAGCGCCGCGTGGCCCGGACACAAGACGTGCCCTTTGGTGAGTTCGCCCTCCCGACCGCATATCTTGCACCGCAGGTTTTCTGTGAGTAGATTTGCCTGTGTCATGTCTCCCCCTGTGTCCTTCCCCCGACTATGACTCACAATTCGAAAATCGCTGCGCCCGCCCGCAGGAAAAAAAGTGACGCCACGCCGTTGCTGTTGCCATGTCCGTTCTGCGGAGGAAAGGCCGAAGCGAAAATAGATAGATATAGCGGCGGTTGGGTTGTCGAGTGTACGAATGTTCAGCCCACGGCAGGGCCGATGATGGACGGTTGCGAAGTATCGCCGCGAACCCTGCCTTGCACGACGCGGGCCTCAGCCATTAAAGCATGGACGCGCCGTGCCGAGGATCATCCGCTGAGTGCGAATTTTTCGGCGCTTGCCCTGTCACGAACAGGGTGACTTTTTGTCTGGGTAACCGGGAAATGGTAATCGCCTTGGGGTAAAATCAACCGACGATTGGGAGCAGCTTTATGCCGCACGACACCATGTCCCCGGAATTTTCTCTCGACGGCGTTGACGAAATCCTTGCCCAGGGTTCGGGAACAAAAAGTGGCGGAATCCGTTCCGCCTTTCGAGCAGCGAGCGATGCGTTCCTGAAACCCGTCAAGCACGCCGAAAGAAAGGCAATTGCGACGGCCGCGATAATTGCCGCAATTGCACTCTGCACACCACGTACAGCGCGGGCCCAGGCGTTTTCTGTTCTGTACAACTTCTGTTCGGTTTCAGGATGCACAGACGGCGAGCAGCCAAACTCAAATCTGGTCCAGGATTCCTCGGGCAACCTCTATGGAACTGCGTCTCACGGTGGCGCAAACCGAAGCAGCGGGACGTTATTTAAGCTAGGAACAAATGGCAGTTATTCTGTGCTGTACAACTTTTGCGTGGCCAGCTATTGCACGGACGGGGGTAACCCAGGCGGAAACCTGATCCAGAGCGCCTCAGGCGTTCTTTATGGCACAGCGGGCTGGGGTCAATACGGCGGAGGGATAATACTCGCGTCGGGCACGAGCGGCGGCTATTCTGTGTTCTACAACTTTTGCCAGAAGTTCAACTGTGCTGACGGGGCCGATCCAAACAGCCTGATCCAAGATAAAACAGGAAATTTTTATGGCACCGGTTTTGGGGGAGGACCGTCCGGCGGTGGGATAGTGTATAAGCTGGATGCGAACGCTAACTATTCTATTGTTTACCCCTTTTGCTCGCTTACGAACTGCACGGACGGATTTTATCCACAGGTTGGCTTGGTTCAGGACACCTCCGGCAATCTTTATGGTGCAACCACCTATGGGGGCGATGTCAAGTGCGCCGGGAACGGTTGCGGCACCGTTTTTGAGATCGGGAATTCAGGCGGCGAGACCGTCCTGCACGCCTTTACAGGAGGTACGGACGGGATCGAGCCACTTGCAGGTCCGGTCGAAGATTGTAGCGGCAACTTCTATGGCACGACCTCATCTTCCGGCGTGCACGGCGCGGGAACGGCATACAAAATCGCAGGCGGTCAGGAGACGTTGCTGTATAGCTTCGGCTCAGTGTCGGGAGACGGTATTCAACCGCGTACGGGGCTAGTCCTAGACTCAGCAGGTAATCTTTATGGCACTACATATTACGGTGGAGCAAATTCACAAGGAACAGTTTTCAAGATAGACGCGACTACCGGTGCCGAAACTGTACTTCACAGCTTTACGGCGTCGACGGATGGGACTAACCCCACAGCGGGTTTAATCATCGGCGCAGATGGCACTCTCTATGGAACCACATTCAGAGGTGGACTGTATAGCGGCGGAACGGTGTTCGAGATTTCGGGCGCAACCGCCGGGCCACCGGCTCAATGCTCTGGACTTACCTTGAGTGTTGCCCCAAATGACGAGTGCAAAAGTGATTGGGGGAAGTGTTCCGCCAATGTAGTGTTGGCGGACGGCGTCGAAACAACCGACCTCACGGCAATTGTAAAACCGCCGCAATCTGTGGATGTTCTGCTTTCGACAACCTTCGGCGGCGTTTCCGATGCTCACACGGACAGTCAGGGCAAGGGGAATGCGACCTATACCGCAGGATCACTTACGTTAGGCGATACGAAAACGTCTGTCGGAACAGTGAGCGGTAGTATCGGGTCACAACAATTTCCATCTCTTACCGAGGTTTTCAATTATCGCGGTTTTCAATTCCATCGGTCTCAAGTAACTGATGTGCAGTTCACGGACTCAAGTGCGATGACTGCCGACCAGATCGAAATGTTTTTCGAAAACCCAAAATATGACTCGTTTTTGGCAAAATTCTATCTGATTGGAGGCAAAGGAGGTGGGGGTTTCTTCGACGCAAACGGAGACGGGAAACTCGATGTGGGCGACACAGCTTATGTGCCGGGCAAGGAGCAAGTGTGCGAAACGTTCCCATGCCTGGGCTTCAAGGAAGGAACCACTGGAAGTCTAGCATCGACCGTCTTTGCAACCGTCTCCGTGACAAACGGCATCAACCCACAAGTTCTACTCGCGACCGAAGAGAAAGAAGCAGAGGCGCTTATAACAAGCAAAACGTTTCCCTTGGCTGATGGTCTTGATTTAGCTTTTGGTTGTCCCAGTGAGCCGACTGACTTCTACTCGCAAATCGTTTGCGCCGCACACACTCTGGGTATGTGGTTCAACGGTGATAAGAAGGACAAGTATTTCTTTCCTGTCACGGGAGGGCCTTGTTTCGGGGACGAGCAACGTGACAGGTGCCTCTGGGTAAGCTCGCTCAAGCGCCTGAAAAATGTGGGGTTTGAGGTGTTTACTGCGGCAACCTATGCTCAATATAAATATACTCCGTTCATCGAGACGAAGAGGTTGGGGGGTGTATACAGCTTTGAACTCAATTGGAGAAAGTTCCATTTCTGATAACAATCCTTTACTCTCGGGCCGATGAGCGTTACTAACCGTGGAGACATTTATGGATACAAGAACAAGAAAGCGGTTTCTCGTCAGCCCCTGGATGATGCTAGCGTTGTGCCTATACGCGCTGCCGTTGCGTGCCGAGGAGATTCAAGCCATTGAAACCATTCAGCCTGAGCCACACCTGGGTGGAGGGGCAAGCATAAGTTCGGATGGACAGCGTCTTGTTTACGTCGGAAAGGGTGGATTGCACCTCCGTGAAGTATCTACAAAGAGAGATCGTGTATTGATTGATAGGGTTGGCCCGTTGATGGATGTCTTCAGAAACCCCGTTTTTGGTAATGATGGTGAAGAGGTCTTTGTGAGCGCTTCCGGTGGAACCTACTACTACCCGTCCGGTATTTACTCGATCCGTTTGGACACTGCTTCAGTAAGACCACTTACAACAACTGAGGTGGCGAAGCCAAGCGCAGCAGGAAATGCTGTGTACAAAAGGTACTACTACTCCCCACACATGTCACCAACAAGCTCTACTTTGCTTATGGGGGTGTACGATGCGGTTCAGCGGACGGAAAACATCGGATTACTCGACGGGACCACATCGCGAGTCAAGATTTTGGCTCAGGGCAGGCCGTTGGCCTGGAACGCTGACGGAAGCGCTCTCTACTACTCAGATGGTGAAAAGCTGATGAGTCTCGATCTGGAGTCTCGTAAGAGCTACGACACACAGATTCAGGGAAGAGTCATCGGCAAGCTTGCCGACACAACATTTGTAATCGATGATCTTGAGGAGATAAAGTTTGTCAGTCTTCGTCATGGAAAGCCTGTATGGCGGAAATCGAACATTCCGCGATTGGTTCAATTTGGCGTTCCGCAGTTTGGCCAAGAAGCTCACCAAATGACGCTCCAATCGCTACAATCGAGCAACAACGGTTTAGTATTGCTAATCTACCAAGAAGATTCTGGAGAACAAGAACGCCTGGAACTAGTGAGACTCACGAGTGAGAATTGAAATAAGATCGCGACTTTTATAAGCCTGCGCTTCTTTAAATACTAATGGCAAACCTGTGAGACAGTACAGCCCCCTTCGGGACGGAACAAGACCGGTTTTTGCGGCCCGCCGCAATTTTCGCAGGGTGGCGTTTCCTTTGGCGGGGAGAGGGTGCTTTTCGCCGCTCGTTCCAGATTGCGCCCGGGCGATTTCGACCAGCTCATTGCGCGCAGGACACAACACGCGTTCGTTGAAACGCGTGCTCTCTCGACCGCAGAAACCTACACGGCCCGTCTTTCCATCGCTGCATTATGACTTTTCGCCCCGCGTGGCAAAAAAACGTCACTCCTCCCTCATTTGCTGATCGTGGAGGCGTTCAGGTCCTTGTCATTCGCGCCAAATTGATCGATGAGAGCCACGGCCTTAGAGTCAGGATTAAATGCAGCAGACGCAGACACGTTCTGCGCCTTCGCCGCAAGCGCCGCTTCTTTAGCCCTATAGAAAATCACCATGAAGCGCCCGTTCAGGCTGTCGAAGACATCGTTCGCCTGCTCCTGCCGGGATGCCACTTTCGACTTGCCCGCGCCGGGAACCTCGACTCTCGTCTTGGACGTGGCGCCATTGCTGTCCATCGTTTCCATTTCAAAAGAATCCTTAACCTCCTGAACAGAGCCTCTGAAGCCGCCGCTAGCTCCATATAGCAACCCTCTTCCAACGCGGCTAGCCGTCTTGCCCGCGCCTTTTTCTTCCTTGTACGTCGCCGTTATTCGTCGAACTACCTTGTCGCCGTCCAACACTTCAGCCGTGTACACCCTGGCGTCGGGAGAAACCGTGACCCTCGCCGGTCCACCCAATGTCCGATCATTTGGAACACTGACAACAGCCGCTCCTGCCGCAGTGAAAGTGGCTTGCGGACCCGGCGATCCCGATGCGCCCGTGCTAGACGCGGGCGTAGCGGCACTGGTGTTGCTCGTGGTGACTGCGGCGTTACCCGGATTGTAAGAGTGAGCTTTGCCCTGAAGGTAGGCGGTCTTGGCTGTCTCCAACGCTGTATTGTTACCCGCAAAATCGGGGCCGAGGGGCATTAAATCCCCGGTTCCAACATTAGCCGAGCCAATCTTCTGGTTATCGCTCTCCCGGTACACGTCATATACCGTTCCGCCAATCGGCTTAAGGACAAATTTGTCGCTGCCAGTGTCAATCTCGATCGACATCTTGGAGGGAGAAGGCAAGGACACCCTCGTCGGCTGCCTGTTGGGCGGTGGTGGCGGGAGCGCAACCGAACGCTGGGCGCGCGCGGGCAAACCGGAACCCATCAAGAAAACCGTCGCTAGAGCGACCGAGGTGAGGACATATGCTAAGCGGTGTACCGATGTTTGAGTGGTCATTTTCGAATCTCCATAATGAAAAAATCTAGCCCCGTGGGGCAGTGATGTAAGGCAACCAATTTCTCTAGGACAGCCCGGAAGAGCGCAAGCTCGACCTGCATTACGAGAGCATGGGTATGGTGCAGGTGTCCTTCGCGCTCTCCCGGAAGATGAATTCAGTCCCCTCAGCGCCGGTTTGCATCGTGCTGACGTTGATCTTCGGCCCGCCGCGCGTCGAGATCACGATTCTGCTGGGCTCGTTGTGCGTCGAGTTCACGTTGTTGTTGAGCGCGTTCTGCATCAATCCTGCGTTGTGCTTCGGACATCTGTCATTTCCTCCTTGAATTTGTACTCATCATTGGTGTTTGAAAACGCCTCAAGAAAAGGTCACATCCAGCCGATAAAAAGCATATCACAACATGCCTCTTTCTGTATGGCAAACAGTTGTCGGTGGACGAAGACGAAGGCCGAACTTCACACTCTGCGTAATGCGCTCAAATCGGACTTTGCATTCCCTGGCAAGCCGAATCAAAGAACTGCGCGTGGAGAAACACATTAGCCAGGAGGAGTTGGCTCATCGCTCGGGACTAAGCCGTACCGGCATGGGCTTTCTCGAAACCGGAAAACGCTGGCCGCGTCTCGACACCTTGATGAGTGTCGCGGAGGGGCTAAACATCACCGTCGATGAATTGTTGAAGGGCTTGCACAAACCCGCCAGGAAGCGGTAGAAGACGCTTGCGGACTAGAAGTCGCGAGGGCACACAGGCGCCGCTACTACCTAACAACGGAGCCACCTTCCCGTGTTTGGGCCATACGTCCAGCAGAAGTGTTCTTTGTGCTCGAACCAGGGCGCTAGTGGCCCGAGCACAGCACCCTGATAGTTTAGGACGCCCCATACATAGACGACAGTCTTTCCAGTCATGATCTGTTCAACCTCGTATCGGCTAAAGCCGTTTCCTGACTGCGGCTGACCAGGGGTGAGCGTCGCCATTAGCGGTAAGGAAGAGGTGTCGCGAAAGTGGGCCGCAAATGGCGCAATTTCGGCTGTGCTGGTGTGGGTCGGAAACCGATTCTGTGCACTCCGAATGCAAAAATCTTTTCAGTGTTGTGAGGGGACCAGAGGGGTGTACAATTTGTGACGTTCTAGAGTCAAAAACGAGATTCTGGCTTGTGAGGTTTTCCTATGGGCTTCGACAAAAACCGAAGCAAGGGCATGTCTGGGGCACCGGGAAACCTGTCGGACCAAGGATATCGCACCGGGTGGATATGGCGACAGGGCCTACTACGAAATGTCGCCCAAGCTAAGAGACTTGCGGATCAAAACGCCAACATCCAAAAGGCCGCCAGACAACGAGCCCTGGCTGAAAAAAATACAGTAAATAACCAAATGTCTGGGACGAATAGCAATAGCTTCCCCGTGCAACGCGGATCAACCCCAGCATCCCTGGCAGCAGGATCGACCAGCAATAAGTATAAAGCCCGAGGCAAAGGCAATACGTTTTTCGGGAATTTGGGAAGATTTCTTCTTGTCCTCGGTGGGGTATTTGCCGTTATTTTTCTTATCAAGCTTATTCACATTTCCGGCCATTAGATCGAGGAAGAAAGTTCTCGCGCAATTAAGGTTCTAACCTTCTCATCCTAGCCTGCTTAATTCACCAGAGCTGAGATAGGCGTATGAGGAAGCGTAAGCAGGGTTGATGGAGGGGCAGAGTCGGTCCGGCGAGGCGAGGGCTGAGGGCCGGTTCGGCGTGGCGACCAGAGGG
>Ga0310039_10000436_pt1 | contig 35012 bp, 29 predicted proteins | sample Sb_taG_4_FD_200460 | JGI IMG/M metagenome (GOLD analysis project Ga0310039, IMG submission 200460) | Peat soil microbial communities from Weissenstadt, Germany - Sb_50d_6_BS metaG (v2) (version 2) | ecosystem: Environmental > Terrestrial > Soil > Wetlands > Peat | place: Germany: Weissenstadt...
CAGTGCTGCGCCGCTGGCTGAAAGAGCAGGAGCACGGGCTCGAGCATTCCGTGACGCTGGCGATCGAGTTAAAGAGTGAAAAGCGCCTCATCGGTACGATTCGCATCGACGTGAAGGACGAGCGCACGAGAACCGCCGACTTCGGCTATTCATTGAATCGCCGCTACTGGAACCAGGGCTACACCACGGAAGCCGCGCATGCCCTGATCGACGCCGCGGTTCGCCGCCTCGGCCTGCGCCGCATTTGGGCCACCTGCGACACGCGCAACATCGCTTCCTATCGCGTGATGGAAAAATTGGGAATGCGCCGCGAGGCCACTTTTCACAAGGATGTTCTCCAGAAGGGCGAATGGCGCGATTCCTATCTCTACGCCATCCTCGCCGAGGAATGGCTCGCGCTGGAAGGAGCTAAGGCGGACAGCGCAGAGGAGCTTGAATCGCGCGCCGCCGGCGTATAGCATTTTTCCTGCAGAGGATCCCTAAGCCATGCCGATCTACGAATATGTTTGCGAAGATTGCCAAACGCGCCACGAGCGCATCGTGATGTCGAACGGCTCAAAAGTGGAATGTCCGAAATGCGGCAGCAAACGCCAGAGCATTCAGTTCTCCGTTTTCGCGGCGCATAACGGCGGCAACGGCTCGAGCGCCTCGACTAGCCCCAGCTCTGCCGCATCAACGGATGCCTCCTGCGGCTGCACTCCGCGAACCTGCGGCTGCCACTAGCCGACGAATTTTGTAGCGTCGGCTTTTCAGGCCGGCATTCTTCACGGCTGCTTCCCGTTCGCCACTGCCGCGCGCGAATAATTCTTCAAGATTTCCGGCACCTTCGCCCCATCTGGCAAATTCACATCTGCAATCGGCGCACTCGCCGCCAATTTCAACGGCAGAACACCAGCCCAAATCGGAAGCGCGTAGTCCTCTGTCTCATCTTTCGGTGGCCCAGTGCGAATTTTCGCCGAGACTTCCTGCAGAGAAAGCTTCAACACCGAAGTCGCTTTCACCTCCGAATCGCGCACCGGCCGCACCGCATCCCATCGGCCCGGCACGACGTGATTGGTGAAGGCCTCGAGCGCGCGCGCCTTTTCCATGGCATCCTCGACCGCATGAGCCGTCCCGAGTATGACCACCGACCGGTAATTCATCGAATGATGAAACGCCGAGCGCGCCAGCACGAGCCCATCCACCAACGTCACAGTCACGCAAACTTGCACGCCGCCGGCTAAAGTCCGCAGCATGCGGCTCGCCGCCGAGCCGTGCAGATAAATCGCATCGCCCACGCGCGCGTAACCGGTGGGAATCACAAACGGCTGGCCATCGACGACGAATCCCACGTGACACAAAAATCCCTCATCGAGGATTCGATAGATCGTTTCGGAGTCGTAGCGGCCGCGATCGGGCAGCCGGCGCACTTGCGTGCGCGGTGTTGGGGTGAATTCGCTCATAAGTGCAGCCTACGAGCCGGGCGGCTCGCGCACAAGAGCCAATCTGGTTGGGCTTGTCTCGCTACTTCGATTTCGCCGCACCGCGAATCACACGGAAGCCCGTGTAATCGCCGTCGGCAGGCCGGTAGCGCGCTTTCGAATCCGACGGCCGATCCGCGCTGCCCCCAAGCGTCTTGCCCGAGCCATCCGCGGCGATAGCCCACTCCGCCACGTTTCCGCCGAGATCGAAAATCAATTCCTCGTTTTCATCGCCCTGCCCTGAGAAGCTTCCAACTTCTTTCAAGAGCGGCGCGGTCCCGGCGATCTGCTTGACCTTATCTTCGAGGCGCTGCGCGTCCTCAGGATTGATTGCGTAGCCGGCCCAATAATCGAGCGTGTTCTCGCCAGGACGATCCTTGTAGAGATCGGCTACTTCGGATTCGTTCGGCAAGCGATACGTCTGATTGGAAACACCGCTCAACCATAGGCAGTAGGCTTTGGCGCGATCGAACGAAATCCCATTCGCCGGATAATTTTCTGTACCGACATCGATTTTATAGCTCGTGTCGAACGCAGCGTATTGGGCCCGCGTTACCTCGAATCGCCCAATTTCGATCTCGCCGCGCTTCACTACTTCCGGAATCACCGTCGGCGGCGCAGGAGTGCTCGAGGTCGTCTTCGCCACGGGCAACTCGACGCCGTAAAGCGTCCCCGTCTTCGCCACAAATCGCCGCCGCAGCGCCGTAGCCAACGGCGAATCCTTCTTGAAAGCTTCATTCTCGGGCGGATTCGCGTCGAAGAGATACTTGTCGAACCACGCCATCTCCTCGGTCACCTTTCGCAGTTGATGCGAAAGCTTCCGAGGCCCATGCGGCTCGCCGGGGAAAAGCAAAAACCGCACCGGCACTTTGCCGAGAGAGTAGAGCGTCCGATAATGCGTCCAACCTTCTTCGGTCGGAACGTTGCGGTCCACGGTGCCGAAGAAAATCAGAGTCGGAGTCTTCACCCGGTCCATTTTGAATATGGGCGATTTTCGAATGTAGAGCTCCGGGTCTTGAATCGGCGACTTCCCGAAATAATAGTCATCGAAGGACTCTCCGAAATCCACGTTGGCCCAGTCGCTGATCCATTCCACGTCGCCCGCGCCGACGGCCGCGGCCTTATAGCGATCTGGATCGACGACCATGAGTTGAATCGAAAGAATCGAGCCATTCGACCAACCCAGCGCCCCGATGCGCTCCGGGTCCACCAGCCCCTTCGCAATCAAATTGTCCACGCCCTTCTCGATGTCAGGAATTTCGAGGTCGTAATATTTCCCGCAGCAGATGGACTCAACCCACTTCAACCCGTAGCTGTTGCTGCCGTGATAGTTCGTCTTCAAAATGAACGCGCCGCGCTGGTTCAGCAGATTCTGCGAGTACGCCCAGTTTTCATCCCAGGCATCGTGATCCGCGCCCGCAGGCCCGCCATGCGTGGCGGTGATGAGCGGATATTTCTTCCCCGCCTCGTAGTTCAGCGGATAGTACAGAATCCCTTCGACGTCATCGTCATTCGCGCCCTTCCAGTGGAGAACTTCGGTCTTCGCGATGGTCTTCTCTTTGTATTGCGCGTTTAGATCGGTGAATTGCACTGCGCCGGTGACTTTTGCCCCGTCCAGCCGCGCGCGGTACCACTGCTCCGGGGTGCTTGCCGTAGTGTATTCGTACGCAAAGGAATGATCGTCGTCACCCACCGCCAAACTGAACCAATTCCGCGGCTGATCCCCGGCGATCCATTCGCGCGACCATGTCGCTCCGTGCCTCGTGTAGCGCGCCGGCTTGGAATAAACGCCGTCAGCCATCAGCGCGATGAATCCATCACTCGTCGTCTCGAAACTAAATTCGATTGAGCGATCCCAATCGAGATTCACTTCTGTGCTCTTCGACGCCGTGACGTCATAAAAATAAAGCTTGTTAATCGTCGCCGTGAAAAATCGCGGATCGCTCGAATACGGCGCAAGCGCATAAAATCCGGAATTGTCCCGCGCCCAGCGAACAAAATACGGACGAATCTTCCCGTCGGGATATATTTCCGTGCGCTTGCCGGTAGAAAGCTCCACAAGATAAGTTGCCGGCGCAGTTTTCTGATCCCACGCGTAACTCAATTCGCGTGAAGCCACAGCCGCCACCCATTTGCCGTCGCGCGAAACATCGAAATTCTCGATCCAGTCGGTATTGTCGGTAACGCGCGACACCTTCTTGTCCTTGATCGAGAATTTGTACAAACGGACCGGCGATTCGTGCGGCTCATCGTCCACCACCGTCGTATCGTCCTTGCGCTCCTTCGCGCCGCGTTCGTAGAGCGAAGCATCTTCCTCCGCGCTAAAAAGAATCGTGTCGTTGTCGATCCACTCAAACCCCTTGATCCCTTTTTCAAATTCTGTCAGGGACCAAGCCTCGCCCCCGCGTGAATTGATCAGCCAAAGCTGCATCGGCGCGAAATCGGGCTTCGGTTTCGGCAGCGCCCGCGTGCTCAGAAATGCGATGATCTCGCCCGAACGCGACCAGCGCGGCCCTGAAACGCTATCCGTCCCGCGCGTAAGCTGAATTTCTTTTTTCTCAGTGAGGCTCGAAAGAAAAAGATTGCTGATACGCGCATCTTTGTCCTTATCCGCCGATCCCTTCACCCAAACCGCCCATTTCCCGTCAGGCGAGATCCGGAAGCCGCTCGCGCTCTCGGTGAACACCATGTCGTCGGGCTTCCACGGCGATTTCTTCGCAGGTGCAGTGGCAGATTTCGCGTCAGTAGCTTGTGCCCGTGCGTATGGTGCGTAGAGCGAGCCACCGACAAAAGCCGCCAAAGCGCACATCTGCCAAAATCGTTTCGTCATTTCGCAAAGCCCTCCGATTTTTCTTTGTACATCAATGTATACAGGGAATCGTCCGGCATCTGATTCCGCGGCTCTGTCTCGTCGGAGTCCACGGCGAACATTTACGGGTTATATCGCGCCAACCAATCCGCCACCTCTTTAAAAACGTCACGCCGCTGCTCACCCAGGATCGGGAAATGCGGCGAGCCGGGATAAGTCACCATGCGAACTGTCTTCCCGCGTTCCGCGAGCAAAATGTAGTATTCCCGCCCCTGAAATGTCGGCACGCGGATGTCCGCTTCGCCATGAAGAATCAAGAGCGGCGTGGTCACCGCGTCCGCGTGCATCACCGCCGAAAATTGCAGCAGCGGCGTGGGATCTTTTTCCTGCATCCGAGCGTCGTAGTCCACCTGCCAAATATCGCTCGTGGGAATGAAGCTCAACCAATCCGTGATGCCCGCGCCCTCAATCGCCGCTTTGTAACGATGCGTCTGCGTCACCGTCCACGACGTCATGAATCCGCCCGCGCTCCATCCGAAGATCGCGAGCCGATTGGGATCGGCCCAGCCCTGCGCAATCGCGAAATCCGTGGCGCTGTCCACGTCGCTATAAGCCCGGTCGCCAAAGTGCTGATAAATTGCCGCCAAAAATTCCGACCCATAACCCGTCGAGCCGCGATATTGTGGCTGCAGCACCACGTAGCCAAGCCCCGAAATCAACCGCGAGAAGTAATCGAAGTCCAAGGTGTCGTTGGCTTCCGGCCCGCCGTGCGGCAGAACGAGAAAGGGATACTTCTTCGTTGAATCGTATCCCGCCGGAAACGTGGCAATTCCTTCGATCTTCGTACCACCCTTCGCCGTCCAGTGCACCACGCGCACTTCGCCAAGATCCACCGAAGCGAGAGTATCGTCGCCTTCGTGCGTGATTTTCTCCAGCTTGCCATCGCGCACAACCGCGACGTTGATTGCATGCGAGGGATCGCCTACGGCAAACGCCGCAACGTCGGGCGAGCTCGAAAATGCTGTGTTCACAGGAGGGCCCGCGATCGCGCCTTCCGGCCAGCGAAACATGGGCACCAGTTTGTCGTCACGAAATGAATCAATGTCCGTAATCACGCCACGGTGCGTCTCCACCCAAACTCCGCCGTGTGCATCGGAAGTCACAGTCAAAGCCGAGCCGGCTAAATCGGAAGTGCGATCGGTCAACGCCCCGCCGCTCGCAGGAACCGTAAAGATGTGTTCCGGCGTAAGGACTGCGGTGGTGGTGCTCGCAACGGCCAACTCCCGCCCGCCATCCACCCACGCAATGCCAGCCGTCGCGCTCGCGATCTCCGAAACGCGTCGCGCGCCCGAAGCGCTGCACACGTCAATGTACGAATGTAGATCGTGATGCCCAATCTTCGGCGTCGCGGTGACGACGGCAATCTCCCGGCCGTCAAGCGACCACGCAACGTCGCCGATGTAATTCAGCGCCGGGCACCACCACGCGCCATTCTCGCCGTGCACCCCGATCACGTAGAGGGAAGTCTGCGCATCCTCCACCACGTGATGCACCTCAGCGAGAGGATCCTTCGCCTCCGGATTCGCCAGCACAGCAAGGCGCGTCCCGTCCGGCGAAATAAACGCCGACCGCACTCCGGAAGGAAACGACAGCGTTATAGTTGGTTTTCCCGGCGCGAGCGGCACGATGGACAACCGGCCGAGCTTATCGATCTCTTCGATTCCATAGAGAGCATCACCCTCTTTCGTAAAACCCGAAGGCGTGAAATGTTCCGAAAGCTCGAGCTTGCGCGAGTTCAGGCCGCTGACATCGATCAAGCGCCACTCATGCACGCGCGGCCCTTTTATGCCCGCGTGCGAAACGTCATAAAGAATCATCTTCCCATCGGGAGAGACCGCCACGGCTCGCGCCCGGCGCAGCGCGGAGTCATCATCGATTCCGAACGGGTGTTTGTCCGCAGCGCGCACGCTTCCGCAAAACGCAACCGCCAGGATCGCCGCGCACCAAATACGTAGACAGCCGGACGCCTTCGTCATCGTACGCCTCCAGGAATGATCGAATGGAGCGCCGGGGCGCGGCGCAACCTCAGAATCGTGCGGCGGTCGCTCGCCCCGGGGAGGCCGCGGTCCGATTCGCCGAAAGAAACTATCATAGCGAGTACGAATCGCAAGGGGCGCAACTCCGGCGCTTACCCGGGAAAGCAGCCTTCACGGCGGCCGCGATCCGAGTACAATCGCGCTTCGGCAACGGCGCCGCAGGCACGGAGATTCTGACATGGCAGCGAAGACGAAGGCCCTGACCGCGAAAACATTTCAATTCCTTCGCGAACTCGGCCGCAATAACAACAAACTCTGGATGGACGCCAATCGCGAGCGCTACCAAGCATGCATCGTCCAACCGTTTCGCGCCCTGCTCGAACAACTCGCTCCGGCAGCAACGAAGCTCGATCCCAATATCTATGTGACCGGGCGCAGCGGAGACAATTTCTCCCGCATCAACCGCGACATTCGATTCGCGCGCGACAAAACGCCGTACAAGACGCAGATGTATGTGCTCTTCCGCACGCAGCAAGCGCGCCAGAACGGCGGCGCAACCCTTTACGTCGGAGCGTCGACCGACGGCGCGACGGCAGGCTTCCGCAATTATTTCGAGGGCAAAGAGAGTGGCCTGGCGCGAGTAGGAATCTCCCGCGGAAAGCAACACGGCAAATGGCTCGAAAAGCAGAGGAAGCGTCTCGGGCGAAAGTACGAAAGTTACTGGTACTCCAGCGAAAAGAACGATTGGATCAAACATTCGGGCTGGCCCATAACTCCCGAGGAATGGAAGAGGCTGAAAGCCTGGATTGTGCGTAGAAAATTTCCCGCCGCCAGCGCCACGCGCCCAAATTTCGCAGGCGAAGCAACAAAAGTATTTCGCGACGTGCTCCCGCTATATCAATTCACGGAATCAGCAAAGTGGAAGCCATGACCGCGACTTTTGTAGCGCCGCGCTTCAGCCCGACACATCAACCATCATCCCCGGCACTTGTCCAGTATGAATAGACTCCTAAAAACAATCCTGTGGACCGGGATCTCGCTAGCTGGTGCCGCCGCTTTAGCCGCGATCGCATTTGAGCGGCAGGAACCCCTAAATGCCGTCTGGTTCGTAGTAGCCGCTGTAGCCACCTACGTCGTCGCCTATCGCTTCTATTCCTCCTTCATCGCCGCAAAAGTTCTAGCCCTGGACGACACCCGCGCCACTCCCGCCGAGCGCCTCGAAGACGGCAAAGATTTCGTCCCCACAAACAAATGGGTCCTCATCGGCCATCATTTCGCCGCGATCGCCGGGCCCGGCCCGCTCGTCGGCCCAACGCTCGCGGCTCAATTCGGCTACCTCCCCGGCACTCTCTGGCTAATCCTCGGCGCGGTCCTCGGCGGCTGTGTACAGGATTTCACCACTCTTTTCTTTTCCATGCGCCGCAATGGAAAGTCTCTAGGTCAAATGGCACGCGAAGAAGTAGGGAAGCGCGGCGGAATGTTAGCTCTTCTAGCAGTCCTAGCCATCATGGTGATTCTGCTAGCCGCCGTAGCTCTGATCGTAGTGAAAGCGCTCAAGGATTCGCCGTGGGGCACTTTTACTCTCGCCATGACCATCCCCATCGCCGTGCTAGTGGGCATCTATCTCCGCTTTCTACGGCCCGGCCGCATCCTCGAAGCCTCGCTGATCGGCGTAGCCCTGGTGCTCGTGGCAGTCGTAGCAGGGCAATGGGTCAACGCCTCCCCCTCATGGTCGCAAGCGTTCACTCTCTCAGGCCCAACTCTCGCAATCGCCATCATCATCTACGGCTTCGCAGCCTCAGCTCTACCCGTCTGGCTGCTCCTCGCGCCTCGCGATTATCTGAGCGCCTTTATCAAGGTCGGCGCCATCGTCGCTCTCGCCGGCGGCATCCTCTTCGTCCGCCCGACGCTGCAGATGCCCGCTCTAACGCGCTTCATCGATGGCTCAGGCCCAGTCTTCGCCGGAAAAATCTTCCCGTTCTGCTTCATCACCATCGCGTGCGGCGCCGTCAGCGGTTTTCACGCTCTGATTTCCTCCGGCACCACTCCCAAGATGATCCTGCACGAATCCCACGCGCGCATGATCGGCTACGGCGCCATGCTGATGGAATCATTCGTCGGCGTGATGGCCATGATCGCCGCCTGCGTGCTCTCGCCCGGCGTCTATTTCGCCATCAACGCTCCGGCCGGAATCGTCGGAAAGACGCCCGAGGCGGCCGCCGCAGTAATTCACTCATGGGGCTTTCCGCTCGATCCTCACGCCATCATCACACTCGCGCATCGCGTCGGCGAGCGCACACTGCTCGACCGCACCGGCGGCGCTCCGTCGCTAGCCGTCGGAATGGCCCAAATCTTCAGCGGCACCATAGGCGGAGATCGCCTCCTCGGCATCTGGTATCACTTCGCAATCATGTTCGAAGCTCTCTTCATTCTTACTGTGCTCGATGCCGGCACTCGCGTGGGCCGCTTCATGGTTCAGGAACTCGGCGGCCACATCTGGAAACCCCTAGGCCAGCGAGGATGGATTCCCGGGATTTTGATTTCCAGCGCACTCATCTGCGGCGCTTGGGGATATTTCCTGTGGCAAGGCGTTCAGGACCCGCTGGGCGGAATCAACTCCGTCTGGCCGCTATTCGGAATCGCCAATCAATTGCTCGCAGCGGTCGCGCTAGTGGTCGGCACAACCATCCTGCTCAAAATGGGCAAGCTGAAATGGATCTGGGTGACGCTCGCGCCGATGGCCATGCTCGTCGCCGTCACCATGACCGCCAGCTACCAGAAAATCTTCGACGCGAGTCCGCGACTCGGATTTCTCGCACAAGCAAATTTGCTCGCCTCCCAAATTGCCACCGGCGCAATTCCGCCCGATCGCATCGCAGCAACGCAACGACTCATTTTCAACAATCGCCTGGACGCCGCAGTCACAGGAGTGCTGGCGCTAATGGTCTGCGCGCTATTGTTCGAGGCTCTGACCGTCTGGGCCGGGATTCTATTTGCAGGCAAACAGGCCGCGCTGAACGAAGCTCCATACGTACCGACGCGCTGGGCCGAGGGGGACTAATGCCGCAAGGAATGGAACGAGCGAGCCGCGCATTGCGAAAAGCCTGGCACTGGCTCCGCGAAGTAACCGGCGACGCAGCCTACGAGAATTATTTGCGCCACTGCGCCGCAAACGAAAGCCGCGCAAACTCGTCAGCCCTCAAAAAAATGACCCGCACAGAATTCTATTCCGACTCACTCCGCAGAAAATATTCAACAATCAATCGCTGCTGTTAGTTGGCTCCCGTAGCGCCGGCTGCCAGCCGGCGTTTTTGTCACAATCAACCAGCCCTGCGCCCACGTGCAGCAACGCGACACTTCCGTCCGATTGACTTGCCATTCCCCCCTGCCTAATATGGCTCCGAAATTCACCTCAATTCTCCGGAGGCCCAGCATGAATCCCAAGCGCAGCAATCTGCCCGTCGTAGTGGCCGTCACGCTATGCCTCTGCATCGCCGCTCTCTATATGGTGAAGCGCGACAGCCAACAGATCGCCGCGACAGTAGCCGCCTCCAGCCGCTCCGGAGCAAACGACGCGCGCCTCGCAGGCGCCTATCGTTTCGAGCGCGGCAAATGGACCTACGTTCATCTGCAAGGCACTCCCGATCAAATCGGCTACCAACACGGCTATCTCCTGGCCCCCGAACTCGCGGATGCCTTCGCCTCCGTAAAGCTCGAAGACACCCACACCACCAAGCGCGACTGGTCCTTCTTCCGCAAAGCCGCGCACGACATGCTCTGGCCGCACATCGACGCCGAATATCAGCAAGAACTGAACGGAATCGTAGCCGGCGCGCAAGCCCACGGCGTGCAAATCGATATCGACGACCTCGTCGCCATCAACGCCTTCATGGAACTTCCGGGCTATTACACGCCGTGGTTCAACGAAAAAGAAAAAGTAGCCGACGCCCCGCACCTCCAAAGCCCCGGCAATTGCAGCGCTTTCGTCGCCACCGGAAGCTGGACCAAAGACGGCCAAATCGTAATGGCCCACAACAATTGGACGAGTTACCTGCAAGGCGAGCGCTGGCGCGTGATCTTCGATATCGCTCCCGAGCACGGCTACAGAATGATCATGGATGGCTATCCCGGCGTGATCGTCAGCGACGATGATTTCGGCGAAAACTCCGGCGGCCTGATGGTCACCGAGACCACCATCTCCGGATTTAAAGGCTGGGACCCCAATGGCAAGCCCGAATTCGTCCGCGCCCGCAAAGCCATGCAGTACGCGGACAACATCGACGACTACATGAAAATCATGCTCGACGGCAACAACGGCGGCTACGCCAACGATTGGCTCCTCGGCGATCGCAAGACAGGCGAGATCGCGCAATTCGAACTCGGCCTCAAAGCCCACCGCGTCTGGCGCACCAAAGACGGTGTCTACGTCAGCTCGAATTTCGTAAGCGATCCCGAAGTGCAGAAGAAGGACACAGTCTGGGACAACAACGACGCCGATGCCTCGCCGAACGCCCGCCACAAGCGCTGGAACGAATTGATGGAGCAATCAAAAGGTAAGATCGACGTCTCGCTCGCCGAAATTATGCTCTCCGATCATCACGACACTTTCACCGGCAAAGATGGCCCCAGCGGCCGCACTCTCTGCGGCCACATGGACGCCGATCCCTCCGGCTCCAAAGCCTGGGAGCTGGAGCCGTTCGATCCCATGGGCGCGGTCCAAGGAAAAGTCGCCGACAGCAAAATGGCCGCAAACATGACCCTAATCGCCCGCGCCGGCCACCCCTGCGGCGGCGATTTCAAAGCCGCAGTCTTCCTGAAAGCCCACCCAGAATATTCCTGGGAAGCCCCCTCGCTACGCGATATGGACGCCGGCCCGTGGACCGAATTCCACTCAGGCGAGACCAAGTAGCGCCGGCGTCCCCGCCGGCATCCTACGACCACGCCGGCCGACCAACGCCGCACTCAACCGCGGACTCAATCGTCCCGATAACGCCGTGCTCTGCCTCGTCGTTCGAAGCCTCAACGGAGCGAGAATCTTCGCCGAAACTACTCCGCACAAAAAAAAGAGCGGAGAGACTCGCGCCTCTCCGCCCGTACATCCCAACGAATCGTTAGCTGTTATCTACAACCAGATTGTTCGTCACCGAAAAGACATTCGGCACGCCATTCGCCCGAAGATAAGCAGCATCCTTATCGCCCTGGTTCGCCACTTTACCTTCCAGCGTCACGTTCCCATTCTTCACGATGATGTGAATCGAGGGTACCGGCTCGATCGAGTAGCGCCCAAGCGGCGCAAACCCAAATACCGCTCGATACGTCTGCCGGCGGATCTGATCATCCATCGGTGAAAGCGGCAGCACCTCGATGTTGTTCACCACCTTGGTCACGCCTTCGATGCGCTTCACGGTTTTTTCCGCGTCGGGCTTCAGCGCGGAATTGCGCACCTGGCCCTCCAAAGTCACGGTCGAACCGTCCACGCGATACTGCAAATTGTCGAACACGGACAAATAAGGCAGCATCACGAGTTCGTGCCGCACCTTTTCCTTCAACCAGCTCTCGTACTGCTTCGTATCGCTCGGCGCCAAAGTATGATTGCCATTATTAGACGGATTTATCGCAGCGCTGGCGTAAGGAACGGCGGTCAGACCAAGAACGACCGCCAGAACGCCAGTGCCAAACAACCGGCCCACGGTGTTCGTTCTCCTGTTCATTTTATTCTCCTAAACCTCTCGTTTTAGTTTGTGCAGCAATTTCGACTACAGCTACTTAGACGCTCGCGGGCACAAACGAGTTGCTAAAAATCGAAACGTTCGGAATTCCAGCAGATCCGCCAAATTGCGGGCCAAAACCGGAAGCAGATATTTCCCGAGTCGGGTAGCGCCGGCGTCCCGCCGGCATCTTACGGTCTCAATTTCGCTACTTGCAGCAGTCACGCGCGGACCACGCTGCTCCACCACACGCGATCTCTTGTTAGGCTGCGAACCGCGCGCAATCGCGACCCTTACCGACGCCAGTAATCGCAAGATGCCGGCAGGCACGCGGGCGCTACTTTACTTGCTTAGCGCCGCTCCAGCCTTCAGCGACCTCAGGTAATGCACTAGGTCCCAAATCTCCTTATCGTTTTGCACTTTCCCAAACGCCGGCATCCCCGAAAATCTCACCCCATTCTTCACAATCCAAAATAATTCCGCGTCCGACCATCCCTGCACCTCAGGCGAACCCAGATCCAATACGCGCGGATACATCCACTGTCCGGTCGAAGTCGGATGCCGCCCATCCTTCCCATGGCACGAATCGCAGTCCATGCCGTACAGCATGTCTCCATTCTCCTGGTCCGCTGCGGTCCCATTCGGCTCCGCCGGCACAGTCTTCCGCGCCGCTCGCGCGATGATCCACCGCTTCGACGCCGTCGCCATTCGCGTCTCGAACGGCCCAGGTTCCGGCAGTGCGCTCAAATTGATTTGCGTTGCAGCAATGAATGCCAGCGCAACGATCAGAAGCAAAAAAATGGCTACCTTGACCACACGCGTACGCATCGGCGAGAACACCTCCTCGTCTTAATAGATGCACTGGATTGTCTTTTTATTCGTCTTCCTCGACATGTTTCAGGGGAATCATCTTCAGCGAAATGCGAATATCTTTCGATCGTGCGTCCGCAATGATTTCGCGGCGCACTTCTCCCGGCAGCGATTCCGGCGGATAAACGCCTGCATCTCGCGGCATGTGCCGCACGAAAAGCGCCGCCAGATGCGCCGTAGCATAAGAAATCGGCGTCGAATGTATCCCGCGCCGCAAAATCTGGAACAAGCTCAAAAATCCCGCGTCCCATCGAATCATCATCGGCTGCCCGGCCTTCACCCCGCGCACCAGCACCGCCGCAGCAAACCGCGCATTCTCCAGAATTTTCTTCCGGAACAATTTCGCCACAGCCTTCGGCGAAAGCGTCTTCGGAAACCGCTTCAGCACCAGCCCGCGCGATTTCGTCAGCTTGCCTTGCCGGTACCAACGCCGCAGCCGGTCGAAATCATTCCCCCCGATCTTCACATCGAATTCTTTCATCGAGACGAAGTATGGCAGCGTGGCCACTTCATCCTGCGCCGCCAGATAAACCGTAGCCTCGCCGATCGGCGACGGAAACCGGAATTTCTCCGGATCGCCGAATCGCTTGCCCTTGTGAAATCGCGAGTGCCGGTAATAAATCGGCTTCGACACCGCCTCATCAAACGCCACTTCCGGCGACCACGTCGAAACCGGGCTAGCGCTCTCCGTGCTTTCGTACAGCCGGATGTGTACGGCCTCGGTCGTGTCCAGCAATTCCGCCCCGCGCTTCACCAGCAAATTCGTCAGCCCCGGCGCCACTCCCGCATTGATCACCGCGATCCGGTTCTTGGCCACGAATCGCTTGTGATAGCGAAGCTGCTCGGCCTTAAAGTGATTACGCGTCAAACGCGAATTCAGATCTAAATAATGCGCCCGCAGACGCAGCGCCGCCCGCAAAATAATCTCATTGAAGACCGCAGGCGACGCATTCACCAGCAGGTGGCACCCGCGGCCCGCGCGAATGATGGACCAGATATTCCGCGCGTTTACTTCGAAGACTTCAATCTCGCTTTTCTTGCCCAGAAATCGCCGCGCCCGCTCCACGTCGCGGTCGCCGCACCACACCGTATGCCCCTGTCGCACCAGCAATTTAGCCAGCAGTGAGCCGGTGCCCCCCACCCCCAGCACAAATATGCGCATCGGCCCAAAACTCTATCACTACTCCGGCGGGTTCCCAACCGGCAATCCCACCGCCGCAAAATCCGTCTCCGAATGTATCCAACCTAAATCCCCGTGAAACCTCACGTGCAGCCACATATCCTCAAATTGGCAGGACACGCGCTCCCCGCTCTCCTTCCACTTCACCACCGCCCGCGCATCCACAATCTCAAACTTCGTCCCGCTCTCGATCGGAACTTGAGACGCGTGGAAGCGGTCCTCCACCGGCGCCTCGTAAAGCGTCACCACCGATCCCGGCGCGCGCGACGGCTGCGCTACCGCCGTAATCCGCATGTTGCAACCCGTCTTCTCCAGGCTGCCTTTGTCGTTCTTAAAGCACTGCTCGCCTTCGCCCCATTGTCCGTGCTCCCAATCCATGCGCACCGGCACATAAACATAAAAATTCCCAGTCCACGCACGAAATTCCAGCGGCTCCGCCTTCGACACCAGCGGCATCACGTTCACTCCGCCTTCCACCATCACGCCCGCCACCACGCCGCCGACGGCCAGGTTTTCATTTCCGCCCGGCGGCAGCGGCACTCCCAAAGGCGTCAGCTTGCCGTTCACGGGCGCAAACACCTGCCAAGATTCGCCCTCGCCCGCCGCTGCAGGCTCTTCGAGATAACGAATCACCAGCAACGCCCCGCCCGCCCCCTCAAAAGCGGAAGCCGATGCCGACAAAATTCGCGCAAAACGCCCGTCCTGCACATCCGCATTAAAGCTCTTCGCGTAAACGCCGGCGCGATGCGCGTCGCGGATTTCCAGCCCCACAAGCGTGGTCGCGAACTTCGCATCGCTAGCTCCGGAAATGCTCCTCACTCGCGCCACCACCGTATATCTCTGCCCCCCAATCGTAAATCCGCCCAGAACCTCCGAAGCTTCAGAAGTCCGCTGCGTCGCCGGAACAGTCGGTTGCGCAGTCGGCGCACTCTTCGGCGCCTGCCCCCCAGCAGTCTGCGCCAATAATGCCACGACTCCCAGAATCGTCGCGCTCGCGTAATGTAACTTCGATAGGAAGCCCAAGGTTTTCATATTTCCTTAGATTCGATTCCGCTGGCTCAGGACTGCTCCGTACATCCTAACCTTATCAGGAATAGATGTCCGACGAGGAGTAACGCTTTCGAGTGCGATTCTTACGTAGGACCCGGCTTCAGCCCGGCCGCTTTTTGCCCGTCCTACGCATCCTCCACCAAGTTTGCCCCGCAGCCCAGCCCGATATAGAATGGCCTTGCTCCGACCTCCCGTCGCTACCGGGGAGACAACCCACGCGACAGGAGGCGAATCCCGCATCGCGGGATGACGGTTCGGGCGGAAACGCCTCGGCCACCCGTGTTTGGAAAGGAGATCTGACGGCATCGCCACAGCGGTGGTGTCGTCTCTCGCCCGATTCCAAACCAGGTTTCGGGCGTTTCAATTTTCCGAAGGTCTATGTAGCGCCGGGCTTTCAGCCCGGCATCCGCGTGCCACGTTGCCGAAGACAGAACCATCGCGAGCCTGAGAATCTAAATTGAGCGCACTCAACCAACCCCAAAGCGAGTCCATCCCCATCTCGCACGAATCCAATCACCAGATGCCCCTCACCGATAAATTCGGCCGCCCCATCACCGACCTGCGCATCTCGGTCACCGATCGCTGCAATTTCCGCTGCGTCTATTGCCGCTCCGCCGACCCCGAGAATCACATGGCCGGCCACGAACTCCTCCGCTGGGACGAGCTCGAGCGCCTCGCCCGCATCCTGATCGCCCAAGGCATCCGCAAAGTCCGCGTAACGGGTGGCGAGCCGCTAGTCCGCGAAGGCGTAGAAGATTTCATCGCCGCGCTAAAAAAGATGGGCGTAGCCGATCTTTCCATCACCACCAACGGCCATCTCCTCCCCGATCGTCTCGAAAAGCTCCTGGCCGCAGGCCTGAATCGCATCAACATCAGCCTCGATTCCCTCGACCAAACCAAATTCGAAGAAATCACCCGCACCAAATCCTTCAGCAAAGTAATGGCAGGCATAGACGCCGCCCAGTCCTCGCGTCTAAAACCGGTGAAAGTGAACGCCGTCCTGGTCCGTGGCATCAACGACAACGAAGTAGAATCCTTCGCCGAATTCGCCCGCGACCGCGATCTAATCATGCGCTTCATCGAATACATGCCGCTCGACGCCGACCGCCACTGGACGCGCGATCTCGTAGTCACCGCCGCGGAAATCAAGCGCCGGATCGAAGCCCGCTGGCCGCTCTTCCCCATCGCCCACGAACGCAGCGAAACCGCCCGCAAATATCGCTTCGCCGATGGCCGCGGCGAAATCGGCCTAGTCGCTCCCGTTTCGCAACCATTCTGCGGCCACTGCTCGCGCATCCGCATCACTGCCGACGGCAAACTTCGCACCTGCCTTTTCAGCAAGGAAGATCACGATCTGAAATCCATGCTCCGCAACGGCCACACCGACGAGCAAATCGCCGAAGACATCCGCGACGCCGTCTACGAAAAAGAAAAAGGCCATCGCATCAACGAGCCAGATTTCCATCCACCCTCAAGAACCATGGTATTCATAGGCGGCTAAAAAAGAGAACGCATGAGCGAAGAAAACGAAGAACAACAAAAACTATTCACCCTCGGCGAAGCCGAGCGCACTCGCGCCGAACTCGAGCCCGTCCTCATCGAAGCCATGGAAATCCGCAAAAAAATGGCCGACCTCGAATCCGAAATCCTGGCGCTTACCGAACGCATCGTCCGCCAGGGCGGGGTAATCATCCCCTACGAACGCGCCGCCAACACTCGCCTCGAACGCGATCGCGTAGCCGCCAATCTCCAAGCCTCTCTCGATCGCATTCACTCCACCGGCTGCGTGGTAAAAGATCTCGACGTCGGCCTGCTCGATTTTCCCGCCCGCATCCACGGCGAGCCTGTTTATCTCTGCTGGCGGCTAGGCGAAGATCGCATCCGCTTCTATCATCGCCAGGATGAAGGCTTCTCCGGACGCAAGCCCATCGATCCGCGCGACTCCGGCTACAAAAATCCCATCCAGTGAGCGACAAATTGCATGAATCCGCCGGCAACAGCCTGAAGGATTCCGTCAGCCCCTATCTCCGCTCCGCCGCGCACCAACCGGTCGCCTGGCACGAATGGGGCGACGCCGCTTTCGCCCGCGCCCGCGCTGAAGGCAAACCGATCCTCCTCGATGTAGGCGCCGTCTGGTGCCACTGGTGTCACGTTATCGATCGCGAGAGCTACGAAAATCCCGAGCTAGCCGCCATCATCAACGAGCATTACGTCCCCGTAAAAGTAGATCGCGACGAGCGCCCCGATGTTGATTCACGCTATCAAGCCGCAGTAAGCGCGATGACGGGTCAGGGCGGATGGCCGCTAACCGCCTTTCTGACTCCCGAAGGCAAGCCTTTCTTCGGCGGCACTTATTTCCCGCCCGACGACGCCATGGGCCGCCCAGGCTTTCGCCGCATCCTCCTAGGCGTAGCCGAAGCCTTCCGCACCCGCCGCGACGAAGTAGACAAAACCGCCAAAGCCATCGAAGACGCCGTTTCCCAAGCCGAAGCCTTCAAAGGCGCCCGCGCCGATTTCGATCCCAGCGCCGTCGACGAAATGGTCGGCGCAATAGTACGCATGTTCGATCTGCGCAACGGCGGCTTCGGCCAATCCCCAAAATTTCCCCACGCGGCCGCGATCGATCTGCTTCTCGAGCGCTATCAATCCACCAAAGAACCCGCGTTACTAACGGTAGTAGAAAAAACGCTCGAGAAGATGGCCCAAGGCGGCGTCTACGATCAATTAGCCGGCGGCTTCCATCGCTATTCGGTAGACGAGCGCTGGCTGGTCCCGCACTTCGAGAAAATGTCCTACGACAATTCCGAACTCCTGAAAAATTATCTCCACGGCTATCAAGTAACCGACCGCCCGCTCTTCCGCGAAACCGCCGAAGGCATAATCACGTGGGTCAACGAAGTCCTCTCCGATCAAAAACAAGGCGGCTTCTACGCCAGCCAGGACGCCGATCAAACCCTCGACGACGACGGCGACTATTTCACCTGGACGCAAGAAGAACTCCGCACCGCGCTAACCCCAGGAGAATCCCGCGCGATGGAGCTTTACTACGACGTAGAAGCCCACGGAGAAATGCATCACAACCCAGCCAAAAATGTTCTCTGGGTAGCCCGCACAATCGAAGATGTAGCCCGCGAACTAAAGCTCAGCGAATCAGACGCTCGCCTAATGATCGCTCGCGCCAAAGGCAAACTCCTCGAAGCCCGCCGCCAGCGCCAAACTCCAGCCATCGACGCCACCAGCTACGTAAGCTGGAACGCCATGTTCGCCTCCGCCTATCTGGAAGCCGCACGCGTGTTAGATCGACAGGACTGCAAAGATTTTGCGCTGAAGACCATCGATCGAATCCTGAAAAAAGCCTGGGACGAAAAGCGCGGTTTCCTGCATCGCGTGGGCGGCCCGCCACTCGAAGGCACGCTAGACGATCAAATCTTTATGGGTCTAGCATTACTCGACGCCTACGAAAGCACGCTCGCAATCCGCTATTTCGAATCCGCCGAGCGCACTCTAAAACTAACAATCGAAAAATTCGCCGACCCCGAAGCCGGCGGCTTCTTCGATCGCTCCCGCGACGCCGCAGCAATGGGCGGCCTCGATCTAGCCCGCAAACCGTTCCAGGATTCTCCCACCCCAGGCACAAATTCCATGGCCGCAATCCTCTGCGACCGCATGTACGCCCTAACAAACAATCGCCTCTATCACGACTGGGCCGAAAAAACCCTAGAAGCCTTCGCAAAAATCGCCCCGCAATTCGGCCTATTCGCCGCGAGTTACGCCCTGGCAGCCCTGCTCCACGATCGCCACGTCCTACAAGTAGTAGTGACCGGCCCGCAAAACGATCCAGCAGCCAGCGCGCTAGAAAAAACCGCCAATAACATCTACCGCTATGCCAAATCCGTCCTACGCGTAACTCCCGAAAGCGCAAAAAACGCCTCGTTACCTACAGCCCTAAACGAAACCATCCCCAATCTTCCCGCCAACCAATCCCAAGCCCTAGTCTGCGTCGAAACCACCTGCCGCCCCCCAATCAAACAACCCGCCGAACTAGCCTCCGCCCTAACCGATTCCCGCGAAGCCTCCCGCGCCACAACCACGACGTAATGCAACTCGCCTCCCAAATGTATTTCGCGTCTTCAATGTAGCTCGCCTCTTCAGAGGCGAGGCCTTTCGCTTTCAGGTTGTGGTCGTTCCGGCCTCTCGCTTTCCGCTTATCGCTCTTAAATCTGAAATTTCAAATTTGAAATAGCTCTATTGACTTCCTCCACGACAAATGACTTTTTGTCCCTGTAGGGGCGGGGCTTGCTCCGCCCGCGGGCGTAACCCCTGCGAAAACGTCTGCCATTTGCCTCCGCGCAAATCGATCCCACGTTCTCGGTTTTCCATTGGCCTCGCAAATAAGCACGATGCCGACAGAGCCATTTCAAATCTGAAATTTCAAATTTGAAATTTCTTGCTCCAGCTTTTGCGTTCTTCCGATAGCCTTCCCGCAATCCGCAAATCCCACCCGCCCCCCGCATCAACAATTCAAAAAGGAATGTTACGATTCACCGCAGCGATCAGGAGCCCAAACACGCCAAAGCGCTCGCCTAGCAAACCAAAGCCGCCCTTTTCCCAGCGCCCAAAGCTCCTCCGCATCTCCGACGAGATGCGCGAATGGTCAGCCATGCTGAAACACGAGCTAAGCACCTGGCCGCGCGTAAGTTCCCGGCCCATGTTCGGCCTAGCCGGCTTCTATCGCGAAAAAGTAATCTTCGCGGCATTACCCCGCACCCGCGCCCTCACCTCTCCCAACTCCTTCATCTTCAAGTTCACTCCCATGCCCCCAGCGCTATCGCAGCGCGCAGAAAAAGACCCGCGCATAAATTCCGAGAAACAAGCCCCCGGCGCCAAATGGTTCTCATTCGAACTTCACTCAACGGATGACATAAGAGACGCACTCTGGTGGCTCAACCAAGCCTATGAAGCAGCAAAACAAGCGTGCGCGACAGGCCGCCGCAAAGTTAAAATGTAGCCAACCTCGTCAAATGTAGCGTGCCTCTGAAGTTTAAAAAATGTGTTGGCAACCCCTGTAAAGGATGCCGTGGCAACAAACACTTCAGAGGCGATCTACATTATTTGCTCATCGCTTCGACGAAGATGTCTTCGAACTTCTTCACGTCGGCTTGCAATTGGACTGAGGCTGGATGGAGTTGCGGCGGAGGCTTCAGATGGCCGGCCCATTTCTCGCGATCGGGCGCGCGCGGGCCGCTGTAGGGCAGGAGAAAGTCTGGAAGCTTGGCCGAGGGCTTCCACATCAGCATGATGCCGTATTGCGGGCCGTGCTCGATGTCCACGTCGACGTACATTTCTTCGGACTTGGTGATTACGGTGGGATCGATGATGTAGGCGACGAGCAGCTCGTCCCACATCATGGACCACGTGGTCAGGCCGGGCGGCGGAGGAGTTTGCAGATAGATTTGATTCACGTGCTGGGCGAGCGGGCCGCCGGCATCCACCACTCGGCGCATCAGCCGCTCGCTCGACCAGACTTGCGCGCCCAACTCGCCGGGGCTGATTACGATTTCATTCCACGGCTCGCGCATCACGATGGCCGCGGCTTCCGGGTCCCACCACCAATTGAATGACGGGATTCCGGTGCTGCTGCCGCCCATGATGTAAATGGCTTTGGTGAGCGGCACGATGCCGGGATCCATGCGCACGGCCAGTGCGATGTTGGTGAGCGGGCCGCCGCAATAAAGGATGACTTGGCCGGGATTGGCGCGGATGGTGTCGATGATGAAATCGGCGGCCCGGCCCGGACGCGGTTTTAGTTTCGGCATGCCGCCGGGAGGCGCCCAGGTTTCGCTGGGCTTGGGCGCGTCGGGATTGAAGGAGCCGTGCCAGCCGACAAAGGAGCCGTACATCGCTTCGCGGAGTTCTTGCTCGCGCTGGGTGTTGAGCAGCGGATTTTCGGCACCCTTGATTACCGGGACGTCGGGGCGGCCGGCTTGTTCGGTGGCCCAGACCGCGAAGACCGTGGCGGGCTCGACCCATTGATCGCCGCTGATGGTGGTGATGCCGAGCAGATCGATCTGCGGCGCGCGCAGCAGCATCAGCAGCGAGAGGAGATTGGTGCCGCCGGGGCCGGCGCTGTCTTGATCGGCGATGACTTTGATTTTTTGCTGCTGGGCGCTGGCCGGCACGCAGACGAAGATGGAGATAGCGATGGCGGTGAGGAGCGCTAGTCGTTTCATGTTGAGTGGCACCTTTCTGGAGTCGCAGTTGTGACGAATGGCGCGAATCATCTTCGCTTTTTTGCGAGAAGTGTCAATGCCGCAAAAGCTGCGGTTTTTTGATCTGCGGTCCACGGTGGGCCGAGGGCGCGGCCGGAATCGGCAATTTGGCGCTGCACTTTAGTTGCTGCTTTGCCGAATGTTTGCTGCAGTTGCGCGTCGAGATCGCGTTCGCGAATGCCGGTTACTGGGAGAGCGAGGCTCTCGCAGGCCTTGGCGAACACTTCGCGGAAGAACTGTCCTTCGGCGGTATGAAGCAGCGGGTGCGCGACGAGGATTTTTTCGAGAGGAGGCAGAGTCCGGCCTGACGCCAGCAGAACGGCAGCGCCTGCCACGCGAAATTGGCGAGCGCTGAGTTCGGCCAATAGATCGCGGAGGGCTTGCGTGGCCAGGCTTTTTGAGGCTGCGAAACATTTGGCGATGAACTTCGGCGCTTCGGGAAGTTCGAGATTCGCGGCGAAGTGATAGGGCTGCTTCGCGCCCGGCGCTGCTTCGGTGATGACTTCGATGCGGCGGCGTTCAATCACCTCGATCTTGCCGGCGGAGTTGGTGACAGCGACGAGCGCGCCCCATCCGGAATGCATTCGAACGCCAATGGCCGCGGGCTTCATGTTAGAAGTTAGTGTGCGAATGGCTTGCGGGGAGATTATAAGGTCATTCGGTGAACGTCTGGCGCGGTGATTTGGATTTCGCCGCGCTGCTGTGGAGGCGGCGAATGGCGGATTGGTTGCGGAGAGCGAATGTGCGCATCGTGCGCGAACTTTTTGTTTTCGGGCTCGTGCTGGTGAGTGCGTTGATTCTCGGCGCGCCGTTGGAATCCGCGAACGGCAAACTGATGCGCGTTGCGCGCGGGAATCTTTGCGTCACGGAAGGAGCGATTGAGGAATTAGCTGGCGGGCGGATATCGGTGAAAGTTCCGAAGATGAGGGCGTATGTAAACGAGGCTACTCCGCAGATTGTCGAAGCGGACTTCACGTATCTCGGCTCGACCGGAAACGAGGCGCGGCTCGGTTCCGGTGAATTGCGGCGGCAGTTTGGGTTGAAGCTGCGGGCACAGGATGCTTGCAATCTCGTTTACGCGATGTGGAGGATCGAGCCGGAATCGAAGATTGTGGTTTCGGTGAAGAGCAATCCGGGCCAACACAGCAGCTCGCAATGCGGCAATCGCGGATACCGCAACATCAAGCCGCGGCGCAGTTCAGCCGTTCCCTCGCTGCGTTCCGGGGCCGCGCACGTTCTTCGCGCGGAGATGAACGGAGCGGAGATGAAAGTATTCGCGGATGGCACGCTGGTTTGGGAAGAATCGGTGGGGCCGGGCGCGCTTGGCTTCGATGGGCCGGTCGGAATTCGTTCTGATTACGCGCGGTTAGAGCTCGAACTACGCGCCGGCGAGCCTGCGAAGGCCCAAGCCGGGCGCGCGCCCGGCTGCCGGACGGGCCCAGACGAATCCGAATAAGGTGGGCGATTAGTGACGGCAATTCAATTTTCAAATTGCCGGAAGTTACGACTGGAGAGCGCATGAATTACGGACGGATCGTCCTGGCAGCCGTCGCCGCTTTTTTTGTGTTCTTTATCTGCGGATTCCTCGTGCATGGACTGCTGATCGCGAAGGACTACACGCCTTATCCAGAAGGTGTGTACCGCGCGGGTGAGGCAGCTCGAAGCCACATGCCGATCGGGCTCGCCGGAATCTTCGCGGCGATTCTGGTGTTCGCTGCGATCTACGCACTGGGCTATGAAGCCACGCACGGATTATGGAATGGGGCGCGCCTGGGCTTGCTGTTTGGCATTTTCATGGCGGGCGCATTCGCGGCAGTGAATTACGCCACGGTGAATATCAGCGGAAAGCTCGCGCTGGAAATAGCCATCAGCGAGCCGATTGAGTGGACGCTGGTGGGCATCATGGTCGGGCTGATCTACAAGCCTGCCGTCACTGCGGCGCGCCGCGATTGAAAGTCGGAGGACGGATGAAGGCTGCGGTTTTGCACGCACTCGGCCGGGCGCCGCGATATGAGGAGTTTGCGGAGCCGTCGGCAGGCAAGGATGACGTGGTTGTGCGCGTGCGGGCTGCTTCGCTGAAGCCTGTTGACCGGCAGATTGCGAGCGGGGCGCATTATGCGAGTCCCCGGGAATTTCCGGTGATTTGCGGAATGGATGGAGTAGGCGAACTCGACGACGGCAAGCGAGTATTTTTCGGCGGGCCGCGGCGGCCTTACGGAGCGATGGCGGAGAAGACCGTGGTGCCGCGGCCGTTCTGCTTTGCCCTGCCGGTTGGAATTGACGATGAGACTGCGGCGGCGCTGCCGAATCCGGGAGTTTCTGCATGGCTGACATTGGCGCATCGCGCGAAGATGGCGGCGGGCGAGACGGTGCTCATTTTGGGAGCGACTGGCGTTACCGGACAGCTTGCGGTGCAAATCGCGAAGCTGCTTGGGGCCAAGCGCGTGATCGCTGCGGGGCGCGACGAGCGCAGGCTCCGGCGGCTCCGCGAATTGGGCGCGGACTCGACCATTCAGCTCGATCAGCCCGTAGACGCCCTCAAGGATGCGTTTGCTCGCGAGGCGGGCGCGGATGGATTTGACGCGATTATCGATTACGTTTGGGGCGCGCCTACGGAGGCGCTGCTTGCGGCGATGACTCGGCCCGAATTTGCGGCGGTGACGAAAGAGACGCGACTCGTGCAAGTGGGCGAGAGCGCTGGAGCGACGATCACGTTACCGGCCGCGGTGCTGCGCAGCACGGCGCTGACGATTCTGGGAACCGCCGGAATTCCTTCGCGCGAGATTCTGGCGGAGGCGATGGAGCAAGTTCTAGGTCGCGGAGCGCGCGGGGAATTGCGCATCGAGACCGAGCGTGTCGCGCTCGCGGATATTGAAGCCGCGTGGCAGCGGAAGGAAGAACCGGGCCGCAGAGTCGTGGTAATTCCGTGAGCTAGTCGAGTCGCTGCAAAATAGTTTTACTTGGATTTTTGCTCGTCAGCGGTCTGCTCCTGCATGTCTTCGACTTTGTGCCAACTGGAATTGGGGTTGTATTCGTTCACGGCTTTGGCGGCTGTGCTGGTTTTCGCGCCGAGGTCCTTTTGGTAGACCACGCCATCTGCGCCAACTATAAACGTCATTACGCCCGAGGATCTGTACTCCGCGGGATAGGCTATGAACGCGAATCCTTCGGTCATTTTGCCGTTTGCGATGTAATTTTTCGCGCCGCCCGGGGCATTTTTCCCCTGACGAGTTAGGATGTGGTAGAAGTAGCCGCGATAGGGCGTCGGAGCGCCATTTTCACCCTTGATGTAGCCTTCAGCGACCGCGCCCGCTACCAGCGGCCCGATGGGGCTTTGCGGTTCGCTTCCGGTAGCTTTCCAGTACAGGCCGTTGTGCTGGCCTTCATCGCTGAAGATTTGCTGAGCGTACTCGTTGTGCTGCGTGGAGTAGTATTCTTTTTGCGCCGCGGCCAGCTCCTGGCAAACGCGGATGGTGGATAGTTCATTGCGGCCAACGCGCCGGTACAAGATTTCCTTTTTGCCCGCGTCCGTGTCGAAATACCACGCATTGCCTTTGTGCATGAGCGGAATAGGCGTGGGCCAATTTTCCGCGCCGATATACAACATCGTAGCTCCATCCGGTTCCTTCACCAGACGATGCATTTCCTGATATTTCTGAGCGAAATTAGCGCGGTTCTGAGCGTCCTCGGTTTCATCGCCCGAGGAGACGATTTCCTTTCCGTCCGGTCCGAGGATTTCGAGCATGGCTTCTTCGTCGTTACTTTGCGCTGCCGCGACGAGGGCTTTAGCGGCTTCTTCAGGGGATGAAAATGTTTTTTGGCCCTGCTGCTGCGCCAGGGATCGAGCGGGAATGAAGCCCGTCAGAAGAATAATCAACGCAGCACATTTGGAAAGATTGGCCCAAGGAAATTTGCTGGAGTTCCACTTCGTTCGCCGCATATGGATTCTCTCCATTTCTAAATTTCTCGACCTGCCGGGAACAAAACGAGCCTTCGATTAGTGACGGCCGCCACCGCCGTGATATCCGCCACCGCCGCGGGAGCCGCCACCCATGCTGGCGCTTCCGCGTGAGGAGAATCCTCTTGTCTGCCCGCCGTGCTCGATGTGGCTAAAGGCGCCTGAGCGTGTGCCAGTCTGACCGCGAGGTTCTGCATATCCTCGAGCAGCCGGCTTGCTTCCGCCGAACGGTCTGGGCGCTGCTCCGGGACGGTTGAAATCGCCCGCGCGCGCGCCGCCGGCAGCAGGTCTTCCTTCGCCGGGCCGGCCGGCAAATCCGCCGCGCGCGGCGCCGCCACGGTAGAAGTTGTTGCGGTTGTAAAAGACGGTGCTCCGAGAGTAGTACCTGTTGTGGTTAAAAACTGCGTAGTGATTATGCCAATCGAATCCCCAATGACCCCAGCCCCATCCGAAACCGCCGAAGAATCCGATGCCGAAGCCGACTCCGAAGGAGAGGAACGGACCGTCGTACCAGATTCCGGGATACGCATACCAGCCCGGCCACGGGGCCACGGGATATCCGTAGATCAGCCACGGATCGTATGCGGGGACGTACACGACATCAGGGCTTGCCGGCTGAATGGTGATGGTCGAGTCATCCGCGGTTACGGTTTGCTGCGGCGTGGATTTGAGATTGCCGGCGTCTTGCGCTTTCTGGCGCATTACTTGTACGGCGTCCATCACATCCTGTTCCTGATTGTAGTAGGCGTCGCCGAGAGATGAAGTCCAGGATAGGTTCTTGTCCATATTTCCGAGGACGGATGGAAAAGCGGCGAGCGCCTTGACGCTTGGATCCCAATTTTGTTGGTCCACCTCTTGAGCCAGAGCGTCGCCCTTTAAGTCCGGATGCGATTGCAGGAATCGGTCGGCTTCGACAACTTGCTCGGGAAAAGTGGACGCGGCGAGAACTTGCGCGACGAGCGAATCGGGATAAAGGGCGATGGGAGCGACCAACTGTTGCAACTGTTCGGGAGTCTGTTGCGCGTAAGCCGGCGCGGTTGCCCCTGGCGCCTGATCGGTGGGCGGCGGCGGAGCTTGATCCGGCGCTTGCGGGTCTTGATAGGCGGACAGGCTCTGAGGCCACGTTGCGAACAGGAGAGCCAAGGACATCAGGGAGACCAAGATCTGTTTGGCCAATCGAGGCCCTGAGATTCGCGCGGCCCATGCTGAAATTTTCATGTTCTTGAACCTCCTCACCGACTTCATCGAGTGCGGCCTCCGGTTTGTAAGATGAGCGCGAGAGGATTTTTGTTTCATTTTTCGTGCAGGGGCGCCCCCCGCGAGCGGCGATGCTTAGCCGCTTCCCACGCGGCCTCGCGCCGCCTTCACCGGCCTAAAATATGGCTTGAAAAAAGCACGTTTTTGTCTCGATTAGACTGGGGTGCCGTCCTTTGTTTTGTAAACGTTACGGTGAATTCTAATAATTTCGTGTCTCGATTAGAAATGCGCCCCGGGCCGAGCCGTTCGATCCCCCGTAGCGCCACCGTCCCTGGTGGCTCCTTTCGTCGGCGACGATCTTCGATGCGGCACGCGTTGGCCGAGCGGATTTGTTCGCCGCGTTCGAATCGCGTTCTGTAAAACATGTGTTTTTTCCCGATTAGAAAGGACCTCATTAACTAGCCGGGCTGAATCATCAGCCCGGGCCCGCGTTTGTTTTGTAGGAATTGCGAGGCTTTCTAATCGTGGGCTTCCCGATTAGAAAGCTCGCGGGAAGGATGGGTCGCGGCGGCCGGGTGACGGCCCCAGCGGCTGAAGCCATACTGACCTTGCCGTGTCTTCGGCACCGCTGAAGCCGTGCCCTGACAAGGCTCTCAGGCTTTCACGTGGCCTCTCATGTCTCGCTCCTACAGAAGCAATGCTGGCGCACGCGGCGTTTCTGCCGGGCACTTTAAACCTCCTGATTTCAAATTGTTTGGCGCGGATTGCGGCGGGCTCTGATGAGCCAGCCCTCGCGCCGGAACTTCAGCGATCTACGCGCCAATTTTCGATTCTATTCACGCCCATGTCAATAGTCCGAAAAATTCAATTTTGAGTGTGGAGGCGCGCTGGGGGATGAAAGGTGGGCGCCGGGGGCGTTGGCTTTATTGGCGGCTCAACCGTTAGACCATCAGGCCGACATCCGTTACTCGAAACTAAGTCAGTCAGAGCGGAGGGCAGCCAGCGGGCTTACCTGCGTGGCTCTGCGAGCTGGAAGTAGGCAAGCTGCCACGCCAACTACCAGAATAACGACTACGACGGCGGAATAGGTCCACGGGTCTGTAGCCGAGACGCCCCAAATTTGGCTGGCGATGATTCGCGAGACACTTACGCCCAGGACGACTCCAGCCAACGTGCCTCCGGTTATCAGCACCAGGCCTTTTTTGAGCACCAAGCGCAGAACGTCGTTCCGCTGAGCGCCGAGGGCCATGCGGATCCCAATCTCACGCGTTTGGAGCGACACGGTGTACGCCATCATGCTGAAGATGCCGATGACCGCGAGTAGCAATCCGGTGCCCGCAAACGTTCCGAGAGTGGTTAGGATGAACTGCGGTTCCGCGAAGTACGCGTGTTTGAGGAAGCTCTGAACTGAGCCGATTTCCAACACGGCAACGCCAGCATCCAGCGCCGATATCTCTCGCCCCAGGCTCGCCAAGACGCGCTCGGAGTTACCATCTGTCCTAATCAGGATCAGGCGATGACCCACGCCAGTGAGTGCATGAGGAAAGTATGCTTCAGGCCTCGGAGGATCCTGTAGGCCTTGGTTTTTGGCGTCTGCGATGATCCCGATAATCTCAAAGTAAGCATCGCGCGGCCAATCGGAGTACATCTCAAACGAGCTGAATTTGATTCCTTTGCCGATCGCATCTTCGTTTTGAAAGTAAGCGCGGGCGAGCGTCTCATTGATAACCGTCACATGCCGCGCGGAATCTACATCGCTCTGCGAAAGCAGCCTGCCGCGCAGCAGGTGCCGGCCTAGCGTCTTAAAGTAATCCTCGCTGCACATCTCAAGCGTAGCGCCCCAGGGTTCGGAGTGCGTTTTTCCGGGCACGACCACCTCGGTCCAGCCCCAGGAATAGGGCGGCACCGAGCTGGCGACGGTCGCGGCGCTCACCCCCGGGATAGCTTTCACACGTTCGATTATTTTCCGGAAGAAGACTTGTTTTTGAACGGCGGTATCGTACTGCCCCTCGGGCAGTCCCAAATCCGCATACAAAACGTTGGCCGGATTAAATCCAATGTCAACGCGTTCGAGCGCGAGAAAAGTGCGCACCATCAACCCCGTGCCGATCAACAACACGATGGAGACGGCGACCTCGGCGATAACCAAGCAGGAGCGCAGTCTCCCATGCCGGAAGCTGCCACTTGCGCCCGTCCCGGCACCCGCAAGACCGGCACGCAAATCGCGCCGGACCGCGTGAATCGCGGGCGCGAGGCCGCAAATTACTGTGGTGAGAACCGCGACGCCTATGGCGAATAACAACGTTGCTGGGCGGAGGGCAATCGTTACTTCAGACGGGATTGATCCTTGTGGAATTACGGCGCTTGCGACTTTCAATCCCAAATAAGCAAATATGCAGCCGACCAAGCAGCTTGCCATGGCAAGTAGAAAGCTCTCGATCAGCAATTGCCTCACGAGTCTGCTACGAGTTGCGCCCAGCGCAGCCCGAATCGCGATTTCTTTCTCGCGGACACTTGCACGGGCGAGCAAGAGATTTGCAACGTTGCTGCAAGCGATCAAGAGCAACATCGCAACTGCGGCCATCAGAGCAACAATGGTAATTTTGAAGTCTCCTACAAAATAATCTAATAAGCTGCTCACCCGTATTTTGAACCGAGGCCGGAAATAAGTCGGGTAGCTCTTTTCGAGCTGCTGCGCAATTACTTCGAGATCCGCCCCCGCCTGTTGAGCGCTCACACCGGGCTTCAGGTGACCGACTGTCCACAACTCGTTGGCCGCTAGGCCGAATCCCGTAATAAACGTGTCTCGAGTCAGACTGAGCGGAATCCAAATTTCACACTCACCAAATCGGAACCGCGGTGGCATGACAGCGATCAGAGTTCTCGGGGTGCCATTGAGATTCAAAGTAGTCCCGAGGATTTTCGGATCGCTGTTGAACTGCGCGGCCCACAATCGGTGGCTCATGATGAAAACGGGGGGAGAGCCCGGATTTCCGTCGTCCGACGTAATCGGGCGCCCCAGGAACGGCTTGCTGCCCAGAACTTCAAATGAATCTGGCGTGACCCATCCGCCCCAAACCTGCTTGGTCACTCCGCCACCCGAATAGCGAACACCCAGGTACGCAAGCCCGATCATGTCCTGCAACGTATGATTCCATGCCTTGAAATCAAGGAAGACTGGGACAGGGAAACGCCGCAGGCTTATCTGATTGGGCAGCTGGATAGAAGGAGTGGCCAGCCTCTCGGCGCTTTTGTAGGGGAAAGGACTTAGGAGAACGCCGTCGACAACGCTGAAAACGGTCGTCGTCGCGCCGATTCCGAGGGCGAGCGTAAGAATAGCAACAGTCGTGAAGCCAGGGCTCTTCGCAAGCGTCCTGAAAGCATAGCGGACATCCCGCGATAGACCGGTCAAAGGTCAACCTCGAACGCCGAGAAAGAATTCTATAACCCCTTGAAGCATTCGGTGCAAGCCCTTTACAGAATCGACGAGATTGCCCTCCCCGGTACCAGACACCGCGGATTTTTGCTCCGCGACCTAACGACACGGCTCGCCCAGGCCACCCGGCGACTTCGCCCACCTTCGCCGAGCGAAAGTGGGTCAACTTGGTTGTCCGACATATAGCAACAATTTTTGTCACTTGGCCCCGCCAACCGCACTCTTGGATCGCTGAATTAATTCGAATTTGTCGGCTTGGTGCCGCGGATTAGTAGGGCGCCGATTTCGCGGAACTTCTTCAGCTCGGCTGCGTTGCGGAACCAGCGGCCTTCGTACACTGGCGGCGCGGGCGTTGGATCGGGGATTAGCGCGTGGGTTACTTCGGCGAAACCGGCTTCGCGGAAGAATTGCTTCCATTCTTCGGCTGAGAATAGATTCACCGGGACTTGCAGCTTTTCGGCCCATTGATGGCAATACGGGTTGTCGCGATAGAAATTAATTAGGATCCACGCCGAGGCGCCGTCGCGCAGCACTCTGTGCAGCTCGCGGATTCCTTTTGCGGGGTCTGGCCAGTAATACGACGACTCTACCGAAATTGCGTGATCGAAGAAATTCGCTTCCCAGGGAATTTCCTCGACGCCGCCTACCACGAAGACTAGATTCCCGAACTCGCCGCTCTTCTGGCGGGCGTGGCGCACCATCTCGTCGGAAATATCCATTCCGACTACGCGGCCTTCGTTGGCCAGCCCCGCTAAAATCCGCGAGAGCCAGCCGGCGCCGCATCCGGCATCGAGAATATTGTCCGCCGGCGCGACGCTCATGCGCTCGAGCACCGGGCGAGTGATGGGCCAGTGCTCGTGCTCCATCGACTCGCCCTTGCCTGCATCGGCCCAGCGATTGAATTCTTCGCGAAGCTGTTCGCTTGAAGCTGGTTCGGTCATCCCGCCGTGGCTGCCATCTGCTGCTCGTCCGCCGACGGCCCGTAAAGCGCCGGCACCGGAATATCGTTCAGCCGGAAATAGACGCCGAGCTGCCCGCGGTGATGAATGATGTGGTTCATGATCATGCCGCGAAAGACAGCGATGCGCGGCATGCTGAAGAACTCCTGGCCGTTTTGCAGCAGCGTCCATTTCTGCGCGAACTGCTCGTCGGTGGCCTTGGCCAGCGCCGTGCGCGCCGACGCCGTGCCTTTATCGAACATGGCCAGCAGTTCCTGGCGGTTCTTCGCCGACGGGAATTCCATCTGCTTGCCGCCCGGCGCGATGTCGAGCGATTCGGTGGTGAGCATGTCGCCGGTCCAGCCGGCCATCTGCGCGATGTGGTTGGCGAGCCAGCCCATCGAGCCGGACTTGCTGTGCGGCTTCCAATCCCACTTGGCATCCGGGACGCGCGAGAGACATTCGCGAGTCTTGGCCATTTCCATGTCGAATTCCGGGAGTAAGGCTTGGTTCATAGGCATTGTTGGTGCTCCTTTGTGAGGCTGAGAGAAAGTGTGAGAGTTTCGCTTTTTATTCGCCTTGTGTCAAGGCTTATTTCCGCCGCCGAAACAAAACCCAAAACCAAACCGGGGGCGTGTGAACCCGCCCCCCTACAACACCCTTCCGCAGGCGCTGCAGAATCTTGCGCCTACGAACTGCGGAGTGCCGCAGCGGCTGCAATAATGCACGCCGTGGCCTGCGTAGACCACCATTGGCCGGGGGTCTGCCATGCAGGCCCAAATTAGCGTGACGAACCAGCCGATGATCGTCCAGCCGGTGAGCAGATTCACGAGAAAAATCGCACCGGCCGCGCGCTTGTTGTGGCCGATCAGCGTGGGCAGGAAATACAGCAGCGCCATGAGGACCAGGAGTGTCATAGCCGCGTCTCCTCTCGTATGAAGCTACGCTGGGGAAGCCGCATAGGTTCCCCGGTTCTTCCGCGCGCGGGCCCAAGCGAATTAGGTGTCATCCTGAGCGAAGCTAAGGATCTAACCGTCACACGTGCGCGAAAGAGACCGCCAAGTACCTACTGCCCGCGACTTCCTTTATACATCAACTCGCCCGCGGCGATGCGCACGCGCAGCCGATTCTCCGGCGTGGGCAGCGGGCAAGTGGTATACGGGTTGTACGCGCACGGAGGATTGTAAGCCTCATTGAAATCGAGCACCACTTGGCCGTCTTTCGGCAGCGGCGCGTCGAGAAAACGCGAAGCCGCGTAGGTCTCTTTGCCGCTGGTCAGATCGCGGAAAATAAAAGAGAGCTTTGCGCCGCCTTCGTCGAGGGCTTCGAGGCGATATTCTTCGCCGGCGAGCGTGAAGACCGCGTATCCGGGGGCGGGAATTTTCAGCATGTCGCCCGCGTCGTTCTGGATCTCGGCCGCGCGCGGCGAATCGTAAGCGACGAATTTCGCCGTCACGCGATACGCTTCATCAATCGGAAACCAGCGCAGCCCCGCAAATCCGCGGCGCAATTTGCTATTCTTGTCCTTCAGGCGCACGGCGTAGCGCTCGCCGCTGCGGTGCACGAGCAGGGAGAGATCGCCGAGCGCCAGCCGGTCGTCGGAATCCGGAAGAACTGCCGCCGATTCGACGGCGTTGCCTTTGAGCTTGATCTGCACACCGGGATTGATGCGCACGACGATTTTGCCGCCATGCATATCGAATGATCCGACTTCGGCAGGCACGCCGGCTTCGTTGAGAACAATGTCATTCAGCGGATCAGAGCCAAATTTGTTTTCGCCTTCGTGAAGCCAGAAAAGACCCGCGACGGTAAGCCAGCCATCGTCCGATTTCAGCGAAGCTTCATAAGCGCGCCGCCACTTCTCCACGCCCGCGCGATAAGCATCATCCGCAGAGAGCGAGCCCGCGAGCAAACACACCACCGCCGCAATTGAAAGAAACCTCCAGCAAAGCGAATGAGTAGAATTCCTCTGTGAGTTCAACGCAATTTACCTGAAGCGATCTCGTAAACGGTGCCGCGCGCGTCTTGGCCGTGGTACCGCTGGCGTCCCCGCCGGCATCCGACGAACACAACTCTCGCCATGGGCAGGATTCATGCGCGGACTACACAACCCAACCAACATAATTTAATTACGATCGCGCTCCGCGGCCGATTGCTGCCATCTCCGACTCTCGCGCTCGTAAGATGCCGGCGGGGACGCCGGCGCTACTGAGAGGCCGCTTCTTTTTCGACTTTCGTAAGCAGCTCGACAAATTTCTTTTCGCGGTCTTTCTGATCGAGTCCCTGATAAATTTCCGCGATCTGCGTCGTATTCATCGAGCAGAACTTCGGCCCGCACATCGAGCAGAACTTCGCTTCCTTGTAAAAATCATCCGGCAGACTTTCATCATGCATCGCGCGGGCGGTGTCGGGATCGAGCGAGAGCTCGAATTGCTTGTTCCAGTCGAAGAGGAAGCGCGCGTAGCTGAGGGCGTCGTCGCGATCGCGCGCGCCGGGACGGTGACGGGCCACGTCGGCGGCGTGGGCTGCGATTTTGTAGGCGATCACGCCTTGGCGGACATCATCGGCATTCGGCAGGCCGAGATGCTCTTTCGGCGTCACGTAGCAGAGCATCGATGCGCCGTGCCAGCCGATCATCGCCGCGCCGATGGCGCTGGTGATGTGATCGTAGCCGGGCGCGATGTCGGTGACCAGCGGGCCGAGCGTGTAGAACGGAGCTTCGTAGCAGAGTTCGTTCTCTTTTTTCACTTGCAGCTCGATCTGGTCCATCGGAATGTGGCCGGGGCCTTCGATCATCACTTGCACATCGTGCTCCCAGGCTTTTTTCGTGAGTTCGCCGAGGACTTTCAGTTCGGAGAACTGCGCTTCGTCGCTGGCGTCGGCGAGGCAGCCGGGGCGCAGACCGTCGCCCAAAGAGAAGCTGACGTCGTGCTTCTGAAAAATTTTGCAGATGGCTTCGAAATTTTCGTAGAGGAAATTTTCTTTTTTGTGGAAGGCCATCCATTGCGCCAATAACGCGCCGCCGCGGCTGACGATTCCGGTGATGCGATTGCGCACCAGCGGCAGCGCCGCGCGCAAAACGCCGGCGTGAATGGTCATGTAGTCCACGCCCTGCTCGGCCTGCTCTTCGATCACTTCGAGCATCAGCTCGATGGTGAGATCTTCGGGCCGCCGCACGCGCGAAATGGCTTCGTAAATCGGAACGGTGCCGATGGGCACGGGCGACGCGTTGATGATGGCGCGACGGATGGTGGGAATGTCGCCGCCGGTGGAGAGATCCATCACCGTGTCGGAGCCGTAGTGCACGGCGCGGTGCAGCTTCTCGAGTTCTTCTTCGATTTTCGAAGTGGTGGCGGAATTCCCGATGTTGGCGTTGATCTTGCAGCGGAAAGCGACGCCGATGCCCATGGGCTCGAGATTCAGGTGATGGATGTTGGCGGGGATGATGGCGCGGCCGCGCGCAATTTCGCTGCGCACGAGTTCGGGATCAATCTTCTCGCGCCGCGCGACAAATTCCATCTCTTCGGTCACCACGCCGCGCCGCGCGAAATGCATCTGCGAATAATTGTGCCCGTGGCCATTCATGCCGGCCTTGCGTTTCTCGACCCAGGCGTCTCGGATTGCCATGGCATCCCCCCGCGCACTCATGGAGATTTTTGTGAGGTGAGTTCTCGCATGGCGCGTCTACCGTTGTGAAGCGTCATTATCGCACTGCGCTAAGAGCGCAGCAACGGTAGCACAGGCAATCCTGCCTGTGTCTGTAGTTTTATTTGCGATTCGCGTTGAGTGGGCGTCGGTAGTTTTTGTTGACCGGCACAGCCAGGAGTGGCTGTGCTACCGGAGGGCGCATCTGGCACGGCCGATTGCGCGGCCGTGCCGGATGCGTCGTTATCTAGATCTAGTTATTGGGACAGCTGTTGTTGTTCGAGGACCCCGAGACCGACGATGCCGGCGGCATTCGAGGGGGAATCTACGTCAACGTGCAGCAACAGAGAGCTGCTCGCTTGATAGAGGGTGACATTGATTGCATAACAATGTCGGCCCCCTCGACTCGAGTGAGCTTTTGTTGATAGGCTCGGGAGGACGGAGCCGGAATTCGGT
>Ga0310039_10000443_pt1 | contig 34644 bp, 28 predicted proteins | sample Sb_taG_4_FD_200460 | JGI IMG/M metagenome (GOLD analysis project Ga0310039, IMG submission 200460) | Peat soil microbial communities from Weissenstadt, Germany - Sb_50d_6_BS metaG (v2) (version 2) | ecosystem: Environmental > Terrestrial > Soil > Wetlands > Peat | place: Germany: Weissenstadt...
GGCTACGAACCGCCTCCGCAGCATTGCGCGTCAGGTTCAAGAGCGCCTGCCTCAGCAACCCTTCATCGCCGGGAATTTCGGAGAAATCGCCGGCGGTGCGAATCGCGCAGCCAGGAACGGCCTCCTGAATTTCATCCGCGACGCGCAGCACCAGCGATTCGACGGGCAGCGTCTCGTAAGAAAGCTCCAGCGGCTTGGCGAAGCGGAGGAATTCCGTGACCACATGAGTCAGCGCGCGTGTCTGCTCAAGGATGCGATCGGAATTCTCGAGCAATTCTCCCGGCGGCGCTTCCTGCCGGATCATCTGCGCGTAGCCGGAAATCGTGGCGAGAGCATTTTTGAATTCGTGAGCGATGCCCGCGGACATTTCGCCGAGCGCCGCGAGATTCTCCTTCCAACGCACCTGGCGCTGCAAATCGGTGAGTTCGGTCAGATCGCTCATCAGGCAAAGCGCCCCGGTGATTTTGGCTTCTCGCGCGGCCATGGGAATCGCGCCAGCGTCCGTCGTGCGCACGTAATTCGGAACCACGCGCTCGATCGGAGAAATCGTCACCCCAAGCTGCCGCACCTCTCCGGAGGGCGTAACATGCCGGATCTCTCCGCGATGAATCGTTCGCCCATCGCGCAAACATGCTCCAAGCAGATTGGCCAAATCGGAATCCGGATCGAGCACGTCCGTGTAGGAGCGGTATTGCAGCCCCGTTACGCCCAGCGCCGTCTCGGCCGCCGGGTTTGCAGAAGTGATTGCGCCCTTGGCGCTCAATAGCAGCAGCCCAGTAGGCATGTTGCGCGTCACTTCCTCGGTGATGCGCTCGGATTCCCGCGCGCGTTCCTGTTCGATGCGGTGCAGCCGGGCCAGCTCGCGCTCCTGTGCGCGCAGCTTTTCGATCACGCCCTGCATCGATGCGGCCATGAACGCGGACGGATTGTCCTCGCTCGCTTTTGCCGCCGTCCAATCGCCTTTGGCATCCGCTTCATGCTCGCGCAGCAGCTTACGGATGGCGGTGCCGATCGCGAGCGCAATGCCGACGACGATCACGAATGACGCGCCGATCACTACCAGCGTGGTTGGCGAAACCGCGTGCGTGGCGGGCGCGAAGAGCAGCATGGCGAGGAGATTCATCTCACCGCACCTTCAGCAGCGACATATACCAATTGACGAACGGAGTACCGAAGAAGACCACTATTATCGCACCGGCGCCTAGAAAGGTTCCGAAAGGCAGCTCATAGTCGGTCCCTTTGCGGCGAATGGCGATGAACGCCACCCCGATCACACTTCCGAGCACCGAGCCAAGAAGTATGGTCAGCACCGTGCGCTTGAGGCCCAGAAATGCACCGGCCATCAACATCATCTTCACATCGCCAAGGCCCATACCTTCGCGCTTGCGGAGTCGGAAGTAGCCTTCGGAGATCAGCCACAGAATGCCGCTGCCAAAAGCCGCTCCCAAAAGCGCATCAGCGAGCGAGATCGCCGGCATCGGAGGAGGGAAGGCGAAATAATGATTCGCGAGCGCGAGCGCCGTACCGTCGGCCGGCGGCAAGAACAGGCTCAGCACCAGCGCGAGCGCGAATCCCGTGAAGTTCACCACATCGGGAAGAATGCGTTCGCGCAGATCCGTAAACACGAGAATCAGCAGCAGCGAGGCAAAGATCGCCCACTTCAAGGTCTCGATCGTCAATCCAAATAAGAGATAGCAGACGAGATAGAGCGCCGCATTCAAGATTTCCACGAGCGGGTACATCGGAGAAATCGGCGTGCGGCAAGAGCGGCATTTCCCTCCGAGTATCAGATAGCTCAGAACAGGAATATTGTCGTACGGCTTGATCGCCGCTCCGCATTTCGGGCACGCCGACGCAGGCAGCACAATTGATTTACCCGCAGGAATGCGCACGATGCAGACATTCAAAAAGCTCCCGATGACCAATCCGAGAAGAAACACAGCGCCAGCAATGAGAGGACCGGGAAGCATCGTTTTAATATGTCACAGCGAGGTGCCAGCCTCAATCAGCACACCGCGACCCGTGCCCGAGTCCTAACCGCAATGCAAGCAGTTCTCAGCGCCCTCAGCGTCTCTGCGGTGCGTTCTTGCAGTTTCTTCCCTCGCGATTGGCGCGAGCTAGGCTATATTCGATCCCCGCATGCTACGCGAATGGTACGAACAAAAAATCCGCGCCTACGAACACGGCCGCTGGGCCGACGAAAAGAATCGCCGCACGCTGCCATTTTCTTGGGGCCTTGAGCATATCGGCGGACGCGCGAACGAACCTGATCCTCGGGCATTTCTAAATCACTTTGTCGAAGAGACTCTTCGAACGAGCGACGCATGGTTCGGCGCGGAATCCATCGGTGATTTTCAATTCACGCCCACTCACGAAGCCCCGGGCGAATCCGGCGTCCTGACTTTCACGAGCCCCATCGAATCCCCCTGGCCTGAAAATAACACGGTCCACGCACGTTTTTTTCCGGGACACAATTGCGGCCCGGCCGTCGTCGTACTCACGCAATGGAACGCGAAGTGGCACGAACAAGTCGCCGTCTGCCGCTGGCTTCAGAAGCTAGGTATCTCCGCGCTGCGCATGAGCCTGCCGTATCACGATCGCCGCGCCATTCCGGATCATCCGCGTGGAGATCATCTCGTTGCGCCAAATATCGGCCTCACCTTGCAGTCGAATCGCCAGGCCGTGTGCGACGTCCGCGCGTGCCTCAGCTGGCTCGAATCGCGCGGCTACGACAAGCTCGGCATCGTCGGCACTAGCATCGGTTCGTCGCTGGCGTTCCTCGCGCTAGCACACGAACCGAAACTGCGCGCCGGCGTTCATCTTCACGTCTCCACTAACTGCGGCGAAGTTGTAGCAAATGGATTGACCACGTCCAATGTCTGGGAATCGCTGCGCACCCAGGTCACCCTCGAAGAACTGCGCCACTATTGGTCGCCTATCAGCCCGTTCCCGTACATCTCCAAGCTCGACGGAAGCGGAAAGCAGGTTCTTGCCATCACCGCCGATTACGACCCAACCTTCTGGCCGGAACTCTCAGATCAATTCATCTCCGCGCTCCAACGCGACGGCATCCGCTGCGAATCGCTGCATTTGCCGTGCGGCCACTATTCCCTAGGCGAGCCCCCGTTCAGCTACATTGTAGGCTACCGCTTCGGCAAATTCCTTTTTCAGGCGTTGAGCTGATCGGGTGCCACGGGACCGTCGGCGAAGATCTACTGCAGCAGAGAAGCAACCTTGCCGGAGGCGATGAGCGCAGCAACGCCTGCGATATCGGCAGCGAGCGAGCGGTCTTCGGTGACGAAGGCAGACGCGCCGCGCACGAGCGCCTGCGCTTTTCGCGCCTCGGTCCCGGTCTGCAGCGGCGCCAGCAGCTCAATCCCCTGACAAGCCGAAAGCAGCTCAATCGCCAGAATATTTTCCAGATTCGCCAGCATCGGCTGCAACCGCCGCGCCGCTCCCATGCCCATCGAAACGTAATCTTCCTGATTTCCTGAAGTCGAGATGGAATCCACCGAATGTGGCGTAGCCATCGCCTTCATCTCACTAGCCAACGCTGCCGCAGTGATCTGCAAAATCATGAAGCCTGAATTCAGCCCCGCATCCTTGATTAGAAATGCCGGCAACCCGCTCGTAAGCGGATTCGTCATCTGCTCCACCCTCCGCTCCGAAACTCCCGCAAGCGTCGCAAGCGCGACAGCCAGTTGATCCGCAGCCATGGCCAGAGGCTGGCCGTGAAAATTTCCTCCGCTCAAGACTTCGCCGGTATCCGCAAAAACCAGCGGATTGTCCGTAGCGCTGTTCAATTCAATCGCCAGCGTCGCGCGCACGTTCGACAGCGCATCGCGCACAGCCCCATGCACCTGCGGAGTGCAACGAAGACTGTAGGCATCCTGCACGCGCGGATCTTTCACCGCCGAGCGATGCGATTCTCGAATGTCGCTTCCACGATTGAGCCGCGCCAGATTGCGCGCCGTAATCGCATGACCTGGATGCGGCCGGGCAGCGGCGATGCGCGGATCGAAAGCCGTAGGCGTGCCGCGCAAAGCATCAAGCGACAGCGCAGCGGCTACATCGGCGGTATCGATGAGAATCGCGGTGGAGCGCAATCCCAGCGCTAAAAGCGCCAGCATCGCTTGCGTTCCGTTGAGCAGCGCCAGCCCTTCCTTCGCTTGCAGCGCGATCGGAGCAATTCCCGCAAGCCGCATGGCCTCGCCGCCCGCCATGCGCCGCCCCTGATAAACTGCCTCGCCTTCGCCAATCACCACCTGCGCCAGATGCGCCAGCGGCGCGAGATCGCCGGAAGCCCCGACCGATCCTTGTGAAGGAATCACTGGATGCACGCGGCGATTCAGCATGGCGCACAAAGTCTCAGCCGCCACCGGTCGTATGCCGCTGAATCCCTTGGCGATGGCATTCGCGCGCAGAAGCATAATCGCGCGAACCTCAACTTCATTCAGGAGCGGTCCGACGCCGGCCGCGTGGCTGCGCACAAGATTCGTTTGCAACTGCCGAATCTGATCGTGCGAAATTCGCACCGACGCCATCTTGCCGAAGCCCGTATTGACGCCGTAAGCGACCTCATCCGATTCCACCAACCGGTCAATCACCGCGCGCGAAGCATCCATGCGCTTCCGCGCGTCGGGCGACAGGGAGGCTTCGCGGCCGTCGAGCGCCACTTCGTACACGTTGTCGAGCGTGAGATCGTTTCCGGTGAGCGCAAGCGTCATAGGCGGCAGGGAATCATTTCTTCGAAATGGAATGTGCGTCGACGGCTTCGCCGCCGTGCGGCGCCGAGGCGATGCCAAAGTACTGCCGATATTTTTCTGGCAGCGATTTCGGACGGCCGAGGCGATCGCAGATCACATGAAAAGTTTCGCCGTTGGCCAGCAGCTCGTTGGCATTGTCGCGAAAGATTTCGTAAGCAAATCGAATCGTCCGCCGCTGCGCCTCGGCCACGCGCGTTCGGATGCGGAGTACATCATCGAATTTCGCCGGCTTTCGATACCGGCAAGAGGACTCGGCCACCACGATGAAGCTATCGTCCTCCGACTCCATCTTCTTGTACTCGAATCCAAGTTGCCGGCAAAGCTCCACGCGCCCGACTTCAAACCAAAGATAATAGTTGCCGTAATAAACCACGCCCATCTGATCCGTCTCGGCATAACGCACGCGCACAGTGGTCTCGTAAAAGCGTCCATGCCCGTCGGGATGATGTGACTCACTATGGCGTGACATCGGCGAATCAGTGTAGCAGAGCCCCAGCAAGGCCGTCAGCCTTCGGTGGCAGCCCCCGCATTTATGCGGGGGAAGGAGTGCTTCAGCGCTCCGAGAATCGCTTCACCCTTAACGATGCGCTTTAGCTCTGGCTCGGGGCCACAACCCCGCGCTCAATGATCGCTCCACTTCGGCGCCCTTTTCTCCAGAAACGCCGCCAGCCCCTCGCTAAAATCCGGCGTAGATCGGATCTCCGAATTTTGCTGAATCGCCATCGAAATCTCGCGATCCAGCTCCGCCTCGGACATCTGCAGCAATAGCCTCTTGGTGGTCTCCAAGCTGGTCGGGCTGGAAGCAATCAACGTAGCCGCCAAACGTCGCGCCGCAGGGATCAAATCGTCATTCGGCACAACATCATTCACCAATCCCATGGCTCGCGCTTCGGCCGCATCAATGAGCCGCCCCGAAAGCGCCAAATCCCGCGTCCGCTTGTCGCCGATCTGCCGCCGCAGAAAAACCGACACCAGTGCCGGCACAAACCCGATGCGCACCTCGGTATATCCAAACTGCGCCGTCGGCACCGCAATCGTAAAGTCAGCCAGCGTCGCAATGCCGCAGCCACCGGCGATCGCGGCGCCGTTGACCGCGGCGATCGTCGGTTTCGGAAACGAATAAATCGTGCGGAAAAGTTGCGCCATGCGCCGCGAATCCTGGAGATGTTCCGCAGGCGAGCGCGTGGCAATCGCGCGCAATTCGTCGAGATCCATTCCCGAACAAAACGCCTTGCCCTCGCCAGTAAGAATCACCACGCGCGCCACACTTGCCTGCGCCTCAGCGAGCGCCGTGATTACGTCGTCGATCATTTGCGTGGAGATGGCGTTGCGCTTCTCAGGCCGAGTAAGCGTAAGAGTCGCGATCGAACCATCAAGATCGAGTTTTAGCGTCTTAAAATCCATCTCGCTTTGTTGAGTTCCTCCGCGTCAAAGGGCTTACAGGCCCGTAGGGGCGCGGCTTGCTGCGCCCGCTCTGAGTAATCCCTGCGAATAGGCCGACCACGTACCTCGGCGCACTCGCTCGCGCCTAAGCATGCGCACAACTCTCCCGAATCTTTCCAGTCATCGCGCAGGCAATCGCCAGCGACTTCGTATCAATTCCAGTCGCAACCCCGCGCGCCGCCAGCGTCGCGATCACCGTCTCGGTCGGGATATTCCCGACCAAATCATCTCCAGCAAACGGGCATCCGCCCAACCCAGTCAGCGCCCCATCAAATCTCCGGCATCCAGCCTCATAAGCTGCAAGCACTTTCTCCGCCGCTCCCTCAGGCCGGCTATGCAGATGCACGCCCAATTCAATCCCGTCCGCAGCGCCGCGGACTCCACTGAATAATTCCGATATCGCCTCAGGCGTTGCCGTACCCACCGTATCCGCAAGCGAAACTGTGCCGACACCTACGCTCTTCAACCAACCCAGCGCGTCTTCCACAATCTCCGGCCCCCACGGCTCCTCGTAAGGATTCCCAAACGCCATAGAAATATAAACGACAAGCCCGCGCCCAGCAGCCCGAGTCTCCTTATGAAGCTTATCGACGAGCGCCCGCGATTCATCCCGCGACATATTCGCATTCGCCCGCCGAAAATAAGCCGAGATCGAGTACGGATATCCGATCGTAGTCACTCCCGGCGTTGAAAGCGCCCGGTCGAGCCCTTGCGCGTTCACCACGATGCCAATAATCTCAGGCGGCGCACCCGCCGGAAGCGCGTGGGTCAACCGCCGCATCACGTCTTCGCTATCCGCCATCTGCGGCACATGCTTCGGCGAAACAAAACTCACCGCGTCAATATGCCGGAATCCGAGCGCGAGCAACCCGCTCAAATACTCAACTTTCGTTTCCGTAGGAATGATTTCGGTGAGCCCCTGCCAGGCGTCGCGCGGGCACTCGATGATCTTTACGGTATCGTTCGGCATGTTGTCGCGTGGGGCTCGCGCTTTACGTCTGAAGCACTCCTGTCTTGAATTCCCGCACGTCGGGATTCAACGAAGCCGCATCAAGCGCCTCGATCAGCGCCTGCCGCGTCTGCGCTGGATCGATAATCGCGTCCACCCATAGCCGCGCGGCCGCATAACGCGGATCGGTCTGATGCTCGTAAGTCGCGCGCACCGATTCGTACAATTCCTTCTTGTCCGCGTCGGTCAACTTCTTGCCTTCGCGCTCGAGCTGCTTGATCTTGATTTCCACCAACGTGCTAGCCGCCGCATCTCCACTCATCACCGCATAACGCGCCGTAGGCCACGCAAACACAAATCGCGGATCGTAAGCCTTGCCGCACATCGCATAATGCCCAGCCCCGAAACTCCCGCCGCAAATCACGGTAATCTTCGGCACCACGCTATTCGCCACCGCATTCACCATCTTCGCTCCGGCGCGAATAATCCCGCTCCATTCCGCTTCTTTGCCGACCATGAACCCATTCACGTCATGCAGAAAAACCAGCGGTATCAAATTTTGATTGCAATCGAGAATAAATCGCGCCGCCTTGTCTGCCGATTCCGTGTAAATCACGCCGCCAAATTCCAGCCGCCGCTCGCCAGTGCCCGCCGCAGCAATCTGCACGTGCTTCTTATTATTCGCGACAACCCCGACGGCCCAGCCGCCAATGCGCGTAAGCCCGCAGAGCAAGGTCTGCCCGTACTCCGCGCGATATTCATCGAACCGGCTGCCATCCGCAATCCGCGCGATGATTTCGCGCATGTCGTACTGCTTCGCCGGATCGGACGAAAAAATGCCGTAGATCTCTTCCGCCGGATGCGCCGGCAACTCCGGCTTGTGCTGATTGAACGGCGCTCCCGGCCGTCGCCCCATCTTATCCACCAGCGAGCGAATTCTCTTCAGGCACGCGTCGTCGTCGGGCTCGCGAAAATCAATCGTCCCGCTGATCTGCGCATGCATTTTCGCCCCGCCAAGCTCTTCCGCCGAAGTCTTCTGTCCGATCGCCGCCTGCACCAGCGCCGGCCCCGCGAGAAAAAGCCCGCTACCCTCAGTCATCAAAATGTGGTCGCACATCACCGGCAAGTAAGCTCCGCCGGCCACGCACATTCCCATAATCGCAGTGATCTGCGGAATGCCCATCGCGCTCATCACCGCGTTATTGCGGAACACGCGCCCGAAATCGTCGGTATCCGGAAACACATCTTCCTGCAAGGGCAGAAACACGCCAGCGGAATCGACCAGATATATCGTGGGAATGTGATTCTCAATCGCGATGTTCTGAGCCCGAATCACTTTCTTCGCCGTCATCGGGAAAAACGCCCCAGCCTTCACCGTAGCGTCATTCGCGATAATCATCATCTGCCGCCCGGCCACGCGCCCAATCCCGGTGACTGTCCCGGCCGAAGGAGCCCCTCCCCACTCCTCATACATCTCGTAAGCCGCGTACAGCCCCAACTCAAAAAAATGCCCCGGCGGATCAACAAGCTTCGCGATCCGTTCGCGCGCCGTCAGCCGTCCCTTCTTATGCTGCGCGTCGATCGCTTTCGCGCCGCCCCCCGCGCGAATCTTTTCCTCTTCATTTTTGATTTCGGTCAGCCGGTCCACCATGCCGCGAAAATTCTTCTCAAACTCAGCACTCTTCGCGTTGATGGCGCTATGCAGGACAGGACTCGACAAGGTCTAAGCTCACTCCAAGCAGGGAATCAATTGCAGCAACCACAGCAGAGTATACGTAATTTACCGCAAGCACGCGAGCGCACGAGGGTTCTGTGGGCTTGATTCCGAGGATTATCTACTTAGATTTCGGCGCCAAGGAAGGTGGAGAAGGAAATCCCTTCCCGCGGTGCCGCATCCACAGCACGAATCCAACGATCACACCGAACGGCAGCGAATAAATCGTAAACCAGCGCGCCTCCGGCAACCTCCACGCCACGAACACAAGCGCGACAGCGACAATGAGTCCGATGGGATGCGCAGTAAAAAAGCCCGCCCCATACGGACCAAACGGCTTCACATTGTCCGGTCCCAGCTCGTCGTCGCGCGCGCGATCCCGCGCCGGACGCAACTCGTGTCTGTTGATCAGATCCATGGCTACCCGCATTGTACGCCTATCCCCGGCAACGAGAGTCAAGCTCCCAGGGAGCCCCTCCTCCTCTGCGCCCTCAGCGTCTCTGCGGTAATCCTCTCTCAGTTGCTCTCCGTCTCACCCGCTTCGGCCCTTGGAAACCGCCCGTCATCCGCATATACTTTCTGCCAGCGCGGTTGATTCTGAGCCGCAACTCTCTCGTTGGAGGCGCCTATGCGCAGCGTTATTTCACAAGAGGAAAGGTCTGCCTCCGCGCCAGCCGCCAAGTAGCCGAGCCACCCGCGCTTTCGGCCGATCTTTTTCCTCCCAAGACTCTGCCGCCGTTTCGAGCTATCAAACGCTTTCCGACCCATTGCCCGGGCGTCATAGCGACGCCCTCAAGGAGGATTTTCAAATGCAATTCGTAGATCTGGAATTAGTGCGCCGCCTGGAAGCCGCCGAAGCGCAAGCCGCAAGGGAATGTGCGCAATTTCTCGCGCGCAAAAAGCCCGAAAGCGGAGCCATAAGCATCGACATCATGGGAGGAATGGCCACATTCACCGGCGTCGGCTCGCCGGTGACGCAAGCAGTAGCCCTCGCACTTCACGGCCCGGTAAGCGACAAGGAGATGGACGAACTCGAGAACTTCTATCGCACCCGCGGCTCCGAAGTGAACATCGAAGTCTGCCCGATGGCCGACATGTCTCTCTACGAACAACTCGGCCATCGTGGCTACCGGGTCATCGAGCTTTCCGATGTCCTCTATCGGCCGATCGAAGCGCCCGCGAGGCCCACGACTCTTCCACCCGGCATCGAAATCCGCCGCACCACACCAGCAGAAGCTCGTCTTTGGGCCGAAACCGTCTCGCGCGGCTTCGCCGAGCATTTCCCGGTCACCGAGGAGCTGATCGAAATCATGGAAATGTTTTCGCAGCGGCCATCAGATCGTGCCTATCTCGCCTACGCCGACGGCAAAATCGCCGGCGGCGCAGCTCTCTGCACGCACAACAACATCGCCGGCTGCTTCGGCGCCAGCACGCTGCCCGATTTCCGCCGCCGCGGCATCCAAACAGCGCTGCTAGAAACCCGCTTGGCCGATGCCGCCGCAGACGGCTGCAACATTGCCATGAGCATCGCGCAGCTAAATTCCGCCTCGCATCGCAACATCGAGCGCCAAGGCTTCCAGGTAGCCTACACGCGCTCCAAATTCATGCGGAAGTGGGACTAAGCCCTGCCGATCGGATGGATGGGCTTTGTGTGAGAACAGATAAGTTTTTTCAGGGCACGACTTCAGTCGTGCCGCAACCGCCGCGAAATCAACCCGGCTTTAGCAGCTGAGGTCATTCTTTTCGCGCTACCACGTGCGCTCGTCAGACCCGAGACCGTAATCGTTGGATTTCACGCGCCAACTTCAAGGCGTACCCGCGCGCAAGTTCCATCGCACGCGGCAAAACCTCAGTATCACTCACAATCTCTCGGACGAGCCCAATCGCCAAAGCCTCGTCCGCATCGATCACCTTTCCAGTCACTAGGATCTCGGTCGTACGCGCCGCCCCAATCAATCGCGCCAAGCGCTGCGTCCCGCCCCAACCCGTAACCAACCCCAGCGCCGCCCCACGATGCGCAAACACCGCATCTCTTTCCGCAACGCGTCCGCGGCAAGCCAGTGCCAGATCAAACCCTCCACCCATGCAATGACCTCGCACGGCAGCAATCACCGGCTTGGTCGATCGCTCAATCCGCTCCATCACGCTCTGCCCCTCGCGCGCAAACTCCAGCGCCTCCCCACCCAACAGGGAAGTGATCTCACCGAGTTCGGCCCCGGCGCAAAACGCCCGCGCGCTCCCGGTAATCACCGCGCCCACTAGCTCGCGCGCCCCAGCGAGCCATTCGATTTGCCGCCCAAGCTCGCGCAGCACAGCGCGCTCCAGTCGCGGCAATTCGCTCGGATGCTCCAGCGTAATCAAGAGAAGATCTTCGTGCCGGACGGCGCGAAGCAAAGCACTCACAGCGAAATCAAGCCTTCGACGAAGCAGCCGCAACCCGCTGCCGTATAAAATCCACAATCGCCTGCGTCGGCGTCCCCGGAAGAAAAATCTCCGCAATTCCAGCCTGCTTCAATCCGGGAATATCCGCCTCAGGAATGATCCCGCCAATCACCACGGTCGCGTCACCCATCCCTTTTTCGCGCAGCAAATCCATCAAACGCGGCCCGATCGTATTGTGCGCCCCCGAAAGAATCGACAACCCGATCACGTCCACATCTTCCTGCGCCGCCGCGGAAGCAATCATCTCCGGCGTCTGCCGCAACCCTGTATAAATCACTTCCATCCCCGCATCGCGCAGCGCCCGCGCAATAATCTTCGCCCCCCGGTCGTGGCCATCCAACCCAGGCTTAGCAATCAAAACGCGAATTCTCTTCTCAGCCATTCCAGCCTTTCTCAGCGTCTCTCTGCGCGCTCAGCGTCACTGCGGTAAACCCTGTTCGTACTGCCAAACCAGAGGCTAAGTAATCGCCACCTCGTCGTAAATTCCGAATGCATCCTTCATCGCGTCGCAAATCTCCCCCAGCGTCGCGTAAGCCTTCACCGCATCATAAATGTACGGCATAAGATTCTCATTACCCTTCGACGCCTTCCGCAAAGCCGCCAGCCGCCGCCCCACCTCATCACTCGATCGCTCCGCCCGCAATTTGCTCAATCGCTCAGCCTGCCGGTGCGCCACCGTCTCGTCAATTTGCAAGATGTCGATCGGCTTCTCTTCCGTCACGTAATCATTTACGCCGACAACAATCTTCTCCTTGCGATCCACTTCCATCTGATACTGGTAAGCCGCCTCAGCGATCTCCCGCTGCGGATATCCGCGCTCGATCGCCTTCACCATCCCGCCCAGCGCATCAATCTTCCGGATGTAATCCCAAGCCCCAGCCTCCACCTCATTTGTCAAAGTCTCGACAAAGTACGATCCCCCTAGCGGATCCACGGTATTCGTCACGCCGCTCTCATGCGCAATAATCTGTTGCGTACGCAAAGCCACAGTAGCCGCAAATTCCGTTGGCAAGGCCCAAGCCTCATCCAGCGAATTCGTATGCAAAGATTGCGTCCCACCCAGCACCGCCGCCAAGGCCTGCAGCGCCGTCCGCACCACGTTGTTGTATGGCTGCTGCGCCGTCAATGAGCAGCCTGCCGTCTGCGTATGAAAGCGCAACGCCCACGACCGCGCATTTTTCGCCCCATAGCGCTCGGTCATTGTCTTGTGCCAAATCCGCCGCGCCGCCCGGTACTTCGCAATCTCCTCAAAAAAATCGCTGTGCGCATTGAAGAAGAACGACAGCCGCGGCGCAAATTCATCCACGTCCATCCCGCGCCGCAGCGCCCAATCCACATACTCAATCCCATCGCGCAAAGTGAACGCCAATTCCTGAATCGCCGTCGAACCCGCCTCGCGAATGTGATACCCGCTGATCGAAATCACGTTGAATTTCGGCGTATGCTTCGCGCCGAATTCGATGGTGTCGATCACCAGGCGCATCGAAGGCTCAGGCGGATAGATGTATTCCTTCTGCGCGATATATTCCTTCAGGATGTCGTTCTGCAGCGTCCCCGCAACTTTCTTCCAATCCGCTCCCTGCTTCTCCGCCACCGCCAAATACATCGCCCAAATCACCGCCGCGGGCGAATTGATCGTCATCGAAGTGCTCACGTCCGCAATCGGAATCTGGTCGAACAGGACTTCCATATCCGCCAAGGAACTGATCGCCACGCCGCATTTCCCGACTTCGCCCTCCGACAGCGCATGGTCTGAGTCGTAGCCCATCAAGGTAGGCAAATCGAAAGCCACCGAAAGCCCAGTCTGCCCCTGCGCCAGCAAATAACGGAATCGCTGATTGGTATCCGCGGCGGATCCAAATCCCGCGAACTGCCGCATGGTCCAAAGCCGTCCGCGATACATCGTCGCGTGAATCCCGCGCGTGTAAGGCGGCTCGCCCGGCAATCCCAGGTCGCGTTCTTCATCCCAATCCGTAAGATCAGCCGGCGTATAAAGCCGCCGAATCGGATAGCTCGAAACGGTAGTGAACTTCGCCGCCCTCTCCGGCGATTTCTCCAGCGTCGGCCCCAGCGTCTTTTCCTCCCACGCCTTCTCCGCTGCCCCAGGCTTACGCCGCGAAGCAGGCGCCTCAGTGCCATTAATCGTGGAAGTAGACGATGGGTTCTTCGGATCAGTAGGCATGCTCAACGCTCCTGAAACGCGCGAGACATCAGTTTCAGACTATCGTAGGGGCGCTGTTTGCTGCGCCCGCCATTTTGTAGCGTAACCTCAACGGGCGCGAATGGCGAGATCTAACGATTGCCCTAATTCCCCTTGTAACTATAATTCCCCGGCTCAAACAACCGCACATTCGCAAACGCCCCCGGAATATTCGGCGTATGAAAAATATTCCCGTGCTGCGCATCCGCCACAGTAATTCGATTCGTAGTCAGCGTCCGCCCCAGCGACTGGTCGTAATTGATGAATGCCTCCACCAAGTTAATCCGCGCCCGCAATTCGTTCCCCTGTGCCGTCGTCAAGTCGCGCGATCTCAAGATCACGTTGTAACTCGTCGATGCCCCAAGCTGATACTTCTTCTGCTCGGCTTCGAGAGTTTGCTTCGCAAGTTCACCGGCCTTGATCGCCGCATCCACCTGCGCGCGATCCTGCACCAGCGCAATCTGCGCGTTGCGCACATTCACGGCCACCGTATTCTGCAATTGCAAATACGAGGCCTGCGCGGATCGTTCCATCAAAAGCGCCCGCGCGCTATCCGCCTGCGCTGCACGATTCCGGATCGGTAGCGTCAAATTCAACCCCACCGCATACGTCGGGAAGCTGTTGTGAAACAGGCTGGACATCGTATCGCTGAATCCGCCCGTACTCGTCGTCGAGACCGCGTTGAACGCCGAAGGCGTCCCCGCAAACACGGGCTGCCCGCCAATCAGCACTGGCGTGCCATTTGCGGTAAGCAGCGGGGCATTCAAATCCGCTGCAAATGCCGTAGGCGTCTCCGTTGTCGTTGTCGAATTGCCGCCCAATCCCTGGCTCTCGTACTGTCCGAATAGCGTCAGCACCGGCAGCAGCGCATCGCGCGTAGTCTTCACTTGAATCCCGGAATTCTTCAACAGCACCTCGGCCTGCTTCACGTCCGGGCGGTTCGTCAGCGCCTCCCTCACGGCATCGGGGAGCGCCGCAATAGCCACGTCGCCCGGCGTCGACAGCGTGGTCGTCGGGATGATCTCCACGTTCAGCAGCGCTGGATCCATCAACTGTTTCGTGATGTCGTTCAGCAGCACGGTCTGCTGTTGCAACTGGTTCGTCTGCGCCACGATCAAGTTCTGCCGGTCGGTCGCAACTTCGGACTCCGCCGTCAACACATCGAGCGGCGCCATCGTGCCAATTTCGAGCTGCCGCTTGTTGTCGTTGTAGAGCTTCGTGGAAGTCCCCAGCGCCGCCTCTTCCACTTTCACGTTCTCCCGCGCAAACACATACTCCCAGTAAGCCGTTGCGACCGCGGTAATCGTGGTGATCACCTGCTGCGCAAAAAAATCACCCGCCGCCTGGCGCTCGTTCTTGGCCTCGGCGATGAAGCGCGTGTTCGGCAAAGTTCCGAATCCATTCAAAAGCTGCTGCTGCACCGTAATCGTGATGTTCGACGCAACCGCCGGATTGAATGCGTTCACCGCCGAAGTGCTGCTCGACCGCGTGTTATTCCACGCCACGCTCAACTGCGTGCCGGTGTGGAATCCCTCCGTATAGGTGATATTCGCCTGCGCCGAGTGCGCCTTGAGCGCCGCAACGCCCGACGCTCCCGTTCCCGATATAAACGGGTTGTTCACCGGGATCGAAGCATCGGCAATATTGAAGCTCCCCGTAAGCGTTGGATCGAACGAGATAAACGGAATGTTGGCAAAATCCGTGGACGCTCCGATCGACGGCAGACCGAACGTCTGCTGACCCGATTTCGCGCGCAGCACATCGGTTTCCGCCTCCCAGGGCGTATAGCGCGCGATGTTGATCCCCAGGTTGTTTTCGATGGCCAGCGTGATCGCGTCTTCTAGGCTCAGCATCAACTTGCCGTTCTGAATCAATTGCTGGATCCGCGGTGAGTTCGTCAAAACCAGCGGATCGATCTTGATCTGCCGGTAGGCCGCAGTGATGTCCGGAAACACACGCGGGCCGTTCGAATAGTCGTGCCCGAACGTCACTTTCAGATTGCGCGCCGCGTCCGTCTCCGCGCTCGAAGCTGCGGGTGGCAACTGCGCTGGTGTCTGGTCCGTGCTCGGCGCTACCGGCGGCTGATACTGCCCCGGCTGCTGCCCTTGGGACTGACCCTGCGTCTGATCCTGGTTCTGTTGCTGAGGGGGCGGCTGTGATTGCGATTGAGCCGCCGCAAATCCCGGCACCGTCAGCATTGAAGCGCTGACTATCAGCGCCAAACCCGTTCGAAGTAGCCGTCCAGTCATTTTTCCTCTTCCTCTCACTAAATCGTACGCGCTATGCCTAATTTTAAAGGTTCCGTAGGAGCGCCGCTTGCTGCGCCCGCTCTCGTGTGGCAAATCGTCGATTGCTGCGATTAGGATCCGTTCCGTGCCCAACTTTCCTATCAAACTACTGAAACGTCCATACCTCTCCCTTTGTTTCACAAACCATTCCGGCTGCACGCTGAAAGCCACGTATGCCCTTTTGAAATGTGTCGGATAAGCGGGAAGCCGGCCATTCGTGTGTCCACTATCGGACACCGGCGGTTCGCAAGCGAACAGACCGAAACGTGAGTCTAGCATCGCCAGCGAGTGATTGACAACGCAGGTTTAGCAGCCTAGCCTATTCGCCTCGCGCCGTGTGATTCGACACCGTCGCGATTCTTAGCCATGAAGCGCGAAGAACTTCTCAAGCTCCTCGAAGATGTCGGCGCAGTCCGCCAGGGCCACTTTGAACTATCGAGCGGCCTTCACAGCGCCACATACATCCAGTGCGCTCTCGTTCTCCAGCATCCGCGCTATGCCGAACAACTCGGCCGCGCCCTAGCCCAGGAATTCACCGATCTCAAGCCCGCCTGCGTAGTCTCGCCCGCATTGGGCGGCGTAATCATCGGCCACGAAGTAGCCCGCGCCCTCGGCGTCCGCGCCATCTTCGTCGAGCGCGATCGCTCCGGCCAAATGGCCCTGCGCCGCGGCTTCGAGATCAATCCCGGCGAGCGCGTCCTCGTCGTAGAAGATGTCTGGACCACCGGCGGCTCGACGCGTGAAACCGTCGGCGTAGTAGAACAATCCGGCGGCCTCGCCGTCGCCGCCGGTGCCATAATCGATCGCAGCTCCGGCCGCCTAGAACTAAACATCCCAGCCCGCGCCTTACTGGACCTATCCGTCCCCAGCTACGAGCCCGACGATTGCCCGCAATGCCGCTCCGGCAGCAGCGCCTCCCGCCCGGGAAGCCGCCACTTCCGCGCCAGCTCCTAGCCGTCGTAGCGCTGTCGTCCCCGCCGGCAACTTACGACCACAATCGTGAGCAAGGACTGCGCCCGACAGCGGACCCAACACACACGCACCACCGCCGCCCCGGAAAATTCAATGCGTCACTCCCCGCCGCGCGAACGTGTCATAATCGCCCAGCACCGATGCGCAACATCAAACTCACCATCGCCTACGACGGCTCGCAATTCCACGGCTGGCAAATTCAACCGGGCCTCCCCACAATCCAGGGCCTGTTAGCCGATGCCGCCCAGCGAATCACCCAGGAAAAAATCCTGATCTTCGGCGCCAGCCGCACCGACAAAGGCGTTCACGCCCTCGGCCAGGTAGCGCACTTCAAAACCCACTCCGCACTCACAGCCGAAGATTTTCGCCGTGCCCTAAACGCCTTACTCCCGCCGCAAATCCGCATCATGGCCGCCGAAGAAGTCGGCCCGGATTTCCACTCGCGCTGGCAATCGCTGGCGAAGACCTATCGCTATCGAATCTTCCGCGCTCGCGTCCTTCCGCCCTTCGAGCACGGCCGCGCCCTGCACTATCCCTGGCCGCTCGATGAGAACGCCATGAAAGAAGCCGCCCGCATCTTCGAGGGCACGCACGATTTCACGTCTTTCGCCGCTTCCACCGGCTCCGAAGATGACGACAAAGATCGCGACATGCTCCGCGAAATCTATCGTTCCGAAACCGTCAGCCATCCGTATGCTCCGTTCGGCGCCTCGCCGAACGGCGAAACTGCCGCAGCAAACTATCAGGGATATTCCCGCAGCGACGCGCCCGAAGAAGCGGCCCAAGAGCTCGAGTACATCGTTCACGGAAGATCTTTCCTCCGTTACATGGTTCGCAAAATCGTCGGCACGCTTCTCGAAGTGGGGAAGGGAAAACTAGCCCCCGCGGATATCCCCGCAATCTTCGAAGCCAAAGATCGCTCGCGCTCCGGCGTAACCGTTCCGCCCGACGGCCTCTACCTCGTCTCGCTCGAGTATCCGGACCCGACCGCGTCGCTAGCGCACGTGCCGCGCAAGTCCGAGGCGAAAATCGGTTAGAATCAAGCCAACGATGTCCGCGCAAACTCAAGCATCGACGATCGCGCCAAATTCCGCCGCAGCGGCAACCAACGCCGGCCTCGTCGCCTCCATCGATGCCGCCTCGGGCCGCGTCGTTTCGCAAATTCCAGCCACTTCGCCCGAAGCAGTCCCGCGTCTCATGGCGCAAGCCCGCGAAGCGCAAAAATCCTGGGCCGCGAAATCCCTCCGCGAGCGCTGCGGCTACCTGAGAAAAATCCGCGACGCTATCTATGAGCGTCGCGACGAAGTCACCAACGCCATCTCTCTCGAGACCGGCAAGCCGCACGTAGAAGCCGTCTTCGCCGAATTAATGCTCGCTCTCGACAGCGCCGATTTCCTCGCCCGCCAAGCCCCCGAATGGCTGCGTCCCGAGCCGGTCCCGCACCACAATATCGGCGTAAAAGCCAAATCCGGCTCGCTCTATTTCCAACCGTTCGGCGTCCTAGCCATCATCTCGCCGTGGAACTATCCGTTCTCAATCCCGATGGCGCAAATTCTTCCCGCGCTAGTGGCGGGCAACGCCGTCCTCCTGAAGCCCTCGGAGATAACCCCGCACGTAGGCGAAGTGATCGCCAAAATCATCTCCGCTGCAGGAATTCCCAGCGGCGTAGTTCAAGTCCTCCAAGGCGGAGGCGCAGTAGGCGCTGCTCTCGTCGAATCCAATCCCGACAAAGTCTTCTTCACTGGCAGCGTCGCCACAGGAAAAAGAATCGCCGAAGCCTGCGCCCGCCGCCTGATTCCATCCTCGCTCGAGCTAGGCGGCAAGGACGCCATGCTAGTCCTCGCCGACGCCGATCTCGAAATCGCCTCCAGCGCCGCCGTGTGGGGCGGCTTCATGAATTGCGGCCAGACCTGCATCTCGGTCGAAAGAATTTACGTCGAGCAGACCATCGCGCAGCCCTTCCTCGAAAAGTGCCTCGAGAAAACGCGCAAGCTCCGTCTCGGCCCGCCCTCAGACAAAGACGCCGAAATCGGCCCCATGATCCGCGTCACGCAACTCGAAAAAGTCGAAGAGCAATTGCGCGACGCCACGGCCCGCGGCGCGCAAGTCCTAACCGGCGGCAATCGCCGCAGCGATCTAGGCCCAAGCTTCCTCGAACCCACGGTCGTAACCAACGTGGACCACTCGATGCAACTTATGCGCGAAGAAACATTCGGCCCAGTAATCGCCATTCGCCCCGTAAAATCAGCCGATGAAGCCGTAGCCCTAGCCAACGATTCTGAATTCGCCCTAAGCGCCAGCGTTTGGACCAAAGATGCAGCCAAAGGTCGCGAAATCGCGCAACGCATTCGCGGCGGCTCGGTCATGATCAATGACGTCGCCAGCTACTACGGCATCTGCGAAGCCCCGCACGGCGGCAGCGGTGCCAGCGGTTGGGGGCGCTCGCACTCGCGCTTTGGCCTGCTCGAAATGGTCCAGGTAAAATATGTGGACATAGATCGCCTGCCGCGCACTCCGAAATCCTGGTGGTTCGGCTACAATGAGAATCTAGCCGCGGCGGCCGACAGTTTCGTAGATTATCTCTTCGCCCCGCGCTGGTCGCGCCGCATGGCCGCCCTAGCCAACCCGCGCGGCGTGTTGGGCACTGTCATTCGCAGGCACAGAATTTAGGATGGCGATTTCCGAAAGAGGACACTGACCAATGGCCGACGCCAGCACACCAGACGCAGCCCCACCATCAACTCCTCCCGCCGCTGCGCCCCCAGCCGCTCCTGCTGCTGCCGCGCCCGAAGCCGCGGCTCCGTCCGCCCCCAAAATCAAAATGAAGAAGCGCACCCAGCGCGCCTGCGACGAAAAAGACGCAAAGGGCAAACTCTGCTGCGGCCATCTCAAGCGCTGGTACGACTACCCGAAAGAAATCGAAAAACTCATCGGGCCCAAAGCAGAGATCTATCGCTGCGAATTCTGTAAAACGCTCTACAAACCCGATCTCTCATCCGGCCCGCACAGCTACACGTTGAGGTATTAGGGCGCTCGAAAAAGTTGAACCGCAAAGAACTCATCTACGATTGGAACACCGCCAAGGACGCTGAAATCCCGCCGGGCCGCCGCGTCGCGCTGAATGATGAAACTCTTCGCGACGGCTTGCAAAATCCTTCCGTCCAAGATCCCACCATCGAGCAAAAAATCGAGATTCTCCATCTGATGGAAGCGCTGGCCATCGACACGGTCAACATCGGCCTCCCGGGCGCCGGCCCGCGCGCCTACGCCGACACCGAAGCCCTCGCCCGCGAAATCGTCACCGCGCGCATGAAAATTCGCCCCAACTGCGCCGCCCGAACGCACAAAAACGATATCCGCCCCATCATCGAAATTTCCCAAAAAGTGGGCCTGAAGCTCGAAGCCGCAACCTTCCTCGGCTCAAGCCCCATCCGCCGCATGGTCGAAGATTGGACGGTAGATCATCTCAAACGCATCACCGAAGAATCCGTCGCCTTCGCCGTCTCCGAAGGCCTCCCGGTCATGTACGTCACCGAAGACACCGTTCGCACCGATCCCGAAACCGTGAAAACATTGTACGAAACAGCAATCCGCTGCGGCGCTCGCGCTGCAGTTCTTTGCGACACCGTAGGTCATGCGACTCCACGCGGCGCACACAATCTGGTGACCTTCTTCATCGAAAATGTAGTGAAGCCCTCGGGTGAGCAAATTCGCGTGGACTGGCACGGCCACAACGATCGCGGCCTTTCGATCGGCAATTCGCTCGCCGCCATCGCCGCGGGCGCAGATCAAGTCCACTGCGCGGCCCTCGCGCTCGGCGAACGCGTAGGCAACACTCCGATGGAGCTGATGCTCGTGAATCTGCGGCTGATGGGCCTGATCGATCAGGATCTGTCTCGGCTCATGGAATACTCGCAGGCCGTTTCGAACGCCACGCACATGCCCATCCCGCACAACTATCCGGTCATCGGCCGCGACGCATTCCGCACCGCCACCGGAGTTCACGCCGCCGCCATCGTCAAAGCCTACAAAAAGAACGATCGCGACCTCGCCAACGCAATCTACAGCGGCGTGCCCTCGCATCTCTTCGGCCTCGAGCAAATCATCGAGATCGGCCCGCTCAGCGGCCGCTCCAACGTAATCTATTGGCTCGAGAAGCGCGGCATCGCCGCCACCGATGAACGAGTCGACCGCATTTTCTTCGCCGCCAAGCAGGCCCAGCGCATTCTCACCGAAGAGGAAATTCTCGCGCTCGTCGAGCCTTCGCCCCAGTCGCAGTCCGCGACGCCTCGCCGCTAGTGCGCAGGAGGCGCCAGCGCAATCCGGCGATGAAACTTTCCCTCGCTTCCGGTATTCTCTTGGCCATGGCCACCATCTCCCTGCGAGCCGCGGACATCAACGTCCAGGCCCTCGCGCGCGAACCGGGCGTGATGCGCGCCTCGGATTGGCTCGCACACAACCTGGCCTGGATAACCGATCAGCAGATCCATTTGAACGAAATCCCCGCACCAGAATTTTCCGAGACCGAGCGCGGCGTAGCGCTTCGCAAACTCTTTGACGCCAGCGGCCTGAAGACGCGCGTCGACGGACTCGGCAACGTAATCGGCGAGCGTCCCGGCACAAATCACGACGACGTAATTCTTCTCGCCGCGCATCTCGATACCGTTTTCCCCGCTGGCACCGACGTTCGCGTCAAGCGCAATGGCGCGCGCCTCGAAGCTCCCGGCATCGCAGACAACGGCGCGGGCCTCGCCGCACTCGTCGCCATTTCCCGCGCGCTAGAAGAGAGCCACATCCGCACCGGCATGACCATCGTATTTGCCGGCGACGTCGGCGAAGAAGGGGAAGGGAATCTCCGCGGCATTCGTGCGCTGGTCGAAACCTACCGCTCGCGCCTCCGCGCCGTGATCGCCGTCGACGGCGCCGCCATCGATTACATCACCACGCAAGGCCTCGCCTCCCGCCGCATCGAAGCCTTCGTCACCGGCCCCGGCGGCCACAGTTGGTCCGACTTCGGCGCGCCGAATCCGATCACCGCACTCTCTCGCGGCATCGTGAAATTCTCCGGAATTTCTGTCCCCGACATGCCGCGCACTTCGTTTAACTTCGGCGTCATCGAAGGCGGCACATCCGTAAATTCCATTCCGAATCGCGCCGCCGTGAAAGTGGATCTGCGCTCGGAAGACGACACGCAACTCGCGCGCCTCGAAGCGGCCCTGCATGACGCGATCCAGAGCGGCGTCAATGACGAAATGGCCGCCGCGCAACGCGGCACGGGATCGCTCGAACCCGGCTTCCGCTCGCTAGGCGTCCGCCCTTCCGGAAAGCTCGCGGAGAATTCAGAATTGCTGGCGGCGATTACGAGCGTGGACACCTACCTCAGTAATTCATCCCGCCGCGAACGCTCCTCGACCGACGCCAACGTTCCTCTCTCGATGGGCATTCCGGCGATCGCGATAGGCGGCGGTGGTCTCGGCGGCGGCTCGCACAGCCTCGATGAGTGGTATGACTCCACAGATCGTCTGGTCGGCCTCAAGCGCATCCTTCTAACGACGCTGCTGATCGCCCGAACCACATCGTGAGCCACGGGCGCGTGTTTTCTCCCGGCGTCCGCTCAATCCATCGATTCAGTCTCGCGTTTTCGTGCGTCGCGCTTCTGTTCCTCGATTCCGGAAGCGGCATCGCTCATTCCTCGAATCCAACGGTGAATTACACTTCCATGACAGATTTGAACTTGCAGACGCCCGCATCTGATTCCGGCGCCGATTTGATTCTCACGAACGGCGACATCTACACAGGTGATCCGAATCGTCCGCGCGTGCAAGCACTGGCCGCTCGTGGCGGAGTGATTGTCGCCGTCGGATCGAACGACGAAATCGCGTCGCTGCGAAATTCCAAAACTCGGGTCATCGATCTGCACGGCCAATTCGCGATGCCCGGTTTCAATGACGCGCACGTGCATCTGGCGGGCGCGGGCCTCGCGAAACTCAGCGTCGATCTCGAAGGCACGAAATCACTCGCCGAAATGCAAGCGCGCATTCGCGCCCGGCTGAAGGATTTTAAGCCCGGCGAGTGGATGTTTGGCCGCGGTTGGGATCATACGTTCTGGCCCGGCAAAACTTTCCCGACGCGCGCCGATCTCGACGTGATCTCGCGCGACCATCCCATGTTTTTCCTGCGTGTTGACGGCCACGTCGCGGTCGTGAATTCCCGTGCCCTCGAAATCGCAGGTATCACTCGCGCGACTCCCGATCCGCCGGGCGGAAAATTCCTGCACGATCCCGCCACCGGCGAGCCCAACGGAATGCTCGAAGAAGATTCCGCCATGGACCGCGTGAACAAATTGATCCCGCCGTTCACGCCGGATCAGCGCCGCCGCGCCATCGAAATGGCGCTGGCCGAAACCTCTTCGTTCGGCGTGACTTCCATCCAGGACAATTCCGAGGCACCACTTTTTACGCTCTACGAAGAATTTGTCGACGGCCGTTCGCGCGACGGCAAGCCCGCGCCGTCAGCGCCACCCACGGTCGATCTGCCGATTTACATTTCGCTGCACCGCGAAGGAACACTCCCGCTGCGAATTACGGAATGGCTGCCGTTCAATGCCCCGCTTGCACAGCTCGAAGAACTCCGCCGGAAGTTCGGAACCACCGACGCATGGATTAAGACCGGCACGCTGAAGGGCTTCCTCGATGGTTCGCTCGGTTCGCGCACCGCGGCGATGCTCGCGCCTTTTTCCGACGACGGAGCGACGTCGGGAATTCTTCGCGCCGATCCGGAGCAACTCAAGCAAATGGCCATAGCGCGCGACTCCGCCGGATTTCAAATCGCGTTTCACGCCATCGGCGACCGCGCCAATCGCCTGGCGCTCGATACTTTCGCCGCGGTAGCCGAAGCAAATGGCGCGCGAGATCGCCGCGATCGCGTCGAGCACGCGCAGATCCTCGCGCTAAGCGACCTCCCGCGCTTCGCAGCGCTCGGCGTGATCGCTTCGATGCAACCGTGCCATCTGCTCGATGATGAACGCTGGGCCGAATCGCGCATCGGCCCCGAGCGCATCAAAGGCGGCTACGCCTGGAATTCGCTCGAGAAAACCGGCGCGCATCTCGCCTTTGGCACCGACTATCCCGTCGAATCCGTGAATCCGCTGCGCGGCCTCTACGCCTGCGCCACTCGCGAACTCCCCGGCGGCGGACCCGCAGGCGGCTGGCAGCCGCAAGAAAAGCTGCCCATCGAAACCTGCATCCGCGAATACACCTCCGGCGCCGCCTACGCCGAATTCGAAGAACATCGCAAAGGCAACCTAGCCCCGGGAATGTTTGCCGACATCGTAGTCTTCCCGTCAGACATCACGCGCCTAACTCCACGCGAGCTGATCAACGCGAAAGTAGCCATGACCATCGTCGGCGGCAGAATAGTCTACGACGCCTCGCAAAAAAGCAGCCGCGCGCCATCTGACTGATTCCTGCTGATTGGGTTAATCGAGAAGCGCAACGCCGAGAAGCGTGCCGTCTGTCTTCGCGTCTTCGGCAGGCAAGTAATTCACTTTTGCCTGGTGGCCCTGCAGATCCGCACATGCATTGAACTTAGACTTCGCGGGACCATTCGACGAGATTTCGATTTTTCCGAAATCTCCATTCTGAAGCTCGAGCCGCGTCGATCCGAAATCGAGTGCCAGAGCGATCTCGCGCCCCGTGCAGGAAACTTTCGAAATCCTGCCCTTGGCGGAATACGCCTCGCGCTGCGGAGGCATTTCTTTCTGCGCGCCCGAATCCGGCGCGGCCGGCTCCGATGGAGTGTCTGTTTCCATCGGCCGCGGCTCGTTCTGATCGCTCTGAACTTTCTCGTCGGTGGCCGCGCCATCATCAGAAGCAGCCGGCGATTTGTCCGGCGTCACCCGGACGTGCGTCGCCGCGTCCGGATGATCGGCATCGTATCCAGCAACGCTTCGCGCGTAGGTGAGAAAACCCTTCGCGGCAGCATGATCCGCGAGTCCGCGCGCAATCATGTCCGCGCGAAGTCCGGCGGCGATTGCCTCGGAATCGCGATGCAGGCGGATGAGCACTTCTCCGAGACTAATCTGATATGCGGAGGTTCCAGGCTCGAGCTCAATCGCTTTTTTCGCGAAGCCAAGGGCTTCGTCCAGCTTTTCATCCTTCTCCGCCAAAAAAGAAGCGAGCAGTCCGTAAGCCGGAGGAAAATTTACATTGAGCGCGATCGAGCGGCGCAAGTCCGTCTCGACTTGTTCGTTCTGAGAGCTCTCCCCGTGCGCATGAAACGCCAAAAAGCTGCGGAAAAATAGCGTTCGAAAGTTCTGCGGGTCGAGTTCCACAGCTTTGGAAAGTTCGTGCAGCGCCTCGAGATGTTGCCCCGACGAGTACGCAAGAATTCCCAGGCTTTCGTGCGGCAGCGCCAGCTTCGGATCATCCTTCTCGGCTGCCTCGATCAGCGGCCGCGCGAGGTCCGCCTTTCCACGATAAGCTTCGAAGTCGCCGCGAATGGCTTCGGCCTCCGCAGCAGAAAGCGGCCGGGAAGGGAAGTGTTTCTCGGTGATCTCCGGCGCTGATTTCAGGGGAAATTCGTAGAACGACGAATTCCCGATGTACTGCGCGAGTTGCCTCTGAAATTGCCCGAGGTCGCCAAACGCCTGGCGGCCAGCGGCTACTGGGTCCGCCCCTTTTGTCAAAGCCGTTAAATAATTTGTGATGAGCGGGCGGTGCGCGCCTTTATCGCCGGCCATCAAGAAGTGAACGAGCGCCCAGGACTCGGCGTAGAAGAGCGAAGTTTTGTTCTGCTCGTTGTAATAAGGCGAGGAATGGTCCACTTGGAACAGCACGTCGAGCGGGATGAGCCGCCCGCCGCGAAGCTCGTAGAGCAATTCAGCGCTGGCGCGGCCAAGGACCGCATCCTTCCCGATCATCACCGTATTGCCGTAGAAATCCGCGAAGCCCTCGGCCAGCCACAACGGCAATCCCGGCATGTAGGGAAGCGTGAGGGAGTGAAAATACTCGTGATAGATCGGCTCGTAGGCGTTGGGGCCTTCCAGGTCCGACCGCAGCGCGACGTAATACTTGTCCATGCGAAAGAAGAATATCCCTGCCAGGTGCTCGTGGCCCTTAGCCCAGTATTCGGGGAGAAGTTCCGTGAGGGATTTTTCATCCTTTGCGGCGATGACGGTGATCACCGGGCTTTCGTGCGCGCTGGCGTAGGGCAGCGCCTTGCGGAATATTGCGCGAATCTGTTCGAATTGCACGGCAACGCGCTCGGCCGTCCCCTGCCCGCCGTTGCTAACCACAATGAAGTTCGGGCTGGTCACTTCCACCCACTGCGACTTATCCGCCGGAAGGGGAATCGCTAGCAGCGCAATCGCAAGAACGCAAGTCGCTAACCTTCGCGTCATATTAGCTATTGTTTATACACGAAGGAATATCCCGGAACAACCGGTGAGCCAACTAAAGTCGCGTGCGGCGGCCCGTCTCGCAGAGGGAGTACGCGTTGCAGCGCTTCACGAGTGCCGCTAAACTTCGTCAGTTTATTTTGATGCGCGTGCATGTTTGATGAGCCAGCGACTCAAAGCTGATTTTGCGCTTGGCGCCTGCATGTTTATCTGGGGCGCGACGTTTGTCGTTGTACAGCAGGCGCTGGCGTATGCTTCGGTGTTCGCGTTCCTCTCCGTGCGATTTGTGCTGGCTGCGGCGGTGATGGGCGCGATTTATTGGCGCACGGTGCGAAAGCTCGATCGCGCGGCGGTCGTTGCCGGCTCGATCATCGGCGTGTTTTTGTTCTCCGGCTACATCTTCCAGACCATCGCGCTGAAATTTACTACGCCATCTAAGGCGGCGTTCCTGAACGGCTCGAGCGCCGTGCTCGTGCCGATCATGCTCGCGATTTTCTGGCGCAAGCGAATCAATCGCTGGGCGTGGGCCGGCGCCGTAGCCGCGTTCTTCGGCCTCTATTTCGTAGCCGTGCCGCCGACGGGATTCGGGAATTTGAATCTCGGCGACGTGCTCAGCTTTGGCTCCGCGGTGATGTTCGCCTTTCACATCCTGGCGGTCGCGCACTACAGCACGCGCCATTCGATCATGGGCTTGAGCTTCCTGCAGATCGCGCTGACCGCGATGCTGGCAACAATTGCGCTGCCGATTGTTTCGGCTCTCGGTTGGGAAGCGCCGCGTTTCGAGATGACCTCCGGCTTGATCTTTGCCGTCGTGGTCACGGCGCTGGGCTGCACAGTGCTGGGATTCACCGCGCAACTCTGGGCGCAGCAGCATACGACCGCAAATCACGCCGCGATTCTCTTCACGCTCGAGCCGGTCTTCGCCGCGCTAACTTCATACGTCGTGCTGCACGAAAGGCTGAGCGCACGCACGCTCACGGGCGCCGCGCTAATTTTCGCCGCAATCCTCCTAGCCGAGCTAAAAGGCCCAGCCCCAGCAGCCATCGATGCCACCGGACCAGTGGCAGAATCGTCGTAGCGAGATCGTGGCGCGCATCGCAATCAGTGCGTCTTTTCGAATTTCGCCAGAAAGAAATCGCCGGCATTCCAATGCGGCCGCTCGGTTTCCTGCGCGACTTCGTAGCCGATGGCCAGATCGATGCGCGCGAATTTCGCACCCGCTTCGAAATTGAACGGCTGCTTCATATCGTCCTGCGGCGTGTGGTAAATCGTGCTCTCCCATTCGAGCGAGATGCTCTTGCCGTTCAACTTCGGATCTACCGTTTTGAATCCTTCGGAGAGAAACACCGCGGGCACTCCTTGCTGCACAAACGAATACTGATCGCTGCGCACGAAGAAAACTTCCTCCGGCATAGGATCGGGGCTCACCTCGAGATTCATATGCCGCGCAACATCTTCAAGTTCGCGGCTGAGGCTCGAGTGTTCGACGCCCATGCCCACAATATCGCGGAAATCGTAGAGCAGCGCGACGCCGTCCATGTTGATGTTCGCGGCGATCTGCGAAATGGGCACAGTCGGATTGTGCGCGAAATAATCGGAGCCCAGCAGCCCGGCTTCCTCACCGGTCACGGACAAAAACAAAATCGAACGCCGCGGCGGCGTGGGCATTTCACTGAAAGCGCGCGCGATCTCCAGCATTGCCGAAGTGCCGGAAGCGTTGTCGAGCGCTCCGTTGTAAATGCCATCGCCTTTGATCACTTCGCCGATGCCCAAGTGATCTAGATGCGCGCTGAAAACGACGTACTCATTCTTCAGCGCCGGATCCGAGCCCGGCAGAATGGCGACGACGTTGGGGCTTTCCGCGGCGGTAAATCGCGTGGTCAATCGAATGGATGCCTCAATCGGCAACGAAAAACCTTGCGGTTTGTTCTGCGACGCATCGTCGAGCGCCTGCCTGAGCGTCTTCCGCGCGCCTTCGAACAGCGCCGCGCTCGATTTTTCGCTGAGCACCGCGAAGCCGCGAATCTCCGGAACGGAATCGTTCGGCACGCCGTTCGCGTCCAGCCAGCGAAGTTGCGGCTCCTGGAAAAACCGCACCAGCCGCTCGAAGGGAATGCGCTCAGACATCGGGCCGGCCCAAACGCCGATCAGCCCGATGGCGCCGTGAGCCGCGGCCATCTTGGCTTTGACGTAACCGTCGGAGTAGTACGCCCGCGGCGCGTTCGGAAATTTCGATGGCGCGCCCCAGAGCTCGACGGCGATTTTCCCGCGCACATCCACCGCAGCGAAATCGTCGTAGTCAAATTCCGGCGCCGATACTCCGTAGCCGACGAACGCAAGCGGCCCTTCGGAAGTGCTGAACGTCGCCAGCGGATTCCCGTCGGTGATGTAATCTTTTCCGAGCGCGAGCTTTTGTATTTTCAGTCCCCGCATGATCGACACGGAAGATGCTTCGGGCACAAGCGCGATGCGCCGCAGCGGCACCGGCTGGAAATAGCTGCCGTTCACTCCCGCGGGCTTCAATCCCAGTTCTTCGAAGCGGCTGCGGACGTAGAGAGCGGCGAGTTGGTATCCGCGCGTCCCCGTTCCGCGCCCTTCGAGCAAATCATCGGCGAGATATTCCATGTTCGCGCGAATTCCGGCGGGAGTGATGCGATTCAGAAGCGCCGCCGGAGGGAAGGGCAGCGATTTTTCCTGTGCCGCGGCGATCGAGATCGTGCACAGCGCGGCAACCACGACGAGCAAGCGACGCCAGGTCATTTCCCGGCCTCCAGAACTAGTTTGACGTAGCGGATGGAATTACGTTTGAGGCTGCGCGATTTTCACGTCCACGGGATCGTACATCGGCGCAGATTTCGGATTCGACTTCTCGTAAGCCGAGATGTCGGGCTCGTGTTCGAGCGTGAGGCCGATGTCGTCGAGCCCCTTCAACAAGCACTTTTTGCGGAAGGCGTCAATCTCGAACGGAATGCGCAGGCCCGCGTCGTCTGTGACCAGTTGATTCTCGAGGTCCACCGTCAGCCGGTAGCCTTCCTGCTTCTCGGCGCGCTTGAAAAGATCATCCACCTGCACGTCGCTCAACTGCACAGGCAGAATGCCGTTCTTGAAGCAATTGTTGTAGAAGATGTCGGCATAGCTCGGCGCGATGATGGAGCGGAAGCCGTAATCGAGAATGGCCCAGGGAGCATGCTCGCGGCTCGAGCCGCAGCCGAAATTCGCGCGCGCCAGAAGTACGCTCGCGCCGCGGTAGCGCGGAAAGTTCAGAGGAAATTCCGGATTGGGTTTCTCGCCCGGCAGATAGCGCCAGTCATAGAAAAGCACGCGGCCGTAGCCTTCGCGTGTCTGCAGCTTCAAAAATTGCTTCGGCACCATTTGATCGGTGTCCACATTCACGCGATCCATCGGCGCCACAAGTCCCGTTTGTTTCACGAACGGCTGCATGCTCACTCCGCTCCGTTCACATCCCACTTGCGGATGTCCACGAAATGGCCTTCGATCGCTGCCGCGGCGGCCATCATGGGGCTGACGAGATGCGTACGGCTGCCTTTGCCCTGGCGGCCTTCGAAATTGCGATTGGAAGTGCTGGCGGAACGCTCGCCGCTCGGCAGCACATCATCATTCATCCCGATGCACATGCTGCAGCCCGCATCGCGCCACTCGAATCCCGCATCGCGGAAAATTTTGTCGAGGCCTTCTTTTTCGGCCTGCGCTTTCACCACGCGTGAACCGGGTACGGCCAGCGCCTGCTTGATGTTCTTGGCGATGTGCTTGCCTTCGATCACGTGCGCGGCGGCGCGCAGATCCTCGATGCGCGAATTGGTGCAGGAGCCGATGAAGACGCGATCTACCGAGATGTCCGTGATCGGCGTTCCGGGCTTCAGATTCATGTAAACGAGAGCGCTCTCTGCCGCTTTTCGATCCACGGGATCTGCAAACGAATTCGGATCGGGGACGCGGCTGGTCACGTCCGTGACCATACCGGGATTCGTGCCCCAGGTGACTTGCGGAGCAAGCTTCGCGGCGTCGATATCCAAGACGACGTCGTATTTCGCGCCGGGATCGGATGCCAGCGCTTTCCAGCGCGCCACCGCGTCCTGAAATTCCTTGCCGCGCGGGACGAACGGCTTGCCTTCGAGATACGCGAACGTGGTCTGATCCGGCGCGACCATTCCTGCGCGGGCGCCGCCTTCGATGGTCATGTTGCACATGGTCATGCGCGCTTCCATCGAGAGAGCGCGCACCGCGTCGCCGGCATATTCGAAAACGTGGCCGGTGCCGCCGGCGATTCCAATTTTGCCGATCAGCGCGAGGATGAAATCTTTCGAGGTGATGCCCTTGGGTCGCGCGCCATTGAAGCGCACCAGCCCGGTCTTCGATTTCGCCTGCGAGAGGCATTGCGTTGCGAGCACATGCTCGATTTCGCTGGTGCCAATGCCGAAAGCCAGCGCGCCCATGGCGCCGTGCGTGGAAGTGTGGCTATCGCCGCAGACCAGCGTTTGGCCGGGCTGCGTGATTCCGAGTTCCGGGCCGATGATGTGCACGATGCCTTGATTCTTGCTGTGCATGTCGAACAGGCGGACGCCGGTTTCTTTGCAATTGCGCTCGAGGGCTTCGAATTGTCCGCGTGCGTCGGCATCGAGAATCGGCAGCTCGCGATTTTTCGTGGAGACCGAGTGGTCCATCACCGCGAAGGTGAGGTCCGGCCGGCGCACTTTGCGCCCCGCGGCTTTGAGGCCGGCGAAGGCTTGCGGGGAAGTGCCTTCGTGGATCAGATGACGATCGATGTAAATCAGTGAGGGTTGGCCGGGAACTTCTCGAACGATATGAGCATTCCAGATTTTTTCGTAGAGAGTTTGCGGCGGCATAGGTCAGCAATGGGATTGTAACAATGTCCGCGCGTCTCGCCAATGGGCGGAAGCGGGGAATTGCGGGAAGGAGTAAGGCCATAGCGCAGGTTTCAATCGAGGCTGCTTTCCCGAAGTGAATTGCGGGGACTCCCTTCCGCGGCGAGGCTACGGGGGGCAGGGCAAGCAAAATGCGGGGGCTCATATCGGCACGCGGCGGCTCGTTGAAATGCGGGCGCAGCAAGCCGCGCCCCTACGAAGAAAGGCCGGTTGGGGCGATGCGGGATGCCGTTGTTGACCCGGAAAATGGGTTCGAATTTTGTTCGCTCTAGTCGGGACATGCGTCCGAATAGAATCGTATGTAAGTATAAGAAAACACAGGACGGGGGTCGTTTCTAAATGGGGACATTTTGCAGAGCCCCTGGGAACGTGAATTGGGGGTTTTGGCTGCGGCGCAGTAATGCGTTGAGGTTCGTTCGCGGTGATGGGTTCGGGGTGGTGAGCGGCTTGCTGTTCGCGCTCGCGGGCGGCCTGGCGCTCGCGTTCCAGGGCCTCTATACCTTCCTGACGTTTGCGTACGCTTGCGGCCAGAGAAGGGGCGAGGATGAGTTCGACCTGTTCAGGGACTGGAATTTCTTTGGCGATGAGGAATCTGCGGGTGGGTTCGACCCAGGAGCCGGAATCGTTGATGTGGGCGTAGATGCGGACGGCCTGGATGGCCGCAACGGTGTTCACCGCGGAGTCTGAGATGAGCTGGATGACGTGGTCGAGTGCGCTGCGGACGTTGCGCGAGCGGAGGTAGTAGAGTCCGGTGGCGCGGGCGTGGCGGTAGAGGATCTTGCGGCTGCGAAGATGATATTCGCGGACGATGGTTTCGGGGCGTGCCCACTGGACGAAGTCGAAGTCGATATGGTCGCGGTCTGGATGGCGGCAGATGACGCAGAGACGGGCGTGGCGATCCAGATCGGGGGTGGAATCGGGTTGGTCTTTCGTGGAGCCGTTGTTGGTGGTCATAGTGTTGATAGGGATAGCAGAAATTAGAAACGTTGAGGATGGTACCGAATGTGGAATTGGGGCGAGGGAAGGGCGAAGGGGGGAGAGGTGACAGGGCGAGTTTCAGAGTGAGATTGCGGGAGAGGGAAGAGGGATCGATTTGCGGGAGGGGCCCCGCGTTGATTGCGGTTGTCGTGGGGAGCTGTGGTCGTCAGAGGGCACAGGCAGGAGTGCCTGTGCTACTGGGCATTGCAAAGAGGGCACCCGGATACAAACGTACGGGTGCCCGGTGATTCCGGGCAGTGTTATACTGGCCATTCGTTCGGGAGTGGTGTCGCCAGGTACGGAGCGGGGAAATGGGTATCGAGTTTCGCGAATTGATGGACTGGGTGCGGCGGCGGAAGTTCTTTGCCGGCGTGTTGGTGATCTTCACCCTGGCGATCGGCATTTTGATTGGGACATTGATTTCGGGGCGAGCGCTGGCTACGCGGACGCAGGCTAGCAATGGGGCTACGCTGCTCGCCATCCCTGATCCGGTTTCGCTTAGCGGCACTTTTTCGGCTATCGCTGGCAAGCTCGAGCCTACCGTGGTGAACATCTCGACGACCCAGGTGATTGATCGCCCTAAGGGGCATCAGAAGCGGAAGCAGGGCGACCCCTTCGACGATTTCTTCGATCGATTCTTTGATAATCAGGATGAAGGCCCTACCGCCGAGCGCAGCTTGGGCTCCGGCGTCGTCGTCGATGCCAAGGGCTACATTCTGACGAACAACCATGTGATCGATCAGGCTACCAAGATCGAAGTGACCATTGATAAAGATCCCAAGCATTACATGGCGAAATTGATTGGCACCGATCAGCTTACCGACCTGGCGGTAATCAAGATTGATTCCGATCATGCGCTGCCTGTGGCGCGGTTGGGGAATTCCAACGGCGTGCAGGTGGGCGATTGGGTTTTGGCTATCGGCAGCCCATTTGGCTTGCAAGCTACCGTTACTGCGGGAATCGTGAGCGCCAAGGATCGCCCCAATCCTGGATTCCAATTTCAGAAATTCATTCAGACTGATGCGGCGATCAATCCTGGGAATTCCGGCGGGCCGCTGGTTAGCATGGCCGGCGAAGTGATTGGGATTAATACTGCGATTTATACGGGCGGGCGCGGATTCGAAGGCGTGGGATTTGCGCTGCCTTCGAATACGGTGATTAGCGTCTACAACCAGCTGGTGACCACCGGGAAAGTCACGCGCGGTTCGATTGGAATCAGCTTCAGCGAAGAGAACAGCGCGAATCCGGTTTTGCTGCGCGAATTGGGGGCTTCTTACGGCATCGTGGTGCAGGGCGTCGAGCCTGGGAGTCCGGCCGACAAGGTCGGGCTAAAGCCGGGGGACTTGATCACCGATGTTAATGGACATCCGGTGCGGACGGGGTCTGATCTGGTCGATCCGATTGCTGAGACGGCCGTGGGGCAGAGCGTTCAGTTGCGATATGTGCGCAACAAGGAAGCGCATGAAGTTTCGGTGGTCGTCGCGGATCGGGCGAAGCTTTTCCCGAATACTGCTGAAGATCTCGAGACATCGCCTGAGGGCATCGAGCCGGCGGAATTTGGTTTGCACGTCGAGGATTTGACGCCGGAGCTGGCGCGCAAGCTGGGCATCACCAAGCAGCCGGGAGTGATTGTTTCCGAAGTCGAGCCGGCCAGCTTTGCGGAAGACATTGAGTTCAACCGCGGCGACATCATCGTGGAAGTCAATCATGTGCCGGTGGCGAATCTGAATGAATACCGGCGCGAAGTGGCGCGGCTGAAGCCTGGGCAGGATGTGCTGTTCAAGGTGATCCGGCACGACTCGAACGATCGCGAACTGACGGTGTTTCTAGCGGGAGCGGTGCCCAACGAATGATTTCGCGAGAGGCGAGCATCCGCGAAGCCTCAGCGCGTCGCGGCCATGGATTCGTGGCTGTGGCAACGGGCGTAGCTCTCGCGGCGTCGCTCTTGCTGGCGGCGCCTGGCCTGACCGCCTCGGCGCGCGCTGCTGCGGGATCGCCGCAGTCTTCGGGCAAGTCTTCGTCGAAGAAATCGTCGTCCGCTTCCAAGAAAAATAAGAAGGGCCGCCATCATTGGGAGCCGATTCAGAAAGCTCCCACGACCGACCGCATCGAGGAAATTCAAACCGCGCTCGCTCGCGAAGGCTACTATCACGGCGATCCCACGAAGAAATGGGATTCGAACACGCAGGATGCCATGCGCAAATTCCAGGAAGACCACGGCATGACCGGCACCGGCAAACTCGACGCGACGACGCTGCAGAAACTCGGCCTCGGCTCGGACATCGCCGGAGTAAGCGCGCCGCGGCCTGTGCAGCATCCGGGTGCCACGCCTCAACCGGCTTCTCCGCCACCGACCACCGCGCCTAGCAGCGCAGCAAGTACTGACCCCGGGGATTGATCGCCCTCGAGTTGCGATTCTTCTCGACGTTTTAATTCTTGGCGGAGTCGTCTCCGGGCGCGACGTTGGCCTGCTTGTCTTCAATGGAGTTGCTTCACGGAGCCAGCGCTAAAGCGCATGTTTAGAGGCGAGGCTTTTCCCGGAGCGCTGAAGCGCTCCTTCCCCCGCATGAATGCGGGGGCTGCCACCGAAA
>Ga0310039_10000450_pt1 | contig 34318 bp, 41 predicted proteins | sample Sb_taG_4_FD_200460 | JGI IMG/M metagenome (GOLD analysis project Ga0310039, IMG submission 200460) | Peat soil microbial communities from Weissenstadt, Germany - Sb_50d_6_BS metaG (v2) (version 2) | ecosystem: Environmental > Terrestrial > Soil > Wetlands > Peat | place: Germany: Weissenstadt...
GTCGTCCCATGGTTTACATTCAGACCGATGCTCCGATCAACCCAGGCAATAGCGGCGGCCCGTTGGTTGATACCGAGGGCTATGTAGTCGGGATTAACACTTTTATTCTCACCGCAGCGGGTGGGAGCGAGGGGCTCGGGTTTGCCATCCCGGCACGAATCGTGGGTTTCGTGTACGAGAGCCTGCGCAAGTATGGGCACGTGCATCGCATCGAGGTCAAGGCAGGTGCTCAAACGATCACGGACAGCCTAGCCAAAGGATTGGGACTGGCGCAAAACTGGGGGGTCGTGATCGACGACGTGACGCCGGGAGGTCCTGCTGAGGCGGCGGGCCTGAAGATCGGGGATATTGTAATCAGCGCGGATGGCCGCCTCATCGGTACGTTGCCCGCATTTACTGCGGCACTCTATCTCCATCCTTTGGATGAAGTGCTTAAGCTCGACGTCCTCCGCGGGACCGAACGGAAAACACTTTTCATTGCGGCGCTGGAGATGAAAGATCCAATGGACGCTCTGCCTGATCTAGCTAATTCACGCGAGAATCTGGTTTCTAGGCTGGGGATACTGGCTCTTACCTTGGACGATCAGTTGCGTTCCATGTTGGGCACGCTGCGCAATCCCTCCGGAGTTGTCGTCGTGGGACGAGTAGCGAATTTCATGAGTTCTGCGACCGGTCTGGAAACTGGAGATGTTATCCATAGCGTGGATCAGACATCGATCGACTCTTTGAGCTCTCTCCGTGCGGCCCTGAGGGAGATCAAGCCGCACGATCCGGTCGTACTGCAGGTGGAGCGGGGAGGGGGATTGCAGTGGCTGGCGTTTGAGATGGAGTAGTTGGTTCAGTGGGTGCTGGCTGCAGACGCACCGATGTAGAAAATCCGGCCTAGTCGGTCACGTATTCTTTTGTCCGCCGGCTTGTACCTTCGTAACGACGCGCTGCGAGCGAAGGCCACGCTTAGTGGAGCTAGTCTGCTATTGTGAGGGCTGGAATCGTCGTACGTGACTTGTGACCAGTGGTGTTCCCCAGGGCAGTTTCAATTGTGAGGTCAGCGGGATGTCCAAATCAACAGATGGTCTAAAAGTTCGCTCGCGCTTAGAAAAGGCCATATCGGAGCTTCAGGGGGTACACAAGTTGTTGCTCTCCAGCAATAGCGATGTAGACCCGGATGTTCTGGCGGACTTCCGGGACGCTTTGAATCGAGTCAGGAATACCGCATGGGCTGCCCAGCAGTATGTCGTCCGCAAGGAGACCGATCAGGACTCCGCCAGTGTGCTCTCGTTGGTAGCGGGCGAACGCATTCGTGCCGCGCACCAGCTTTGCCAAGCTCTCGTCGATGACTTGACAGGAACCGACATCAAATTTCAAAGAGGCAGTCTGGTTCAACTCTGCGAGATCACGGAGACCTTGACTAAGAAACTAAAAGGCGTCATCAACAGATTATGATGATGCTTTAGCTGCTCTCCGAAGAGGGTGCGCACGGCGCAGGACACGCTCAGGGACCGCCCCGCCCGCTCCCGCCAGATCAAAGGACAGCGTGATTGGCAGGATGTCGGGGGAAACAATACTCCACTCGATCTGCCATAATCCCCCTGACCTGCTCCCTCTTCCCCTTACGGGAATTCCGCAGCTATTCGGGAAAAACTCTGAGGAGAACTTGATTACGCGGTACACGGCATGCCACGCTAGAGTGCATCACCGCTGCGATCACGAACGCGGAGTGTCCGGCACAGCGCAGCGAAAGGGGCGGAGTCCACCGCAGCAATGCGTATCGATTCAGCAGTATCGCTTATATTTCTTTTGGTCGGCTGGGCTGCGCCCTCAGTCATTGCCCAAGATACCGCTGGTCCCGGATCGCGCAATTCGCACTCCGTAATTAGTGCCATCTCGGTTGCTGAACACCCTGACAGCGTGGATGTGGAAGTCACGTTCAATGAGCTGGTGCAACCTGAGGTGAGCAGGCTCGAGCATCCGGACCGACTGGTATTCGATTTTCCCGGTTGTGAGTTGGCTGGCCCAGGTCAGCGCTTTGTAGTAAATCGCGGACCAGTCCTTGCGGTGAGCTCTGCCGCACTGGGCGGTGCGTCCCCCATCGCACGAGTGGTCATCGAACTCAGGTCCGCGCAGAGTCGCGAGCGCGCGATTGCCGGAAACAAGCTGGTCGTCAATCTCAACTCAATCGGAAACAATCTCATCATCGAGCTCGGCGCAAATGGGGGCAGCCAGCGTTCTGCTCTGGCAAGCGGTGGAAATAAATCTGCGGCTGCCAGCCAGCCACTCGCCCCCAAATCCAAAGAGGTGGTGCGGCCCATGCCTAGCGCGCCTCCAGTTGTCGGTGGAACCGATCGGGCGCCACCGAAATCCGCGGAGGTGGTGCCGCCCATGCCAGGCGCGCCGCCAGTTGTCCTCAGAACCGATCGAGCGGCACCGAAATCCGCGGAGGTGGTGCCGCCCATGCCAGGCGTGCCGCCAGTTGTCCTCAGATCCGATCGAGCGGCACCGAAATCCGCAGAGGTGGTGCCGCCCATGCCAAGCGTGCCGCCGCTTGTCCTCAGAACCGATCGAACGGCACCGAAATCTGGGGAGGTGGTGCCGCCAATGCCAAGCGCGCCGGCACCTCCGCTAATTGCGCGCACGGCAATGATTCAGCCCAACGCTTATGTGCTTCTCGACACAGCCCGCGCCTTGACCGTCTTGGATCTGGAGCCGTTGGAAGCTAAGGCGAAAGCGGGCGATCCCACGTCTGAAACCACACTGGCGCTTGCTTACCACGCCGGCACATTGCTCAAGATGGATGATGCGGAAGCGCGTCGCCTGTTGCAGTCCGCCGCGAACGGTGGCTTTGTCGCGGCCGAAGAAGCCATGGGAATCTTCTGTCAGTCGGGCTTCGGGATGCCGCCGGACAAAGCACAAGCTGTTTCCTGGTACACCAAGGCGGCGCAACATGGATCGAGGGACGCGGCGACCAACCTCGCGCTGATGTACTCCACGGGCGATGGAGTCCCAAAGGACGGCACCAAGGCGGCGACTTGGTTCCGCAGCGCCGCAGAGGCGGGCGACGCGACCGCCCAGTTGAATCTCGCGGCCTTATACCACCGTGGTGAAGGCCTGCCACAGGATGATACCCAGGCCACTCTCTGGCTCACCAAGGCCGCTGATCAGGGCTTAGTTCCGGCAATGCTCGAACTGGCAAAGTGGGACTTACGCGCGGAGCACGGCAGCAATGTCGATGATGCCATCGTCTGGTTAAAAAAAGCCGCCGATCTGGGCGATGCAACCGCACAGGTGGAATTAGGCGACATCTTCATCGATAAAAAGCTCGGCCGACAGGACTATTCCCAAGCCGTCGACTGGTACAGAAAAGCGGCCGACCAGGGGCAGCGCGAGGGTCAATTTGGATTGGGAGCGCGATATTTGCTGGGGCAGGGGGTTCCGCAGGATTTGGAAGAGGCGCGGCGTTGGCTGACACCGGCGGCAAACCGGGGTCATCCCTATGCCCAATTCCTTCTGGCCAAGATGTTCGAGGCCGGAGAAGGTGGCCCAGTCGATGCTGCTTCCGCCGCGAAATACTATGAAGCTGCCGCGAACTATGGCATCGCCGAGGCGCAATACCGCCTGGGACGTTTGCTCGCTTCGGACCGCAGCAATGGAACGAGTCTCGTATCCGCGTACAAGTGGTTGGTTCTAGCACAGGACGCGGGGAAGGAGAGCGCCGCGACTACGCTCGCACAAGAACTTCGAAAACGGCTCACCCCATCGCAACTCGCCCAGGCCGAACATGAGATTGACCAGTGGCGCACTGCACACCCTCCGCGCCCGTTGGGTCGCTAGCCTCGAACGTTGATCCGGGCGCAGCAACCCCGTTCGTCTAGTTCGCATCCCTCCCAGTCCGGAAGCAGGACGGTTCGAACGTGCCCGCGCGGAAATAGTTCCACGCGCTTTACCGGCCCTCCCTGAGCGAAAATAGAAACAACAGCTATGTTCAGGCCTCATCGGTTGCGCACATCGGGGATTTGTTTGGCAGGCTGTATTCTTCTTGTCCACTTTTCTCTCGCCCAGACCTCCACTAAACCGCCGGGGTCAAACCCATCCCAGAAGATCCTGGTCACGGTCACCGATGAGAACGAGGTTGCCGTACCGTCCGCGTTCGTATATTTACAAGCATCTCCCCAGGCGGTTGCGCTGCGCTGCGTCACCGATTTTGGCGGCCACTGCGGGTTCTCCAACCTCTCCTCCGCTACTTACCAACTCCGCGTCGAGAAGGAAGGTTTCTATTCACTGATATTGCCTACGATCCAGACAAGCCTTGCGGCGAACATCGATGTCACTCTCTCCCACCAGCAAGAGGTGCGCGAGGTCGTCGATGTGGTCGAGTCCCCGCCCGCCATCGATCCCGCCCAGATCGCCGCGCAACAAACTCTCAGCGGACTCGATGTCCTCAACATCCCTTATGCCGCCACGCATGACTATCGCAACGTGCTCAACTTCATTCCCGGCGTCGTGCGGGACGTGAACGGACAACCTCACGTCGCCGGCGCGGAAACCTACCAGACAGTGACCCTGCTCGATGGCTTCAACATCACGCAGCCCGCCAACGGCCAGTTGCTCGCCCGTATCAGCACCGATGCTTTTCGCTCCATCCAGGTGGAACCGGCACGCGAGCCGGCTGAATTCGGCAAAGGTTCGGGCGGTCTGCTGATGCTGAATACGGGAATTGGCAACGATCACTTCCACTTCTATGCCACCGATTTCGTGCCGTCGTTTCAAGACAAGGGAGGATGGAAGTTCGACCAGATCCTGCCACGCCTGACTTTTTCCGGCCCGCTGCGGAAAGGAAAAGTGTGGTTCTACAATGCTCTCGACGGTGAATTTGACAATATTGTCTATACCGAACTGCCGGCCAATGCCGACAACGATCACCTCTTGCGCATTGGCAACCTGGCCAAACTCCAGGCCAACGTCACCAGCCGTCACATCGTCACCGCCAGCTTCCTGGTGAACCACCTCCACGATCAATATTCGGGCCTCTCGCCGCAAAATCCGGAGTTGTCGTCCCCCAAGGACGTCGAGTCCGCCTACCTGGCGAGCGTGAAAGATCAGTACTATTTCAAGGGTGGTGAGTTGCTTGAAGCCGGATTGGCATTCGATCAGTACAACCTGAAGTGGACACCCTACGGAACGTCGCCCTATCTCATCACTCCCGAGACCTTCGGTGATACTGCCAGCGGAAGTTACTATCTTTCCGCCGCAACGCGTGCCCGTCGCCTGCAGGCTCTCACGAATCTATTTCTCGCTCCGCATCACTGGCATGGCCGTCACGATTTGAAATTAGGAGCGGACTTCGACCGTCTTATCTACGACGCCCAGTTCGCCCGCCAGCCCATATCTTTTCTGCGCCAGGGGCAAAATCCGCCCACTGCTCCGAATACCTGCCTTACGAACGTGCCTCCCTTGGATTCGCCGTGTTCGCGCTATTCCACTTTTTCCGGAGGATTGCCTTCCTCCACTTACAACTTCGAGTCCAGCGCCTACGCCCAAGACCGCTGGTTGATCAACAATCGTCTGCTCGTCGAATCCGGCCTCCGCCTCGATTGGGATGAAGTCATCCGCAGGCCGCTCCTCTCTCCGCGCCTCGCCGGAACCTACGTCCTCGACAACTCGGGCAATACCAAGCTTTCCGCAGGAATCGGTTTGGTCTACGATCCGACGTTCCTGTTCCTCATCGCCCGTCCGTTCGCCGGTCAACGCACCGACTACTTCTTCACGTCCGGCGCGGAGACCGGGACCGTGCTTACTACATTTTCCGTTGACCGAAACGCCCTCCAAGCACCCCGTTTCATCAATTGGAGCCTCGGATTGGAGCGCAAGCTCCCCGCCGCCATCTATCTGAAAGCGGAATTCCTCGAAAAGCGCGGATCTCGCGGCTTCGCCTACAACACGCCCAGCGGCTCCAGCGGCAACTTCATTCTCGAAAATACGCGCGACGACCGCTACGACGCCTTCGAAGTAAGTCTCCGCCACAACTTCCGGGAAAGCTACATGTTGATGGGCTCCTACACCCGTTCCCGCCTCCACTCCAATCAGGCTCTCGATTTCAGCGTTGACAACTCTCTACTCGGTCCCCAGGAGCCCGGCCCTTACACCTGGGATACACCTAATCGCTTCCTGTCCTGGGGATATGTGCCGTTCTTCAAGCTGCCCATCATTCACCAGATGGAGATCGCCTATTCGCTGGAGACGCGCACTGGATTCCCGTTCAACGTAACCAACGATCAGCAGCAACTGGTTGGTCCGCCCGGAGCGCGTCGCTTCCCCGATTATTTTTCGCTGAACCTTTTCCTCGAGAAGCGTTTTCATCTCTTCGGATATTTCTGGGAACTGCGCGGCGGCTTCGACAACATCACCGGCCACGGCAACCCGTATGTCGTCAACAGCGACATCAACTCGCCCCAAAGATTCACCTTCAGCGCCTTTGAGGGCCGCGCCTTCACTTCGCGCATTCGCCTGCTCGGCAGGAAGTGAATCTGGGTTGGTATGGCTGAGCATCGGGGCCGAGCAAGACTGCACAGGTTGTCGCGCCAAGTGTCTTCTGAACCTATTTTGTGCCATCTTTCTGATGGTGATCAAAGGGCGATCTAGTCTGGGCGACTGGAGGCCGGCAGTTCTTCTCGAAGTTGGCAGCCGCTCGTGCGAGTTTTCATCATCGAGGCTGCCAGATTTAGAATCCGCTGGGCGGCTTGCTCTGTGCTCACACCACGAGCGTGAATGTTCGAGATGAGGTTCCGATTGGCGTCGGTGTGCGGCGCTTTCGGTCGGTACGCCATGTAAGCGGACAGGCTTTCGGCCGTCGCCAAACCGGGCCGTTCGCCGATCAGGAGGATGGCGACTTTGGGATCCAGTAACTCGCCGATCTCGTTCAGAATGCCGACCCGGCAGTAACGAATCACGAACGTCTGACCGACACTCCAGCCTCGAGTCTTTGCTCCTTCACAAAGAAGCGGCAATAGTCGAGGAGTTTGCAGGGCAACGGCGGTTACCGAGAGGCCGTCGCCGATCACGATTTGCAAATCGCGTCCCGTGGTGCAACGCCTGTCAACCTCCGCGCGGGACGCGTCATTCAGGTGACGGCCCAGGTCAGGGCGCAATAGATACTCATCTTTGCTCGCGGCCCGGGAGCAGACTTCAAACAGATTCCACTTCCGCATGAAGTTGTCGCCAGGATCGCCCCAGGGATCGTCCCCACGACCTATGAAGAGATTCAACTCCGCGCGCACGGCATCGCGGGCGGCGGCATGCGCCTCGCGCAGCTCTAGTTGAGTATTGGTTCGATACGCGGCCCCGCTGCGGCCTGCCAGCAGACGCGCCGGAGTTTGAGCCCTGACCTTCTTTACGATTTCGGACAGGTCAATCTCGGACGCGTCGTGCTCGGGCAAGTCATACGGCGGGGCGAGTTTGTCCTCTCGTTTGTCGTCTCCCGGATCCATTCAGACCGTCCTCTCCAGGGACAATTCCAAACCCTGCATCAGTTGCCGCCGGGCGGACGAGTCGAGCGACGCCGGTTCGTCGCCCCGATAGATCCCCCTTTTTTGCAGCCACGCGAGGAACTCCGGTGCCGGACGCAACTGGAAGAGGCGGCGCGCGGCCAGCGCGTCGTGATAGCTGGTGGATTGGTAATTCAGCATGACGTCGTCGGAACAGGGAACGCCCATGAAGTAGTTGCATCCCGCAGCCGTCAAAAGCAGGAGCAGGTTGTCGGCCGAGTTTTGGTCGGCGGCAGCGTGATTCGTGTAGCACACATCGCAACCCATCGGTAAGCCCAGCAACTTACCCATGAAATGATCCTCGAGTCCAGCGCGGATGATCTGCCTCTCGTCGTACAAATACTCGGGGCCGATGAAGCCAACGACACTGTTGACCAGAAAAGGCTGAAAGGTCCGTGCGACTCCGTAAGCTCGCGCTTCGAGCGTTAGTTGATCGACTCCGTGGTGCGCCTCGGCGGAAAGAGCGCTGCCCTGGCCGGTTTCGAAGTACATCACGTCGTCCCCTGCCCAGCGGGCGTCTCTTTGCCGTTGGCGATGATGCGCGAGAACCTGTTCGCGGCCCTCGCGCAGCATGTTCAGCGTGATTCCGAAGCTGCGGTTGGCCGCTTCCGTGCCCGCGACGGACTGGAAAAGAAGGTCTACTGGCGCCCCACGATTTAATGCCGCTAGCTGAGTAGTGATATGCGCCAGGCAACAGATCTGCGTTGGGATTTCGTACGCATCCACCAGGCGATTCAAAGCCACCAGAATCGAACTGACCGTCTCCACCGAGTCCGTGGCCGGATTTACCCCAATGACCGCGTCTCCGCAACCGTAAAGCAGTCCTTCGAACGCAGCCAGAAGGATTCCGCCGATGTCGTCAGCCGGGTGATTGGGCTGCACGCGGATACCCAGCACCCCACGCTCTCCCATCGTATTGCGGCAGCGTGTGACGTTGCGGATCTTGGCGGCTGCGAGCACCAGATCCTTGTTGCTCATCAGCTTGGTTACCGCGGCGGCGACTTCAGGAATGATGGCCTTCTGCAGCGGCTGTAGCTCGGTGCCGGTGGTTCCGTCGTCCAGGATAAACTCGCGAAACTCCCCGACGGTCATATTTCCGAGGCTTGCGCTGGCGCGGAAAGCTTCCTCGTCGAATGTGTCCAGAATGAGGCGCGTGACATCGTCCTCAGAAGGGTCAATCAATGGCCGACGGACAATTTCCTCCAACGTCAAGTCTGCAAGTTTGCGTTTCGCCGCAACTCGTTCTCGTTCCGATCGTGCGGCGATGCCAGCCAACTGGTCGCCAGACTTTTCCTCGTTAGCCTTGGCAAAAAGTTCGCGGAGATCGGAAAAGTCAAATCGCTCGATCATGGCGTGGCGCCCGTTCGGAGACACCATGTTACCGAAAAGCGTTTACGAGGTCGGACTGGGTTGGGCCTGGTTGTTCTGCACTGGGTCCCGCAATGGTTCACCCGGGCCATATTCGAAATTGATTCTCTCCTGCTCGACCACCAGCGGCCGTTTCTGCACCAGGGTATGGATGGTGCCGATGTACTCCCCAATGATGCCCATAAACAGCATTTGGATCGACATGAAGAAAAATACGCCGATGACCAGTGGCGCGATGCCAACGGAGAAGTGACTCCAAAAGATCAATTTGTACAGGAGGTATGCCAGCGACACCAGAACCGACACCAGCGCGCCCACAAAACCGGAAAAGGTCACTAGTCGCAGCGGCACCTTGGACAGGTTCGTAATGGCGAGCATCCCCATGTCATAAAGCGAATAGAAGTTGTTCTTGGTGATACCGTGTTTGCGCTTTGGCTGATGGTACGGAATATCGAAATGCCGAAACCCAGCCTCCGCGATCATGCCTCGGAAGTATGGATACGGATCATCGAAGCTCTTTATGACTTCCACTACCTTGCGGTCATACAGGCCAAAGCCGGTATAGTTCTCGTAGGTTTCCACTCCGGAAAGACGGTTCACCAGCCTGTAGTATTGCTTTCGGATCCAGAACATCAGACCGCTTTCGTCGCTCGCCGCCTTGACGCAGATCACAACCGGGTAACCCTCCTCCCACTTTCGGATCAAATCCACAATCATCTCGGGAGGGTCCTGCAGGTCGGCCACAATCCCTATGACAGCGTCGCCGCTGGCCTGATACAACGCGTGCTGAGGTGATCTTATGTGCCCGAAGTTGCGCGTATTCCTGATTACCTTTACGTTCCTGTCCTTAGCAGCGATCGCCTTCAGTTCGTTCAGGGTGTTGTCGGTTGACGCATTGTCGATAAAAATGTGTTCGTACTCGTAGTCTCCGGCGGCGGCGATGGCAGCGCGCACTCGGAGGTACAGTTCGTGCACATTGGGCTCCTCGTTATAGCAGGCTGTGAGGACGGTCAGGGTCTTAGGCATGGGTTGCACCCTTCTCATCGAACCTTAGGGCTTCGACGTCGATCTCTTCGTTCCGCTCATACCAGGCATAGAGGTCCCTGATCGAGTCCTCTAAATCCCAAAACCGATATCCGCCCATTTCCGTTAGCATACGTGAGTTGTCCGCTGAGTACTCGGGCCCCATGCCTTCGGCCATGACCGACACATTGGGATTGCAGCCTGAGATCTGGGCCGAGACCCGGGCAACCACTCGGGCTAATTCGGATATCGCCACCGGCCGTCCGCTGCAGACGTTGTACGCTTTGTGGCGGGCGTTATTCTCGATGAACCACATCGTGAGCTTGACCAGGTCTTTGATGTAGAGGTAGTCAAACACGATATCCTGCCGCAGCACAATCGGCAATCCTTTCAGCGCGCGGCAGCAGGCGTTGGAAATGAAACGCACGGTGTAGTCCTCGTAGGCGCCGAAAACTCCGAACAAGCGCAGATTAACAATTCGGTCGGAGCGCTCGATATGCTGGGCGCAAATGTACTTGGAAAACCCGAGCGCGTCCCTGGGCACGCGGGTATCGAAATAGTCTTCTTTCACCCTCGCCGGCAGCCCGGTCTTGTCGTACTCGGCGCCGGAGCCGAAGTGAATCATTTTTCCGAATCGCTCTTGGTTGCGGACGAGGTTGCGCGCGAGATTGAAAAACATGCGGCAATTGCGGTCGAGCAGGTCCGGGGGAGCAGCCAGTCGCCGATTCGACCGCGCGATGGCGGAGTGCACGATCACATCGAAACGGTGGGCGCTGAGATAGTCCCGCACTGCCTGCTCATTCAGCAGATCGAGTTCGGCCGAGGAGGGCGCCGATACCTTATACGTGCCGGCAAGTTGCTCCGCCAGATGTCGTCCGATGAACCCCGACCCGCCGGTGATGAGTATGCGCATTATGCAGGCGACCGAAAGGAAAACACTTGTGCCGCGGAAAGCTGTACATAAATGCCGCCAGACGAGCGCCGGCGATTGTAGGGCGCTTTGGCGACAAAACGCTTATTTCCATCGAATAACCAAGACTAGCACAGGTAACGTGAGTGCTCCGAAGGAAGGGAAAACCGCCGCGATGAAATGGAGCTTCTGCGCTTTCGTCCCCCAGAATGCGGATGAGTCGGTATGGCTTTCTCCTATATAACGGCTTAAGGCATATGAAACCATTAATCATTGAGATGATAGCCGTTTCAAAAGCCGTAAGCCTTCATGCCTATGCCGCCCAGGGCAATTTGCCGAGGGACGCGAGGCAGGTCCGCCTGGGTCCCTCGATTCCTGAAGTCGCGATCGTCTATCCCAAACGCCGTTCTAACTTCGTTTGGTTGGCGGAAACTCATTTCCATTTGCGGCCGTTCGCCGACTTGGTTTTGCCGGGGCCTGCGACGCATCTTGGTCCTGGGGGCTTTCGGGCGGGATCGTTGGGGTCCCTTGAGCCCGAGGTCACGAACCATTCCAGGGGTCAAGAACATCAAGACCACAGTCCTCGAAGTCTGCCACATTACGCGTCGCCAGCTTGGCCCCTCGCACTTGCGCAATGGCCGCTATCTGCGCATCCGCGTGGCGGATAGGTCTGCCGAGCGCACGCCGGTGAGCGGCAATCTTCGAAAAAACTCGCGCTGCGTCACTCTCGAACCCGAAGATGCGGCCCGCCAGATCCTCGGCAAACATAGCCTCCGCAGCGACCAGCAGCCCCTCACGACGCTTGCCCTTGGGGAGCAGCTCAATTCCATAGAAGATTTCTGCCTCCGTAATAGACGTCGTAAAGAGTTCTGTTGCTGGTTGCTTTGCAACCCATGCCACAACCCCAGGAGAGGGCTTGGGCCTCATGAACTCTGACAGCACATTCGTGTCGAGGATGATCATTCGGCGAATTCCGGGGCTTGGCGCATCGCGTCGCGTCGCGGCAAGTCCAATTCGAGCCCGCCAAATGCCGCAAATCGTCGATGGATGGTCTCCGCCAGATTTCCCTTTACCGGTGAGGAAGCGGTCAGAGCTGAGCGCAAGATCTCCCGGGCCTCCGCCTCCATCGAATGCCCGTGATGGGCAGCACGCACCCTCAGCCGGGCTTTGATCTTCTCGTCAAGTTGTCTAATCGTTAGTGTGGCCATGCCATCAATGCTATCACTGCTAGCTACGGATGCAAAGCGGTTTGGATAGGTTCGGACTGACGTGTTAACCGAATTCGCCGCCGTTCGCGAGCCGCGCTCCCCTGGCAAGTGCATCAGGCTTCAGGAACCGGAAGATCGCCGCAATCGGCTTCTTGTGCCCCCGGTGTGCTCGCCTGCGTTTCTGCTGAGGGTTTTTCCAACGCTGCGACTCGCTGCTCCAGGTTCGTTGCTTCGATCGCGCGCAACTGCTCGATCGCGCGCAGCTGCAAATTCAAAAGAGGTGTCAGGGCTGCAGCGATCCTCGGGTGAATCTTGCCTGCATGTACATCCTCGATCAGCCGAGCCACCGTGTCCCGCACGGCAAGCGCATTGTCCAAGGTCGGCAGCGGATCCGCGTGCTCGCCGGAAACATGACGATTGCTCCTGCCCCCGATCCGGCCCAGTTCGGAAGCCTTGTCGGGGTTGGCATGGAAAAAACACAGGCCGCCCGCGGTGGCGGCGGCCCCGAGATCGCGGAGGCGGCACTGGTGTTGCCTTTAGTGTTCATGCTTCTGCTGGGCATCGTCTGGTTTGGACGAGCCTTCAACATTTACTCGACCGTCCAGCAGGCGGCGCAACAGGGAGCGATTACCGCGGCACGGTCGACGTGTGGCACGTGCGGAGATCCCTCAAATGCCCTCCCTAACGCTAGCACGGTAGATAGCGCGGTTGTAGCGGTGCTGAGTGCCGCCAGGCCCGATACCGGCCAGATCAAGCAGTGGGAGGCCAATAATCCTACTCCTGGCGTGCAATCGTGTCCGGCGCCAGCGCCACCGGCTTCGTGTACACTGACGGGCCATAAAATCTGGGTCTGCAGTTCTGTGCTGCTGAATTCCGCGACCCAGCCCCTGCAATGCGGAGCGATGGTGAGCGTTCAATATCCATTTCAGTCCTTCCTGCCGGGCACTTCCCTCAACATGCAGCAGATTATATTGTCGGCGCAGGCGCAGAGCAGGATGGAGAACTAGATGGCTCGCTTTCGAGTTCTGCATCGCCGCACGGTCAGTCTGCTGAGGGGTGCGCAGGGCGCGGCGTTGCTGGAGTTCGCCATTTCACTGCCGCTGCTGGTGGTGTTCGTCGTGGGCATCTACGATTTCAGCGGCGCTTTCAACCAGAAGCAGAAGATCGAGCAGGCGGCGCAGGAAGGCGCCATCATTGCCGGCGCTCAGCCGATGAGCGACATTGCGACGACCACCGGCGATCCGGTGTCGCTGCATCTGGTGGTGACCGCAGTTTTCAACTCGCTGGCGGGCAGTGGAGTCCTGCCGAATTCGGGCCGTGTCCCGATAGGTTGGTCATCACCATCAACCGCGGGACGGTAGTCAACTCGGTGTCGGGGCCGGCGGTCCTCGGCACAAACGTTCAGGTTTCCTATCCATATCACTGGCGTTTCAATAGTGTGATTCAATTGCTGATTCCGGGCGCGAGCTATGCAGCCACAACGCAGGTGACGGAGAGCGCTACGGTCCATAATCAGATGTGAGGGTGTGTGCGTCGAAAGCGGAAGATCTCGGGGGGAAGAAACGAGCAAGGGGTCATCATCACGCTGGTTGCGGGTGTTCATGCTGTTTGTGATCGGAGCGATGGCCGCACTATCGATCGATGAGGTGACGCTCTACACCGCACGCAGCGAAGCGCAATTGGCGGCCGACGCCGCGGCCCTGGCGGGCGCGCGCGTGCTCGCCAATTCGGGGACGAACCTCCGATACGAGCGGCGGATCGATGCTAAGCGCGCAGACCATCGCCCAAACAGTCGCCATTCGGGTCGCGGAGCAAAACCAAATTGGGGGAAAGAACCTGACCGCCGGTAATGTTGCTTGTTGTGTTTTTGGTGGAACCGATACCAACCCAACCGTTACCGTAAAGGTGCAAAGGACCGATCTTCCCACGTTCTTTGCGCGTATCTGGGGTGTAACGCAGGTTGCTGTGGCTGCGTCAGCCACGGCGGAAGCTTACAATCCTTCTGGCGCAAGTGTTTAGGGGACGACGACGCCGGTCGCACCCCTTTGCGTGAAACCGTGGCTGTTGCCGAACATGGATCCCAGCCCCGGTGGCACTACCATATTTGACCCAACCGGGGCCACCGGGGCCATTACTAACGCAGGGCTTCTAGGATTTTCGTCCACGACGGGGGCCACGCTCCTGCGCGATGCCTGCGGTGCCGGCAACTGCAGCGTGGTACCACTGCCTACCCCCGTGGCGTGGAAGTATTATCCCGGGGATACGGCAACGACCTTCCAGCCGGTCCAGGCGGTGCCCACCTGTACCCCGGCGTTGACCACTCCCTACGAGGAAAGCGTCGCCGGCTGCGTTCAGACCCCCATTGCATGCAATGGCACAGCGAACATAGACACTTCCGACTACACCTTCCTTCGAAATACGGAAACGCTGGCTGCGGTAAATTGTCTGACGCACTCAACCGCCAACCAGGGAGATAGCGTCGATCCTGCGCACATCCCGCCACCGGTTGAGTTCCTGGCGGGCGCTGACAATCCAGTTGTGCTGGCAGGTGCACTAGCGGGTGGAAGCGACGTGACGGTCAGCGATTCGCTGGTCACAGTGCCGGTCTTTAATAGCACCACCGGCACGCCGCCAACCAGTCCGGTGACGATCATTGGCTTCGTCCAGCTATTTCTAAATCCCGACGGCATGTCGAATTCCCCGCCGAATACCGGCCATGTGAAAACCACCGTCAGCAACATGGCCGGTTGCGGAACCGCCGCCACCGGGCAGCCGCTTCTCGGCAACGGCGCGTCTCCGGTGGCAGTGCGGCTGATCTCGCCGCCGTAGTTGGAAGTTGATACTTCGTGACATCTGATAAAGAAGGAAGTCCGAATGGCCGCGCGGAACAGATCGTCCGCTGTCTGCGTATACTGGCTTGCAAAGAATCGCTGCCATGATCCCGATAACACGTAAAGAGGTGCGTATGTTCTATCAAGATGACGCGTTGTTGTTTCCGCGGGCAGTTCTCTGCTTGCTGATTTACGTCGTTAGAAACATCTACTTTCCAAAGAATTAACCAGCAGGCTGAACAGCTAAGACGACGAGTTTCCGAAAGCCCGTGGGTGCGCTTTACGAGATAATACCTCGCTCGTTCTTCCACCCCGAGGTGTTCTTCTTTTGACGCATAAACCTCACATATTGTGGATCCGTAGCGCTCCCCGTCAATGACGTTGATGCTGCGTGGCTTGCGCCCCAATTCGTGAGCAGGGTGCTCGCCAAAGGTCCAAAGGTCAGTGTCCCTCAAGGGCTTCTTGCCCTGGGTTCGAGCCGCCGTAGAGTTCGTTTTGCTCTCAAACCCCATGAATGCCGGCGTTGGCGGCCATCATAAAGTGATTTACGCTAGCTTCAAAAAGGAAATGTGAGTTTAGAAGCCAGCTCCTGGGCGATTGACAATCGCCGTCCGAGGCGCCATTATCAGCTACACAGGCTTTCGCGGAAATCGCTTGCTCCCGGGGGCCCCCGGAGGATCGATGATTCAGCTTTTTCTCAATATTTGCATCGACGATCAAGGACAAGATATCGCTGAATATGCCGTCATGCTCGCCGTTATCCTGGTACTTGTGATCGGCACTGTGCGTCTGATTGGGGGCAACGCCAACAACGCCTTCTCCAGTGTTGCCAGTTCTCTAGCGCAGTAATCCCGGTTCCACCAGCTTTAGAAGTTGGTTGCCCTTGGGTGGCTTTTTGTTGGTGTTGTCCGATTCTGTAGAAGCAAATTGGTGTAGACTTGCGAATTATGCCCATTTTTCAGTGAAAACCAGCGTCCAACAAGACTTTTCACCAATCTCACAACCAAGTATCTCATTATAGGTGCAATCTACGCGTCTACAGTTTGCCTACATTTTTCTGACGGCTTACAGGCAATCCCGTGGTCGGAAAATTCAGGATAATGTTTTGGAAATGACGGGGCAGTGCTTGGGAAAACTAAGGAAAACTTTTCGCCAAGGAATTCTTAGGGCAACCCAAGGGCCGCGCGGGCGGCTCTCCCTTTCCGCTTGCGTCTCACCTTGAAAGTAGTTCGAGATTGCCCCGTCGCCGTTGTCCTGTTTGCCCCCTTTATACGACATCGCAGAATACGCTGTGATGCTGGCCGTAATTTTGGTGATCGTGATCGGCACCATCCGTCCGATCGGCGGCAATGCCAACAACGTGTTTTCGCAGGTAGCCAGCCAAATGACCCAGTAGGCCGCAACCTGTCGCACTACGCGGAAATATAAGTCCGCCGGGGCGACAAATAAGTTCTGAGTTGTAAGGAGAGGAATGAACGGAAACCGTTTGGGGCTTGGCGGTCGCTGTCGGGCGATGACTCTGACATTCCTATCCTGAAAACGCCAAGGCGCTTCCGCCAACCGTTTAATAGAGTGAATCAGCTTTGACGATGCGTTGCGAGTCTTTCAGTAGACGGAAAGCATTCTTTCCCGCAACGGCGTTTAGGAACCGTTCCGAACCCAACGGTTGCGAAAGACCGAATTATCGGTGATCGTTATGGTAATCGCCACAACCAATATGCCCCCGATAATATCGACAACGTAGTGCCATTCCAGCAGAAGGATAGAGACAATCAGCAGACTGTCATAGGCGCACAGGACAATCAACATCCGCTTCCAGCGGCGCAAGAACCACATCACGATGAGTGGCTGGGCGATATGCATGCAGGGAAAAGCGATGAAGTAGTCGGTGGAAATGCGATGGATCGGAACATGATTCCAAAGCGCTAGCGCATCCATTATCAGGAATCTTTGGATCGAATAGACCTGCAATGTATTGGGAATCCGCGAGAAATGCCCGGGGCACAAATAATACGGACCCTGGCTCGGCCATAGATAAAACAGCACGAGGGCAAGATAGTACGTCATGAGAATCGTGCCCACGAGCTGAAGGGCACGGTTCTTCCCGTCATAAAGAGTGACAAGGATCATGGCCGCCCCGATCTGAGGAAACATGCCGAAGTAGATGAATTCCAGGAAGCGAAAAAAGGGAAGCGGGAAGGTTCGAACCGCCCAGTGCGACAGATCGGAAACGGACCATCCGTGGAGAATCCACCTGTCCATCGCATTGAATGTCGCGTCATAAGCGAAGCCGAAACGAACCGAGACGATGATGTCGTTGTAAGCGAACACCAGAAGAAAACCGGCAAAAAGATAAAGAGCAGGCAGCAAAACCGCACCAGCGTCTCGTCGCAGTTCCTGGGGCTTTCGCTCGCGAAATTCGAGTATGGCAACTGTATTGACGGTCAGAACCACCGCTTTCATCCAGGTGAATGCCCAGCCTAGAGCCGTGAGGTAGAGAAGTAGGAGAACGATGCGAAGCGGTTCGCGCCGGTAACGTTCGACAAGAGGTCCCAGTATCGCCGGCCGGGGCAGGCCTATCAGGCACAGCAGCGCTGCAACGAAGACAGACTGCGCCGCCAGGACTAACCAGTAAGCGGTGCCCAACTTTATCCAATCGAACTTGGCCGGAAGGTGTAGTCCTCGCAAGACAGGGACCAGGGCCACACTCAGGAGCAAGCTGATCCAGTAATGCCAATAACGCGGCTTCATTGAGTCTTATCTCAACCTCCCCCACCAGGGAGTGCCGAAAATCCAAGCAACCAGCCCGGAGCGGCCCACAGTACAGCACCGACAACAACCAGAGGGACGATGCCTACTCCAATCCCCTTCCAGAGACTGAGTGCTGCGACAAAGAACGTTGATGCCGCCTTCATACCTATGAAGTCAGTCATTTGAATACCTGCAATTAGTAGGCACACTGACAAAGACACAATCGCGCTCGACAGGAGAAGGCGAACCGTGCGAACAATTCGCATAGAAATTGGTCTCCGCTGTCGGGGGCATCGAGGATGCACGTTGGTTCAAAGAAAGTAGCGACTCTCAACACCCGGTCATACTGACCGAGGGTAGTTTTTCTGCCAAGAGAAGAGAGAGTCGCTATGAAAAGACGATACCAGATCGACCAACAACGCGCGGTGCAACAGTTCCGCCAGTTAGCAGGCGAAGCGAATCCCGGCATCCAGATGATCTTTCCCATGGCTGAGTCGTGGGAATTCTGCCAGAAGGAGTCGGCCAGCCACCCGCTGCGCAAGGCCGGATTTAATCCGGCCCATACCGACTTCATTCACTTTGTCCGGCAGCGGCTGATCGAGTAGACGCGGGCGCGACAGTTTGCAATTCGAACATCCAGCCGCCCCAAGCAAAACGTACTCAGTGGGAGCCTATCTGTATCGGCCTGGGGCCACGCGCACTGCTCAAGGGAGTTGTCGCCTGTCAAGGTTGGCAGTGGATCGCTGCCCTGGCGATCTCGCTGTGCTCGCTTCTTTTGTTTTGCCGCAGCAGACGGTCGGGCGAGTGTGGGCAATCCCTTTCTGGACGTTTATCCTGTTCCCCGTGGGAGTGGTGGCCCTGATGCTGGTGCATTATTATCAGAGGACCTTTACTGCGCCGGCAAGACCGGGCACGTCGTAGAATGCTGTGGGGCCCCGGGTTTTCCTGCCAATGATGCCTGCTAGTACAGTTGCGGAAGGGGGCAGAACATTGCCCGCGAGGAGATTTTGGCCGACCGTTCTGGTCCTCCGGCTTCTCCCGCTCCTTGTTGTCCACCAAATGCTGCTGGCGATCATATATGTGCCTCTTGCTCTGCGGGGCCTTGACGATTTCCGCCAATTTTATACAGGTGGGTACATGGTCCGCACGCGCCACGTTGCGGAGCTATATGACTATGATACACAGCAGCGTTTCGAAGACCTGTTAATCCCAGTTGGGCGGCCTTTTATGCTGCCAATTAACCATCTCGCATTCGAGGACTTGTTGTTTGTGCCCCTATCGCTGCTTACTTATACTGTCGCGTACTGGGTGTTCATGGCCTTCAATGGCGCGCTATTGATCCTCTGTGTGGGGTTGCTGAGGCACCGACTCAAGATACAGCCCGATCAACGGAAATGGCTTTCCGCTCTTCTGCTTCTGGCCTTTTTCCCCATCCCGCGAGCACTGGAGAAAGGGCAAGATTCCATTATCATGCTTACGCTTCTGGCGGCTGCGCTTTGGGCACTTGACCATGGGAAAGAGTTCTTGGCTGGACTCCTAGTTGGTATCGGCATATTCAAATTCCAGATTGTGATTCCAATTGCGCTGCTGTTCTTGGTATGGCGGCGCTGGCGTTTTTTTGCGGGCTTTTCGGCCTCCACCGTTGCGGCGAGCCTCGTCTCCCTGTGGCTGGTGGGCCTCGACGGAGCGAGAGAATACGCGCACATGTTGCTATCGATGAGCGTCCGGTTAACTTCCGACGCGGACATGTTTCGTTATGGTACTCATCCCAGAGATATGATCAACCTACGCGGACTGTTGTCCGCCATCTTTCACGGCAACCTACCCCACGGTTATGTCCAATTCCTGATCGCAGCTTGCTCGGTTATTGTTCTACTGGCTGCGGCAAGGCAGCGCCCGTCGCTGCCTCTGGCGATCGCCGCCGCCTCATTGACGAGCTATCATTTCATTGTTCATGATGCGAGTATCCTCATCATTGTCATAGCCGGGGCACTGTGCTCAGGATTAGTCTGGAACGGTGCCGTCGCTGCCCTGCTTCTGATAGCGCCCCTGTGCGCAATGATTCCCGATCATGGCTACCTGGCAGCAATCCCTTTGCTGGGACTTTTCCTGTTGATGCTGGGGTGCGCACCAGAGCGCGACGAATTCAGTGCGGGTGCCTGCCAAAGCGCTATCGCTGAAGGGTCACCGTGCAGATGACAATCCCTGTCGTCGAGCTGTTGCATGCACTCTAAATGGGGACATTTCTATTGTGGTCTCTTCTCCACCTTTCTCAGGGCGGAAAGAAACGTGCGGTTCAACTCCCTCGCGCTGGCTCCTTCCATCTCGGCTTCGACAACGAACTCGTCGCCCGCCTTCATTGAGGGAGCCCTTCGCGGACAGTTGCTCAAGAGCATACTAGATCGTCCGGGCGTCCGAGCGTGCCGTGAGCTTCAGGTTCATGTGGCGTACCCCGACAGTTTTCGCTCAGATTTGAAGCGATATTAGCTCCAGATGGGGTTGCCTTTCTCGTCCCGCAGAACGAGAGTATCGTTACCCCGAACCACTTCACGGGCGAGAATGAGTTCAGCTTCCCCCTGCTTAATTCGTGATCCTGTGAGAACGATTTCTTCCCCTTGGCTGAAATTCACTCCCATATCGTCCAGAAATGTCTTCGGGCAGAGGTACACGTCGAATGTGTCTGTCCCAATTTTCACCAGCAAATGGACAATCTCTTTTTCACTACCCTTTGCGGGCAGCTTCACTTCTTGCACCGTAGCTTTCATTTTGCTCTCGGTACTGAGGTCGTAAATCGGGCGATTGGTTTCCGCCACCATGATCCCGGATGTTGACTCTCAACCATCGGGCGGGATCTGATCCATCTTCGTCGGCTGGGCCTACGGCTGGGGTTATGACCATCCCAACCCAGAGAAGCCCGCGCGTGCTTACTCTTGTGCGTGGGGGTATCTCAACGACGAAACTTCTTTTCAGCCGGAGGCCGGTGAGTGTTATAACGAGGCGCTCTCCGCGGTCAAGGGAAAGATTATCTTGAACTCAAGTGCCGGACCAGGATGGTACGCCGATTTTCGACACGACATCATCCGGAACAATGAAGACTGAAGTGTGGTCCACTCGACGGGGCGCCGTTCGGCTTGCCCGTGCCAGGGTTATGAGTCTTTGACCCTGGCCTTCTGTTTGGCGACCAATCGCTGCATGAACTTGGGCCCTTCCTTCTTCCAGGCCTCAACGCCTTCGTACAGCTACATCTCCACTGACTTGCGTGGTGGTCCTCGTTCTTCATCAGCGTGGGGCCCCGCACGGTGGTGGAAATGAACGCACGCGGCTGGAGGCTGCATCCCTTGCACGGCGATCGGGAAGGCCATTGGTCGGTGGATGCCAGCGGCAACTGGCGGTTGACGTTTAGATTTCAAGGTGAAGATGCCGTGCTATTGGACTTTCAAGACTACCACTGAGAGGTTTTTATGCGCATGCACAATCCGCCACATCCGGGAAGAGTTCTGCGAGAGTATCTGGGGACGGTGTCGTTACAGACGCCGCCAAGCACCTTGGGGTGACTCGGGTCGCCCTGTCACGCATCTTAAATGGTAGCCCGCGGGAATTTCGGCAGCCATGGCGCTGAAGCTGTCCGATGCCCTTGGCACTAGCCCCGAACTATGGATCGGCATGCAGACCCAGTATGATCTGTGGCGAGCATCACAGCACCGCCGAAAGAGGGTGACGCCATTGTTCGTAGGAGCAGGGAACTGACGCCGTGGCAAACCGCTTCCCACGTCGGGCGGAACGGTCTGTGCCCGTGCGGTTCAGGGAAGAAGTTGATCGATCAAAAGGTCATTCAGGCCCGTTGGGCACTTCCGGCGCTATGCCAATGCATACCAGGCGCCGCGACCGCTGCCGTGCATGACCAGATGCCCCTTTTCCTGCAGTTGGCGGAAGTGCGGCTTGAGCGTGTTCCGGCTCGTGCCGGTCAGCATAACCATGTCGCTGATGGTGACGCGTCCGTGTTCGCGGGCATACTCCACGATTTGCACGGACAGTTCCGGCATGGCCGACAGAACAATTCTTTCTCTCTCGATTTTCCTCGCCAGTCGTTTCATCTGCTGCTGAAGAGCGCGCAGGAAGAACAACACCCATGGCTCCCAGTTCGGTGCGTCGGTCCTGATTGTTTCTTGCGTCTGGCGCAGTGCGAGGTAATAGCCTTCCTTGCTGTGTTCGATCACACTCTCCAGTGAGCTGTAGGGCACATAGGCATAGCTGGCGCGCAGCAACAGCAGCGTGGTCAAGATGCGGCTCAACCGACCGTTGCCATCCTGGAAGGGATGGATTTCCAGGAATACAACGATGAAGATGGCCGTGACCAGCAGAGGATGCAGTTGCCGGGTCTCCATCCCCTCCCTCACCCAGTCGAGGGCTTCCGTCATCAGGCGCGGTGTGTCGAACGGAGTGGCCGTTTCAAACACGATGCCGATCTCTTTGCCGGTCTCGTCAAAGGCTGCAACGCTGTTGGATTGGATCTTGTACTCGCCGCGATGATACGCATCCTTTTCGCTGTATTTGAGCAGGTCGCGGTGCAGCTGCTTTACGTGGTTTTCCGTCAGAGTGATCTCTTTCCACGATTGAAAAATGAGCTCCATAGTTTCGGCGTAGCCGGCCACTTCCTGTGCGTCCCGTGTATCGAAGGATTTGACTTCAAGATTAGATAGGAGCTTTTCGACCTCCCGGTCGGAGAACTTGCTGCCTTCAATGCGTGTGGATGACCCGATGCTTTCGATGGTGGCCACGCGTCGAAGGGCGGATAGGCGTTCAGGTGCCAGTGTGCCCAAAGCGCGCCATGCTCCTTTGAATTCATCGAGTTCGGCGATGAGACGAAGGATTTCTGGGGTGATCTCGAGGTTGTCAGTCTGGATCATGACACCCAAGAATACGCCCATTTACACCCAATTAGTCAAGCTAAAATGTCACCTATTTACACCCATTATCGCCAACAGCTTTGACCCTGGCCTTCTGCTTGGCGACCAGGCGCTGAATAAACTTTGGCCCCTTCCTTCTTGGGTCCCATTTGCAGGCAATCACCCGGCATGGGCAAAAGCCTCCCCAAAACGGAAACCATTTCGCAATTGCCACTGCGCCCTTGGTTTTGTACAGATCACTCTTCTGTTGCTTCGTGAGTTCCTTCAGAAATTCGAAACTGGGGGACAACCTCTGCCGCTCCAGGATTACGGAGGGTTGGCTAAACTAGGTGTTGAAAGGGTTGAGAATCCGCACATCAAGTTGCCTAAAATCTCGTTCGTTCCTTGTCGCAACAATCAAACGATGGACGCGTGCGGTCGCAGCGATCATGGCGTTCTCTACCAACTGGTCCGGTTTCCGATCCATGATGCGGCCCCATTCCCGAAAGCAGGCCGTATCCATCGGGAGGATCTGGTAAGAGGCAGCCAGTTGATCCGCCCAAAACTCGATCTCGCTCGCTTTCGATGGATCTTGATGCCTTGTCCGCTCAATTCCCGCTTGCAGTTCGCCCATGGTGACAGCTGAGAGGAACAACTGCTCCTCCTCCTGGTCGCTGAGCCAGCCGACCACTGCGCCGTGCGGATGCGGCTTTCGGAGCTCGGAAACGACGTTGGTGTCCAGCAGGTATTTGTTCACTTGAACTCCAATGCGGCACGTCGCCGCAAATTGCGGCTCTCCGCGATCAAGTTCTCAAAGCGAGCATTGGGGGCGAGCAACAAGGCTTTGAGGCCGGGACGGGCAGCCCTTTGCAGTCGGTTCCATTCCTCGATCGGCACTAAAACGGCGGTTTCAATTCCGCGACGGGTAACGACCTGCGGGCCCTTCTTGATGGTTGCATCCAATAACTCACTAAAACGCGCCTTCGCATCTTGCACTTGCCACGAAGCCAAGCTTCACCTCCTGCGCACTACTCTATGGTACTGACTAGTCATATATCTAGTCAAGTACAAGACCTGAACACTCGTCTCCTGCGCTGGCCTTCCAGAGAGCCAGGCCTGAGGGCACCGTCCGCCCCGAGGCCGTCTCAGGTCAATCTTGGGGAGGGCTCTCACGACGATCAAGTTTTGTCTTGCAGGTCCTTCTGCTGGGCTTTTCCCCTGGCTTTGGCCCACCTGGCGTTTACGGCCTTACGGGCTAGTTCCCGCCTTTGTTCGGCCGTCAGTATTGCGGTGCGAGCCTTACCGCCCTTCAGCCCACCAAGTCGTCCGAGAGCCACTGCCCCCTTGTTGCTGGGAATCGGGAGACAGTCACCATGAGCCTCAACGTAAAGGATCATCGAGGGTCTTTCCGGCGGTGATGCAGCCCGGAAAATCGGGAAAGCTCACGCCGTAATCCACGCGCATGAACCAAACAAGGGACTCCTATTTCCTGAGTGAAGGGTGATTCTTTGCGATCCAGTCTTCGACCTGGTTGTAAAATTCTTTGGCCTCGACAAGGATCTCCTTCGCTTCGGTCTCGGTTGCTACGTTTAGAAGGTATAGTCGATAGTATTTCGCTTTCGCCGACAGGTCTCAAAGTACTCGGCATACCTGTGAGCGGGTTTTCCCAACACAAGTTTCGTGCTTTCTAATGAGACCCGGTGATGCCCGACCTTGCTCATGATCCGATACCTCGCACAGGCAATAGCCATATTTGCCGCCTGGAGTGCAGCGTTGTAGGCAGTCGCGAACCTCCGGTCGGCCGAAAGGCCGTCAAGGGCTGCGTCCGCGGGGTCGCGGGCGATCAGGGCACGCATGTTATCCAATTCCTTCTTGGAGGTCTTGTGTCTCTGGGCTTCTTTACTTGCCAATAATTTCGTCCAACTCACGCTGACCTCCTTTCACAAACTGTTTCCGTTCTCGTAAAACGACGGTGAGAAAATGGTCGCATGATTTGATTCTTTCCCGGAACTCCTCCGCGGAATAGGCTGTGACGTTGACTTCTCTTCCTACCTGTGCCTCGGCCTTGCGGAGTGCTGGAGACAGGTCAGCGAGGCCTGCTTTGCCAATGACCATCAAATCCACATCACTGGTTGCATGTTCTCGACTCCGCGCCACCGAACCATAGATAAACGCACACTGGATCTTGCCCCCCAACGGCGCTAGCATCTGCTCTAGGTCGGAGCCAGCCCTGCAGTTTTTTCGAAAAGCTGCTGCAGGTCTAGAAACACCGGGGACTTGGTTTCAGCTTTGAAATAGGCCCTCGTGCCTTCACGACGATGCATTAGTATTCCGCTTGCGACCAAGGATGATAGCTCCCGCTGAAGGCTCGATGGGCTTGTGTCCAACCGATCGGCGAGTTCCGACAGGTACCACCATTTGTCTGGCTGCGTGAGCGTGGCCGCGAGCACACCTTGCCGGACTTGTGGGAACAACGCAGTCAGCACGGACGATTTACGCATATTGCGTAAGCTTGTCCATCGGCAAGAGGAAAGAGCGGGTTACTCGTGGTGTTGAATCACTGTGCAACCCGGTTGCACAAACTAATCACTGTGCAACCCGGTTGCACAAACTAATCACTGTGCAACCCGGTTGCACAAGCTTGGGGCTCGGTACGCTGTTCCACTCAAGACCAATGCCGGCGACACGCCCGCATGGGTTGGAGTTGCTCTCGGGCAAGAGTCGAATACGAATTGAGCAGGGCAGCCATTTGTGCACACAGTCATCATAGGGGAACATAAAGCGAAAGTCAATGGCAATCTGCAATTTTTGCGATTGGGAACGTCGTCGATAGCGAGATCGGGCGGTGCTGAGCAGTGCAATCCGTTTCGAGATCGAAAACCCTTCGGATTAGGGTTGACGGTCCATTTATTTGTATATACAATTAAATAATGAAGATTGACTTCGATCCGGCGAAAAACGCGAAGAACATCCGGGACAGAGGTCTCCCGTTCACGCTCGCCGCTGAATTCGATTGGACCACAGCCATGATCGTACCTTCCAGCCGCCACGGCGAAGGCCGCTTTTTCGCGCTCGGTTATATCGGGAACCGCCTTCATGCTCTGGTCTTCACCAAATCGCGCCGCGCCCGCAAAACGGAGGTAAAACGCTATGAAGAAAAAGCCTGATCCCGAGATGATCGACAAGGAAAACCCGGAGTGGACCGACGCCATGTTTGTCAAGGCAAGGCCGGCATCCGAAGTCTTTCCCGATCTCGCCGCACATTCGGAGAAACGCAAACGCAAACGCGGCCAGCGCGGCCCGCAGAAAAAACCGCGCAAGGTTCTGATCTCTCTGCGCCTTGAAGAAAGCACGGTCGAGGCGTACAAGGCCGGTGGCCGCGGCTATCAGACCCGCATGGCCGCCGTGCTGGAAGAGCACGCGAAATAATTCCCGCCAAACGCAACGGATACCCGGACCAGACCCACCCAGGCCCCGGTCCGGTAAAAAGAAGTTACAAATGGTCAATCTTGGGAAGGAATTTCGCGGCGATCAGGTTTTGTCTTGCTGGTCCTTCTGCTGGGCTTTCTTCCTGGCTTTGGCCCGCCCGGCGGAAAATGGCGAGAATCGGATTCTCATGTCGCCGTTTACCAACGCGCTCTTCCAACCCTGCGGTGGAAGTAATGGAGAGCGACGTCTTTCCCGCCCAGGTTATGAGTCTTTAACCCTGGCCTTCTGTTTGGCGACCAGGCGATCGAGACGGCAGCGCTGATGCTGGGCACGGACAAATCCCGCGGTCACTGTCTGGAGATGATCTGCGCGGACTTTCTGGCTGGCGCGCACCTGGACAATGGCGACCCGGAGATCCTGCTTAACTCGATCTCACGCTACTACAAGTTCTTGCCCGGCGAACAGCAACAGGTTTTCCTCGAAAACCTGCGTGAGAAGGCGTCCTAAGAATGATTCGTCCCAAACCCGCACCTGCGCGGCTGGATCCATTGTCGTACGAAAGTCTGCGCCGGCAGATCCTGCGTCGCGACGGCTGGAGGTGTCAATCCTGTGGCACGATGACGAATCTTGAGGTGCACCACAGAGAATTCCGCAGCCATTCGGGAGCCGACGCAGAGGAAAACTTGATACGCTGTGCGTGGACTGTCACCGGCGAGCCCACGAGTTGCGGTAACGATTCAGTTCACCATGCGCACGCGTGCGCGTGACTGTTGCTCAACCAGAATATCGGCGAGGCGCTTATGCGCGTCCATCCCAATGGGCGGCAGAGCTCCTCTCTTGGCTTTCCCGTTGAGCACTCGCGACAACTACTGAGGCAGGACAATGCACGTTACAACCTCTTAGAGCGTGCGAGGCCTGGACGTTCTTTCATGAACTGATCCAAGGACATCACTTCTGACCTCGGATCGGTCCGGTAGGATTCTTTTCCGGGGTAAAGAATGATTTGGCGAGCAGCTTGGAGGTCCGCGCAGCCGATGTAAAATCCTTTACTAGGCACGGGGTTGCTGATCGAGCGTTTGATTTCTATCGCCCAAATGTTTTTGGGGCCGAATTCGAGGACGAGGTCAATTTCCGCACCAGCGGATGTTCGATAAAACCATGAACGAACTGTAGCAGGTAAGCTGCTGAGAATGTTCTCAATGAGCATACCCTCCCAGCTTGGGCCAACGATGGGATGCCCGAAAAGTTCCTCCTGCGTGCGAATGCCGAGGAGGGCATGAACGAGGCCGCTGTCTCGCACATAGACTTTCGGAGACCGCACCAAGCGCTTTCTTGCTTTCGATGCCCAGGGCTGTAGTCGCCGCACTCAGCAGCAAATCGACCAGAATATCCAGGTAGCGAGCGATGGTATGTCCGCTCACTCCAAGGCCTGCAGCTAGTTGGGCACCGTTTAACATCTGTCCCTGATTGTGGGCCAACATCTGCCAGAAACGACGAAGTGTCTCTGCTGGCACTCTGGGCCCGAGAGCGGGCACATCCCGCTCCAGGTAGGTTTGAATGAATGCCGTGCGCCACTCAAAGCTGCCTTCGTCATCGTCAGCAAGAAAGCTCTCGGGGAAGCCTCCTCTCAGCCACAGAGCATCTGGAGCAGAAGGGCTGGTCCCGCCAACTTCGGCAGCGGTGAACGGAGTCAGTTCCCGGTAAGCGATTCGGCCAGCGAGTGTCTCCGCCGATTGGTGCATAAGATCCATGGACGCCGAACCGAGCAACAGAAACTGACTGACTTTTCTTCCCGTTCGACGCCTGCGATCAATCAGACTACGCAGCGTCTGGAATATGTCGGGAAGACGATGTATCTCATCAAGGATTACGAGCCGGTCGCGATGTTGCGAAAGCGCCAACCGACCTCAGCAGTGACCTTGTAATTATGCGATGACGTGGCATAATTACAATGATGATTCCAAGAGTAGCCAAAGCCAGATTGCTGGACTTGCTGCAGCGCTTTCCGGCGGTAGCGCTGCTCGGTCCGCGCCACGGCCAGGGCGAGGGTTTCGGACCTGGGCGATCGAGACGGCAGCCGATGCTGGGCACGGACGTGGTTACTGTCTGGGGATGATCTGTGCCGACTTCCTGGCTGGAGCGCACCTGGACAATGGCAACCCCTAGATCCTGCTCAACTCCATCTCACGCTACTGCAGATTCTTGCCCGGTGAACAGCAGCAGGCCTTCCCCGAAAACCTGCGTGAGAAAGCATCGTAACCGACTGCCCGTGCCACAACTCGTCTGCTATTCGTGGATGACCGGAATCGACGAAGTCGCCCAGGTTGTTTTCGCCCAAAAGCCGATCCCTCGCGGCTGAACGCCTCGCCGTACGAAGATCTGTGCCAGCAGATCCCGCGTCGCGATGGTTGGAGGTGTCAATTCTGTGGCACGATGTCGAATCTCGAGGTGCACCACAAGGAATTCCGCAGTCATTCGGAGGAAGACTCCAAGGAGAACTTGATCACCCATGGCCGGTAAGCGCTGAAATGTAGGGGAACGGGTTGAACCCGCGGTGCGATACTCGCCAGATCCGCATCGAGCGAGACGGCAGCGCTGATGCTGGGCAGAACAAATCGCGCGGTAGTCTGGGGATGATCTGCGCCGACTTCCTTGCGGGTGCGCACCTGGACAACGGCAACCCGGAGATCCTGCTCGCGGTACTGCAAGTCCCTGCCCGGCGAGCAGCAGCAGGCCTTCGTCGAAAACCCGCGTGAGAAGGCATCCTGAGAATGATTCGCCCAAAATCCACCCCCTTGGGCTGGATCTTGTGTCGTACTGAAAGTCTGCGCCAGCAGATCCGCCCCCGCCCAATCGTGACGGGTAACGATAGTAACCTGTGTGCCCCAAGCTTATCCGGCTACTATGATCCCGGATGTTGACTCTCAACCATCGGGCGGGATCTGATCCATCTTCGTCGGCTGGGCCTACGCCTGGGGTCATGACCATCCCAACCCAGAGAAGGCCGCGCGTGCTTACTCTTGTCCGGTACTTAGCCGTGGGCGCTTGCAATACGATCTTCGGCTACGGCTGCTTTGCTATGTTCACACTGCTCCTGACCCCCCTCCTGTCCTACGGATATGTTCTGGCCAGTCTTCTCGCCAATCTGGTCAGCATCACGTTCGCCTTCTTCGGATATAAGTGGTTTGTATTCAGGACTAAGGGCAACTACCTCAAAGAATGGATTCGCTGCGTAGGCGTCTATGGCAGCAGCATGATCTTGTCAGCCGCCGCCCTTCCTTTCGTTGTCGGCGTCATTCGCCACCAAACCAGCTATGACCGTAGCGCACCGTATATCGCCGGCGCCATCGTTCTCGTGTTTTCAGTCCTGTTCAGCTTTTTAGGCCATCGCCACATTTCCTTCGCGGACGGCAATCAGTCCCCGCAAAGCGCACGTTGATCAGTTAGGATCACTCGCCTCCAATGGAAGCTTCCCGTGACTTTCGTAATTCTGCCTTCCTCACTCGTGTGTGGGATAACTGATCTGCGGGTCTGTATAAGTCCCGCAGATCGAAGGGGCGAAGCGCTGCCGTACCGAGGGGCCCATGCATAGTGACGCTACTCTCAGTCCTCCGCCCCATCGCGGATGCGGCACTTGCGGAGCAATCACACTCAGCAATCCCAACCTCTCGTCGCTCCCAAACTCGCACTCCGAGGTCCGCTGCTCATGAAGCTTTCTGACTACATCGTCGAGCGGCTCGCGGATTGGGGCGTGCGCCACATTTTCCTGGTCACGGGCGGAGGCGCAATGCACCTCAACGACTCCATTGGCAAGGAGCCACGCATTCAGTACGTGTGCAACCACCACGAACAAGCTTCCGCGATGGCCGCCGAAGCTTACGCCCGCATTAGCGGCCAGCCCGGCGTGGTCAATGTCACCACCGGGCCTGGCGGCATCAACGCCCTCAACGGAGTCTTTGGGGCCTGGACCGATTCCATCCCGATGCTTGTCGTCTCCGGCCAGGTCAAGCGCGAAACCTGCATGCGCGCCCAGGGCATCACGGGCCTTCGCCAGCTGGGAGACCAGGAGGCCGACATCATCGCCATGGTCGCGAACATCACCAAGTACGCGGTGATGATCGACGATCCCCTCTCCATCCGATATCACCTCGAGCGCGCCTGGCACCTCGCACAAAGTGGACGCCCTGGTCCTTGCTGGCTAGACATTCCGGTCGATGTTCAGGCCGCACCTATCGATCCCTCCCATCTTCGCGCCTATGATCCCGCGCAGGATGAGACCGCAACAGTTGAAACCGCAAAGGACATGATCGCGGGCGATGCGTCCTGGCTCAAATCCCATTGCCGCGAAGTTCTCCACCGAATCCGCAGCGCCAAGCGCCCCGTGATCCTCGCCGGCACCGGCGTCCGCGCCGCCCATGCAGTTGCCGAATTTGACGAACTCTTTCACCAGTTGGGCGTACCCGTAACCACCGCATGGACCCATGACCTCATCGCCTCCGATGACCCGCTCTTTTGCGGACGCCAGGGCACCATCGGCGACCGCGCCGGAAACTTCACGGTGCAAAATGCCGACGTTCTATTGATCCTCGGATCGCGTCTCAACATTCGCCAAACCAGCTATAACTGGCAATCGTTCGCGCCGCGCGCCTTCAAGATCCAGGTCGATATCGACGCCGCCGAGTTTCACAAACCCACGATCAAGCCGGACCTAGCCATCCACTGCGACCTCAAGCGATTTCTGCAAGAATTCCTACGTCACTGTGGCGCCGACAACTATCGCCCTGGGGTTCACGCTCCGTGGCTCGCCTGGTGCCGTGAACGTGTCCACCGCTACCCGGTCGTGCAAGATAGCCAACGCCAGTCCGGCCCGCCCTTGAATCCTTACTACTTCGTCGAACAACTCTCGGCCAAACTAGCCGACGACGATGTCATCGTCTGCGGCAATGCAACCTCCTGCATCGTGCCCTTCCAGACCATGCATCTGCGCAAACACCAGCGCCTTATCTCCAACTCCGGATCCGCCTCCATGGGCTACGACTTGCCCGCTGCCATCGGAGCGGCTTTCGCCCGTCCCGGGAAGCGTGTCATCTGTCTCGCTGGAGATGGCAGCATCCAAATGAACATCCAGGAGTTACAAACTGTCGTTCATCATCACTTACCGCTAAAGATCTTTGTCCTGAATAACTCGGGCTATCTCTCGATGCGCATGACGCAATCCGGATTTTTCGGACGTCTGACCGGAGAGAGCGCATCGAGCGGCGCTTCGCTCCCGGACATGGTCAAGGTGTCTTGCGCCTATGGCATTCCGTCGATTCGCATCGACCGACAGACGCAGCTGGCGCAAGTCGATCGCGCACTGGCGGCCGAGGGGCCAGCATTAATCGATGTCGTACTCGATCCGAATCAGGAGTTCGAGCCGCGATCACGGGCCAGGCAGTTACCCGATGGGCGGATCGTGTCGCCTAATCTAGAGGACATGTACCCATTCCTGGATGAGAGTGAACTAATGGACAATGTCATCAGGGAATAAGGACATTACCATACTAATAAGCCGTTCCACTTAACCGGGATGGCAGGACGAACAGGGTAGACAAATAATATCATGACTGGCAACGACATATTCGACGAGTTATTTGTGCTGGAGTTGGCCAATAACCACTTGGGCGACCTGCAGCGGGGTGGGAAGATCATCAGTAACTATGCGCAAGTCGTACGCTTCAACAACGTGCGCGCCGCTATCAAGCTGCAGTTGCGCGATGTCGACAGCTTCATTCACCAAGAGTTTCGCCACCGGGACGATATCCGCTACATCAAGAAAACCCTCGACACGCGCCTAAAGCCAGAGGACTACGCCAAATTGGTACAAGCCATTCGGGAAGCCAGCTGCATCCCGATGGCAACTCCGTTCGACGAGAGTTCAGTCGACTTTTGCTGTGAGGTCGGCATCCCCATCCTCAAAATCGCCAGTTCGGACTGCAACGACTGGGTTCTCATCGAGAAGATGGCGAAAACCAAAAAGCCCATGATCGTCTCCACTGGCGGCTCGTCGCTCAAGGACATCGACGACTTGGTCACCTTCTTCGATAATCGCCATATCCCACTGGCCATTAACCACTGCGTGTCGCTCTATCCCTCAGAGGATAGTGACCTCGAACTCAACCAGATCGACTTTCTCCGCAATCGCTATCCCAATCACGTTATCGGATTTTCCACGCACGAGTACCACGACTGGACTTCCTCCATGCTCATGGCCTACGCCAAAGGCGCGCGGACCTTCGAGCGCCACGTCGACATCCAAACTGAGGGTATGACAGTTTCTCCGTACTGCTCGGTGCCCGAGCAGGTTGATACCTGGTTCAAAGCCTTTCATCGCGCCAAGCGTATGTGCGGAGCTCCGGGCACGCAGAAACGTCTCGCGCCGCAAAAGGAAATCGCCTATCTCGACTCGCTCGTCCGCGGAGTCTATGCCAAACGCGATCTTCCTGTAGGCCACGTTCTCCAGGATGCCGACGTCTATCTAGCCATTCCGCTGCAGCAGGGACAGATCTCCTGCCGCGAACTGATGCGTGGCGAAGTGATCCGGAAATCCGTACCCAAAGATCAGCCTATCATGGTCGACGCGATTGACAGTCCTTATGCCAACATCCCGTCACTCACCGAACTGATCTATCACCGCGGTCTCCAACCTCAGGCTGCTGCTTACGCGGCAAAAGCGGGCAGTGGCAAATGAGCGCTCTTCACGAAATGAAAACCATCAGCGTAGTTACACCCTGCTTTAACGAAGAAGGCAATGTCCGCGAAGTCTACGAACGCGTGCGCACATTGATGTTGGGCCTCGGACGCTACCGCTACGAGCACATCTTCATCGACAACGCGTCCCGTGATAACACATTCGCCGTCCTTAGCGAAATCGCCGCCGCCGACTCTAACGTCAAGGTTATCCGCAACGCGCGTAACTTCGGACACGTCCGCTCCCCCATGCATGCCCTCCTGCAAACGTGCGGCGACGCCGTCATTATCCTCATGTCCGATCTGCAGGATCCCCCTGAAGTTCTCGCCCAACTGCTCGAACAGTGGGAGAAGGGAATACCCATCGTCATCGCCGTCAAACATCAAAGCCGCGAAGGCGCACCGATGTTCCTGGTTCGGAAACTGTTCTATCGACTGGTCAATCGCCTCGCTGACGACATCGAGACCTACGAAAACTTCACCGGCTTTGGGCTGTATGATCGACAAATCATCGACCTTGTCCGCCAGTTTGGCGATCCTTACCCTTATTTCCGCGGCATGATCGCGGAAATTGGCCTTCCCCACGCTGAAGTTCTGTACGAGCAGCAGCGCCGCAAAAGTGGCAAGTCCAAAAACAATTTCTACACACTTTACGATCTTGCTATGCTCGGCATCACCAAGCTCTCCAAGGTCCCGCTGCGTCTGGTCACGTTCTCCGGTTTTGCCGGATCTCTGCTTTCCTTGCTCGGGGGCGTGGCTTACTTTGCGTACAAACTCCTGTCTTGGCACGAGTTCACGCTGGGCATCGCGCCCATCGCCATCGGAATGTTCTTCCTGGGATCGCTGCAGCTTCTTTTCATGGGCATCATCGGCGAGTACATTGGGAACATCCACACGCAGGTACACAACCGTCCGCTAGTGGTCGAGCGCGAAAGATTGAATTTCCAGTGCGAGCCCGGCAAACCGCTCCCCCGCGCCACTCTTGCTTCGCGAGCGGCCGCAGGCCACTAAAAGGAACTGGTCTGGGCCGGCCTTCTTACGTTGGTTCGTGCGCGTTCCTTATACCGTTGAGGAATGTGCCAGCCCTCGCCGTAGGCAACATCGTGACGCCGCGTGAGTAGGATTCGTCGCAGGCCAACCGGAATACGTCCTTTGGCAGGCCGCGCTCCGGTTCAGGAGCGACGATTCCAATGATGCGATCGTGCGCGTCAATTCGCCGGATCGTTGACCGTCCTCGTCGTCAGAGTCCTGAATTCTTCTCAAACAATGTTTCCTCGATCAGTTCGCAAAGAATGTGTCCGGTTAAGATGTGCGCTTCCTGGATACGGGGTGTTTGATCGCTGGGAATGCAGATGCAGTGATCGACGACGCTCGGCAACTTTCCGCCGGTTTTTCCGGTCAGACCTACTGTGACTAGTCTCCTCTCACGGGCCACGCTCACGGCTCGCAGAACGTTGGCAGAGTTTCCGCTGGTGGTGATGGCGAAGGCGACGTCATCGGGACTGCCTATCCCCTGGACTTGGCGCGCGAAAACGTCGTCAAAGGAATAATCGTTGCCGATGGCGGTGAGGACGGAAGAATTGGTGGTCAGCGCCCAGCCCGAGAGGCTTGCCCGTTCTCGTAAGAACCGCCCGCTCAGTTCCGC
>Ga0310039_10000451_pt1 | contig 34297 bp, 27 predicted proteins | sample Sb_taG_4_FD_200460 | JGI IMG/M metagenome (GOLD analysis project Ga0310039, IMG submission 200460) | Peat soil microbial communities from Weissenstadt, Germany - Sb_50d_6_BS metaG (v2) (version 2) | ecosystem: Environmental > Terrestrial > Soil > Wetlands > Peat | place: Germany: Weissenstadt...
GCTGTCCCGCGTGCGAACCGAATTCCGGCTCCGTCCTCCCGAGCCTATCAACAAAAGCTCACTCGAGTCGAGGGGGCCGACATTGTTATGCAATCAAGTAGCTTTTCAAAACGGAATTGTTCACGAAGCCGCCCGATATTCCGAGAAGATTTTCGGGCCGGACCGAAGCATTCGGAAAGTTTCAACGAGATCCGATGAGATATCCGTGGGTTAGAACCCCATTCAAACAGGTCAGGTTTCTGTCGCGCGAGGAGCGTTTTTCAACTTTTCCTGAAGATCTCGTAAAAATAAGCGAAATCGGCTTGGCCTTTGCCTGCCTTGAACGCTTGTTCAAAAAGTCCAATTTGAGCATCTGCGATGCGGCGGTCCAGCCGGCGTTCCTTCGACCAGTCAATCAACTCTTTTGGGCCGATACTCCAGGCTTCGAGAGTTGCCTCATTTCCGGCATAGTCCTTCCTTTGGATTCTCCCAGAAATCGCTTCAAGAATCGGTCCCATGACTGGGAGCAAGCCTTTGACGGATCCCATGAATGCTTCCGGCGGAACGCCTTCTGCCTCGCTTACGATGTAGCCCTGGACGAAGCCGAACATCGCGCCCAATACGAATGTCAAACAGGACAGATCAAGTGCTGAGGCATGGCCGATTGGAGTCCCCACGAATAGAGTATTTCCTCCCAATGCCATCAGGACTGCTTTGATGCGGTTGAATATTTCTTCCGGACCCGAATATAAGATCGTGCACTCGGGCGCGCCGATTCCGCTTGGATAGCTCATGATGGCGCCGTCCAGATACGAAATCTCATGTTGCTTGGCCCAGGATTCCACGTGTCTGGCCTCTTGAGGGGTGCCGCTGCTCAGTTGCACCAGAATCTTCCCGGCCAGAGCAGCGGTGACATCGGCATCTTGGAGCAGTTGTTGAGTGGTGCTGTAGTCGCTTACGTTGACAATGATCACATCGGATGCGGCTATGGCGTCTTTCAGGCTCTGCGCAACACGAAGTCCCATCTGAGCCAACGCCACAGTCTTAGAAGAAGTGCGGTTCCAAACCGTCGTGGAGAATCCCTTGTTCTGGAGTGCATTCGCAATGGCGGAGCCCATGCGGCCTGTCCCGATGACGCTGACGTTATGATTCATAATTTCGAGGGAACTTCATAAAGCCGGGATTCCCATATTGACTTCCCGGGCCGGCCGGTAATCTACACACGACGCCGTCAGCCTGCAATGCGTCAGACAGGTTTTTCTTGAGTGCAGAGCCTTTCCGGCGGCCACGGCACTGTCCCAAAACCAAAGCCTGCACGGGACCTCCCCAGTGGCTGTGCACTCGAAAAAAAACACAATTCCTCCGTTAGTGCGCGATAAACGCACTTGTCTGGCGAGTGAAGCGTTGCTTCACATCTCCTGTAGTCCGAATTACAAGGACCTACCAGAGTCCGGGGCAGTTTTCGACAACTCGGGGTACGCCCGTCAGCTCGCCCGGAACATCAGCAACAGCCGCACGCCTTTCCACGTATCGCTTCTTTGCCTTCCCACAAGATAAGGGGTGTGATCGCTAACGCAGCAACTGGGTCAGCCCAGGTCACATGCCAAACCGCGTTTACGGCGAGTCCCAACAGAGCAATTAGCGAAAGATAGGCACACAAACCAGACTGAGCCGCATCTGCTCGGAGCGCAGCGCTACCGGTGGAGGCTGACAACTTCCGTTTTTCCTTGGCAAGCCACGGCATGATTGTGGCCGCGGCTATCAAGATCACGACACCCAGATAGCTTGGTCTGGGCACGTTGTGCCCGAATAGGCTCATTGCCGAAACCACGATCACATATGCGACCAAAGCAAAGAGCAATACACCCGCGATCCGCGATGCATATCTTTCGGCGCGACTATGTGCAAGATGGGCGCGAAACCGCCAAAGTACGACCGCTGCTGAGAGAAGTTCAATGGCACTGTCGCCACCGAACGCGAGCAAGGCGGGACTGCGTGCGGCCCACGCCGCCCATAGAGAAACGACTGCCTCAACGCTCATCCAGATAATTGTAATTGTTTGAATTTGCTGAATTCGGCGGAGTGTATTTTGATCCGCGACCTGAGAGATCGAAATCACTGAAGTAGTATGACATCGACGAAATGGGAGGCGTAACGAATAATCGCTAGAAGCACGCAGGAGTGCGATTTAATCGGCGAGCACCTGACAAACATCCCCTTTTATGGAACGCGCTTACCGAAGAACTGAACTGCTTCTGATCTCCGGCAGTCCGACTACTCGTCCAGTGATCTCGGTGGGGCGTGTGGTGGCGGCGAGTTCCTTGTGTCGAGGACGGGAGAAGCATTACGATGAACAAGCTAAAGGTCAAGATTAGGAGTTCCGGCTGATTCGTGCTGGGAACGACACCGGGTGAAAGGAGCAACGGTATGGCCTCGTCACAACCTCAAAATTGGGTCGCTCTATCTGCGGCCAAGCTTCTGGTCACATCGGTGGTTGCTGTGTTTCTTTGCGCCGGCTCGTTGACCGGTGCGCAGGTGAACTATGCTCACCCGAGCAAGCCCAAAGAACCTTCGACCGCGACCACGCAAACTTCCATAGCCAACACCGATCCGACGCGGACGATCGAGAGCCATGCCACGTCCGGCGACCGGAGTGTGGATGAACAGAGGGTGGAGGTGCTTGGGCCGAATGGCGGTTACCTGCCCGACCACGAAACCGAAACAGAGACGATCCACGTAAATGCCACTACGACTCGTACAGTGGAGCGCACCTACCGGTGGGATGCGAACGGACAAAGGAATCTGGTGCAGGTAACGGAAGAAGAGGCACGAAACTCGGCGAGCGGCGAGGCACACGTGGTACGCACGATCTCGAGTTCTGATTTGAATGGAAATGTTCAGGTTACGCAACGTGAGGTTGCCGACACGCGAAAGACGAGTCCAAACGAGCAAGAGACGAGAACCACGTTTTACCTTCTGGACGGCAACGGCGGCTTGACTCCGTCCCTGCAGACGCAGGAGCTGCAAAAGCACAGCGCTGACAACACGGTCGAGGTGAAGAAGACAATGCAGTGGCAGGATTCCAGCGGGCACTGGCAAGTGGGTGAAGTAAAAGAAAGCACAGTTAAGGAAGACGGAAAGAATCGAACCAGCGAAGAGCGCATTTCGCGCTCCGATTCAGAGGGCCGATTTTCAGAAGTTTCACGGACCGTTGCCAAGGAGACGGAAAACGCCGCTGGAGAAAAAAGCAATATCGTCGAAACATATTCTACGTATGTTCCTGGGCTCGCTCCGGACGGCAGCCTGCATCTGAACCGGCGAGTCACGACCGTCCAGAATTCTGATTCGAGCGGAAAGGCAACGCAGCAGCAGGTCGAGCAGCCCACACCGGGTGACCCCATCGGGGATCTACACGTGACGGCAAGAACTAAATATACCGTGCAGTACGGAGGTTCGGTTGCGCAGCAGGCGAAAGCCACTCAAGTGCGGGACGTCAATGGCACGTTTAACACGCTCGAGGTCGAGACGCAGAAATCGGACCGGGTTCCTGCCGCGCAGGCACAAGCTGCACCTTCAGACAAACCCAAATAGCGATGCTTTTGATGCGGCGACCGCGATTGATCGCTCCTTATCAAGATGGGCCAACAAAAAGGGAAACGTACCTTCAAGAACAGAATTCCTGCACATTCTCCGTGTCCGGTAATCCGACGATGAGTCCAAGTGACCGCCCGCGTCTGCGGGTAGGCCACAAGACATTCGCATAGTTTCCGAATACGCGGGCAGTGCCGCGCTACTCTTCGAGCAAGATGGGGTCGCCGGTGCGCACCTCGCCGCGCGCGAGGACCGTGGCGTAGATTCCCGCGCACTTCCCGTGTTTTTGAACGACGCTTTTCAGGATTTCCGGAGTGGACTCGCCGGTGGTTGGGTCGAGAGTGATCATCACGCAGCGCTGATCCACTTGCGTGATGGCGATTTTCGCTGTGTCCCCAAGGCGAAGAATCCGGCCGACCCATTTCATTTCGCCGAAAGCCTCGCCTTCGATCAAATCGACGAGTAGATTCGGACGAAACCGCCAGGGATCTTCCTTCGTACCACTCTCTTTCGCGATACGCGCGACGGTCTGCCGGCTGATGAGTGAAACTGGCGCGACATCATACGAGCCACGGTGATCGCGCAGCAGAAAGAGCGGCCTACCCGAGCGGGCCTCGAGCGCCTTGCGGAGTTCGTCGCTCGCAACGGGCCAATTTTCGCCGCGAGGCGTCGCCACCGTCACGAGCGCGTCTGGCGATCCCGCTTTTTCGACCGATGTCCGGTAATAGAGAAGCTCCGGCAGCTCGCGCGCGGTGAGCCACGGAAACGAGCTGCGCGAGGCCGCTTGAACGAACGCATAGCGCGGTCCTCCTCGAATCCCTGAAGAGTCAGAGCGGCGGAACTCAGTGCCTCACCCTGCATGGATTTGACGGGATAGCGCGCCAGTTGGCGGATCACAGCTACAGATTGCATGTGATTTCTCCTGGATCCTCCCGGAAGAGTTCAGTGCATGTCCGTTGCGAATAAATGATCGAGCCTCAGTTCAATCCCGTAACAGCGTCCGCGCTTACATTATTACCAAAAATGGCTGCCCTGATCGCAAGAGTTGTCACCGACGAATCGCCAAGTGCCTGGCAAACGGGCTGATCGAACAAATGACCTGCCGGGACGAAATCGAACCGTTTTGGACTTCTCGTGGCCGGTAAGATATTCTCCCGGAACTGGGAGGGAATCCCTCATGAAATTCAGCTATGTGATTAAGTTTGTCGCTGATATGAACCGTGCGGTGAGATTTTATCGCGACGTGCTGGGCTTGCAATTAAAGTTCGAGTCTCCTGGATGGAGCGAATTTGTGACCGGGGAAACAACGCTCGCGTTACATCCTGCGTCTGAAAAGAATCCCGCCGGAGCTGTTGAATTGGGATTCCGGGTTCCCGACATCCAGAAATTCTACCTGGAGATGAGAGCAAAGGGAGTGAACTTCAGTATGCCACCGACAAAACAGGATTTCGGCGGCTTACTCGCGCAGTTCGTGGACTCAGAAGGCGGACATTGCAGCGTCGGCAGTCAGTAACGGCAAGGGGAACGGCGGGCGAGTCAAAAACCCGACGCGCAAGTACAGCGCACGGGGCACCCGACTCCGGGCTGATTATTGCGGCAGTTGCGTCTGCGCTATAGAGCCGAAGCGCGTGAAGATCGCCGAAGAAGGCCGATCCACTCGGGCGCCCGTAGGCGCCCGGTGGACAGGAACGCGCCGCGCGGTGGGGCTAAATCGTTGGGCCCGCGGCTGCGATTTCGTGGACTACGCGATCGATTTCGCTCAGAGGCAACGAGACGTGAACCTCGTCTTCGGCATCGGTGACGTCGACGACCATTGATCCACCGTGCGTCGCTACTTTCACATGCTCGTCCGGGCCGGTCACTTCGACCAGATCCACGTCGTCTGACTTCTTCAATTCTTTGACCGCCGCGTCAATCACCGGCAGCCACGGCCGCACCTGCTCGGCCGCTTCCTTCAGATGCTCGCGGGGCACGAAATGTAGCCCGGCGTTCATCAGCAATACGGGCGCGATGATGTGCAGGTGCACGCCGTCCGGCTTATTTTCGTGCACCCGAACATTTACGAATCCTTCGCTTGAAACCACCGCGCCCATAGCCACCACGGTTCCGGCGGCTCCTAGTAGTATCTTTCCAAGCAGTAGCATGGTTTCCTCGCTCTCGTTCCGAACTTTCGGGACAAGTTATTCGTGGGCGCTCGGTTCGTTCGATCCGCTTTCCGCGTCCACCCAGACCTTTACGTCGTCGTCGTCGCTGTGCACTGTGACGATGAGCTTTTCGCCGGACTCGGTCAGCGCGTGAATGGCCGCCACCAGGTCGATTTCATGCTTGTCGGTGGGCGCCAGCGCATTCACCACCGCCATCGGTATGATCACGTCTACTTTTTCGTTCTTCTTTTCGCCGTTCTTCTGCTTGTCGCCGGACTTGTCCGTAACATGCACCACCAGATTGCCTTTGGACTTCGCCACGCGGACGTCCTGGTCTTTTCCCTGGATGGTCACAAATTCGCCGTCGGGCGAGTTCTTGACAGCTTCCAAAATCGCGTGCAGATCGATTCCGTTCATGTCGGCGTTGTCGATCGTGACTTTGCCCTGGTTGAGCTTTCCGTGGTTGATCGCGGGAATCACTTTCTCGGCCAGGGAGAGCGGCACGTTAACGCTCACCACTTCCTTGTCCGAATTGCTCGTAACGCGCACGTGCAGGTATTTTTCCGTCGCCGCGCCGAATGCCGACGTCGCCAGAAGACACACCACCGCTCCGGCTTGAAGAATTCTCTTCATCTCTTTGGACTCCTTCCTATTGAACCGCTGCCTTCATGTACGCAGGGCGTCATAGAAAAGTTCCACCTGCTGCAAGTTTTTGCTGCAAGAGTTGGTCAAGCCCTAATTTCGGGAGGGGAGTCGAACGCGCAAGCTTCGGTAAGGAGCTGCTTGACGGGCTAGCTCCGAAGCTGGACAGAGTGTCTAGTCAGGAGGTCGATCGAGCGTCAGTCCGTGGACCTTTCGCCGTTGTCGAGCTTGAAATAGACGGCGCCTAGCGGCGGGAGCTTTACGTTCAGGGAGAACGGTTGGTTGTTCCAGCCTAGCGGGTCGGAATGAAGGCCGCCGAGGTTTCCGGCGTCGCTGCCTTCGTAGTAGGCGGAGTCGGTGTTCAGTATTTCGCGGTAAAAGCCGCGTACGGGGACGCCGACGCGATAGTCTTCGCGGACCACCGGCGTGAAGTTGCAGACTACGACTATGAAATCATCGTGATTCGTCGCGTGGCGGATAAATGAAATCACACTCGTATCCACGTCGTGGACTTCGAGCCAGCCGAACCCTTGCCAGTCGAAATCGACCTGGTGGAGAGCAGGCTCGCTGGCATAGACGCGGTTCAGATCACCGATGAGCCGCTGAACGCCGCGATGCGGCGGCGATTGCTCGAGCGTCCATTCGAGGCCTCGCGTCTCGGACCACTCATGCCGCTCGGCCAGTTCGCCGCCCATGAATAGCAGCTTCTTTCCTGGGTGCGCCATGAAGTAGCCGAAGAGCAGGCGCAGGTTGGCGAATTTCTGCCAATCGTCGCCGGGCATCTTTGAAAGCAGCGAGTGTTTGCCGTGCACCACTTCATCGTGCGAAAGCGGCAGAACGAAATTCTCGGTGAACGCATACATCATCGAAAAAGTGAGCTGGTTGTGGTGATACTTGCGATAGACCGGATCTTGCGCGAAATATTTCAACGTGTCGTTCATCCAGCCCATGTTCCACTTCAAATCGAATCCGAGGCCTCCGACGTAAGTGGGCCGCGAAACTGCCGGCCAGGCCGTCGATTCTTCGGCGATGGTCAGCGCGCCGGGATGCCGCTCGTGAACCACTTCGTTCATGTGCTTGATGAAGGCGATGGCTTCGAGGTTTTCCCGGCCGCCATACTGGTTTGGCAGCCATTCTCCTTGCTTGCGCGAATAATCGAGATAAAGCATGGAAGCGACAGCATCCACGCGCAATCCGTCAATGTGATATTTGTCGAACCAGAAGAGCGCATTCGAAACGAGAAAATTCTGCACCTCGTTGCGGCCGTAATTGAAGACGAGAGTGCCCCAATCTGGATGCGAGCCCTTGCGCGGATCGGCGTGCTCGTACAGGTGGGTTCCATCGAAGTAGGCTAGGCCGTGGGCGTCGCGCGGAAAGTGGGCGGGCGTCCAATCCAGAATCACGCCGAGTCCCGCCGCGTGGCAGCGGTCGACGAAGTACATGAAATCGTCCGGCTTGCCATAGCGGCTGGTGGGCGCGAAGTAGCCGACCGTTTGGTAGCCCCACGAGCCATCGAAGGGATGCTCCATCACGGGCATGAGCTCGAGATGCGTGAAACCCAGCGATTTGGTGTAGGGAATCAGCTTATCGGCCAGTTCGCGATACGATAGCCATTGTTTCCCATCGGACCCAGCGCGCCGCCACGAGCCGAGGTGCACTTCATAAGCGGCGATCGGCGCGCGCAGCCAATCGCGCTTGGCGCGCTGCGATAGCCATTCCGCGTCTTGCCAGGTGTAGCGATCGATGTCGTACACCACAGATCCGGATTTCGGCCGGACTTCCGCGCAAAATCCGTAAGGATCGGCTTTGGGCTCGAGGCGCGCGCCGCTCCGCGGGATAATTTCGAATTTATACAGCTCGCCTTCGCCGAGTCCTGGCAGAAAAAGTTCCCAGACGCCCGACGATCCGCAATGGCGCATCGGATTCGTGCGCCCATCCCAGTGATTGAAATCGCCCACGACGCTGACGCGCCGCGCATTCGGCGCCCAAACCGCGAAGTGCACGCCGCGCACGCCGTCAATCTCGCGCACGTGCGCGCCGAGCTTTTCGTATTTCAAGTAATGCGTGCCCTCGCCCATCAAGTGCAGATCGAATTCGGTTAGCACTGGCGGGAAGGCGTAGGGATCGTGGGTTTCGACGCTGCGCCCGTCGGGAAACGTAATGCGTAATTTGTAAGCCGTTGCGGCTAGCGCCTGCAGCTCGCTTTGCGTGGCAGACCCGCCCGGCGCCTGAGGAATTGTCGCCACGAACAAGCCATCAGGATGAACGCGAATCGCGGGATAGACCGCGCGCTCGCCGTTCCACAAAACGTTGATGGAAGCGGCGTCCGGGCGGAAGACGCGCACGATGATGAAATGTTTTCCAGTGGTAGCTTCGCGGTGGGGGCCGAGAATGTGAAATGGATCGGAATGCTCGCCGCGAACAATCGCATGCATCTCGGCCGCTGACGATTGCGGGGCGATTGCGCGTGGGCCAACTGCTACTTCGATCTTGGGCTCGTCGGGCAAGAGTGTAGGCTCCTTGGGAACGCAGGTTTCGCAGCGCGAGGCTACCCGGTGAAAGGCGACCTCATTTTAGCGAAGCTCGGCGCAGCCTCCAAACTTGCGCGTGAAGGAATTACAAAGTGCCGCGCGGCACAGAAAAACGCCGCGCGGGGAAAGCTGGTCGAGGCTACGTCGAATTTGTGATCAATCGGCCCAGGCGAGATAGCCGGGCACGATGATATTTACAACCGGCACGATCATCAGAATGCCCCACCAATTCGGCTTGCCGCGCGCCTCTGCGATGGCCATCCAAACCAGAATCGCCACGATGATGTTCGCGATAGGGATCAGAAACAGGATGATCCACCAGATCGGTTTTCGGGCGATGTTGAGCATCAAAATGATGTTGGCGATGGGAATCCAGGCCAGCCAGGCGTTCTCCGTGTTGGTCTTCTGAGCGATCGTTTGCAGCGCCAGCGAGATGTAAATGTATCCCACCGCCGCGAACAGCAGGAAGAACATAAGAAACGCACCACCTGCAAACAAACTTCGGTCATCCATTCGCGCTCCTCCTCTCGCACCCAGCCAAATTTACCGGGCCGGATACGATCCTCTTTGGAATCGTAATTGGATGGGCGGCTCGTGATGACCGCCGCCTTCCGTATTCGCGTTGCACAACAACAGGCAGGAACGGCGCTACGCTACATCCAGCAGCAAAGAGCTGTCCAGCGAAAACATCGGGTAGTTGTATGATTGGAAGGCGTATGGCTGACGGGTCGACGGGAATGAGAAAAGTATTTGTCTGCGTGTTCCAGTTTCGCTGCCCGAAGTGCTGGAGCACAAATCTGATCCGGAGAATCCTGCGCGCGGCAAGCGTCGAGGAGGCGCGAAACCGCGTGCACGACGGCAGCGTGCGGTGCGGTTATTGCAGGCTGCCGCTGCCAGGAGACGCCGAGGTTGCTTCCGAGATCAGCGAGCCGACGGCGGAGGAGATCGAGGCCTCCGTCGTCGAGCCGGACCCTCCTGAAAAGACGTAGCACTGCCGTGTCGCGATTGGCGCAATCACATTCCATTTTGGCTCGCTGAAAATCTGTTAGCCGCTGGACTTGCACTGCGTAGATGGATAGGCTTGTGCGCGCCCGGGGCATGCAGCGGGGCAGAGGAGGCTCACATGAAGAATCGCTTATTCACGATGGCTGTTATTTCGACGCTGGCTGTGCTGCTGGGGGCGTCCGCGGCGCGGGCGCAGGAAGCAAGCTCGGCGCAGAAGAAGCCGAAGACGCCGTCGGAGGCCGTGCTCGAGAGCTGGAACGATATCGGCGGCCGGATTATCACCATGGCTGAGGATTGGTCTGAAGACAAATACAATTACCGCCCGAACGCGCAGGTGCGAACTTTTGCCGACGTCCTGCGGCATATTGCCGGATCCAACTACGATCTTCTCAATCACGTCACGGCCAAGAAGGTCGGAGATGGCGCCAATGACCCATCGCCTGAAACCTATAAGACCAAAGCGCAGATTGTCGCGTTCGTGAAGAAGTCCGTGGAAGACGGGGCGGCGACCATCAAGGAGCATGGCGACGCGGGCATCTTGAAGGCGCTGGACTACTGGATCGGTTATACCGAGCACATGGGCGAACATTACGGCCAGCTTGTTCAGTATTACCGGAACAATGGCATCGTTCCGCCCGAGTCTCGCCCCAAGAAATAGAGTGGCGTGTGTGGCGCCGGTTCCGCGCGCAGGTCCGGCGCTGCGAGGAAAAAAGCTGCGTGCGTTTGAATCCAATCGCATAAACGGACAATTCGTGTGCCCATCCGCATCCTGCTTATTTTCGCGCTGGGGTTTTTGAGCGTGGGAGAAGCGCGCGCGCAAGATCGAACGCAAGGCCGCTCGGTGGTGATGAGCCGCGGTGGAATCGTTGCTGCGGAAAGCCCGTTGGCGGCGCAGGCAGGCGCCGCGATTCTCGCGCGCGGCGGCAACGCGGTGGACGCGGCGGTGGCTGCGAACGCGGTGATGGGCGTCGTCGCGCCGATGATGAACGGAATGGGCGGCGACCTCTTCGCCATCGTTTACGACGCGAAAACCGGCAAGCTCTACTCTCTGAATGCCAGTGGATGGGCGCCCGCTTCGCTGACTATTGAAGTTCTGAAATCACGCGGCATTGAAAAGATGCCTGGGGGCGCGATTCACAGCGTCACCGTGCCGGGAGCGGTGGACGGCTGGAGCAAGCTCCTCGACCGGTTCGGGCGGAAGAAATTCTCGGAGGTTCTCGCGCCCGCAATTCATTACGCAGCCGATGGTTTCCCGGTATCCGAGCGCACCGCCGTTGATTGGGATGAGGCCGCGGGGACGATTCGTGACGATTCGAATGCCGCAAACACCTATCTTTCCAACGGCCGAGCGCCCGGCCCGGGCGATATCTACCGCAATCGCGATCTCGCTAATTCGCTCGAAAAAGTAGCTGCCGGCGGACGCGACGCTTACTACAAAGGCGAGATCGCGCGCGCGATCGTCGAAACGTCCAAGCGGCTCGGCGGCACAATGACGCTTGACGATCTCGCCGAGTACTCGAGCGAGTGGGTCGAACCGATTTCAACCACGTACCGCGGTTGGACGGTGTACGAGATTCCGCCAAACGGGCAGGGAATTGCCGCGCTTGAGATGCTGAATCTGATGGAGAGATTTCCGCTTGCGGATGCTGCGGCCGGTTCGGCGGATTCGCTGCACATTATGATCGAAGCAAAAAAGCTGGCTTACGCAGACCTGCTGCGTTATATCGGCGATCCGAAATTCAGCCGGATTCCCGTAGCCGAGCTGCTATCGAAGCGTTATGCCGGTATTCGCGTCTCCGAAATCGATTCGGCACACGCCAGTTGCGCCGCAAAGGCCGGAATTCCCCCGCCCGGTGGCGGGGACACGACGTATCTCTCCGTGGTGGACGCTGAAGGCAACATGGTTTCGCTGATCCAGAGCAACTACTCTCTCTTCGGGTCAGGCATCGTGGCAGACGGAACTGGGTTCGTCCTGCAAAATCGCGGCGCTCTCTTCTCGCTTGATCCAGCGTCGCCAAATGCCCTCGCCGGCCACAAGCGCCCGCTGCACACGATCATTCCCGGCTTCATGGCGCGCGGCGATGAGCGCATCGCCTTCGGAATCATGGGCGGCTTCAATCAGGCCCAGGCGCACGCGCAATTCGTCGCCAACATTGCCGATTACAAGATGAATATTCAGGCCGCGCTCGAAGCTCCGCGCTTCACCAAGTACACTTTCGATGGCTGCGACGTGGCAATGGAAGACCGCATCGCCGAAAGCGCTCGAAAAGATCTCGAATCCCGCGGCCATAAGATCGAACTGAGGCACGGCTTCTCCTCAGTTTTCGGCGGCGGACAAGCGGTGCGCCGCGATTTCAAAACCGGCGTCAATTCCGGTGCATCCGACCCGCGAAAAGACGGCGAAGCCGTGCCGGAACCGCCGCCAATGCACTAGAAAATCTGCGCAATCTTTGCGTAGCGAATTCACGGTTTCTGCCACTCCAGCGAAAATTCCGTCAAATTGTGGGGTGTTGATAAACCCTGTGTTTTCTGTCCCTTTTAGTACGAACGTACCATTGCACCGACGTGTGCCATAACGGAGCATTGGTCTCGGGGTTCGTCCGTCTCCATCAGCGCCGGGCTGACGAACACATTCCATCTCATGCCGAAAACGACCGACCTTATTTCTGGACGAAATCGCGCGCGGCAAGAGAGCGGCACTGCGAGCCTCGAAGGAAACAGCCTGAGCACCGTGGTTCGCTCGCCTGAGAATGCGACCGCGTCTCCGCTGAGTCTTGAAACCCACGATGCAATTCTGAAGGCGCTTCTCGAAAATAATCCTCTCGCCATCGTAGTCCTCGGGTCCGACGATCGCGTGCAGATGTGCAATCCCGCATTTGAGCAATTGTTCCGCTATACGCAGGCCGAATTGGTGGGGAGAGGACTCGACCGGCTTGTCGCAGTTGAGGGCAGCGAAGGGGAAGCAGTTGAGATCAGCCGGCGTGTCGCGCGAGGCGAAGTCGTGCGCTACACGACAAAGCGCCGCCGCTGCGACGGAAGCCACGTCGAAGTCGAGATCCTCGGTGTTCCGCTGGTTGTCAACGGACGGCGAATCGGCAGCTTCGGCATGTACCAAGACATCTCCAGCCGCACGAGTCTCGAGAAAGCCCAGCGATCCGCGGAAGAGCGCCTTCGTTCGCTCTTCGAAAATGCCATCGAAGGAATTTTCCAGACGACGGCGGAAGGCCGCTATCTCAGCGCGAATCCGGCTCTGGCGCGAATTTTTGGCTATGACTCGCCTGCAAAGATGATGGAAACAGTGAGCGACATCGGCGCGCAGCTCTACGCCGAACCCAGACGGCGCGAAGAGTTCAAGCGCTTGATGGAGACCACCGACGTCGTTGAAGGGTTCGAATACGAGCTGATTCGCAAGGATGGCGCCCGCGTTTGGATTAACGAGAATGCCCATGCCGTCCGCGACGAGAACGGAAAGCTTCTTTACTACGAGGGGACGGTCGAAGACATCACCGTCAGGAAGCGCGCGGAAGCCGAGCGGCAGGCGACGCTTGAAATCACGCACGCCGTCAACGTCACCGAAAATCTGGACGACCTGCTGCGCTTGATCCACTCGGCATTGAAGAAAGTGCTGTACGCGGAGAATTGCTTCGTCGCGCTGTTCGAGCCCTCCAGCGGTATGTTCCACTTTCCATTCTTCGCCGACCAATATGACTCCGCCCCGCCGCCGCAAAAAGTGGGGCGAAGCTGTACGGCGCATGTGTTCAAGACGGGCCGCGCCGCATCGATTCCGCAGTCCGCGTTCGAACGGCTCGTCGCTGCAGACCATGTCGAACTCGTCGGCACGTCCTCGCCGTCGTGGCTGGGCGTGCCATTGAGGAATGCTTCGGCCACCATAGGCGTACTCGTCGTCCAGCACTACTCCGACTCGAATGCTTACAGCGATCGCGATCTCGAGTTTCTGGAGTCCGTCGGCGGCCAGATCGCGCTGGCGATCGAACGTAAGAGATCCGAAGGCGCTTTGCGCGATAGTGAGGCTCGCCTGCGCGTCCTCGTCGAGCAGTTGCCGGCGATCCTGTGGACCGTCGATGCGAATTTGCGTTTCACTTCTGCCCTGGGCGCGGGATTGACGCGCGTCGGCGTCCGGCCTGAAGACGTCATCGGAAAGACGATGGATCAGTTCTTCGAGACGTCCGACTGCGGATTCTTGCCCATCGCGGAGCATCGCCGGGCCGTGGCCGGCGAGCCGGGCACTTTCCATATGGAATGGCGCGGTGGATCTTACGCCTGTCACGTGGAAGCGATGCGCGCGCCGAACGGCCAGCCCTATGGCGCGATTTGCATGGCGCTCGACGTTTCGGATCGCAAGAAGCTCGAGGCACAGCTTCGCCAGGCTCAGAAGATGGAGGCCGTCGGCCGGCTGGCAGGCGGCATCGCGCACGATTTCAATAATCTGCTCATGGTGATTCAGGGCTACGCGGAATTGCTCATAGACCGCTCTAAGCCCGGCGACGCCTTCCGGCGCAACGCGGAACAGATTCAGGAAGCATCACAGCGTGCCGCTTCGCTGACGCGGCAGCTCTTGGCCTTCAGCCGGAAGCAAATGCTCGCACCAAGCGTCCTGAATATTCAGGGCGTCGTCGCCGACATGGAGAAGATTTTGCGGCGGCTGATCGGCGAGGATATCGAGCTGGTCTCCGTGAACGCAGCGGACCTCTGGCGCATCAAAGCGGACCGCAGCCAGATCGAGCAAGTAATCTTGAATCTCGCGGTGAACGCTCGCGACGCGATGCCTCGCGGCGGAAAGCTGACCATCGAAACGGAGAACGTGGAGTTCGACGATAGCCAGGCGCGCCTGCCCGTCGTGCTTACTCCGGGACGTTACGTCATGCTGGCCGTCACCGATAACGGTTGCGGCATGGACTCCGAGACGCAAGCCCACATTTTCGAGCCGTTCTTCACCACGAAGGAAAAAGGCAAGGGAACTGGACTCGGACTCGCGACGGTCTATGGAATCGTGAAGCAGAGCGGCGGCTACATCTGGGTTTATAGCGAGCTGGGGCAGGGAACGACGTTCAAAGTTTATCTTCCGCGCGTGGAAGATAGTCTCACGCCGCAGGAAGTTCGCGAGGTATCGCGGAATATTCCCCGCGGCACGGAGACAATTCTCCTGGTGGAAGACGAGCAGGGCGTGCGCGATCTCGCGCGTGAGTACCTCGAAATCAGCGGCTATAAAGTTCTCGTCGCCGAAAACGGCGCCGCCGCCGTGAAGGCGGCATCGGAACACAAGGGCGCGATTGATCTCGTCATGACCGATGTCGTGATGCCGGGATTGAGTGGCAGCGAGCTCACCAAGCGCATCGAAGCCATCCGGCCGGGTATTCGCATCATGTATATGTCGGGTTACACGGATCAAGCTATCGTCCATCACGGCATTCTCGGGCCCGATATCGTGCTTCTGCAGAAGCCATTTACGCTCAACGCTCTCGCGCATAAACTGCGCGAGGCCTTGGCGAAGAAATTCGCTCCGTAGCCCGCGTTCACTGGCAGTAGTCACCGCCGCAAAGACCCCGAACAACATTTGAGTTCGTTTGCTGCGTCCGGTCGAACCTTACGGTTTATCGCGACTGCCTTCATTCGGTACGGTTGTTTGCCATTGGCGCATAATCCCGATTTGGGAACACTGCGGAGCCGCCTTCGGTGCGGGTGTCTGGCCCGCGCAACTCATACCGCACATAAGACTTAGACGCATCGCTCGGAAAACACTTTTGCGCGGGCCAACTGGCTTCCCGCGTGCAATCTCCCTATTCGCGTGCGCGGCAGTAAGGAAGCTGGCGCCAACTGGGGGAAGAATGGAAATCACCGAGAAACTCGAGCTAGCGGCTGTACCGAACGACTTTGACGAGCTGGATGAAGACCAGCCGGAGCGTCACGACTACGATCCCGAGCGCCGGCTGTGGGTAGCGGTGCTGCTTCAAGCCGTGCTGGACTTTCAATCGAACAACGCGCGTGCGCAGCGCGAGGCCGAGAAGTTTCTGCTGCAAAGCCCGGCGGATCTTGAGGCCGTCTGTCATCGCGCAGGACTGAACCCGAGCGTGTTCCAATCGAAGCTGAGCCGCATCAGACGCGCCAAACCTATCGCAGGTATCCCACAGATGGTCTTGGCTGCCTGAGCGCATCGCGCCGCATAATTCTGGTTACAGTGCGGCCCGATGGTCTAAGATTCAATGAGGGAACCCTCGTAGGCCGGCGGTAACTGACATTTGACAAATTGGCCGCGTGGAATCGCGGCGCCGGCGGTCTGCGGGGCGGAAATGACGAGACCTCGCACGGAAGAAATTCGGCCGGAGATGCAGCTTCTGCTGTGCTGCGCGCGGACGCGGCTCGGCGCCTCGCACATCGAGCGCATTCGCGTACTCGTCCGGCCCGATTTGAATTGGGCGGCCTTCATGGCGCTGGCCGACCAGCATGCGCTGATTCCTCTCGTTCATTTACATCTCAGCAAGTTTTCCACCCGCGTGCCGAGCTTATGGCTCGAGCGCATGGAGAAGGCGGCGCGCGCCAACGCTATTCGCGCTCTCTTTCTCGGCAACGAACTCGCTCGCATCCTCGACGTATTTCAATCCCGCAAAATCACTGCGATTCCGTATAAAGGCCCAGTGCTCGCGGCTCAGGCGTATTTAGATACTTCGCTGCGCCAGTTCGACGATTTGGACATCATCGTTCCGCAAAGCGATCTCGCCGCAGCGCACGAAGCGATGCTGGCGCTCGAATACCGCGCGAGGTATCCGTGGAAGCGGGGGGTGGAGACTGCGACATCCCGGATTCCGGGCGAATACACCTATCGTGGCTCAGGACAGTCACTCGTCGAGCTGCACACCGAATTTACGATGCGGCATTTTCCCGTGCGGCCCGATTTCGCCCATTTCGCGAATCGGCTTGCGCAGGTGTCGGTGGATGGCCGCAACGTGGCGACGTTCCGCCCCGAAGATGCGTTGCCGGTTCTGTGCGTCCACGGCGCGAAAGATTTCTGGGAGCGGCTATCGTGGCTTGTCGATCTCGGAGCGCTGCTGGAGACTTCGGTCCGGCTCGATTGGGATGCGGTGTTCGAGACCGCTGATTCGCTTGGAGCGCGGCGCATGCTGCTTCTCGGACTCTCAATCGCTCAAGACCTGACGGAAGTCTCGCTGCCGAATCCCATCAGAGAGAAGATCGAGGCCGATAGCGCGGTGGCTGCATTAGCCACGCTGGTCCAGCGCAAGATGGTCGTCGAAAAGCAATCCTGGAGCGCTGCGAGCCGGTTGCGCTTTCGATTTGCGCTGGTGGAAAATCGCGGGGAGGCGGCGCGCTACGTCTGGCGGCTGGCAACGGCTCCGGCCGAAGATGAGTGGCCGGGTGAGGACACAAGCGCCTTTGCGTTGCGACTGCAAGCGATGCTGCGCCCTTTCCGCCTGGTGCGCAAGCACAGTGCCGTTGCGCCCCAGTCGGAGCAGAATCCCTTCTGATCGCGTCGCGCAGATTGCCGGCGTCCTTCCCGTTTATTAAAACTTACCGGATTTCTGAAGTTGCTCTCCCCGTTTTTCGCGGCTACAATGGCGCGCCCGCGTTTAATAAATGGCCTCGAACTCCAGTCCGAACTTGACCCGCGGCTTCGGCCTGCTGCACGCCACCGCGCTGAACATGTCGAACATGGTCGGCGTGGGTCCCTTCATTACAATTCCTCTGCTCATGGCCACGATGGGCGGTCCGCAGGCGATGCTGGGCTGGGCCACCGGCGCGCTGATCGTGATTTCTGACGGATTGATTTGGAGCGAGCTCGGCGCGGCGCTTCCGGGCTCCGGCGGAAGCTATCACTTTCTCCGCGAGGCTTACGGGCACGAGACCTGGGGCCGGCTCATGGCCTTCCTGTTCATCTGGCAATTCGTTCTCAGCGGCCCGCTGGAGATTGCTTCCGGCATGATCGGCTTCGGAAACTACGCGGCGTATCTGTTTCCCGGACTGACGATGCGCGGCCAGCAACTTGTCGCCGCTGGCATCGGCGTGGTTGCCGTTGTGCTTTTGAGCCGGCGAATCCAATTTCTCGGTAAGGTGACGGTCACGCTTTGGATTGGCACTCTTCTGACGATGGCAGCGGTGCTGATCGCGGGCTTTCCGCATTTCAATCCGCGGCTGGCGTTTGATTTTCCGCCGCGGGCGTTTGCCTTTCAGCGCGGGTTTTTCTTGGGCCTGGGAAGCGCGACGTTGATCGCCGTGTACAACTACCTCGGCTACTACGACGTCTGCTACATCGGCGACGAGGTGAAAGATCCCGCGCGCGTGGTGCCCCGATCGATTTTGTGGTCCATCGCGATTTGTGCGGTGGGCTATTGTGCGATTCACCTTGCGCTCATCGGGGTGGTTCCGTGGCGCGAGGGAATCAATTCGTCTTTCATCGTCTCGGATTTCATGGAGCGGCTCTACGGCCGCGGCGCGGCAATACTAATCACGCTGATGATTCTGTGGACCGCGTTCGGATCGGTCTTCGCACTCTTGCTTGGGTACTCGCGGATCCCTTATGCCGCGGCGAAAGATGGCTATTTCTTCCGCGCCTTCGCCAAGGTTCATCCGACAAAACATTATCCGCATGTGTCGCTGTTCGTGCTGGGCGGAGTATCGATCGTGGCCGCTTTCTTCCCGCTAGCCTGGGTGGTGAGCGGGCTGATCACCACGCGTATCCTGGTGCAATTCATCGGGCAAGTGTTCGCCATTCCTTTGTTGCGGCGGAAATTTCCAGATTCGGCCCGTCCTTACAAGATGTGGTTTTATCCGATTCCGGCGATAATCGCTTTCTTCGGGTGGCTGTACATCTTCTTTACGTCGGGCTGGTCGTATGTGGCTGTGGGCACGGCGACGCTGGCTGCCGGCGTGGCGATTTTCTTGATTCGGGCGAAGTACACGCAAGCTTGGCCATTTCGCGTATCCGACTCGGCCGCCCCGACCGCTTAGCGCGGCGTCGCCGACGAAACGTTCCAGCCGCTGACTTCAACGTCCGGGGTCGCGTGTCCCAGATCGGAAGTGCGGAATTTTGCCTTGATGTCGCGAGATTCGCCCGGCAACAGCTCGAAATAATTATCGTCCCATAAGATCGGCAGTATTTCTTCGCCGCTGGGCCCGCGCGTCAGCCGCAAATGGATGAGAAACGCTAGCCGATCCGTTGGATTCGAGATGGTAATCCGTTCGACGCTTTCGTCCTGCCCCGGGTCGAATTCGCCTTTGTAAGAAAGAGTGACTTTCGCGAGGCGGCCTAGCTCACGGAAATCGGCGAAGGTTTTTTCCGGAGTGTAGTACCAGGTGTGGCCATCCATCGCGAGTTGGTCGGGCTTCGTCGAAAGCCAGTAGAAATTCGAGCTTAGCTTTGAGCCGCTGTCATCCTGCAAAGTGAGCCGAAGAAAATAGGCGGCTGACGCGACAGTCGGCGCGGGAAGCTTAAACGATCGCACGGTGCTGAGTGCGGGAGCGTCAATCGTTGCGTCGTTCGAGTATTTCTCTTTCGCGTCCAAATCGTAAATCTTGGCCGTTAGCTTTAGGCCGTGCGCGTCCTGCATCGTGTCGTTCACTACGACGATCGAGCCATCGTCATAGGAATACTGCACGTGCATCGGCTCGCAGGCTTTTTTTGCGCCAAAATATCCGCCCGCCGGACGAAGATAGAAATCATAGAGATGCCAGATGATGGAAGGCCACGCATTGTTGAGCATCCATTGAATGACGCCGGTGGCCGTGCCGCGATTGCGCGCAAACGCCTCGAACATAGCGCGTTCGCTCTCGTAGTCTGAAGCCTGTGCTTTCCATTCGAAATCGGCCAGACTTTTCGGCTCGCCGTAACGCTTCTCGATCGCGTCAGTGTAAAGCTTGATATCGCGGAACGATTCGCCTCCGGCGTGATAATCCCAGAGCGCGTTCATCGGCCAAAGGGCCTTCTCGGGAAGCATGGCTTTCAGGCTGTCGATGGGCGGGATGGCCGCGCCGGCGCTCGTCTCCGTATTGAAACCGAACGCGCCGCCGTGCTGCATGTCGAGAAGCCAATAATTCGGCGGCACGTAATCGTACGGACCGGTCATTTTCACGCCGGAGGGGCCAGTGACGCTCGATTTCGTGCCGGAGGCGGAGGAGACAACCGGCTTCGGCCAGTGGACTTCTTTGAGCACGTCGAGATAGGCAGTCTCGACATCCGCCGGCGGCGGATTATCGCTTCCATTGAGCCAGACCAAAACGCTTGGATGATTTCTGAGGCGTAGCACTTGGTCGCGCAAAGAGTTTGTCGCTACCTCCCGCTCTTTCGATTTCCAAGACTTCCATTTTTCCCAGTGATCGCAGCAGCACCATCCGGCCATCACCAAAATGCCGTAACGGTCGGCCAGATCGAAAAACTGGTCGTCCATCAGCTTGCCTTCGAGCCGCACGGTGTTCAAGTTCATTCCGCGAACGTAGCGAAAATCATCCTCCCAGCGCGCGGGATCCTGATGCACGAACATGTCGGGAGTCCAGCCACCGCCGCGAATCAATACTTTCTTTCCATTCACCACTAATTGCAGGTGGCCTTTTGGAGTCATCTCCGAGCTGATCTGGTCGATTCCGAATTTGATGCCGGCCTTGTCCGAGGGCTCGCCTCCGATATCAAATTCGAGATGCAGTTCGTACAAATCCTGCGCGCCCATCGAATACGGCCACCAGATGCGAGGATGGACGAAATTGAGCTGGCCGAACTGTTCGGGCGCGAAAGTGACCTCTTTGGTTTCGCCTGCCGCGAGCGTCACCGATTGCGAAATTTCAGAGGAGCCGACTAGGCCGCGGAGCTCGCCCTCGACAGGAGAGGCGGAAGAATTGTGGAGTTGCGCGCGAACGGTGAGATGCGCGACATCGAGGCCAGGCAGATCGAGTTTTGTCTCCACCTGCGGATGGCGCAGGGATACGGCTCCACTGGCGCGCAGAAAAACCCGGCCCCACAGGCCCATATCTTTGTCCGGCGGAAGCGGATTCCAATCGACGAAGGTGACCGCCAGGTCGTGCGGCGACGGCGGAAATACTTCGACCGCAACTGCATTGGTCTTCCCCGCGGAGACGAGCCGCCCAATTTCGAACTCGTAGCGGCGGAACGCGCCAGCGACTTCTTCAGCTTTGGCGATCTGCTGGCCGTTCACCCATATATTGGCGCGATAGTTGATGCCCAGAAAATTTAGCCAGACGCTTCTGCCGGCCCATGCGGTCGGAACCATAAATTCTGTGCGATACCACCAGGAAACGCGGAATGGGCTGTCCTTGGCCATGTCCTCGTTCGAGAAATTGTCGCCGACTTTGTAGCTCATGCCAGGGTAGTGCCGCAGATTGTCGCTGAAATACGGATCGGGATAGGCCCGGAAATCAACGAGCGCGCCGACTACCGTGGTAGGCACCGAAGTTGTGTACCAGCCCGGCGCGCCAGACCCGGGCTGCGAAAACGACGCTCCGTTGCCGGTGACTTTTGCCGACGATTGCAGTGACCAGCCGGTTTTCAATTCGAGAATCGACCCCGACGAATCTTGCGCGGCCACAACTGGCGAAAACGCAAAGAGGCAGAGCAGGGAACCGATCAACAGGAAAGTAGAATAGAAGCTATGAGCGACTTGATCGCCGCGACGTGCTGAACTGAAATTTTGGAACTCGTGCGGCCGCGCCGGCAGGTTCATGCCACCTCCTGAATGAGCTGCGCAAATTGTGACCGCGTATCTTAGCACTGGCAAGAAGTACTTCCAGTGTTTATTAAACGCGAGAGGAAGCGAGTCGGTCGCCGGGCGGAACTTACGTTTCGGAAGGCGTGTGTGTGATTTGCTTCGGGGGAAACAGGCGCTCCTGAATACCTTTAAGCATCACGTAGAGGACCGGGATGAACAGGAGATTCAGAGTGGTGGCGGCAATCATCCCGCCGAAAACCGTGGTGCCCACAGACTGGCGGCTGATGCGGCCGGCGCCTCGCGCCAGGACCAACGGAAGAACTCCAAGGATAAATGCAAGCGAGGTCATCAAGATCGGGCGCAGGCGAATGCGGGCGGCTTCGATGGCGGCATCCACGATCGAGAATCCCCGCTCGCGCAACTGCTCGGCGAATTCCACAATCAAAATTGCATTCTTGCTCGAAAGGCCGATGAGCATCACCAGGCCGATCTGGCAATAAACGTCATCCTGCAAGCCGCGCAGCGAGACCGCTCCGAGCGCGCCCAGCAGCGCCATCGGCACCGCGAGAAGAACGATGAACGGCAACGAGAAGCTCTCGTACTGCGCGGCGAGCGTTAGATACACCACCAGAATCCCCAATCCGAAAAGCAATACGGCGGTGCTGCCCGACTCGAGTTCTTCTTTCGAAATGCCGCTCCACTCGTAGCCGAATCCTTTCGGCAGAACGCGCTTAGCAATGTCATCCATGGAGGCAATTGCGTCGCCGGAACTTCGTCCTCCCATGGCAGACCCGTCGATTTCCGCCGATCTGAGAATGTTGAAGTGGCTGATTACCTGCGGCGAGGCGACTTGTTCGACGTGGATCACGCTTTCAAGGGGAATCATCGCGCCGGTCGACGCGCGAACGTAATACTTCTGCAGATCGCTCGGCGACGCGCGGAACTGACGATCGGCCTGGATGTAGACGCGGTAGGCGCGGTTATTGAAATCAAAATCGTTGACGTAAACCGAGCCCATATAAACCTGCAGCGCATCGGTAATCTGATTGAGCGGAACTTGCAGCGCCTTGGCCTTGTCACGGTCAAAAGTCACGACGTATTGCGGATCGTTTGCCGTATAGGATGTGAACAATCCCGTGACGTCCTTGCTCGAATTCCCGGCGCGGACGACTGCCTGGCTCGCTTGCGACAGCGCTTGTAAGGTATTTCCGCCAAGATCTTCGACGATGAACTGAAATCCGCCGAAGTTCCCAAGGCCCTGCACCGCGGGAGGAGAGAACGGAACGATCACGGCGCCGGTAATCTGGCTGAGCGGACCTCTCATGCGATTCACGATGGCCTCAGCCGAATGCGCTTCGCCCGGGCGCTGCTCGAACGGTGCTAGCGATGCAAACATCATGGCGCTATTCGGCGCGCTGCCGGCAAAGCTGAATCCGACCGCGCTGAATGCGCCGTCAATCTCCGGAATCTTGGACAGGACCGCCTCCGCTTGGCCGGTCACATTCGTCGTGTACCCGAGCGATGCTCCCTGAGGCGCTTGAATCGCGAGGATCAGATAACCGGCATCCTCTTCCGGAATGAATCCGCGCGGGACATGGCGATAAAGCCAGTAAGTCAGGCCGAGCCCGGCTAGAAACACGATGACCGCTGGAATCGCGAACCGCATGGCGACCGCAAGCGTCTCGCGATACGTCTGAGTCAGCCAAGTTACTCCGCGATTGAATACTCCGAGAATGCCTCGAGCGCCCCGCCGCTCGTGCCCCAGCAGGACGGCGGAGAGCGCCGGCGTCAAGGTCAGCGCATTGAAGGCGGAAATCGAGACTGAAAACGCGATGGTCAGCGCGAATTGCCGAAAGAGAATTCCGGTCGTGCCCGGAAAGAAGGCCACCGGAACGAACACGGCGACGAGCACCAGCGATGTCGCCACCACCGCTCCCGCAACCTCTCCCATCGCCACTGCGGCGGCGCGATGCGCTTCCTTGATGCCCTCGGCGATGTGGCGCTCCACATTTTCGATGACCACGATCGCGTCATCCACAACGAGGCCTGTTGCGAGCGTGATTCCGAAAAGCGTCAGCGTATTGATTGAGAATCCAAGCAGTTTGACGAACGCAAACGTCCCGACCAGCGACACAGGAATTGTCACAGCGGGAATAATGGTGGTACGCCAATCCTGTAGAAATATGAAAATCACGAAGACGACGAGTGCAATGGCTTGGAGAAGCGTGTAAAGCACGTCGCGAATCGACTCGCCGATCACGGTGGTCGTGTCGAACGCGATCGCATACTTCATCCCCGGCGGAAAGCGCTTCGAAAGCTCTGCGAGCGCGGCCTTCGCGTCGCGGTCTACATCGAGCGCATTCGCTCCTGGGAGCTGCGTCACTCCAAATCCGATCGCGTCATAGCCGTTGAAACGCAGGTTCGCGTTGTAGGCTTCAGCGCCCAGTTCGGCGCGGCCCACGTCTTTCAAGCGCACGAGCGTTCCATCGGTGCCGGATTTCAGAATGATATTTTCGAATTCCGCAGGTTCGGTCAGTCGCCCAACGGCGCGCACGCTAATCTGATACATCTGCCCGGGCTGGGCCGGCGGCTGGCCGACTTCTCCGGCGGCAACTTGCACATTCTGCTCGCTCAGCGCGCTGACGACGTCGGTGGCGGTGATTCCGCGGCTCGCAAGGCGCGTGGGATCAAGCCACAAACGCATGGAGTATTTGCGCGGCGCGAAATTGAAAACATCGGCGACGCCTTTGACGCGCTTCAGCGAATCGGCGACGTAGAGATCGATGTAGTTGCTGAGGAAGAGGCTATCGTATTCGCCGTGCTCGGAATACACGCCGGCGCCGAACACAAATCCCGTCGCCTGTTTTGCAATCGTGATGCCTGTGGTCTTCACTTCGTTCGGCATGCGGCCGAGCGCCGAATTGACTCGATTCTGAACGTCCACCGCGGCGAGGTCCACGTCGCGGCTGATATCGAATACGACCGTAATATTGCTCGATCCATCGTTTCCGCTCGACGAGGTCATGTACTTCATGCCCTGCACGCCGTTGATGGCCTGCTCGAGAGGAATGGTGACGCCGGTCTCGACCGTTTGCGCATTCGCGCCGTTATAGATGGCTGTCACCGTCACCTGCGGCGGCGCCAGGTCGGGGAATTGCGCCACGGGCAGCGTGGGGATGGAGACGGCGCCCGCAAGAATGATCAGCAGCGCGCACACCGTCGAGAAAATTGGCCGGTTGATGAAGAAATTTACGAACATGCGTCAGTCCCGCGCGCGAATTGTTCCGTTGGTGTTCGCGAAGTCAAATTCCGCTGGTGTCCGCAAGAGGTCAGGATGCCGGAGCTCCTGGAGAGGCATCGGCCGGCGATTCGGACACGGGCACGCCATCGATGAGAAATTGAGTGCCTTCGACGATCACGTGGTCGCCGGGCTTGATGCCGTCGAGCACCGCGTAGCTATTGCCGATCAATTCCCCCAGATGCAGCAACCGCTGCTTCGCGACGGTCGAAGCTCCGCTCTTTTCCGCGACGAAGGCGAAGTATTGCCCATTAATTCTTGTTGCCGCGAGGATTGGAATTGTGGTGCCTTCGTGCGTGCCCCAGACGATGCGCGCGCGCGCGAATTGCAGCGTGCGCAGTTCGTCTCTCGGATTGCTGACCGTGGCCTTCACCAGAATTGACTGTGTACTCGCATCCGCCTGCGAAGAAATGAAATCAATGCGCGTCTCGCCCATCTCTTTGCCGGTGGGATCGAGCAACTGCACAGTCAGTCCCATCTTCAGATTCCGTCCGGTTTCGACCGGCACGGAAATGTAAGCCTCGAGGTTTCCCGGCTGATCGACGGTGGTAAGCAGCGTCGTGGTGGTCACTCGATCGCCGACGCGCACCGGAATATCTCCAACGATTCCATCGGTGGGAGCGTCAACGCTGTAGTAATGCAGCTCCACCTGTTGCTCCTGCAGTTGTGCGCCGAGCGATTCAAGCTGCTTTTCCGCGGCTTCGTAATTGGATTGCGCTTGATCGAGATCTTGTTTGGGCACGATGCCCGCGTCGAACAGCTTCTGCGTACGGTCGAGCTGCTGCTTGGCGTAAGCGACGTTTGCGAGTTGCGCCGCGCGCGCGGCTGCCTGACTTCCCACCGTGGCTTCCTGCTTCAGGGGATCAATCTGAATCAGAGGCTTACCCGCGGGCACGCGATCGCCCGACTTCACGAAGATCTTCGTAATCTGGCCTTCGACTTGGGGATTGATAGTCGTCGAATGTCGCGATTTGAGCGTAGCGAGATACTCGGTTGTGTCCGGAATGGAAACGTTTTGCGCGACGCTCGTCTTGACTGCTACAGCGGCCGGAGGCTGATTCGCTGACGGATTTTTCGCTGCGCATGCTGCGAGAAAAAGCATCGCCGCGGCGAGCGACACCCCTGCGGCAAGTCTTGCCAGTCGGCCTTCGCATTGATAATCGCGCACACGCACTGCTTTGGTGCCCCCAGCCGGATTCATGGACCCTGCGGTCTCCTGAAGCGAGTCCCACATATTATGACAGGAATGAGCGAACTCCAAGCGTGCGGCTACCACTTCTTCGACTCTCGGCTCGGATAATCGTGAGCCAGCGGCAACTCGGAGATCGCGGCGATCCAGAGCATCGCGTGTTGAAGACATGACCGGCGCTCGTAGTTGTGCCGGGAAGGCGGCAAACTTCGTCAAGCCGCAGCGACGGGAACTGTCACATTCCGAGATAAAACCCCTTCTAGCGCTCCGGCCTGAGACGAAGTGTGTGGCGTGGCGCGGCAATCTCTGAGGGAAACACGCTCGTAAGAGCCCTAGTTGCAAGGCATTACGCCAATTCTGCCGAACTTCCGCAGACGACATCCCGTCGTGGCACCCGCCGTGCTCCTTTATGGTGGGGTATCAGTCTAATGGTCCGCGCTGGGAGCAGGGAATGAAAACTCGCGCATGGTTTTCGCTTTTCGCGCTGGTTGCACTTCTGGCATGTGCTTCGGCCGCGTCAGCTCAGAGCGCTAGTCAAGACCAAAGCGCAAAACGTCAGGTAAAGTCAAAGGTTGATCCGGCCTATCCCGCGCTAGCGCGCGAAATGCACGTCAACGGCAAGGTCAAGATTGAAGTCAACGTCGCCGCCGACGGTTCGGTCCGCAGCACGAAAGTTCTCGGAGGCAGTCCACTTCTGGTCCGTGCTGCGATCGACGCCGTAAAAGGCTGGAAGTACGAGCCTACGCCGCGGGAAACAACCGAAACCGTTGAATTCGTCTTCAACAATTTCTAGCGTCAGCGTCTAAGCTGTCGGCTTTGCAACGGCGCCTTCGAGCGAGCCGCAACGCGCGCCGCCCGAAGGTCTCCGCTGCATCAAACTTCGTTTGCGTTCGTAGAGGCGCTGCTTGCTGCGCCCTCTTCGTCCGTCAAATTAACTTCGCCAATGGCCGCGACGGCCGGGCAGATTACTGCAACAGATTCAAAGTGTTGCTGCCGTCATCCACGAAGTAAATTTTATTCTCTCCGTCAAAAACCAATCCGAAGAGAGTCCCATTTCCCGGCGGCGGGCCGCCCGTATTGTCGATGAGTTCAGACGCGATCTGCACCCCGCGCGGAGTTGTCTCTACGATGTTCCCGTCAACTCCATTCACGGTGAGGACGTGTCCATTCGGCGCGACCGCCAGGCCCAGCGGCCCGTTGAGAGTTCCGCCGCTCGTCAAGGTGATGCCCGTACCAGCGGAGTTTCCCCGAATGAGCGGGAAGGGAATCACTGCAATGCGATTACTCGCCGTGTCGGCGACGTAGAGAACGCGCTCCCCCGGAAAGACGCCGCCCTTGGCGCAATCGTCCGCGTCGCGGATGTTGCACGGCTGGCTGAGCGCCACGCCGGTAGGTCCAATCACCAGCGCCGCCGGGTCGGTATGTTCGGCGAAGCCGGACGCGATGATGGTTTCAGATAGGACGATGGGATTGTGGTTCGGGACAATGGCGAGATCGATGCGCACCACCGTGCCGCCGTTCACTACATCACCATTCGCAGCCACCGTGCCATTGAGCACGTTGGTCACAAACAATTGAGCGAACGGGCCGGCATCGAACGCGGTCATATCCCACGGTCCGTTGATCGGCCCACCCGAAATCGTCTCGACCGGATTGCCGTGGCTATCGACTACGATCAAGCAGCCCGCCTGCGCCGTTGCCGACGTACCGTCGGAAGTCGGCAGACTTCCTACAATCACCCAGCCCGATTGCAACACGGAAAGCGCCGTGGTCAGGCCGAGTCCGCCCGGACATGCGCCAGGAAGATTATTCGGATCGAGTTGAGCGAAAACGCTGAAGGAGGAGCCGTCGGGCGCGATATCCACAATCGTCGTTCCCGTTCCCTGAGCGTTTCCGCTGTTATTGAAGTTGCTGATCAGAAAATGGCCTGCGTGCAGATTGCCCACTGAGCGCGGCACGAGCGCGATGCCGTAAGGATTGATATCGCCGTTACCCGGAACCGTGGATGCAACTTGGCTGACATTGGTGAGTTTCTTGAGGATCGAGCCTTCATCATCGGCGCGTCCCGGAGCTGCTGTAAGAGCCAGCGCTAGAACAACCGCGAACGAAAATCCAAGCAAAGCTGCGCGATTGAGCTTCGTCACTTTAAACTCCTCCGTTCTAAGATTTTTGTGAGCGCTTTTGAAAAATGGCCGAGTAGCGGCTGTTCCAACCTGGCCGTGCACCGGCACGGGACCCGCTACGGTGAGCGATCGACCAGCCCGAAGCCCGAGGGAAGAGAACAGTGGGCTCGCGCGTGTTACGAATCTCTCGCGGCGATTGGATTACGCGAGAGGCAGCGAGGATGCTCGGTTGTCGAAGGAATGTGATGAAAACTTCGTAATAATTCACCGGGCGCACGTATGAGGGTGTGAATCCAGATTCGCGGAGGCATGCTTCCAGATTGTGGGGAGCACTCTACGGATTCCCGTAGAGAAACCTACTAGATATCTGAAACTGCGGAGAGCTTGCGTAACTCACAATGCCGTCCGGTACTAGATCTCGTCTCCCGAAATTGTAGCGAGGCGTTGCGTCCGCGGAGGTCGCTAACCGCCGGCGATGGCTCCTATGATGAAAAATGGTTCGGCACCCGACGCGACCTTGTCGGGTAGCGGCGCATCCGGCGATTCGAGCGAAAAATCTTCCTCACAGGCGAAGAACCTCAAAAATGGCCGGCGCTCTTGCGTGGTCTGATCGCGGATCGTCCCGCGCAACATTGGATAGCGCGACTCGAGCGCATCAAGAATCGACCGCTGCGTGACGTGGCCCTCGACAGCAATCTCGACATCTCCGCTCACTTTCGCGAGCGTTCGCAAATGCGGCGGGAGCACGACACGAATCATGGTAGCGTCTGCACCTCGACGGACAGCACTGCCGGAAGATCGCGCACGATTGGCGTCCATGAATCTCCGGCATCCGCCGATGCGTACACCTGCCCGCCGGTGGTCCCGAAATAGATGCCGCATTTATCGAGCGAGTCCACGGCCATCGCATCGCGCAGGACGTTCACGTAGCAATTGCTCTGCGGCAGCCCATTGGTCAGCGCCTCCCACTCGTTCCCGCCGGTCCGGCTGCGATAGACGCGCAGCTTTCCTTCAGGCGGAAAATGCTCCGAGTCGCTTTTGATGGGGACGACGTAAACGGTCTCCGGCTCGTGCGCGTGCACATCAATCACGAATCCGAAATCCGTCGGCAAATTTCCACTAATTTCGTGCCATGAATCGCCGGCATCGTCGCTGCGCATCACGTCCCAATGCTTCTGCATAAAAAGCGTGCTCGGACGCGAGCTGTGCATCGCCACGTGATGAACGCAGTGGCCCACCTCGGCAGTCGGCTCGGGAATGTATTGCGAATAGAGCCCCTTGTTGATCGGCCGCCAAGTCTTGCCCGCATCATCAGTGCGGAATGCGCCCGCAGCCGAGATGGCGATATAAATTCGATTCGAATTGCTCGGATCCTGAATAATCGTGTGCAGGCACATTCCTCCGGCGCCGGGCTGCCACTTGGGTCCGGTGCCGTGGCCACGCAGTCCGGGAAGTTCCTGCCACGTCTGACCGGCATCCGTCGTGCGAAAAATCGCGGCGTCCTCCACTCCGGCGTAAACCGTGTCGGGATCGGTGAGTGAAGGTTCGAAATGCCAGACGCGCTTGAACTCCCAGGGATGCGCCGTGCCGTCGTACCACTGATGCGTGCCCGGAACTCCGTCGTAGACGAACTTATTTCCCACAGGCTCCCAGGTCTTGCCGCCATCGTTTGAGCGCTGGACCAGTTGCCCGAACCAGCCGCTCGATTGCGACGCATACAACCGGTTCGGATCCACCGGAGATCCTTTAACGTGATACATCTCCCAACCCGCAAAATGCGGACCACCGATTTCCCATCGTTCCCGCTTTCCGTCCGACGTAAGAACGAAAGCACCCTTGCGCGTCCCAACGAGTACTCGAACTGTGCTCATCTGCCGCTCCTCTGAAAATCAGCTTTCCGGCCGCCCCTCCCGGTTATTTTCTCACAGGAATCAGCGTGCGCAGCCCTTCATCACGCAAGAACAGCCCGGCGCAGACCAGCACGCCGAAGCCGACGGGAAACGCGAACAACGGGTTAGACATCCGCATCAGGCTCGCGGTTGCTCCGCCAAGATATCCCGTAAGCAAAACGGCGCCAAGAATAGAAGTCCGCAGAATCGCATACACGGCAAGGCACGCGAACAAATCCACTCCAATCGGGAGAACCAAGCCCGACGGATATCCAGCCTGTACGCTCCCTTTCCCCGCTGCGACCGTGCCGTTCCATCCGCCTCCCGAATTCTCACTGGTGCGAATCTGCAAGCCGCGTGCGCACCGTTTGAATTGTCTCCGCGTCGCCGGCAGCTTCTGCCATCCCCATAATCCTGCGCCAAACCGGCAGCGCCTCCTCCGGCTTCCCGGCCAGGTCAAGAGCCTTGGCGAGTTGCAACGTCGCCCCGTAATGATTCGGATTTCGAGCCAGCACCTCCCGGAACCGCGCGGCTGCATCACTCGGATCCGCTCGTTTGTAGAGTGCATCCAGCCCCTCTTGCATCAGTGTCTGAATTTCCTTTGCGGCGATCAGAGTTCTGAAATGCCGCGCGAGAACCGAACCGGCGCCCGGACTCGACATGATGTCTTCAAAGTTCGGCACGAACTCCTCCACCTCGAAGCCATCCGCACCGAGGTCTTTGTATCCGCGCAGGTAGGCGTCCGGAAAGCCGAGGACATGTCCGAACTCATGCGCCAGCGTGCGCGGCGCGACATCATGCGGCCCGAGCACGATCGCCCGCTCCGCGGTCAGTTTGAGCGATTCAGCGCCGGTGGTGAGCACGGCCCCATCGGCCGGAAACCGCGTTACGTGCGCCTCCAGATTGATGTGTTCGCCCTGGGCCGGCGGCGCGCAAGCCGCGGTCGGCGCTCTCCCATCCTCGGTAGGTCCGCAGTACAGGCGTTCGGGCGAAAACGCCGTGATGTTCAAGCGTACTTGGTACTCGTCCTGGCCATCGTATACGTGCCAATACGATTCGATCGCCCGCCGGAACGACTCGACCACAGCGCTGTCCTGGATGTCGGAATAGAACGGCACCGTAACGATCCGCAACCGGCCGGCGGACGCATCAACCCGCGCGAAGTCGGGAGGACTGAAGTCAATCGCTGGCGCCTCAGGCTCTGTCGCGGGCGACGCGGGCCGCTTCTCTTTTTCAACCTCGGCGTTCAAACGCGCAGTGAGCAGATCGAACAGCGGCCGGGCATTCGCAATTTGGCGCTGCCACATCCAGTTGTAGTCGATGTCCGCGTCGATCACTCGGCGGCTATCCACTGCTTTCTTGTAGCCCGCGACGATCGCTTCATACGCCGCGTGCCTGCTTTCCGCCGGCTTTTGGGATGCCGCCGCGAGGTCCGACTCGAGCCGCTCGAGGTCCGTCATTTCGCGCGCAATCAGCGTATCGCTCCACGGCCAACTGAAACTCACAACGTGGGGTTTGCCGAGCGGTCCGAGCGGCGCGTCCGCGATGATACGCGGAAGGATTTGGTAGCCGTACGCAATGGGCGGCGGCGGTTCGAGGGCGGGAAGCAGATCAGGCGCGTCGCGTTGCAACTGGATCGAGGCCTTGGCGTGGAAGCGATCGAGCCGTTCTTTGAGCGCGTGCTGGTGGACTTCCGCTTGGTGTCCGCGCACGACATAGGCGGGTTCCGGCGCAGGAGCCTGCGCGCGAGCTGCGAACGTGGCGCCCGTCAGCAAAATGGCCAATGAAAGCGCGGCGGCCCGTCGCATAGAGAAATTATAGCGCCTGGCAGGCAATTCGCCACACGACGGCGCGGGCCTCTAAATTCTCCGAGCGGGAAGCTCGCGGCGATGGGAGCAATGCGCGGTTATCTCGCAAGCGACGACACAAGAGCAGCGGGGAAAGGAAGCGGCATCTCCGCAAGTCACTGATTTAGTTGGCGGGGCCGACGGGGTTCGAACCCGCGACCTCCTGCGTGACAGGCAGGCGTTCTAACCAAGCTGAACTACGGCCCCGCTGTGTTGTGCTGCGTATGCGCTGATGGTGGGCGGTCAGCGATTTGAACGCTGGACCTTCCCGGTGTAAGCGGGATGCTCTAACCGCTGAGCTAACCGCCCTCACAACTCCACAATCTTATAGGATGCACCAGGAAGCGTCAACGCGCGTTGGCACGGGCTCGAAAATAAACTTCCCGCTCGAAATGCCTCGGTCGACTGATATTTCGTGCGTGTTAACACTTCGTTCGTCCATCGCGTCTACACAGCCGTAGACGCGATCCTGGCCGATGCCGGCCAAATATGGGAAGCCAAGTTGACATTCGCGCGGGATTCGTGGGATCACCGCCTATGACCGATTGGCCCGCCGGGGAAGCCGCGCCAGTTTCGGAAGATACGCTCCTCGTGGAAGCCGCGCGCGGCGGCGATCGCAGCGCTTACGGCCGTCTCTACGACCGTCATGCACGGATGGTCCACGGCATACTCCTCGCCCGCGTTCCGCCCGGCGAAGTGGACGATCTCGTCCAGGACGTTTTTCTACAGGCGCTACCGCGGCTCAATTCGTTGCGCGATGCCGCGCGATTCGGCGCGTGGCTCGCGGCCATTGCTCGCAATCGCGCCAACGATTACTACCGCCGTTCGCGAGCCACGACGGAGCTGACCGAATCGCTTCCCGCCGATCTGATCGAAGATCGCGCGGCGACCAGCGCGGAAATGGCGCAAGCGTCGGCAATCCTCGCCGCCATTCGCGAGCTGCCGGATGCCTATCGCGAGACTTTGATTCTGCGCCTCGTCGAAGGCATGACCGGGCCGGAGATTGCCGCGCGCACCGGATTGACTCCCGGTTCGGTGCGCGTGAACCTACACCGAGGAATGCAACAGCTCCGCGAAAAACTCGGAGCGAGTTCGGTCAAGGGCTCAATTCTGTGACTGGCGTGAGGAGATGATGTGGAACGCTTGGCTGTCTCGAGCTGGGGCCAGAAGGACGAATTATGAATGACAATTACTTGTGGGACGGCTCAGGCGAGCCTGATCCCGAGATTCAGCGATTGGAAAACGCGCTGGGCCGCTTCCGCCACAATCGCCCAGCACCTGATTTTCGCGCGCTCACGCAAGCGACGCTGACGCTCCCCGCGCCGCGCCGCGTGCGCATGAGCTTCATCGCCGCATTTGCGGGACTGGCCGCCGCGGCGCTGCTGGCAGTCGGCGTCGTAGAATACGAGAATTCTCTGCACCGGACATCAATCAGCCAGTCAGCGTGGAATGTTTCTACGAAGGAAGGCGTCCCGCGAATCGGCGCAAACATGATCGGCATCAACGGGGAGATGGCACCTCTGCAGACAGGCCAGACGCTCGAGACCGACCAGAACTCCCGCGCGACCATCACTGACAACGCCACCGGTGAAGTCGACGTCGATCCAGACACGCGCCTCCGCGCCGTCCAATCGCGTTCCGGCACGAAGCGTCTAGCTCTCGATCGCGGCACGATTCACGCCCAAATCTGGGCGCCCGCAGGCAGCTTCGTCGTAGATACGCCTTCAGCCGTCGCCGTAGATCTCGGCTGCGTCTACACGCTGCACGTAGACGATTCGGGCAATGGGCTTTTGCAAACTTCGTTCGGCTGGGTCGGCTTCAAGCTCAACGGCCACGAATCCTTCATCCCAACCGGCGCGGCCTGCGCGACGCATCCAAATTCAGGACCCGGCACGCCTTATTTCGAAGACGCTCCAACGAAGCTCCGCGAAGCTCTCGCGCAATTCGATTCCCGAAGCGCAACGCCCGCGGAGCGAAGCGCCGCACTCGGAATCGTCCTCTCCGAGGCGCGCAAACGCGATGCACTCACTCTCTGGCATCTACTCTCGCGAGCGGATGAATCAGATCGCTCGCGCGTCTATGACCGGCTCGCATCGCTCGTTCCCGCACCGGCCGGCGTGACCCGCGAAGGTATTCTTCGCCTCGATCGCACGATGCTCGATAGCTGGTGGAATCAATTGGGCCTCGGCGACGTTCGTCTCTGGCGCAATTGGGAGCGCAATTGGCCGGACTCGGAACATGCGCCAAAGTAAATTCAGCAACCCTCGGCAAGAGTTAACGGCGGCCTTCTATCGGGCGTCTTGTCATTCGTAAGGCACGATCACTCGAAAGGAGATCGCAAACACAATGAAAACCTCACGTAACTTTACGGTCCG
>Ga0310039_10000457_pt1 | contig 34162 bp, 42 predicted proteins | sample Sb_taG_4_FD_200460 | JGI IMG/M metagenome (GOLD analysis project Ga0310039, IMG submission 200460) | Peat soil microbial communities from Weissenstadt, Germany - Sb_50d_6_BS metaG (v2) (version 2) | ecosystem: Environmental > Terrestrial > Soil > Wetlands > Peat | place: Germany: Weissenstadt...
AGTAGAGCTTGTTCTCTTGCACGGCCCGGCTGGCCTGCGCTCCCCCGGCCTCATGTCCTGACCTGCACCACCATCATTGACCAACGTTGGTGGTGATGGGTGAGATTCGGTCCTGCGACGGCCCCAGGACGGCCCCGGCCCAGCCCGGGAGGAGCGGTAAGTATGTAAGGAGTCCCGCAGGGCCTGTAGTGACCGCTGGATTACCGCCGCCGCCTCGTGGCCGGTGCTGGCCGCCTCGCGCAGCAGCTCCAGGTACTTCTCGTAGCGCGCCACATCGTCTGGTTCCGCTAGCTGCTGCTCTCCGACGATTGATTCCACGATCACCAAATCGTCGTACAGCCGGAATCCGCTTAGCGGGAACACCGGCACTGCCGCCTCGAAGGGGATGATCCCGACCTCGAGCGACGACAGTCCCGAGACGGCCATGAGCCGGTCGAGCTGCCCGGCCAGCGTCGGCGCGGACACGACGCGGCAGCGGAGCGCGCCCTCGAGCATGATGATCTGCACCTGCTTGCCGTGCTGGTATAGCACCTGCTGGCGCTGCATCCGCTTGGCGACCATCTGGTCGATCCCGTCCTCGTCGGCGCCGAAGCTCAGCGGCCCGCACGGCAGGTGCAGGTACTCCCGCGCGTAGTCGGCGGTCTGGAGCAGTCCCGAGATCTGGCCGGGCTGGAACTCTGCGATCCTCGTCGTCTGCGACTCAAGCTCGAGGATGTCCGCCTGCACACCATCGGCGCCGGAGTCGCGGTAGGCGTCCTTCCATGCCGCGTACTCGACCCGCGCACCCCGGAGTGCGCCGAGCAGTTCGCTTGCCGTCTCCGGGGATCCGCCTGCCGCGCCGACCCATGCGGCGATGTCTTCCTCGCTGGGGAGCTGCTTGCGGGTCTCGATCTTCGACACCTTCGACTGCTGCCAGCCGAGCGTCTCGGACAGGCGGGCACCGCTGAGGCCCGCGCCTACCCGGAGCGCTTTGAGTGCCTCAGCGAGCCGCCTGCGCTCGCGCTGGTATGCGGGTGTCGTCAATCGTGTTCCTTCAGGATGCGGCGAGCAGCTCGGCGCGGCGCATGTAGTCGCGGTACGGAATGGCCTCGTGCAGGGCAGCATCGCGCCAGTAGGCGTGCCTGACGGTCATGCCGGGATCATAGATGCGCTCGATCCACCGGAACGTGCCGTCATCGGTGTATTCCATGACCCACAGGTCGCTTGAGTCGAATAGCCAGTAGTCGTGTCGCGGCAGGACCGGCCAGCGGTCCGACCTCGTCGGCAGGATGCGGATGTCCTCGCCGGCTTCGACATTCGGCGGGTAGCTCCATCCCAGCTCGTACTTGAGGTAGCTCGTAAGCGGCTCGATTACGACGTGGACGCGCTGGAAGACCTTCCCGGCTTCCACCGCGGCCTTGATCATGTCGACCCACTGGTCTTTCGAGGAGTCGGCTGGCCGTGGATGTCCCGCCATGAACGCCTGGAAGGGCTCGACCTCGTAGCTCACGTCGTACGCCTGGAGAGTCTCCAGCCGGTAGGCGGTGTACTTGAAGCTGGTGAACAGGGCGTCGAACTCCGCGCTGGTGACGTCCTCGATGCGCCTGCCCATGACTAGCCCAGCCCGCGCTTCCGGATCTCGTCCGCGGCGCGCAGGATGACATCGGGCTTGATGTAGACGGCCCGCTCGCCTGGCAGGACGTTGGGCAGGCCCGCGAACGTGTCGGCATCGACCTCGGGGGCCTGGACGACGGCCATGCCGTCCTCGCGCATGTGCACCGACGGGCACCCGCCGTTGCCGGATGCGTCGTCCTTGGCTAGCTGGACTGTCTTCATGCTCATCTCCGTCTCCACGATAGCGATGCACGGCGCCCTCCGGAAGCACCGTACGAGCATCATGCGCAGGTCAAGCCCACTTGGTCAAGAGCAGACCTGAGCAGACCGGAGTACCTAAGAATTATCTGAGCATTATTCTTGATTTATTCTATTCGAAGCGCTTACGGTAAGAGCGCAAGCACACCAAGCGAACCGGAGCGGACGTGAGCACTCAGACTGCGATCGAAGAACAGCCCGGGAGAGGCGCGAGCACGAGACTCGTTCCCATTGCTGATGCCTCACGGCGGCTGCGCCGCTCTGTGTGGACGCTGAAGCGGCTCTACACGGACGGGGACCTGCCGGTCACGATCATCCGCAACCGCTGGTTCGTGCCCGAGAGCTTCATTGACCTGGTGTTCGTCTCGATGCGGCCTGGCCGCGCCGCCGACTTCTCGGAAGTGGCCCAGGCGTGGTTCGCTGCGAACGCCGATCCCGAGACGGTCATCTGATGGACCGCATTCCCGACCTCGCCGCGCTGCACGACGCCTTCGGCTGTGCAGCCACGGCCGTACTCCAGGCATGGCGCGGCAACCAGGATTCCGCATCGCTGTCGCTCATCGAGGCGCATGAAGCCGCCGAGGAGGCGTTCGGGTGCGGGAGCCCCGAAGTTGACGCGCTCAACGTGGTGTTCGCCGCGATCACGCAGGCGGCACGAATGAAGACCAGGCAGCCGGTCGCGGTGGGCGAACACCACGACCGGCCTCGGACCTATCCCGCTTAGGACAGGAGAGGACCATGGCCAACACTACGACGGCCGCCAGCCCGCCAGCGGTGCGCTCGCGGCACGAGATCTGCGAGCTCGCCCGGCTAGTGAACTGCGGCGAGTGCTGGCAGGTGCCGGGCAAGCCGTGCACCCCTGAAGGCGACCACGTCGCCCGCTTCGGCCGGGCGATGCGCCGGGGTCTCGTTACCGGCCCGGAGCTGATCGTCGTCCTTCAGACGCTCGACGCGTTCACCAACACCACGATCGTCTGCGACGTCCCCGGCGGTGTGTCATGAGCGCCGGGGGCGACATCCGGCCGGGCGGGCCGGCCGGGCGGGGTGACGAACCGTGGGCACGCACGAGCGACCGCAATGTCTGGCGGGCGTACAAGGCCGGCCTGGTGCTGACCGTGACCTGTGTCGCGGACGGGAGCGGCTGGACGGCGACGGTGGAAAGCCCGAACGTCACCGAGCAGTCCCCGGCGCCGCTGCCGACTCGTATCGCCGCGCAGCGGTGGGCGGACAGCCGCGCTGGCGGTGCGCGGTGACCGCCCCCACTGAGGTCGCCGCCCTCGTCCCGAACGACGACCGCCGCCCGCGCGAGCGGTTCGACATCCGCCCGCACGGAACTGAGGCCCGTGCCCGCCGGGAGCGCAGGCATGGCCGCAAGCCATGCCCGTCCTGCCTGGCCGCCGAGAACCGCGCCCACGCCTGGCGGGCAGCCCAGCGGACCGCAGGCGCTCACGTACTGCCGGAGCCGTCTGAGGAGGCTCGCCGTGCGTGACCCATACGTCCACGCGGAGAAGACGTCACTGCCCGGGTTCGGGCACAAGGCGATCCGGGCGCTGATCACTGACGCGCTCGGCGTCGCCCCGGACCTGCCGAAGACAGTCGGCACTGGCTGCGGCCTGCGCCGCCCGCTGGCGTCGACGAGCACCGTCCCGGAGGAGATCACCTGCCTGGCCTGCCGGGAGTGGCTGCGGGGCGAGTGCCTGTTCTGGGCCGATGCCGCCGCTCGTGCGCTCGAGCTGGCGACGGAGGCGGACCGGCTGGGTTCTTCCCCGACCGCCGATGAGCTGCGCGCTGAGGAACGCACCTACCGGGCGCTGGCTGCCAGATCCGAGGTGGCCCGGTGACCACCCACGCCATCACGATCGAGATCGAGGACGCCAAGCTCGCCAGCTACACCGATGAGCGCCTGGCTTTGTGCTGGCACGTCGCCCAAGCCAATCCCGCAGAGCACGGCGACTATATGGCCGGGGAGCTGGCCGAGCACATCGGGCGGGAGATCATCCGCCGCTGGCTCGGGAGCGTCCCGCCTGAACTGTGGCGCCACCAGGGCCGGGACCACTTCTGGCGCGAGCTGACACGGTTCGCGAAGTACGAGCCGGGCGGCCCGGCCAAGGTCAACGACACCCGGGCGTTCCACTCCGGCCGCTGGGTGCCGAAGGCCGCCGACAACGACTCGTCCGGGACGGTGCAGCCATGACCTATGACGAGGCCTCCGGCATGCCGTGGCCTGACGTCCTGAACCGCTACCAGACACTGACCGACCGCGACTCCATGGCCCGGGCCATCGCGACCCTGCAGGCCCGCGGCGAGTGGAACGCTGACCGCAGCCTCAAGCCGGAGGACTACCCGCCGCTGACCGCCGCTGAGCACCTCGAGCTGATCGCGCTCGGCGAGGTGATGGCCAGGCACTACCGCCACCCCTCGCAGGTCCACCTCGCCGTGGTGGCGGGCGCGGCCTGGGCGCAGATCGCCGCCGCGACCGGGGGCGACCCGGACCAGGCGCGGCAGGCGTACCGGGAGTGGGCCGAAGGGCAGCACCGGCTGCGCGCCGACTTCCCCGGGGGCACCATCGGCCTGGACGACGAGCAGCACGCCGCCGCGATCAAGGCGGCTGGCGAGCCGCCGGCGGCTGCCGCCGAGGCCGAGGACACCCGGCGCCTCAACGCAATCCGGGAGCTCCTGAGTCGCTTCAACTGGGAGTCTGACGACCGTCAGTACGCCCTGGAGGCCATCGACCGGATTGCGGACGGGGGCCAGCCGTGAGCGACCACTACCACTACGAGTACGCCAGCGAGCGTCACGACCACCGGGGTGACTACGCCGACCAGCGTCACGACCACGACGGCGACTATGCCGCGCAGCATCACCGGCATTACGACGACGAGTCCACCGCGCGCGGCCTGCGCCAGGACCTGGGCACCGCCGAGGAGCGCATCCGGGCACTGGAGGACGACCTGCGCGGCGCGCTTGCGCAAATCCGCGTCCTCGATCGCCTGCGGCCGGCGTGCGTGATCTGCCTCGACGCCACGGCGGACCGGCAGACCGTCAGAGGCCCGGCGTGCACTGACTGCGTCGGCGACCTGCCGGCCGGCGGCCCCGATCCGGACCGCCCAGAGACCTGGGTCTTCGGCGAGCCGCCGGAGACGACCGGCTGGCACAACGTGCCTGATCCCGAGGAGGGCCGGTGAGCATGCGCATCGCCCTGGCCGCCGGGATGGTCCTCAGCCTCGCCGCCGTCGCTGCGATCGCGAGCCAGGACCCGGGGCCGACGGCGTTCCCGCGCCTGTCGGCCCGGCATCCGCTGGCTTCCTACCGGGCACTGGCCGAGGCGCCGTTCGGGAACGGCCTGGAGCTGTTCGGCCTGGTCGCGTCGATCTTCGCCGTGTGCATCTTCGTAGCGGGCTGGCGGCACGCCCGCCGCCCTGGTCCCGGGAGGGAACGGTAATGCAGTCTGTGAAACCCTGGCTTGCCGAGGCCGCCCGCCGTCCTGGCGCCCGGCTGATCTGGGCCAGCACCTTCGGCCTGGCGCTGCTCGCGCTGGCCACGTTCTACGTGAGCTTCCGCGCCCAGTTCACGTTCATGTACGCGGTCAAGCACCAGGACCTGCCCGCCCTGGTTGAGGCGCTGCTCGCGGACGTGGCGATGGTCGTCTGCTCGCTGCTGGCGCTCGGCATGGCGTGCGCGGGGCAGTCGGCGAAGGTGGCCCGGCTGCTGGTGGTCGTCTTCGCGGGCCTGTCCGCCGGCATGAACTACCTGGCCGCCGACGTGTCCTCGTTCCGCTCGGTGGCGGTGTACGTGATGCCGCCCGTGGTGTTCGCGGTGTGCACCGATCAGGTGGTGGCGGTGATCCGCCGGCACGGCCTGGGCATCGCCGAGGATTCCGCCTGGACCGTGATGGGCCGGGCGGTGCTCTCCGCGGCCCGGCTCGCGGGAGTCATCCTGCTGTACTCGCTGCGGTTCATCCTGGCCCCGGCCGAGACGGCTAAGGGCCTGCGCCGGATGGTCCTCGCGGCGGCGCCGCTCCCGGGAGCACGACAGGACCACCCGGCCCCGGAGATGCTCCCCGAGAGCGCACCCGCTCCCGAGGTGATCCCCGAGGCCGCTCCCGAGATTCCGCGCCCGGCCCTGGAGGCCGTCCCCGACATCCCAGCGCGCCCCCGGGAGCGTCCCCAGGTGACCCCGGGAAAGCAGCCGGGACCAGCGACCCCGGAGCGGCTGGCCGAGTTCTACGCCGCCGACCTGGCCAGCGGGCGCGTCCCGTCCAAGCGGCAGATCAAACGTGACTGGCCGGTCGGCTACGGCACAGCCAGCGACCTGCACGACCACCTGACGGCGGCTATGGCCACGTCCTGACAAAAGCTCCCCGGCCTGGCGCTCAACCGCCAAGAAGAACCACCAGGCCGGGGCCACCGACTAGCCCCCGGAAGGAGGCCCGTCATTTCACACCGTATCCGCCGCCGCTTGTCCCGCAGGGACCGGCGGTTCGTCGCGTCCGCTGTGGCCGCGGGGATCGGCATGGCCGCGCTAACCGGCCACCACGCTGGGACCAGCGGCGCCCACGCGACCACCGCGTCCGCGATCCGCGGGAGCATCCCGGGCGGAAGCGGCTACACGCCCTTGTCGTGGGCTGCCGCGCTACTGTCCGCCGGCGGCTGGCCGCAGACCTCGTGCAACCTCGGCGCCATCACCGCGTGGGAGGCGGCCGAGGGCGGCAACTGGGAGAACTCGGCCGCCTACAACCCGCTGGACACCACGATGCCCGAGCCGGACTCGTGGTCGATGAACTCCGTCAACGTCCAGGCCTACACCTCATGGCAGGAAGGCTTCCAGGCCACCCTCACCACCCTGGGCAACGGGGACTACGGGGGGATCCTGTCCGCCCTGTCGGCCGGGAACAGCGCCCAGGCCGTCGCCGATGCCGTCGCCGCGTCCCCGTGGGGCACCGGGTCGTTCAACGCCACCTGCTGAGAAAGGAACCTGCCATGCCTGAACTTGCCCAGCTCGCCCCGGTGGCCCCGGTGGCCCTGGTCGTGCTCGCGCTCTGGGCGCTGTGCAGGTACGCCGGGGCCAGCCTGGGCCAGCTGCTCCTCGGCGCCGTCCTCGGCGTCATCACGTCCGGCACCATCCTCGGCCCGGACATCACCACCATCCTGTCGCAGCTCAGCGGCGGGCACTTGCACTAGCGGAAGGCACCTCATCATGACCCGTTCCCTCCTCCTCATCGGCGCCGCCATCGCTGCCGTGGCATGGCTGATTCACCAGCCCGCCTATGCGCACGACACGCCGCACAAGCAGGCCGGCGCGCTCATCGCGATCATCGTCCCGTTCCTCGCGCTGGACATCATCCTGAGCATCCGCAAGAAGCGGCGGGCGCGGGCGGGCTCGCCGCAGCCGCAGGCCGGGATCAGGCCGACGGCAGGGGCGGGGCGGTGGTGAGCCAGAAGGCCGGGACCAGCCGCATGCCGGTCAGCAGGCCAGTGCTGTGGACCGGTATCGCCCTGGGCGCGTTCCTCGCCGCTGAGGCGCTGCTTCACCGCCTGGTCCTGCCGCTCAGCCTCGGCGAGTTCGCCGACGCGGTGATTACCTTCGCGCTGATCGTGGCCCTGGCGATCGCCGCCGCCGAACTGACCCGGCGGCACCACCGCGCGGTGGCCGGGCAGGTAATCCGCCATAGCAGACGCGGCGCCGCCGCGACCGCCAGGCACACCCGCCGGCATGGCAGGACCGCGCTCCGGCATGGCGGGACCGGGCTCCGTTGGCTGGCGGCGAAGGCCGCTTCCCGCTGGGAGAACCGGCAGCACCGGCCCCTCATGTTTCTCAGGCTCCGCGGCGAGCCGGAAGACCCCGCCGCGGAAACGGTCCCGGGAGCGGCAGCTTCCGCTCCCGGGGCCGCACCCGATGCACCACCACCAGATGACACCGACGGAGGTATCACCAGCATGACAGTCAGCAAGATCGCACCCGAGCGCCGGGCCCGGCGCGCCGCCGCCAGGACCGGCGGCAGCGTCCCCTCCGAATGGGGACCGGTCATCGCCCAGACCGCCGACTTCGAGCCCGAAGACGACGGCCAGCTGCTCGAGTGGATGACCCGCCAGGTCACCGGGCTGAGCGCATGGGCCGAGGCCCTGGTCGACTTCTACGAGCACTGCACCGCCACGATCGGGATCGACCCGAAGGCCTCGGCCATGCTGCATGACGTCGCCGACGCCGCGGCGCAGGCAGCCGAGACGATGGGCGCCGCGAAGGCGAAGTTCACCGAGCACTACGAGCTGCCGCGCGAGTTCGCGGGTAACGGCGGCCTGATGACGCACGACGGACGGTGGATCACAGGCGAAGGTGCCTGACCTCGGAAGGACACGGCAAGTGCCCGCGCCCGGGCTTCCCCACCAGGCGCGGGCCTTACCCATGAAATGACGGTGGCGCGATGATCCAAACCCGGTACCCCCGGCCCTGCCCGCTTCCCGGGCACCCGCAGGACGAGGATGAGCCGGCCCTAGTCACTGAGTCGGCGTGGTCGCGGCTGGGTGCCTGGCACCTGCAGGCCCCGGCCGAGCGGCTGCCGCTGCCCGTCATCGCGACCGCATGGCCGGCCGGCTGGGTCCTGCACGCCGCGCACGTGCCGGGCCACGTCGTCACCTATGCCGCCGTGGCCGCCGCGGTGGCGTGCTGGCTGACGTGGCACCGCTACGCGCGCAGCTCCCCGCACCAGCGGCTGCTCCCGACCGAGGCCGCTCTCGTCGCCGCGGCCATCGGCGGCTGGGTCGCCGCCGCTGCCACGTGGGGCCCGCTCGGCTGGCCCGCGCACCTGCTCACCTGGATCTACCTCGCTGGCTCGATCGGCGGGTACGCCTGGCTGCGCCGGCACGAGGCCGTCCGCGCTGCCCGTCGGCGCCGCGAGGACGCAGCCGACTGGACGGCCCGCAAGGCCGACTGGCACCGGGTCGCGCACCTGATCGGGCTCGGGGACTTCCACCTGCAGAAGGTCACCCCGACGCTGCTGGGCGAGGAGCTCCTGCTCACCAGCGCACCCGGCAGCGACCTGGCCTCCCGGGTCGCCCGGAACGGCGACGCGATCGCCGAGAAATACGCGCACCTGGAGGGCCTGCCCTACGGGCGCGTGGACATCAGCACCACCGAATTTCCCGGGCAGCTGATCATCGGCATCCGCCGCCTGGACCCGTCGGTCAAGGGCATCGTGTACCACCCGCTCACCACTCCGTGGCCATCCCCGGAGCCATCCCCGTATGTCGATTGGTTCCCCGCCGAGGCCACCATCCGCGATCCGGTCCCGGTCGGGATCATCCCCGAGACCGGCGAGCCCATGACCGTGACCCTGTTCGATGAGATCGGCGCCAGGGCCATCGGGGTACACGGGGCCACCGGCAGCGGGAAGTCCACCCTGCTCAACGACGTCCGGGAGCGGGTCACCGCGATGACCGACGCCGCCCTGGTGCAGCTCAACGGCGCGCACATGGGCGACGAGCTCACCTGGGAGCCGCTGGCCGCGGCCACCGCCTGCGGCCCGGCGGCCAGCGATGAGGAGGTGCGGGACAAGATCCTCGCCGTGCTGGAATGGGCGCAGCAACTGGTCACCGAGCGGTCCGCCACGCTCGCCCAGACCGGGCACAGCGTGTTCCAGCCGACCCCCGACGACCCGGCCTACGTCCTGATGGCCGACGAGGTCGACGAGGTCGTGGCCAGCGTTCCCGGGGCCGGGGCGATCCTGGAGTTCCTGGCGTCCAAGCAGCGAAAATCGGCGGTCTGCCTGATCCTGGCCACCCAGCGGGCCACCCAGAAGCAGACCGGCGGCGGCATGGTCCGCGCCAACCTGTCCCAGGTCGTCATCGGCAACACCAACCGGGCCACCGAATCCCGGCACGCGACCGGCGCCGAAGCAGAGATCCCCGACATCAGCGAGTACTCCCGCGGCCGCAAGGGCTACTTCCAGATCTGGGACCCCCAGGCCAAGGAGATCACCGCCCGCGGGCGCACGTTCCTGCTCGGCGTGCCCCCGGACGAACTGGCCTACTGCAAGCGCATCGTGGACGCCCGCAAGGGCACCAGGCGCGTGCTCCCCACGGTAGAACTCGCCGCGCACGACCGGCAGGAGCGCGCTCCCGAACCGGCCGCACCGGGCGTGAGCGAGATGCGGGCGCGGCTAGCGGCAGCCAGGGCGCTCAGCGAGAAGACGCCTCCTGCCGCCGTCAGTCCCGCGCGCCTAGCTGCCATGCGGCTGCCCGCGGATATCCCCGCCGCCGATGCTCAGGCCCTGCTGGCGCTGCTGGGCGAGCCGGAGGGTACCAGCGCGGGCCCTGCGGGCGCGGCGATCGGGAAGTCGAAGGCGACGGCCTGGAGGTACCTGAACATGCTGCGGGAGCACGGTATCGCCGAACTGGTGACCGCCGGCCGCAGCAGCCGCTACCGGCTCGCCGGGCAGCCCGGACCGCAGTCAGACCCGGAGGCAGGACAGGGGCCGAGATCACCTGAGTACCTGACCATCCAGGCGCTCGCCGAGGCCGTGCACGCGGGTCTTGCCGACGCGGACGAGGCGACCCGCGAGGTACTGGAGAAGGTGTGGGAGATCGAGCACAGGCCCGCCAGGCCGCACCTCACGGTGGTGCCCCCGCTGCCCGACGAGACCCGGGAAGGTGACGCGCAGTGACCGCGTATTCGTCTCACCAATCGTCTCATCTTCGTCTCACCGATCGTTTCATGCCCTGCCCAGTACTGCTCATGAGACGAATAGCCGGGGTCGCGCACGCGTCCCCTCCACAAGCAAAACTCCGTGACGGAAGGCCAGGATCATGAGCGGTGAAGAGGAGAAGCTGTACGCGCGTGCGGAGATGCTCGAGGACCTGGCCGGGCCCGCGTCGGCCGTCAGTGAGGTGCTCGCGGGCGCGCAGGGCGCGGGCGTCGACCCGCGGGCCGCCGCCAGCCTGGCCGCCGCCCTGCAGACCCTGGACCCCGGTGCCGGCACCAGTTACACCGCGGGCAGCAAGAAGGACCGGCGGGACGGCTCCGGGTACGGCTCCGACGGCGAGTTCCTCGAGGCGCTGTCCGATGCCGAGGATCAGGTCCGCGAGCGCCTGCGCGAGGTGACCGAACTCCGGGAACAGGTTTCCCTGGTCCTGGACCGGGCGCAGCAGGACCTCGGGCAGGCCCGCCGCGACCTGGAGGCGGCGCGCGCGGCCCTGGGCGCTGCCTACGCCATGAGCACCAGGCAGCCGTGCGACGGCTGCCACAGTGCCCGCGCCGCCGCGATCGCAGCCGCCCAGGCCGCCATCGCCGACGCCGAGGCCCGGATCGCGGACGCGGAACGCCGGATCGGCATCTGCGAGGCCGCAGCCGACATCCTCGATTCTCTCGCCGAGCGCCTGGCCAGGGCGCTAGCGCAGCTGCGGACCGTGCCCCAGGACCTCGGCGAGGTCTACGAGCTGATCTACGAGTTTGTCCGTCGCGGAGGGAAACTGCCCCGGTACGCCCGCTGGATCGAAGGGGCGAACGCATGATGCGGGTGAGGGATGAGAGCTTCATGTTCCGCCGGTTCCGGATGGGACACAGCGGGCTGCTGTCTAGCCGCTCACCGCCGCCCCCGGCGAAGGCCGGGTTCATCGTCTCGGGGGCGGCGCCGGACGGGATCCAGGTCACCTACGGCCCCGGCGGGACCCAGCTGAGCGGCCCGCCGGTGCCGGGCGGGACGGCGACGATGACCATGTCGACCGCGCCAGCGCCGCGTATTACGCCCTGAACGCCCAGCTCCCGGGGGCGGGGACATCACGTGCAAGATCGTGGCGACTGGTCCCGGCGACCAGCCGCTCACCGTCTCGCACGGGGCCGCGTCAGGCGGATGCAACATCTGCTCAGCGCAGGCGGCGCCATCGGGCAACGGGCCTCAACTGGCAGGACGAGAACTAGGCGCCTGCAGGGCAACGGGACTGCCCTGGCCGCCGTTCATGATCCGCAGCATGATCGCGCTGGGCGCCGCCCTGGACGCCTCGTCCCGGGCACGCTTGAGTACAGCCTGGCGCTGGAGGAAATCGCCGGCGCGCTCGCCCGGGAGAAGATCGCCATCACCGATCCCGAGCGCGGCGACATGCTGGCCCTGACCCAGAAGATGAAGATGGATGACCCGGTTCCCCGCGCCCGAGGGTTCTGTCCTCGCGCCGGATAGCCCGCGACCGCGCCGGGTGCCCTCGATAGGGTTTCGGGGAACCGATCGGGGCACCCGGGACGACGCTTGACGCGGGAGTAACCCGAGGGCGGGAAATCCCGGTCCGCCAGTTCAGCACCCTGCATGAAGAGATCCCCGCGCACAGCGGCCGGGAAGCCGGTCAGATCGGGGCGCGGGGATCTCTTGCGGCACTGCTCGCGGCCGGACCCTCAGGTCCACGTATCACGCATGGCAGGCTCCCCTCTCAAAAGCGGGTGCTGGCTATTTGAGGTTGATCCGGTCTGCTTAGCTCCAGTTGACGCGCATGGCGGACCCCCTCTCGGAGCTCCCTCAAGACACGGGGTACCTGCCAGCACACTCACACGTGGTCCTGATCGGCGTAGCCGGGAGTCACGAGAACAGCGCCAGAATGACGAGGGCTATCTACAATGCGCTAGCTAATCGCGGCTACATAATGACTAGGCGCACGCATCATTACTCACACAATGTTCAAGCGGACGCTTCCCGCGCATCGCGCCACTCGCGGCGCCGGATACGATCTTGGCTCTACGCCACATCGCTGCTATCGCAGCGGAAAAGATACTGGTCGCGGCTTCTTTTCGCATACATTCGCGATGACGAGAGCTTAGTGCATCTACCATTGCACAATGCTTATGCGGCATTTTCCACACGTACTTATGCACTTGCATTTGCGCTACGCGGCTTCCGGGACATAGATGCGCCCCACACTGCCGGGAGGCAGGCGGGGCGCAGTTCGGCAGCTACCGGATTAGACGGCCAGGTCCCGTCCAGGCCGGGCAGGCCCCCGTCTAGGTCCAGGTGTCATCACGCATCGCGAACTCCCCTCTCGGGTTGTGGCGCTCAGCCTCAAGGCGCCGAGTCTAGCACGCATAGTAAGCACAAGATGTCAGAGAGTTACTTTCTGGATGTACCCGGGCGGCGCGGCGCGTCGGCAATGCCCGGCGAGCTCACACCTACGAGATCCCGGGCCCGTGTAGCGGGGCCGGGCCTTTGGCCCCCGGCGTGACCGGGGCGCCGTCCCGCCGCATGCCGTCCGCCCGGTGGTGACACCTGACGCCACCTGAACGTCAGGACGAAGGCCGCTACCGCGCCGGCTCCGCCCCCGGCCGCGATGACCACCGCCGGAGTAACCACCTCCGCGGCGGCCCCGGCCGCCAGGAAACCCGCGCCCCGGCCGACGATCACGCCCATGCCGGCGATCCCGGAGGCCTGCGCCCGCCGTTCGTCCGGCACTCTCACGACGAAGGCGGGCTGGCGGCCATCCGGTAAGCCCCGGATGCAGCCGACAGCGAGAAGATCACGGGTGACGCAGCCAGGCCCGGGCGGAGGCCGTCAGGATCAGTGTCGCGCAGGTCAGCACGGCCAGGGACAACCGCAGGTCACGGCGTCCGCAGCTTGACATAATCGCCCTTAACGGACAGCCTGCCCGGCCATCCCGGCGGCGTGGTAGCGCTGCATCCAGCGCTGAGCGATGCTCAAGCGCGACTCCGGCCTGCGGCTTCGGCTGAAGTGACCTCGGCGCTGGGTCAGAAAGAGGTCAGAGCCGGACCCTGCCGCGTAAGAGAAACCGGTCGCGTCAACCGGGCGAAACACCTGAGACGTCGAGTTACCGGGGACTCTCCCGGCGTCACGGTACTGCGACATGACAGGTACGCTGTGCCGGACCCGTAGCGATCGGAGCGGATATGAAACGTTACGTAAGAGGGACACTCGCCGCGCTGGTCGCGCCGGCGGCGGCCGGGGTGATGTTCATGGCACCCCCAGCAACGGCGGCTGTCGCCACGACGGCAGCCCCGGCGGCAGCACTGCGGTGTCACGCCTCGATGAGTAACAGCCGGCCGAAGGACTACACCACCATCTACGTGAATGTAGGTACCGTCAGGTACGCCGGCGTCACCACCATCGCCCACTACAAGACCGTCAACCGGAAGCACACCGGCAAGGCGAACGCCCAGGGAAACGCGAAGATCCGCTACTACATCAGCGGCGCGGCGCCCGGCTACCAGGTGAAGGTGAGCGTTACGGTCACATCTGGCAGCAGCCGCGGCACCTGTTCAACGTCGTTCATACCGCACCGGTAACCGGCAGGCTTTGATCGCGGCGGCTTTCCCCGGGCCAGCAGACCGGGGATGGATGTCTTGTCTGGTCCGAGCCAACGCGGGGTCAGTCGACGGTTTTACAGACCTCACACCGTACGCCCCTGACCAGCGTGAACGTCTCCCAGACGGGAGGTTTGCGCACGTATTTGGCACAGTTCAGTCAAACTGTCTCGCAGCTCAACTATGGTCGGCTGCGCTCGTCCAGCATGAGTACTGAGCTAGGCCGTAACCGAGAGGGACATCTACCGGCCAAACTGATCGCGGCGATGGAACGAGCTACGTACACACGCAGGATGGCCCGAAACGGCGCGCCTCGCTTGCCTGTTCCTAGCGGCCTCTTTAGCTGTCACACTCATCCTGCTGACCTGGCAATTGGTCGCTATGCGGGTCGCGTGACTCGGCGTAGACCATCAGCTTGGGAACTGGCTTGTCATGTCTTGCCGACCACAGTATTTGCAGCTCAGATGTTATTTGCCTTGTCCGTGAGTACCCGCTACAGACTGTCCCACACCGTGCCATCGGGCACGCAAGGGGCACGACCTACCCACGATCACGATAGAAGAAACGCCGTCAAGGAACAGTTGAGTTCACAGCTTCACGATCGAAGCAAATTAGTCTGTCACCCACCGTTTCAATTTGTCAATTAGCAACAAGGCTTGCAGGGCCGTATATCCCTCTACAGATTCCATGGCATCTTTCATTGCTCGAAGTGTTTCCCGCATCTGGGCATAAGTCACGAATTTGCCACCATAATTAAAGTTGCGCTCCCAATCTTCAACGTCTGACAGCAGAATATCCAGAACATCGTATGCGAATTTCCTAATGGTCCAGTCAGAGTCTGTTTCTATAATTTCGCGAAATATTGGCGTTTCCCAACGATGCCCTCCTGTCCACCACGACTTATCTTTGGAAATCAATAGCTTAACGAGGCCGAGGACAAGGGCTTGCCGTGCAGGAAATGGCAAATCTGGAAGCCATGACTGAAATAGAGAATTTGGAGTTGTAAACTCTCCCGTGGTATCACCACACAGCTCAGGAGCGTGCACGTAAAAGAGATTTGCGGCTTCTTCCTGGCTAGCTGCTGTGCCTTTAACTAGGACCTCATTGATGAGCCATACCGCACTCCCGATGTCTACCGCGTCATCATCCCAAGCAGCTGCCAGCACCCGCATGGCAATCACGGGATGGTCAAGATGTACAAGTGTAGCAAGTGCCCCAGCGACTACGGCATTAGTGCCATAAGCGCCATCAGACGTTTGCGTGAGCGCGATCCCTCGTACTGCTGTGTCCAAGATAAGTCGGTTCTCTGAGCGACGATTTTGGTTCGAAGTAACAAGAAGGCCGATAGCGGCGACCGTGGCTGTTATTCCTGATGCTATGAATCCCCATATTGCATTACTCTCTCCCGCCTTCAGATATCCTTTAGAGAAATTAAAAAGGCCTGACCTGACCGCAATGACCAAGGAAAGTATATATAGCGGTATTATGACAAACAGAATAATTAGCGTAGATACTGCTGTATTAAACACGTGGCTGGAGGTTCTAATTCGCGATTCAGGCCTACGGAGATAGCTCCTCCGCGTACGCTTGGCTACCATGCGAGGATTGTAACTCCGCCCTGTATGCCCGTCACCCATTCTTATCCAATCCTCCTGATAGGCGGTAGGATCTTTCCTGTGAAGGTTCGCCGCGCGCGTTTCGGGCCTGGCCTCTGGCCTGGCCCTCGCCGTCAGGCCCGCAGGGCTGGCCCCTCCAGGGTCAACGGCGCGCCGTTGACCCTGGAGGGGCCAGCCCGGACAATGCGCGGCGTTCCGCCCCGGTCGCTGTGACATCTTCACGGTTCCCGGCGCGCCTGGCGTGAAGTGACGGCTTGGCCGTGGTGCTGGCGGCGTGGCAGCGGGATACGGCGGGGACCGCAGGCGGCCGGTCACCGGGGTGCCGTGCGCGGCAGCCGCCGAGCCGTAGGGCTTGCGTCCGAAGGACGCGGCGAAAGCTGCCGCCCCGTAACGGCGAGACCCCGGGGTGAACCCCGGCCGCCTACGGCGGGGCACCCTGGCCGCTCTTTTCCTCGCAACTGCTCGCGCCCGTTCCTCGCTGTTCACGGCCTGGCCGCCAGGCCCGGCGCGCCGGAGGCGTGCCCTTGAAGGTAGTGCAGAAAGTTCTCACGAGGATTGGCCCTCTGGGCTTTGGGTGGCGACCTGCCCCGCAGCATCCTCCAACTCAACCCTGAGGGCGACGGTCTCGCAGACCGCTCCCTTATGCGGTCCAAAGGAGTAACTGACTGGGCCGCGCCGAAGCCCTTGTTAGGTACCGTGCGCCCGAACGGGACGATCTGTGCGCGTATGTACCACCATGGATCACTGTTCATCTTGCGCGCCGAGTCGGCGTTTTGCGCGCCCGCACAGAGGGCAGGGGCGATGACCGTGAGGTGTCTCACCCTCCGTTACAGCCACGGTCCCGACATCATGGCCGTCGGCGGCACTGGCCGGCCACGATAACGCCTTACCGTTGGCGGCGAGGTAGCCGACAGGAATCTGGGGTGTATCAGGACCCGTGTAAAGCGTTACAGTGTCTCGCAACCTCCCAGGTCATGCGGACATGGCAAGCGAGACACTGTAACGCGAACGATCGTCTACGTTACACGTTAGGATAGCCAGCGTTTCTGCAAGAGAAGTGTGTAAAACAACCCGTGTCCGCGCCTTCGTAACGTTATCGGGGTTACCGATACAGTCACTGGCCATGAGGAACGAATACGGGCGGGTATCCACCAGCGACCAGGACAAAGATGTCCGGCGCGATGCGCTAGCCGCTGCTGGGTGTAACGAGGTGTTCATCGACAAGGATTTGGGACATGACCGGCGTCCCGAACTGGATAAGACTCTACGTCGGCCAACCGAATCAGCGACAAGTTGGTAGCGACAAAGCTCGACGGGCTCGGCCGGTCCCTCGAGCACCTCATCAACTTGTCCAGGGAGCTGCGGGCCCGCGGCATCGACCTGATGGTGCTCGACCAGGGCATCGACACCTCCACCGCCGGAGGGCGCATGTTCTTCCAGATCCTCGGCGCGATCGCCGAGTTCGAGCATGCATTGAAATCCGAGCGCATGATGGACGGTCTGGCCGCCGCCCGGGCTCGCGGAGGTACCGGCGGGCAGAACCCCAGCTCACCCCCACGCCAAGCCCGCACAGCACCGCGGATGAATCGTCGAGGTCGTTGGCTAGTAGCCGCGCATCGCGGCTCTGCTATGCGACTGGCGGCCCGCCTATGAGGCGTGGGGACGCGGTGAGGATGATCGCTCAAAGGAAGGCCGGGATTGAAGCGCCCTTGACGGCCAGACTGCCGCCCGACATGACCGCCAACTACGCAGCCAATCTTGTTAAGCGGGAGGTTTACATGCTCCGAGTGGAGATGATTTAGGTGAACGCCAATGAGCATTGACCTTGTTAGCCAGTCCGGAGATCGCGCCGTAATTCACGGTGAAGACCCGCGGGCATGGAGCTTCATGACAGTTGAAGCTGTTGACAGGCAGTACGGAGGAAACCTTGGTTATAACGATGTCTTCGGCGAACAGTACGTCTGGACACACAACATAGCGAACGGCCGTCAAGTCCGGGAAGGTGATATCGCCGTGCTCCGGGATAAGCGTTTTATCTTCGGCATCGGATGGATCGACGAAATTCAGTCCCGGGGCGATGTGAAGATTCGGCGGCGGTGTCCGAGCTGCGGCTCGACAGGGTTCAAGCAGCGGAAGTCTCTCAAACCGACCTTCAAATGTTCTGCCCAGATATGCAAAGCAGAGTTCAATGTACCAGTCGAGGAGAAGGTCCAAGCCACCTATCTGACCGCTGATTATTCGCGCACGTGGCGAGAATTCGCAACGGCAGTACCAGCTCGCGCCCTCCGGTCCGCCTACCTTAAAGGGCCAGCACAGCAAGCGATCAATGCATTGGATCCGCATCAGGTTCGCGCACTTTTTAGCCAGGTTGCCGATGTTGGTAACCGGTGGTGGACAAACGACGGAGGAATTCGACCTACTATCGGTGGAGGAATAAAGATCGTCTTGGGGCGAAGGCGTATAGGTCAGGCTCAATTCAGGGACGAGCTCCTTAGACGGTTTGGTGCACGATGTGCGATTACCGGGCAGCAGCCAGCAGAGGCGCTGGAAGCAGCGCATCTATACCGGTTCTCGCAGATGCCTGAGCACGACACGTTCGGCGGCCTTCTTCTCAGGCGCGACTTGCATACGCTCTTCGACAGATGGCTCCTAGCCATTGATACAAGCGACTGGACCGTCCGAGTAGCGCCAAAGCTAATGATCTTTCCTGCCCTGGCCGCCTTGGACAGGCAACCTCTGGACGTGCCGCCAAGACTGCGCCCAACGCCCTCCTACGTGGAAGTTCATTATTCGTTGTCCTTGGACTGCTGGTAATCTCAACTTCACTGATGGCAGACGCGACGGTTGACTGTGGCCCACGCGAAGCGGGGTGTCACCATCGCACATATCATCGAGGCGCGGGGAGTCCTGCGGCAGGCACTCCTGCGACTGACCGGACGGGTCCTGCTCAGCCAAAAGAGCCCGTGATAGGGCGCCGGGCACCCGCTTCGGAACGCATAACCATGCAGGATCCGGGTGCATAACCGGGACAAACCGGGCCGCTAGCTGAACGTTCAACATCGGCCGGGGATCACCGCAGGTCACGGCATTTCGCAGCTTTACATAAATGCCCGTTAGCGGCATTCAGCCTCGCCCCCGTCAGTGAAACGCTAGCTCTGGCAAGCACCGACTGCGAAATATTTGCAGCGGACGGTTCAGATCAAGGTCGACGCAGCTGACCAGCGGGCGGGACACCGTTGACACCCCGCGGCCGTCCCAGTTATGCGGCGACTTCGGGCGGACCACCCCCGCGTACGGGGAGCACGCCAGCTCGTTGACCCTGACGGCCAGCGCGGACGGATCACCCCCGCGCGTACGGGGAGCACCCTTCACGACCTGCGGTCTCATAGACTACTTGCGTTCTCACGGCTCTGCACTTGTCAGCCTCACCCGGACCGCATGAGGCGACCTCCTACCACAAATAGCTACTTATTCACTACAATATGTCATGTCCTCAGCGACTGTTCGAGCGTCATGCATGCGGAAACGCCGACCGGCAGTCGGGATGGGTCGGGGTATGCGCCAATTTTGTAGGTATGCAAGATCATCTTCTGCTGCGGGCTGGTCAGGCGGCGCCTGTCTGGTTGCGGGCTTGATGCCAGGTCTGGTCTTCGGGGGCGGCTGGCTTGCTGGCCACATAGGTGATGATGGCGCGGGCGCCCGCTTCGGACCAGTGCATGCCGGATTGCTTGAGCCGCTGGCAGATGACGGCTTTGCAGCCGGGCCCCGGCGATCTCGAATTGCGCCGCATGGCCCCCCCGCTTCCCGGTCTTCCGGATCACGACACGCTGACCCTCGGCAAAACGCGCTGACCCGGTAACCCGCCGCGGCGCGAAACAGGCATTGCCAGGTCCGCGCTGGCGGCAGACTCTCGATGCATGGAAGCGATACAGACGCCGCTGTCTAGTACCGAGACCGTGCTCATCGGCCTTGTCGTGTCCGTTGTGGTCACCCCATCGGCAACCTGGCAGCTGGTCCAGCATTTCCAGGTCATGGCACACGAGGGGATGCACGGGGTCGTCGGGTCGCTTTCGGGCGGCAAGGTGGAGGGCATCGAGCTAAAGCAAAGCGCCGAGGGCAAGACCACCGTCATGATGCCGGCCGACCGCAGCGGCTGCGCATTCACCTTCGCCGGGTACCTGGGGCCGAGCGCATTCGGGCTCGGCGCGGCCAGGCTCATCCAGTTCGGGCATATCGTCGTGGTGCTCTGGGTGACCATGCTGCTGCTCGGGTTGTTGCTGATCATGCTCAAGCCGTCGTTCGGGTACGCCACCGTTCCCCTGGCCGGGTTCGTGATCTTCCTCGTCCTCAAGCACATGTCGCAGACGGCTGAGATCGTGGCCGCTTACGCGATCACCTGGTTCCTGCTGCTCTCCGGCGTCCGCATCGTCGTGCAACGCGGCGTCAACGCCAGCGACGCCGGCCTCCTCAGAGATCGCACGAGCATTCCCCGGCTGGTGTGGTTCGCGCTGTGGCTGGCCGGCACGCTGACCGCCGTGGTGATCGGCGCCCGCTGGATGCTCCATCCGGCGGTCCTCCCCGTAGCCGCGGGGCTGTTCCGGCACCAGTGAGCCTGTTTCCCGCCCAGCCTCGATTCGTCACGATCTTGACTGTGCACTACGGCTGACCTGCAGAAACGCTTGATGTAGCCCGCACCCAAAAGGCGCTGGCTCCCTGAGGCGACTTGATGGTGTTTCCGCAGCTCAGCCACATGACCAGAGAACTCTTGACCTTAGTGTGAATAGCCGAGGCTAGGCAGGCGCGATCACCCGCGGGGCGAGGACGGTTTCTGCAGGGTCCAGTGCTCCTGCGCCTCCTGGAGGATCTCCTCCAGGAGGCGCTCCCAGGCGGCCACCTCGGTCGCGGCCGCGAGCGCCTGGCCCACCCACGCGGCCCCGGCCTGCGGTCCCTGCCCGGAGCGGCCCGCGACCGCGTCGGAGACGAGCCGCAGCGTGACGTCGCCTGCCGCGCCGAACGTCACGAGCACGGCGCGGGCGAGGTTGCCGGGCCCGGCGGGAGGCCACATCCTGGCGGCGTCCCCGACGAACCAGCGCATCCCCATGACCTCGGGCACGTCGCCGCAATCTGCTTCCAGGCTCTTCCATAGCGGGTGGTGATGCTCCGAGGGGCCAAGAGCATCAGCCGGACCAGTCGCTCCACCGCCAGTGTCATCTGCTGCCTCATCGCCGCCGTTCAGGGGACTTGTCAGTCGTTCATGGCACGGGCACCGTACTGCGCGCAACGGACATTCACGCCCCTGCCCTGGTGGGCGCCCCGGAACAGACTCTCCCTATCAGGGATAACACGCGGGAGCCGGGTCCCGCCGCAGGTGGCGTTTCCGCAGGACGGCAGGCGAGTTATCAGAGGTAATGCGCCGTTACCTCTGATAAGACCAGCACGACCGCGGTCGGCTAGCCTAGCCTGCCGACGGTGAACGGTCGCCATGCGGCAGTGACTTTGCCAACTCCTCCCTGTATCGCAGACGACAAGAGTGCCGACGCGGTCGGCTGGAAGCAGTCCCGCTTAACCTCCGGATGATCCGCCAGGTTCGGGCACACAGTCGCAGCTAGCATCTGAACCGCACGGCAGACATCCTCGTAATGCCGGACCGGCCCTGGCGCCTTGTGAGTCAGCGGCTCTTTGAGTCGGCGGCGGGGGTAATGACCTTGGCGAGGAACTCGTCCAGGGTGTCGCCCATGTCGCCGTCGAGGTCCAGGGCGACGCGGATGGTCTGCTCGGTAACGTGGCGGGGGATGCCGAGCCGACGCTCGGCTTCCCCGGTGACCGAGGTGATGACGCGGCCGGCGGTGGCGGGTCGGTGGCGGGCGAGCCAGCCGAGCATCTCGGCGATCTTGGGCATGATGCCGTAGTACGGCGGCATCTCGTCTGCCGTGTCGTCCGGGCCGGCGAGCCGGAGCGTGCCGTCGGCGGAGATGGCGCGGTCGCTGCGCTGGCTATCGGCGAGGTCGTCAAGGAGCGCGTGCTGGAGCGTGACGGACAAGGCCTCGGCGGGGATGAGGGTGCGGAGCACGTAGCTGGCCGCCTCATGGCCGAGAGCGGCGGCTACCTCGCGGACGTGGTCCTTGGTGCGCCAGCGCAGCGCCCACCGGCCGCGGAAGGGGCGGTAATCCCACAGGTCGGCCATGAAGGAACGGGTGAGGGTGGCGGCGAGTTCGGCCTGCCCGACGGGGACCGGGTCGCCGTAGTGGCTGGGGGCTGAGACGGCAGCGACGACGGCCTCGGGGTCGCGCTGGCGCTGCTCTGCCCATTCCTCCGCGACGGGGCGGGCCCACAGGGAACGGTCAGCGATGACGGCCTGGGGAAGTGGGACGTCGGCCTCGCCGCGGGCGATGTAGGCGCGCAGCGTGGACGGGGCGATGCCGGTTATCTCCGCAAGGTCGCCGCCGCCGACCAGGTTCTCGGCGGCGAGCTCGGGGGCGGTGAGGCTGACGACGCAGCGGTCGAGTCCCTGGCTGTCGCGGCGGGCCGCCCACAGCGCCAGCTCGTCGTCCCACCGGCCCTCGTACGGGGCGTCCGGGTCGATATCGGCGATGTCGACGACGGCCCCGCGGCCGGGGTCGGCGGCACTGGAGGCGAGCATGTCGGCGGCGGTGACCGTCGCGGCGGTGGGGACGGGGCGGCGGTAGTAGTCCTCGCCGGGCCAGTCGATCACCTGCGCGGGCCGGTACCAGGCGGCGCCGTCCCACCAGTAGCCGCCGGAACGGAAGAGCAGCGGGCCTTGGACGTAGACCGTGTACGCGCTGGAGGCGTCGTCGTCGCGGTAAAGGACCACGGACCTGCCGTGGTCGGGGTGCCAGCGGACGACCCATGCCAGGTCATGCCGCCCGGGGTCGGTGGTGTAGGCGACCCACCCGGCGCGGCCGCGGGGGCGGGCCAGGTCGTCGCGGCCCCAGGTTTCGCCGCCGGGATGACGGCCGATCGCCTCGATCGCGGCGGGGTCATCGACAGGGATGTGCGAGTCGTCCGCGAACGGCAGGCCGGGGATGGGGTGGTCGGTGCGCAGGCCGTTCGCCACCGCGCGGAATCTGTACAGCGCCAACGCTCTGCTCCTTTCAAGCATGTGTGCTGTAAATATACTACAGCATCAACGCTTGCTGGTTCGCACAGCGCTCCCGCGCCGTCGCAGGCAAGCAGCGCGGATCCTTGGAAGCGGCAGCGGGCGCGACCCGGAGCAGTCCGGAGAACTGGTAACCCGTCGTATTCGAGTGTGACGAGTTCGCCGACTGCGTCTCGTCGTTCGACGGCGGGCGGCAGCCAGCTGATGCCACCAGCTCCCTGGGCCGAAGTCAAGTAAGCAGGGTGTCGGCGATACCAGCTGCCCATGCTCTGATTTGGGCCCAGTTGCGGAAGTCGCCCTCTTGGGCGCGGATGGCTGAGACCATGGCCCGGTCGGGGAAGCTGAGGTGCTTCCTGGCCAGCTTGCCGGTGAAGATCTGGTGGTCGCGGGCGTTGGTGGCCTGGAGGACTTTGATGACGTCGACAGGGTTGTCGGCGGGCTTGGCCGGTTCGCCGACCGGGCCGCTGGAGAACAGCCAGACCGGCCGGGCGGCCAGCGCGGCGGCCGAGCGCTCTACCAGGTCGCGGGCGGGTTTCATCCACTGGCCCATGTAGACCGCGCTGCCCAGCACCACGGCATCGAACTCCTCGACCGCGCCTACCTCCTGCGGAGGGAGCACTGTCACCTGGCAGCCGCGCTCGGCCAGCACGTCCGCGACCGCCTGGGCGATCTGGCTGGTCGCCCCGTACTTGCTCGCCGCGCAGACCAGCACCTTCATCAGTCGCTCCCCTCTGGCGGCGGAGCGGAGGCCTGGTCAGCCGCGCCAGTGTCGTAGTGCAGGTCGGTGAGGGTCACGGTGATGTATTCAAGGTCCCGCCCGGGAAGCTTGTAGATCGCCTTGCTGGTTACGGGAAGCCGCAGCCCTTCGAATTCGCCGTAGCCGGTGACCGGGGTGGACCACGTATCGGGGTCGCTGCTGTCGGGGGTCCGGTAGCGCTGGGCGACGAAGTCGGTGAGCCGCCCCTGGGTGTCGAAGAACATGGTCGCGGTGGCGGCCCGGCCGTGGTCGGTGAGGGTGACCCGGGCGGAGGAGTCATCGACCGCCTGGAAGGAGATGTTGCCGGCCAGGAAGGCCGCGGGGAACCAGGTCATCTCGTTCAGGTAGCGCAGCATCTCGCCCTGGTCCATCTGCTCGCTGCTGGCGTCGACCACCGGCCACAGCGAGGCCGCCTTGACCAGCATCCGCCCCTCGCCCCCGGCGTACATGTCGCGGGCCCGGGCGACCGGGAACGGGCCCAGGCGCGCCGTGCCGGCCCACACGAACCCGGGCGGCTGTACCGAGTAGTGCTCCTCGGCGTCAAAGGGCAGCCACCGCGGGCCGAGCCGCATCGTGCCCGTCTGGCGGAGCCAGACCGTGCCGGGGAACGGCCTGCCCACCACCCCGGCATAGCGCAGGTAGCGGCGGACCGGTTCGGGCAGATCCGCGAGCATCTCCTCGGTGACCACCCCGGCCCGGCCCGGGGCAGCCCGGGCACGCAGCGCCCGGACGTCCCGCCGGACCAGGCGGGCAAACGCGCGGTGCCCGGCGAGCTCGGCGCCGGTCCCGGCCAAGACAGCCAGCCCGGCCACCGCGGGCAGCCGCCTGAGCATCGCAGCGATGGTTCGCTCCTCCTCACCACACGCGCCGGAGACCAGCCGTGACCGGCGGCGGTCGGCCAGGCGGGGGCGGTTGTTTCCGCATAACGCTGCACCCAGCCTGCCTCAGCATTTTCCTTTGATCCCTTTGAGCATCCCGGTGCCTTTGGCCCTGACGGTGGCGCGACGGTCAGCAAAGCACCAGGGCCGAACGTCCCGCGGCCAGCTGGCGGCGGCCACGGCAACTTCCGCGGTCCAGGCCAGGTAGTCGGCCGCCGGGTGCTGTTGGTCCTGGGTCACGGTGAGCACCTCGTCCAGGCCGGCGAGCATGTTCTGCTCTTCCCGCAGGGCCGCCGGATCGGCAACGCCGGGTCTGATGGCCCAACCAGGGGTGCCGGTAACAATGGACCCGTCAGCACCGCTAAAGCGTCCAGTTTCCTGAACGCGGCTGGCACGATGGGGCGGGTGACGATCAGCGAGCGGATCGAAGCGGCCCGGCGGGAGCGGCGGGTCCTGACCCGGGTCTCCCGTGCCGCGTGGCGGCTGGAGCAGGCCGAACGGGAACGGACCTGGGCGCTGGCCTCGGCCCGCGCCGAGGGGATCTCGATCCGCACCCTGGCCACGGCAGCCGGGCTGTCGCCCTCCCGGGTGCACCAGATCGGGGCCGCCGCCGACCTGAATGCGCTGGACGCGGCGCTCGGCGAGCTGCGGGCAGCAGGCTGGCCAGCCCCCGAAGATCCAGACTCCGGGGAGGACACCGAACTAGACGGCCAGGACAACATCGCCGACCGGCTATCCGATGAGGTGAGCTGGCTGCGGCAATGTGCAGACTGGCTCGCGCACCTGGACGCTGACCGCTACCCGCCCGCGGTCAACCTGCGCCCGGCCGCCGACTGGCCAGACCGGGCCATCGTGGCCGTCGACCTCGCGCGGGTGCGGGCGGTCATCGACCGCATCGCCGCCGACGTGGACGAGCTCGCCCGGGCCCGGCGGGTCCAGGACCTGAACACAGCTGCGGTGCTGCCCGACCCGCGGGCGGAACGCCGCCGGCGGCTGGCCGAGCCGGACCTGGAGTTCCGGGCCTTCTGCACCCGGCGGCGGCTGCCCGCTTCGTCAACCCCGCAACTGGAGCGGGCCTGGGATGCCTGGCAGGCCGAGCGATACCAGCGCGGCGAGACCGGCCAGCGGCCCGGCTACACCGACAACCCGTTCCGGCCACGCTAACGCCCCCCGTGCCACCGCGCCACCAGGGCAGTTCAGGAAACTGGACGCTTTAGCGGTGCTGACGGGTCCATTGTTACCGGCACCCCCCCTGCACATCACCAGCAACGCCGTCACCTGCGCGCTGAACCTGCGCAGCCACCACCCCGTCCTCATCGACGCCGGCTTCGCCGACCTGGAAGTTCCCATCCCCTGGTGGGACGGGCACACCCTGCGGTTCCGCTTCCCGCCACGATGATCCCCACCGGGGGAACCTCAACTCAATTACCTGACCGGGAATCGAGGTTAGCCGGTCACGCGGCCGGTTTCGTCAACCGCCACGCGAGCACGCGGCCAGCCTGCAGGGCAGGCCGGCCGAAGAGCCCGGTCAGGTAGTGCCCGAGCGGCGAGCCCCGGCTGGTAACCGCGACGACGGCAGCAGGCCGCAGGTACGCGAGATCGGCGCGGATCTGCGCGCGGGACGGGGCACGGGGCAGCGATGATCCGTCCCACAGCCACAGCGCATCCAGGTATACGAAGAAGCGATTGACTCTCACCGGGCCGTAGTACTCCAGGGTGCCCTGCCCGGCCCGGTTGGTCCCGACGAAATAGCCGCCCATGAGCGATCCGGGCTGGCCCGTGTCCGCCTGCCAGCGCAACGCCTCGGGGCGATGCGCGTACGGCACGGGGACGACGAGCACGCGGGCGCCCGGCGCCAGCCGCAGGCCGGCGAAGGCCGCCTGCCAGCCAGCCGGGACGGGAGGGACCGCGCTCGCCTGGATGGGCAGCGGAATCAGGGGCAGCAGCGCCAGGACCGCGACCGCGAACGGCAGGCTTCTTCGTCGCCAGCCCGCGGCCTCCGGCGCCGCCGAGCGGGCGAGGTCCAGCGAGAAGGCGAGCACGACGGCGGCCGCGCCGTCGGCGAGGATGGCGAACCGGTCTGGCAGAATCTCGCCGAGGAGCGGCAGGCCCTGCAGCCAGTGCCATGGCAGGAGCCCTCCGGGGACGTGGACTCCCAGGAACGTCCGGCTCTGGCCGCCGAGGCTGAACACCTCCAGCACAGCCCAGGTCACCGCCGCGGCGCGGACCCTGGGATCCCGCCAGAAGCACACCGCGGCGACCACGAGGACCACGAGCAGCGGCCAGCCCAGGTAGGCGAGATACTCCGTGAGAAAATTGTTGCCACCGCTGGCGACGGCGGCCGCCGCGCTGGCAGGTGTGTGGAAGAGCAGGTCGCCGGGCGGGGTCACGAACGCGCCGAGGTGGCTGCTGTAGGCGCTCAGCCCCTCCCAGCTGCCATGGGCGCTGAGCGGGCCGCGAAGCTGCACCCAGAGGGCGCGCCCGCAGATCAGCAGCGCGATCCCGGCCCCGATCGCGAGCCCGAGGGCGGCGTCACGGGCCCGGGCCCGCACGGCCCGCGGATGACTGGCCGCGAGCGCGACCACGAGCACCAGGCCGGCGATGGCCGTCTGGGCCAGCAGTTCCTCCGCGGTGAACAGCTGAGCGGCGCTCAACAGGCCCAGCCAGACGCCGGCGCGGACGGTCGGCGTAAGCCGGGCCTGCCGCGAGGGCCGGCCTGCCGGCCCGAGCGGATGGCCGCGGGGGGTTCCGGGGGGTTGCCCCCCCAGGCCAGCAGGGCCGCGGCCGGTGACGATCCGCAGCAGCGCGTCGATGAGCAGGGGCGGCAGCACCGCGAACTGCATGTTGTAGTGGCCGCTCCCGGAGTCCAGCAGCGCCGGGGAGAACCCGTAGAGGGCGCCGCCCAGGGCCGCCGCGGCGAGGCTGGCACCCCACCGGCGCAAGACCCAGAAGAGACTGGCCGCCGAGCCCGCGAAGCCCAGCGTCAGCACGATCGCGACGCTGACCTGCGGGCCGGCCAGCAGCGTCACCGGGGTCAGCAGCATGCCCGGGAGCAGGAACGAGGTGTTCCCCATGATGTTGATGCCCCGCGGCGCGTTCATCGCGGTCGTCACCAGCGCAGGCAGGTGCCCGTGCGCGACCGCGGTCGCCGTGTAGCGCAGGAACCAGGCGAACAGGTCGACGTCTCTAATGTCGCCGACCTGCGCCCGCGACGCCGGGTCGGCCCACAGCCGCCAGGTCAGGACCAGGGCACCCAGCAGGTAGCAGCCCGCGATCAGCCAGGACGCTCCGGCACGGGTCCGGGGCCGGACGCGTTCGGAGGCCTGGGATGTCTCGGCCGCCGCTGGTACGAGGCTCACCGCCGCCTCCGTTCGTGGGCATGCAGGGCAGCCACCATACGCCAGATTGTCCCGATCCGACGCGGGAGACGCGACCGCACCGGGCCGCTCATCGCCCGCCGGGTACCGTGAACACACACTGCCTGCGGCGCAGCGTGCGGCGTTGCGGCGCCCCGGCCTGCCGGGAGCGCCGCGCGGTCACGATGACCTGGGACTTCATGGTCCGCCTGGATCTGATGCAACGATGATGCACCTGATGCCGTTGCGCAGCGTACATCATCGTTGCGCCTGCCGACATCCCGATGCATCCGGGAGCAGCCGGTTGCATGGGGTGCATCATCGGCGGTCCCGGTTACCGGTGCCCCGGCCGGCACCGCAGCTGCAAGGGACGCGCCGGGCCTCCCCATCATTGGCCACGTCACGCGCCTGACCTGGCAACCAGCCGCTCTCGTTGCACCTCATGCATCCCCGCGCCCGGAGACGGACGGTCCCGCAGCCGCCAGCTCGCCCGTCAGCCACACCGCATGCCGACGCGCCGCCATGCCGCGGACGTGGCCGACACGCGTGGCAGCCGCCGACCGGTGGAGGATCCTGACCTGGCCCTGCTCCACGGCCGAAGAGATCCATACCCGTAATCACCAACCCGGGAGCAGCTTCCAGCCTCCCGCTCCGGCTGAGGTATTCGGCGTGGTTGGAACATTGCTCTCTAACAGTTCCGAAGACGGCACCAGCACCCCGATGCTGCTCGCCCGGTCCCGCCACGCCTCCGTCCGGTCCCTCGAGCGCTACGCCCGCCCCGGACCCGAGGCCGTCGCACGCCACGTCGCCGCCGCCGACCCAGCCGCCCGGCGCCGGCGACCATGACCGGCAGCGGACAGAGCCGTTACCTGACCGTGATCCTAATCGTTGTTTTCGCGCTGGATGGTGCCGCGAGCCCAGCCAGTCCACCTCGTCGGACAGGCGGTCGGCGAGGTGATCGCGGCCGGCCAGGTCAGTGTCCTCATCGCTGTCGGGGTCTTCGGGGGCCGGCCAGCCCGCTGCCCGCAGCTCACCCAGCGCCGCGTCCAGCGCGTCCAGGTCGGCATCGGCCACGAGCTGGTGCACCCGTAAGGGTGACAGCCCGATCGCCGTGGCCAGGGTGCGGATCGAGATCCCCTCGGCGCGGGCCGAGACCAGCGCCCACGTCCGTTCCCGCTCGGCCTGCTCCAGCCGCCACGCGGCCCGTGAGACACGCGCCAGCACCCGCCGTTCCCGCCGGGCCGCCCCGATCCGCTCACTGATCGTCACCCGCCCAGCCTGCCAGCCGCGTTCAGGAAACTGGACGCCGTACCGGTGCTCACGGCTCGATTGTTACCGGTACCCCGAGTTGCGCGAGCGCGGCGTCGGCCTGGTGGTCCTCAAGCAGCACATCGACACGACCACGCCGACCGGGCGCCTGGTGTTCCATATCCTCGGCGCGATCGACGAGTTCCAGCGCGAGCTGATCATCGAGGGCACCCGCGAGGGCCTCGACGCAGCCCGGGCCCGCGGCCGCACCGGCGGGCGCAAGCCCAAGCTGAACGCGCGGCAGGCCGCCACCGTCCGCCGCATGTACGAAGCTGTCGGCCCGGACGGCAAGCGGCAGCACACCGTGGCCGAGATCGCCGAGGCCGTCGGCGTGCACCGCACCACCGTCTACGACTACCTCAACAAGGAGGGCTGACATGGCCGCCGGCCCGCAGGACACGCCCCGGCACGCCGGGCAGGTCGTCCGCCGCGTGCTGCTCCGCCGGAACATCGTCATCGACGCGGAAACTGCGCAGCTTGTCGCCGCCGCCGTCCAGGCGGCGCTCCGAACTGGTGCACCCTCCCGGCCGCCGCGCCGACGCCCGCGTGTTCCTCCCGCCGACTGCGAGCCGCTGTTCTGATATGGCACCGGCTACCGGCCTCGTCTGGGGCTGGTGACACGTTCGTTAACGCCCCGTCGCCCGGGGGGTGTCCGGAGGCATGATTTCGTATAAGAATGATAACGTAGCGTGGTTGAATGCGTCAGGGGAATCACGCCCGGCTCTGGCTACCCCGGCCCGCGGCACCGGGATGGACGTTGAGCTGACGCCGTGCATGGCGCGGGAGGACGTGTGGATCTGAAGCTGGGTCACTACGCCAGGGACGGCATTGAGGTCGTCGACGTCCAGGGCGAGATCGACATCTATACCGCGCCGCGGCTGCGCGAGCTGCTCATCGACCTGGTCAGCAAGGACAACTACCAGCTCGTCGTCCACCTGGAGAAGGTCGGGTTCCTCGACTCCACCGGCCTGGGGGTGCTGGTCGGCGGCCTGAAGCGGGTGCGGGCACACGACGGCTCGCTGGATCTGGTCTGCACCCAGGAGCGGATCCTGAAGATCTTCAAGATCACCGGGCTGACGAAGGTCTTCGGCATCCACGAGACGGTGGACCAGGCCATCGCGGCCACGAGGCGCCGGTAGGAGAGCGGAACATTTTGGGGGAGGCTACGCCGCGAGCGCCATCGCCGAGGTACTCCGTAAGGGCCAATATGGGGTGCGAGGAAGATCAGTACAGGATCCTCCGCTAAGCGCGTTGGTTCGCGGGGTTGGGACGGATTTCCGGCGTACGCTACCGATCGTGCCTGTCGAGTTTCTCTCCGATGATCAGGTGGCTGCCTACGGCCGGTTCGCCGGCCCGCCAGGGCAGGGCGAACTGGAGCGGTTCTTTTTCCTGGATGACGCTGCCCGGGCATTAACCGCGCGCCGCCGGGGTGATCACAACCGGCTGGGTTTCGCGGTACAGCTGGGGACGGTCCGGTTCCTGGGTACGTTCCTGCCTGATCCGCTGGACGTCCCAGCCGTGGTGACCGACTACCTGGCGGGCCAGCTCGAGGGGCGTCGTCGGGATGCGGCAATCCGATGAGGGCAGCGAAATGCTTAGCGAGTTCCGCCCCGCCTGGAAGGTAAAGCATCGTACTCGCCGACCTCTACGAAGTAGTGCAGCAAGCTCGTCTGATCACCGGGCAGGCGGTCGCCGAGCAGGACCAGCAGCCCGTACAGCCGCCCCCGCATGGTCCTCGTAGTAGGCGTTGTCCATGCACCGTCGCTCCGTAAGCCATCCCCGGCAGCCGCGGCCTAGGCTGCGGCCAGGAGGTTTCCCCGGGGCAGGGGCTAAAAATCAGGGGGCCTCATGCGACTACGTTGGCGTGAGGATCTCGACAGCCCTGGGCAGGGTGGGCATGGGCACTGGAGCGGCCTTGTTCTCGGCACATGTCGTGTCGTGGGAGGGAACCTGCGCGGTGCTCGTAGCCTCGGCCGCGATCTTGATCTACCGGCTGCTGGCGGAACGTGGCCGCCGTAAAACCCTGGAGATCACCTACCGTTACGCTCCGCACAAGACCGTACTCGTTCTGGGTGAGGGGCCAGGAGGTCCGGCTATGTGGATCCAGGTCGGCGGGCAGCAGCCGGCATCCGCCGGTGATCAGGGTGCGGGTATCACGCCGCTGGCTGGCACCCCGGTGAAGACGGCGGGTACCGGATGATCCTGGACGCGTGGCGGGAGGAACTCGAGGACTGCTTCAAATCGGAATCCGGGGCCGTCTACCGCTTCCTGTACCAGCTCACCAGGAAAGACACACAGCTCGCTGAGGACCTAGTGCAGGAGACGTTCAGGAAAGCGGCGGCGCAGTGGCACGAACTGCGCTGCCTCCCGGATGAGGAACGTGAGGCATGGCTCATCCGGGTCGCGGCCAATACCGCTATTGACTCGTTCCGGCGGCAGGAAACGGCGCGGAAGATGTGGCCAGCGGTCCAGGCACGCTACCGGCCAGGTGAGGTGGACGTGCACGGGCAGGCGATGAACTCGATCGCTATCCGGCGCTTTACCGAGGTGACCAGCGCGATGCCGCCAGCCCGGCAGCTGGTGGCGCTTCTTCACGTCCGGTGGGAATGGGAACAGCATGAGATCGCCGCGGCGCTGGGCATCTCGGCGGGCCGGGTTAACCAGCAGCTGAAGAAGGCAAGACGAACCCTGGAAAAGGAACTATGTCCGTACATGCCTGACAGGAGCGGCGGCCGGGAGGAGGACAGCTGACCATGAACAGGGACAATGAGGAAGCCGTGCGCTCCGACCGGGTTGAGGCGCCTAGTAGTGCTGCGGATCTGGTTATCGTTCTGCAGCCCGACACGGAAGCCCGGGCTGCGCCGCTGGACATGGCGGCTCACGTGATCAGCCTGTGGCGTATTCCTCGTCTTCTTCCTCGCCGGGACCGGGGCGGGAGTCATGGCAGGGCGGCAGGCGCGCCAGGTGATGCGGTTCTCGCCGCCTTCTACCTGGCGGCCGAGCAGGCCCCGCAGCCGGACGAGCCTTCCTACCATGTTGACCGGGGCCTGCAGAGGTTCAGCGCCTGGCTGGATGACCAGATGGAACCGTGAGGAGACGCCAGGCTGATGATTCCGGGACGGCGTGACGTGGTGCGGGGAACGCCGGGCCGGTTACCCGCTGGCGGCTGGCCTGGCCGGGACCGGGGGCGGTCCTCAGCCCGTTATCGCCACTAGCCGTTCCGTTGTTGCTCAAGCCCCGATGCCCTACGAAACTGTGGCCACCTCGACCGCAGAAACGGCCGCTGCCGTCTTCGGTGGCGTCATCGCCCTGTCGGGCATAGCGGCCAGCCTCTTCTTCAAGGCACCAGAACCGTCTGCCCCCAGCAACCCCGCAACCTCACTAGCAGAGCGTCGGCGTGAAGCCGGTACTGCTCAGGTCACCGGGCCGGACCGGTCCTGCGGGAACGCGGCCAGCGACGGCGAGCTCCGCGCCGCCGTGGAAGCACGCGCCCTAGTCCTCGATGCCGCTCGCGCCGAGCTGCGCGAGCGGGCGAGCCGCGGTGAGATTAGGTAAGGCTCCGGTGCCGCAGACCACGAGGTTCGCGATACCGCCGAAGCGCGCGCGGGACCACGCGAATAGGAAAGAAATCCGCGTGCTGCTCGACGATCGGGCCCGGGCCCGGATGCTGACCGAGGCCCGCGAGGAGCAGCAACCACGCCGAACACGACCTTGACAACGCCGCTGGCCGACATTCCGGCTTACATCAGCCTCATGGCCCGCATCTCGTCGATCCTGAGGACCTGGCGACCGTCTCCTCCTACATCACTCACACCGTCCGCCGGTTCGGGAACTGGGACCCTCAACCTCACCCCGCCGGACGACGTGACCGCAGCCCGGCAGCGTACCGTTTAGCCTCCGGTCACCGGACTTTTGAGCGGACGGGTCTTGCGAGACAGCATTCCCGCAGGCTGCGCGTCCTGGTGGCGATGATCCGGCGTGTCCGGCGGGCGATCCCGTTACGGACACCAGCCGCGGTCACGTATGACTGAGCCCGGCCACCGTCAGTCCAGATCTTCCCATCCCCATGGCTTGGCGGGGTTGCCGTCAGCCTCCCGGCCAAACCGGAACCGATCCTGGTGGCTCTCTTGCTCGCGGAAGAGCTCGAACCGGCCTGCCCCCGGCAGCCGACCCTCCAGCGTGGTGATCTGCTCCTCGGCGTCGGCCTCCCGCAGGCTGCCCAGCAGCACGTCCACGTCGTACGAGCGGTCGAGGGAGACGTGCGCGGCGGGATCACGGCGCAGCAGCGCGGTGACCTGCTCCTCCGCACCCGCCCCCCGCAGCCCGCCCAGCAGCCTGGCCACGCCGCCCGGGTCGTCGAGGGAGACATGCGCGGCGGGATCACGGCGCAGCAGCGCGGTGACCTGCTCCTCCGCACCCGCCCCCCGCAGCCCGCCCAGCAGCCTGGCCACACCGTCCGGGTCGTCGAGGGAGACATGCGCGGCGGGATCACGGCGCAGCAGCGCGGTGACCTGCTCCTCCGCACCCGCCCCCCGCAGCCCGCCCAGCAGCCTGGCCACACCGTCCGGGTCGTCAAGGGAGACATGCGCGGCGGGATCACGGCGCAGCAGCGCGGTGACCTGCTCCTCCGCACCCGCCCCCCGCAGCCCGCCCAGCAGCCTGGCCACCCCGTCCGGGTCGTCAAGGGAGACATGCGCGGCGGGATCACGGCGCAGCAGCGCGGCGACCTGCTCCTCCGCACCCGCCCCCCGCAGCCCGCCCAGCAGCACGGCCACACCGTCCGGGTCGTCAAGGGAGACGTGCGCGGCGGCTCGCTCGGCCAGCGCGGCGACCTGCTCCTCCGCACCCGCCCCCCGCAGCCCGCCCAGCAGCACGGCCACACCGTACGGGCGGTCGAGGGAGACATGCGCGGCGGGATCACGGCGCAGCAGCGCGGCGACCTGCTCCTCCGCACCCGCCCCCCGCAGCCCGCCCAGCAGCCCGGCCACACC